>Ga0302321_100005397_pt1 | contig 11189 bp, 8 predicted proteins | sample Fen_T0_1_FD_202505 | JGI IMG/M metagenome (GOLD analysis project Ga0302321, IMG submission 202505) | Peat permafrost microbial communities from Stordalen Mire near Abisko, Sweden - Fen_T0_1 | ecosystem: Environmental > Terrestrial > Soil > Wetlands > Permafrost | place: Sweden: Abisko...
GGTGGTCGTGAGGGTGGTGACCATGCCGAGCGTGTGGGTGAGCACCTGCTCGCCGTACTCGGGTGGGACCGCGACCGCGCCGTCCCGGGGGATCACGACCTGGTACCCGAGGTTGACCGCATCGAGTGCGAGGTTCGTGAGCGCGATGTTCAACGAGATGCCGACCGCGACGATCGTGGTGATGCCGCAGTTGCGCAAGGTCACGTCGAGATGGGTGCCGAGCATCGGGCTGAGGCCGTGGCTGCGCGGCAACACGAGATCCTCCGGCGCCACTCCGATGGCGGCCACGGGCTGCGCGGCGAACGAACCCGGCAACAACTGCACCGGCGATCGCCGGATCGAGGCGAACAGGCGGCCGTTGTGGTTGGCGCCGCGGAAGTCGGCGCGGTTCTCGGCCGTGCAGTGCACGACCTGCACGCCCGCCGCGCGCGCCGCGGCGGCGAGGCGCGCACAGGTGTCGACCAGTCCGACGCGCACGACCTCGGCCGCGAGTTCCGGCAGGGCGGACTCCCCGCCGACCACGCCTTCCTGCATCTCCTGCAGCACCAACGCGGTGTGCGCGGGGGCGACCAGGGTCATGAGGTCGACGGCCACAGTCCCCCCTTCCCGGTCGTCGCGAATCCGTATATGTTATGCAACTTCTACGCCGACGTCAGGGGGGACCATGGGAGTCGACCTTTCCGGGAAACGCGTGCTGGTGGTGGGGGCCTCGACGGGCATCGGCCGCGCCATCGGGATCGAAGCGGCCCGCGCCGGCGCCACGGTGGTGTTCTCGGCCCGCAGCGCCGACAAGCTCGAGAGTGCGGTGACCGAGGCGGGCAGTGGGATCGTCGTCGTGGGTGACCTGCGCGAGCCGGGCGACCCGGTCCGCATCGTCGACGAGGCGATCGCCGCGCTCGGTGGCCTCGACCTCCTCGTGTTGTCATCGGGGATCTCGCCGCTGATGCGGCTCGAGGACACGCCCGACGACGTGATCGCGAACGTGTTCGCCACCAACGCGATCGGCGCGCTGCGGCTCATGACCCACGCGGCCCAGCAGGTCTCGGGGGACGCCGTCCTCGCCTACATCAGCTCGTCGTCGGTGGGGAACCCGTACCCGGGCATGGTGCACTACGCCGCGTCCAAGGCCGCGCTCGACCAGGGCGTCGACGGGCTGCGCACCGAGTACCCCGACATCCGTTTCACCCGCGTCGCGGTCGGCCCCACCGCGGGGACCGCCATCGCGCTCGAGTACGACATGGAGGTCGCCGCGAGCATCGTGCCCGAGCAGTTGCGCTACGGGCGGGTCACCGAGAAGTTCATGACCGCACCCGAACTCGGGCTGGTGATCGTCGAGATGCTCGCCCCGCTGGTGCACCATCCGAGCATCGACGGGCTCAACCTCGAGTTCATGCCCCCCGGCGGCCCGATCCCGTGGGGCGCCGACATCTTCGCGGTGAGCGAGACGAACAAGGCGTTCACCGATCCCGACTCGAGCGAAGGCTGAGTGAGCGGGCCGCCCCTCGCGGGCCTGCGCGTCGTCGACCTGTCGACGGGCATCGCCGGCGCGTACTGCACGAAGCTGCTCGCCGACGCGGGCGCCGACGTCGTGAAGGTCGAGTCGCCGACCGGTGACGCCTTCCGTGCCGAGGATGCGCTCTTCGACCACCTCCATGCCTCGGTGCGCAGCGTGGTCGTCGATCGCGCGCACTCCGATGACGTCGTGTTGCTCGACGCGCTCGTTGCGCGCGCCGACCTCGTGGTGGGTGGCGACCGGGCGCAACTCGAGCACGTGCTCGGCTGCAGTCTGAGCTCGCTGCGCGCGGAGCAGCCCCGCCTCGGGATCATCGGGATCTCGTGGTTCGGTTCCGACGGCCCGTGGGCGGAACGACCGGCGAGCGAGTTCACGATCCAGGGGTGGGCCGGATCCACCGGCAACCGTGGTCGGCGCCAGGGCCCGCCCGTGTCGGTCGGTGGCCGACTCGGCGAGTGGGCCGCCGGTGCGGTCGCGGGAGTCGCTGCGCTCGCGGTGCTGCACGGAGTGCGACGCGCCGGCGGGCCTGACGGTGGAGGCGCGTTCGTCGACGTGTCCGTGTTCGAGGCCGCGACCCTGGTGTTCGACCAGATGCAGGCCGTCGCGGCGCAGATGGACGGCCGTGGTCCGGAGCCCGATCCGATCTCGTGGGTCGTCGACGTGCCGTCGATCGAGCCCACGAAGGACGGCTGGGTCGGCTTCGCCACCAACGGCAGCGCCCAGTTCGCGGCGTTCGCCGAGATGGTCGGCCACCCAGAGTGGATCGGTCATCCCGAGTTCGGGAGGGTCGACCGCCGACCCGAGCACGACCGTGAGCTCCGGCCCCTGATCGCGCAGTACACGACCGCGCACACCACCGACGAGATCCTCGCGACCGCGGCCGAGATGCGTATCCCCGTCGCGCCGGTCGGGAACGGCGCGACCCTGCCGGGGATCCCACCCTTCGTCGAGCGCGGCGTGTTCGCCCGCCGCGCCGACGCGTCGCCAGGTGATGGGCTGACCCAGCCGCGGGTGCCGTACGCGATCGACGGTGTCACGCTCAGTCCGTTCGGCGTTTCGCCGACCGTGGGTCAGCACACTGCCGAGGTGCGGGCCGAACTCGAACGCGACCCTGCGCCGTCGCCCGCGACCGACGTGCCCGATCACGTGCGCGGCAGCGCGGCCTCGGCGGCGCAGCCATTCGCCGGTCTGCGGGTGTTCGACTTCACCTCCTACTGGGCCGGCCCGTACGCGTCGCAGATCCTCGGGTTCCTCGGGGCCGACGTCATCAAGGTCGAGTCGGTGCAACGGCCCGACGGCACGCGCATGGGTACGGCCTACGCGTCGGTCGGGGATCGCCCGTGGGAACTCGCACCGCTCTTCCACGCGGCCAACACCGGCAAACGCGACGTCACCCTCGACTTCACGCGCGACGAGGGCGTCGCGGTGGGGCGGCGACTCCTCGCGACCTGCGACGTGTTGATCGAGAATTACGTGCCCCGCGTCATGGATCGCTTCGGTCTGGTCGACGCCGCCGTGCGCGACGCCAACCCGGGCCTGATGGTGGTGCGGATGCCCGCCTGGGGGCTCGACGGCATGTGGCGGGACCGGCCGGGATTCGCCCAGTCGATGGAGCAGGTCACCGGCCTGGCGTGGGTCACCGGGTTCGCCGACGACGCGCCGATCGTGCCGCGCGGTCCGTGCGATCCACTCGGTGGCCTGCACGCGACGTTCGGCCTGCTCGTCGCCATGATCGAGCGCGACACGACGGGTCGGGGCATGCAGATCGAGTCCTCACTCGTGGAATCCGCGATCAACGTCGCCGCCGAACAAGTGGTGGTGCACGCGCGCCACGGTGTGCTGCTCGAACGCGACGGCAACCACGGACGGTTCGCGGAACCGCAGAACGTGTACCTCACCGCCGACGGCGTGCACTGGCTCGCGCTCGCCGTGGAGACCGACGAACAGTGGCGATCCCTACGGGCCGCGCTGGGTGATCCGGACTGGGCGACCGATGTCGCCTACGCGACGTCCGATGGTCGGCGCGCGCACCGCGACACGATCGACGGTCACCTCGCGACCGAGTTCGCGCAGCGCGACCGCGACGATGCGGTCGCTCAATTGTGGGACGCGGGGATCCCGGTCGCGCCGGTGGTCAACCCGCGCCGCGTGTACGAGAACCCGCACCTCGGGGCGCGGGGCTTCTTCGAGCCGATCGAACACCCGGTCGCGGGGGCGGTGCGTATTCCGGGCTTCCCGGCGACGTGGGACATCCGTACCGAGCCGTGGCACTCCCGCCCGGCACCGATGCTCGGCGAGCACAACCACGAGGTGCTCGCCGAACTCGGCTGCACCACCGATGAGATCGTCGCCCTCGAAGCGAACGAGATCATCGGCACCCGCCCCGTCACCTGACCTTCCCCGAACTTGCGTCGCACACTTGGAATTATCCCAAGTTCACGACGCAAGTTCGGGAAGAGGGTGGGTCAGGGGCCGCCGAGCTTGCCGGACTTGAACACCGGCGGGCGCTTCTCGAGGAACGACGCGACGGCCTCGCGGTGGTCCGCGGTCTCGAAGGTGATCGCCTCGAACGCGACCGACAGGTCGTAGAGCTGCGCGACCCGCATCTCGAGCTCCTTGTTGACGAGCCGCTTGTTGAGTCGCACCGCGACCGCAGGGGACGCCGCGAGACGCTGCGCCATCTTCATGGCCTCGTCGAGCACCGACTCGGTGGGCACCACGTGGTTCACCAGCCCGAGGCGGTCGGCCTCCTGCGCGGTGACGAGGTCACCGGTCATCAGGAATTCCTTGGCGCGGTTGGGGCCCATCAGCAGCGGCCACAGCACCGCGCCGCCGTCGCCGGCGACGATGCCGCCCTTCACGTGCGGATCCGCGATGCGAGCGGTCTCGGCCATGTACACGATGTCGCAGAACAGCGAGATGGTGGCGCCGATGCCGATCGCGTCGCCGTTGATGGCCGAGATCATCGGGATGCGCACCGCGAGGATGTTGCGGGCCATGCCGACCGACTCGATCAGCAGCCCGGGGTGGCCGTCGGGGTAACCCGTCTCGGCGTTGCTGTCCATGTCGTTGAAGTCGGCGCCGACGCAGAAGTACTTGCCCTCACCGGTGAGCACCATGGCGTTGGGCTCGTCGTCGTGCACGACGTTCTCGTAGAGCGTGTGCAGCTCGAGGTGCATCTTCGGGTTGAGCGAGTTGCGCTGCTCGGGACGGTTGAGGGTGACGACGAGCACGTCGTCGACCATCTCCGTCTTGATCGTCTCGAGGCCGTAGCGGTCCGCCATGGTGCGTGGGTGCTCCTGGTTCGGGTGGGCGTGGTTCAGGGTGGGCGTGGTTCAGGGAGTGGTGAGCGGGGGGCAGCCGAGCGACGCGGCGATGGCGTCCAGCTCCTCGACGAGGCCCCGTGAGAGCGGGATGCCGTCACGCTGCCGTAGTTCGCGCCGGTGCGCTTCGAGCTCGCCGGGAACGTAGATGCGTTCCACGCCCGGCGCCAACGCGGACGAGTGCACGTCGGCGATCAGCTGGTCGGTGCGGCGACGGAACTCGTCGAGGGGCATGAACCGCTCGACGTCGAGCACCACGAACGTGGCGCCCTTCGCGACCCGTTCCTTGCCGTGTACGTCGGACTGGGTGTGTTCCTGGAACCCGAAACAGCTGTTGGCGAGCAGTCCCGACATGATCTCGACGAGCATGCCCATGCCGAAGCCCTTGTGTCCGCCGAACCACTGCAGCTGGTACACCGACGCGGCCTGCGGGTCGGTGGTGGGATTGCCGTCCTCGTCGTTCGCCCAGCCTTCGGGGATCGACGGGTCGCCGCGCTTGCGGGCGAGCAGGATCTTGTTGCCGGCGGCCGCGGTGGTGGCGATGTCGTAGACGATCGTGGGCTCCTGGGCCGTCGGGATCGCGTACGAGAACGGGTTGGTCGAGAACAAGCTGGTGGTGCCGCCGAACGGCGGGACGATGGTGGCGCCGTTCTGGAACGCCATCGCGACGAAGCCCGCGGCCGCGGCGCGCATCGTGTAGTAGGCGAGCGCGCCGAGGTGCGTGAGCTCGCGCACTGCGATGGTGGCGACGCCGTACTCACGTGCGCGCTCGACCGCGAGGTCCATGGCCGCGACGCCGGCGACCTGCCCGAACCCGAGGTGTCCGTCGAGCAGCGCGGTGGAGCCGCGATCGTCGACGACCGTCACCTCGGTGATCGGCCGGATGTGTCCCTGGGTGACCCGCGTGTTGTAGAGCGCCATGAGGTGCGCGCCATGCGAGTCGACCCCGCGCAGGTCGGCCTCCACCAGGTTGTCGGCGACGGTCACGGCCTGGTCGGCGGGCACGCCGAGTGCGCCCAGCATCCGCTCGAGCTGCGCCCGGAGTGCGGCCTCCGAGACCAGGGTCGTGTCCGAGGCTGCTTCCGTCACGCTGCCTCCGATGGTCGTTCGCTGGCGCTCACGAGACGGGTCCGCTCCCGTCACCGAGACCCTGCAGTTCGAGCAGGTCGATGGCGTTGCCGCGCACGATGCGGAACACGTCGTCGGCCTCGAGGTGGCCGAACAACTCCTTGGCCACGGTCTCGGTGTTCGGCCAGGTGCCGTCCTGGTGCGGGTAGTCGGTCTCGAACGAGATGTTCCTCCGGCCGACGAGTTCGAGGTTCTGCACGCCCACGCTGTCCTTGAAGAACGCGCTGCACACCTGCTCGTAGTAGAAGCGCGACGGCGGCTCGTCGACGAACTTCTGGCTGTCGCTCCACCCGCGGTGGGTCTCCCACACGTCGTCGACGCGCTCGAGTACGTAGGGGATCCAGCCGATCTGCGCTTCGGCGTACAGCAGCTTCAGCCCGGGGTTGCGCTTGAGCACGCCGGAGTAGAGGAAGTCGATCAGCGACGTCGCGCTGTTGGCGAACATGTTCACCGCCTGCACCGCGTCGGGTGCGTCGGGCGACGACGTGATCGTCTTGGTCCCCGAGCCGATGTGCATCGACAACACGACGCCGGCCTCCGACGCCGCGTTGAACAGCGGCTCCCAGTAGCCGGAGTGGATGCTCTCCAGGCCGAGCCACGCGGGCAGTTCGGAGAAGGTCACCGTCTTCACACCGCGCGCGGCGTTGCGCTGCAGTTCGGCGACGCAGAGGTCGACGTCCCACATGGGGAGGATGCAGAGCGGGATGAGGCGACCATTGCTGTCACCGCACCATTCGTCGACCATCCAGTCGTTGTAGGCCTCGACGCAGAGCTTCGAGAGTTCCTTGTCCTTGCCGCGCATGAACAACTGTCCGCAGAAACGCGGGTAGTTCGGGAAGCACAGCGACGCCTCGATGTGGTTGACGTCCATGTCCTCGACGCGCGCTTTCGGGTCCCAGCAACCGCGCCGCATCTGGTCGTAGGTGATGCCGTCCATGCCGATCTCGTCGGCGGGGTATCCGGCCGCGGCGATGAGGCGCTTCACCGAGTACTGGTGGTCCTCGTAGAACCACCACGCGACGTCGGGACCTTCGGTGCCGGGCGCCTCGATGTAGCCGCCGCCGTCGAGGACCGGCGTGCCCGCCGGCGCGTAGACGATGTGCGGGCCGATCCCCTGGTACTTCGCGGGCAGCCGGTCGACCCACACGCCGGGGGGCTCGACCACGTGGTCGTCGAGGCTGACGATCCAGGGAATGTCGATCTGAGAAGTCATTGGAGTCTCCTGAGAACTCGAGGCAGATGGGGAGCCGAGCGGAAGCGAGGCCAGGGAGGCGGAGCGGAGCGACGCCAGCAAGGCGGTCCAGCTAGACCGGCTCGTCGCCCTCGACGGTGACGCGGTGCAACGAGCGCTTCGCGCCACCGGTGTCGCCGACGACGGCGTGTTGCACGGCGCAGTTGTCCCACAGGAGCATGTCGCCCTGTGCCCAGTGGTGGCGGTACGTGTACTCGAAGCGGCCGATCTCGCCGTAGAGGAACTCGAGCAGCGGCAGGCTCTCGCGCTCGGTCCACCCCTCGAAGTGCTTCACGTAGTTGTCGTTCACGAAGAGGCCCCGGCGGCCGGTTGCCGGGTGCGTGCGCACGACCGGGTGCGAGCGATGGCGATCCTCCTCGGGTAGGCCCATCTCGACCGCCATCTGAGTGGCGTAGTGCACGGCGCGCAACCCGGTGAGCGTCTGCTGCATGCCTTCCGACAGTCCGTCGTAGGCCATCGCGACGTTGGCGAACATCGTGTCGCCGCCGACCTCGGGGATGATGCGGGCGAGCAGGATGCTCACGCCCGGTGGCCGCTTCGCATAGGTGAAGTCGGCGTGCCACGTGGTCGTGATCGGGTTGGGGTCGTAGACCTCCATGATCTCCGGGTATCCGTCGATGGGCGGCACGTAGGGGTGCGGCTCGAGCACGCCCCAGCGCCGGCCGAACGCGATCTGCTGCTCGGGCGTGACCGCGTCCTGGCCGCGCATGCAGATCACGCCGTGGTCGAGCAGGGCCTGGCGGATCAGTGCGAACGTGGCGTCGTCGCAACCCCGGGTGAGATCGACACCCTCCACGATGGCGCCGCACGCGCCCGCCATGCGCGTCACGGTGACGTCCCGGTGGTCGACGACGGTGGCCATGGCTCGCTCCTGGGGGTCTACGTGGTCGGAGAGGATTGTATACGATATCTAATCGCGGTCGGACGCCTCGGCGGCACGGGCGAACCGCCGGTAACGGTTGGCGTCCCACACGTCCTCGAGCTCGCCGTACGCGGTGAACGCCGCGCCGTCGGCCGTGCCCTCCCAGCGTACGAGGGAGACCAGGTTGGTCATCGACGGCAGGTTCTGGAAGCACATCCAGTTCACGGGGGTCCCGACCGCCGCGAGCGTGCGGCCCTGGCCGTCGACACCGTCGACGACGACCCGCTCCGGCCACACCCCGCTGGCGTCGCGCACCAGCGTGCGCGTGCCCTCGGCGAGCGTCGCGAGCTCGCCACCGGTCCAGAGCGTCCCGCCCAACAGGCGCCCGTCATCGTCGGGCGAGGAGTAGGCCATGAACGCGTGCTCCGCCGCAGTGCAGAGGTCGTAACCGATGTGCAACCCGGGCGCGGGCACGCGCGGGCCCCACGACCGGTCGCGGTGCGCGTGGCAATCGACCGCGAAGGTCTCGCCGGCCACGGTGACCGAGCCCTCGACGCGACCCTGCTGGTCGAGGTGCCCGGCGAACGTGCCGGTGCCGTTGTCCTCGAGCAGGTGCGCCGGGAGGATCGCGGTGAACTCGATCTCGAACGAGAAGTCGGGGTGGTCATACGAGACCCGGTACCGCGTGAGCGGCTCGAGACAGCGGATCGAGACGCCGGTGGGGAACGTGATGTCGCGCAGGTCGCCGGGCTCCGCGTACGGGTAGGCCCACTGGTAGTCCCAGTGGAGCGCGTCGAACGGCGTTCGCCCGCGGTCGTCCCACGCCATGACGCCACCACCGAGGATGCCCTGGTTCATCCGCACCCACGGGTACACGTAGCAGTAGAGGTTCCGTTCGGGGACCATGAACGTGAACCACGACGTCTCCTGCCACCAGGGGTCGTCGGAGGTGGGTGGATGGAACGCGTCGTGGTCGACGCCGGGCTCGCCGGGCTCGCCGGGTTCGAAGCCGTCGTCAGCGCTTGCGGACATGGCGCGAATCGTATGCAATATCCGCTCGGTGCGAAATTGTGATCGATGGGGGAACCAGTGACCGCACGTCCACTCGAGGGATTCCGCGTCGTCGAGGTGGCCCAATTCACCTTCACGCCCGCAGCCGGCGCGGTGTTGGCCGACTGGGGCGCCGACGTGATCAAGGTCGAGCACGCGGTCACCGGCGACTCCCAGCGCGGCATGGGCGGCCTGTCGGGCTGGCGGGAAGGCAGCTTCCATCCGGTGATGGAGCACCCCAACCGCGGAAAGCGGAGCATCGGTCTCGCGCTCGAGGAACCCGAAGCGCTCGCGGTGCTCCACGACATCGTGCGCACGAGCGACGTCTTCCTCACCAACTTCCTGCCCGATGCCCGCGCGCGCCTGCACCTCGACCTCGACGACATCCGGGCGGTGAACCCTGAGATCGTCTACGTGCGGGGGAGCGCCTATGGCGTCCGCGGTGAGGAAGCGACCCAGGGCGGCTACGACGCCACTGCGTTCTGGGCGCGCGGTGGACATGCGGCCGGCGTGCAGCCGCCGGAGTACGACGGCGTCCTCGGGATGCCCGGCCCCGCGTACGGAGACTCGCTCGGAGGCCTGTCGATCGCGGGTGGGGTGGCGGCCGCCCTGCTCGCGCGCGAGCGCACCGGCGAGACCTCGGTGGTCGACGTGTCGCTGCTCGGCCTCGGCCTGTGGGCCAGCGCGCTCTCGGTCAGCATCTCGCTCGCCAACGGTGAGCCGTGGCCCGGCGGTTACATGGGCAACCCGCCCGACGCCCGCACCAACCCGGGCGCCGGCCCGGTGCGGACGTCCGACGGCCGGTTCCTCTATCTGGCGATGATCCAGATCTCGAAGTTCTGGGCCGACTTCTGCCGGCACCTCGGACGCGAGGACATGATCGACGACCCGCGCTGGGACACCCCCGAGAAGATCATGGCCAACGCCCCGGCCGCCTCCGAGATCGTCCACGAGGTCATCGGCTCGAAGCCCTACGACTACTGGGTGGAGAAGTTCCGCACGCTCGAGGGCCAGTGGGCGCCGGTGCAGGACAGCTGCGAACTCGCCCATGATCCCCAGGTGCGGGCCAACGGATGGATCTCCGAGATCACCGACGCCGACGGGGTGACGCGCGAGCTCGTGACCAACCCGGTGCAGTTCGACGAGACCCCGGTGCAACTCGCACGCGGACCACAGTTCGCCGAACACACCGACGAGATCCTGCGGGAGCTCGGAATCGACGACGATCAGGCGATCGCGCTGAAGATCTCCGGCGCGGTCACGTGACGAACAGTCCGCGCGCCGCGGCGGTCTTCACGACGAGTTCGCCCTGTGACCGGAGAAGGCCGAGGCACTCGTCGGCGGCGCGATCGGGATCGCGCCGCCGCATCGCCGCAACGATGCGCTTGGTGCCGCGCTGCTGCACCACACCGCTGCCGTCGATGAACGCGAAGAAGTTGCCCGGGACGACCGTCGCCATGTTGCGCATCACCGCTCCGAGCCGCGGCGACCGCGCGAGTGCGAGCAGCATCCGGAGGAAGGTGTCGTTCGCGTCGTGAAGCTCATCGGCGGTGGTGGCCTCACCGAGCTGCAACTGCGCGGTGCGCAGCTGCGTCAACTCTTCGTCAGTGGCCCGTTCGGTGGCCCGTCGCGCCGCGAGTCCGTACACGAGACCCTGGAGCTCGTAGTGGTCGCGCAGCGCGGCTTCGTCGAGCCCGTGTACGAACGCACCACGGTGGGGGGTGACGGTGACCCAACCCTCGCGGTCGAGCGCGATCACGGCTTCCCGCACCGGGATGCGGCTCACGCCGAGCTTCTTGGCGATGGCGTCCTGCCGGAGTCGATCACCCTGCCGGAGTTCACCGTTGAAGATCGCGGCCCGGATGTACACCGCCACGACCTCGGCGCTGCTCAGCCGCCGCATCACCGTCGGGGTGAACCGGTCGTCCTCCGTCCGCTGAGCGTCCAAGCCGCACACGTTAACCGGGAGTGCTCCGATGACCGATGACCAGCCCACGACCTTCTCCAACCCCCTCGACTCGGTGAGTGGCCCCACCACGCAGTGGACGCGGAACAACGTCG
>Ga0302321_100005398_pt1 | contig 11186 bp, 6 predicted proteins | sample Fen_T0_1_FD_202505 | JGI IMG/M metagenome (GOLD analysis project Ga0302321, IMG submission 202505) | Peat permafrost microbial communities from Stordalen Mire near Abisko, Sweden - Fen_T0_1 | ecosystem: Environmental > Terrestrial > Soil > Wetlands > Permafrost | place: Sweden: Abisko...
TCCAGCAACAGATAAGCCAGCGCCAGCAAACTCATGCCCTCGTGGTGCGCCATGAAGGAACGGACCACGGCACTCGTCTGCTTGCGCCGCTGCCGTATCGGTGTGTAGTCAATCGCTTCGTAGAAGCCGAACTTGCCCATGAATCCGGCCTCGGCCAGTCGTTGCAGATTCTGGCATGCCGCCTCGGGCGCCACCATCAGGGCCATCACCGTCGCGTACGGCGCAACAACCAGATCCTCGGCCAGCCCGCGCTTGAGCCCAAGGCCGGGAACCCCGAAAGCGCGGTACTGGTAGTTGAGGTGCACGTCGACCGTGTTGTAACCGGATTCCGAGATTCCCCAGGGCACGCCGCGCTGCTTGCCATATTCGATCTGCCGCGCAACGGCGGCCTTGCAGGTCTGGTCGAGCAGCGTGTTGTCATAAGTCGGCATGACCAGCAGCGGCATCAGGTACTCGAACATCGAGCCGCTCCAAGACAGCAGAACCGGCTCGCCAGCCGAACCGGTGAGCAGGCGCCCGAGCGAGAACCAGATGTCTTGCGGCAACTTGCCCTGCGCGATGGCGACAAAACACGACAGCCGCGCTTCGGAAGCCAGCAGATCGTAGTAACCTGCATCCAGCCTGCGCTCGCCGACGTTGTAGCCAATGCTCAGCAGATGGCGCGTGCGGTCGTACAGGAAGTCGTAGTCCATGTGCGCCATTTCACCCACTTGCAAGACCAGGCCGTCGAGCGCGGCAATGCGGTCCTGCGCGCGAATGCTGCCGGCATTGGCCAGTTCGCGCAGGGTGGGAATGTTCGCAGTGTTCAGAATCGCGGAGCCATCGAGGCTACCGTCCGCTTCATCAGCGGATGTCGACGGCACCAGCCATGGGGCAAGGAAGCTCAGTTCATCGCGCGCTTCGCGGCACTGCCGGTCAAGGGCTTGTGCCCAGCTTATCGCCTCCCCATCTTTTGTCTCAGCGTTCGCTTCAACGCCCTGCACAGTGTCAAGAGCCACGACAATCCGTGTCGCAACTTCGCTCAGCAGTTCGGTGGCAGTGCCAGCGAGTTGTGACAAGATCGAATGGGCATCGACAAGCGTATCGGGTCGTCGACCCGAAGCGGCCTGCAAGGCGTAGCGAAAGGTCATCAGCGCCTTGATGATCGACTTGTCGGTTTCACCGCCCAGCGCGTCTTCGAGAATCCTGAAGGTATCGTCCAGACCTTCGAACACGCGTGCCGGCAGAATCTTGTCGTCAGCCAGCACATTCAGGCCAGCACGCAGCGTGAGCAGATGGCCGGCGAGATTGCCGCTATCGACCGTCGAGATATAGAGCGGCAAAAGCGGCTGCAAGGTTTGCGTGTCGTACCAGTTGTAGAAGTGGCCGCGATAGCGTTCCAGCCCTTCCATTGTGCGCAAGGTATTCGTCGTGCGCGACGCGAGTTGCCCGGCCGTCAGGTAGCCGAAGTCGTAGGCCGAGAGATTGGCCAGCAGTGCCATGCCGATGTTGGTCGGCGAGGTGCGATGAGCGACCGACGCGATGCGATATTCCTGATAGTTGTCGGGCGGCAGCCAGTGATCGTCCTCACTGACAAAATTGTCGAAGAACGCCCAGGTACGCCGCGTCAGGGCGCGCAGGAAGAAACTCTGTTCGCTGGTCAGGGTGGCCTGAGAGCGCACCAGCGGACGACTGAACCACCACACGATGAGCGGCGAAGCCAACCACAACAGAAGAATCGGTTCGGCCACAGCGAAGACGACCGGAGTCGATGCGGCCAGATAAACCGCCAGCGCAGTAGCGATCAGGGGCGCGATCCACATTCGGCGCAGGCAGGCGAGTAGCTCGTTGTTGCACCATTGGGCCCATTGACGATGGGATTCGTGTCTCGTTTCGCGCCTGAGCTCGCGATTCGCTTCGAGCGACGGGTTCCATTCCAGCATGCGCCGATGCGAAACGCGCATGCGCCAGACGGTGCGCATGATGGCACCAAGACTGAAATAGGCTTCGTAGGGCAGGCAGGCGAGCTCGAAAGCCAACTGCACGAAACGCCGCGAAGCCGATTGCGCGACGGCGGAAAAATGCTGACGCAACAGCACTTCATCCGGCTTGCGCAGGATTTCGAGGGTCAAGGCGCACAGCGACGGAATCATCAGGATGCCGATCACCGCCAGCGTCCACAACCAGGCCGATGAGAGCACCGTCCACCCGAGCACCAGCAGAACGGTCAGCGCCGTGGGGACGAGGCTGCGCCGCAGGTTGTCGAACAGTTTCCATTGCGACAGCATCGACAGCGGGTTCTTCTCTTTCGCCTTGCCTGAAGGGCCAGGGACGGAGCGCAGCAACCACCCGGCCAGTTGCCAGTCGCCGCGAATCCAGCGATAGCGGCGGTTGACGTCGGCGTCGTAGCGCGCCGGATAATCCTCGAACAGATTGACATTACTGAGCAGGCCGGAGCGGGCGTAGCAACCCTCCAGCAGGTCATGGCTGAGAATCTGATTGTCGGGGAAGCGTGAGCCCAGCGCCTGCTCGAAGGCATCGACGTCATAGATGCCCTTGCCGATGAAGGAGCCTTCGCCGAAGACGTCCTGGTAGACGTCGGAGACGGCACGGGTATAGGGATCGATGCCCGGTTCGCCGCCGTACAGCCGCGCATAGAGCGAGCGGTTGGTTCCCGGCAGGCTGATCGCCACGCGCGGTTGCAGAATGCTGTAACCCTCTACGATACGACGCTTGATGGCATCGAAAAGTGGACGATTGAGCGGATGCGCCATGGCACCGACAAATTGCTGCGCCGCGTCGCGCGGCAGTTGCGTGTCGGTATCCAGGGTGATGACGTACTTGACGCTGGACAGGATGGCGGTGCGTCCGACCACCAGCGCAAAATCGTTCCTGCCGTCGGTGGATCGCAGCAGCGCATTCAAGGCCGACAGTTTGCCGCGCTTGCGCTCGTAGCCCATCCAGATCTTCTCGGCCGCGTTCCATTGCCGCGAGCGATGGAAAAGGAAGAACACGTCGTCAGCGGAATGGTCCTTGCCCGTGCCGTATTTTGTATTGAGCTCGGTGATTCGCGTACGGGCCAACTGCACCAGAGCGTCGTCACTGGGCAGCGTTTCCTGAGCGGCATCGGCAAAATCCGTGAGCAGCCCGAAATGCAGGCGCTCGTCGCGATTAGCCAGGAAGCGGACTTCCAGCGCCTCGATCAGGCTTTCAATGCCGCTCGCACTGGACAGCATGGTCGGCACGATGACCAGCGTGCGAGCTTCCAGCGGAATCCCCTTCGAGAAATCCATGCTCGGCAGCGCGTGCGGTGTGACGACCAGCGTCGCCAGCCAGTTGGCGAGTGCCACGGCCAACTGGCTGGTGGCCAGCAGTGACATCAGGCCGAGCAAAACAATCAGGACATAGGCCACGCTGCCGGCGACTTCGGCGGACATTCCCGCCGCCGCCCAGTCGAAAACCCATCGGGGTTTGGCCTGCGTGAGCAGTGCCGCACTGACCAGCATGGCGATCAGGAAAACCGGGCCTAGATATAAGGCCAGGGGATGACGTGCGGCCCATTTCTGCACGACATCGAAAGTCGAAAGGCGAACGTTCGCGGCCTGTTCAAGTTTTGCCAATCCCTTGTCGACGAGGTAGTAGCCGACGTGCGCGCTACGCCCTTCGTTTCCGGCGCTCGCCAATTCAACTGCCTTGCGCGCCACCTCGTTTTCCGACAAGGGCGTTTTCTTGGCGATTCGTTCGGTGGCGTGGCGGTAGTAATCGCGGGTGGCGAAATCCATGCGTGCGTAGAAACCGCCAGGATCGTCGGATAGCGTCTTCTCGACCAGGCTCATGGCCTCGACAAACTCGCGCCAATCGACCGCGCCAATCACGCGCAGACTGCCGATGCTGTTGCTGACCGAAACCTGGTCGGCCGCCTGTTGCTGGTTTTCCAGTTGCACCAGTTGCTCTATGGTCTGCCCCGTTTCGGAGAGCCGCTGCTCGATCCAGTTGAGCGGCAGGACCAGCGCCGGACCTCGCCCTTGCAGGCGACGCGCCAGTTCGGCGACGAAAGCACTGCCCATCGGCGGCTCAGAACGCGCCATGTCGGCGATGACCAGGATCAGGCTGCTGGGGTCGGTTTCGACGGTTTCCATCATCCGGTCGGCCCAGGTATTGGCCAGATTGCGGTCAACGCGACCGACCGAAATGCGCACGGCCACACGGCGAAGATTCTCGATCACGGCGAGGCGCAGCATGATCGGCGTCGCCCACAGCTCACCGAGCTTGAGCCCGGTAACCGTCTGGTAGGCGGCCATGAAGCGGCTGAGAACTTCCATATCCACACGGCCATCGCCGTGCGAGATGATTTCGATCGCTATGTCATAGACGCGCGGACGCCCGATCAAAGCGCCGGACGAGTCCGACGAGGAATTCCCAAGACGCGGAAGTTCGCGACTATAGCCGCTCGGCAAGTGGCGTTTGGCGGTGCGGATCTGTTCTTCGATGAGATAGAAATTGTCGAGCAGCCATTCACCGGCCGGCGTTACCGGGAGCTTTGCCGTGACCGCGGCGGTGAGCAGGTTGCAGACACTGATCAGAGCCGTTTCGTTTTTGGCCAGCCGCGTAAGTAACTGCCCCCGTACACGTCCTTCGATCAGGGTGTGCGAAGCAGCAAGCGCTTTGCCGTGCTGCTCCATCTGATCGGCGCTGAACAACTCGGAGCGCAATGGCGCTTCGTCTTCAGCCAGAGTGCGTTCCACCTGCTCGTTACGTTGAATTCGCGAATTGAGCTGACGGAAATAAGCGGTGATTCTTGCGCCTGAGATCAATTTGAGATGCCTTTCCAGGAGCAGAGGGGCCTTGCCGACGAACGAGCGGAAAACCCGCGAAGCACTGGATTAGCCGTGCTTCGCGGGCAAGCGTTACGTGCTGCGCTGCTTACTTGATACGAATGTCGTTCTTGACGGTGACCACGCCCTTGACTGCGCGTGTCAGTGAAGTCGCTTTGCCGATTGAAGCCTGTGAAGACACAAAGCCGCTCAGTTGTACCACGCCCTTGAAGGTTTCAACGTTTATTTCGAATGTCTTGAGTGTCGGTTCATTGAAGATGGCCGCCTTTACCTTGGTGGTAATGACCGCATCATCAACGTATTCGCCGGTTCCCTCGTGCTTCGAGGTCGACGCACAGCCAACGGTGGTGACCAGCAGAACGGCCAGGAAGATTGCTGAAAGATATTTGCTGAGTTGTTTCATGGTGGATTCTCCAGAGATTGTTGAATGCGGCTTCTTACTGACGCAGGATGTAGAAACCTGAACGCAGAATAGCGACGCGTGCTCATGGAGTCGGTACGCTGGCGCACATAGACGCCTGCCGGCCTGGGAGCGTTTATCCACGGCACTCTTCAGGCATCTGCCCTGTAGATCGCCGATTCATGCGCCCCTCAGGAAGTCGACCGAAGGAAGTGCAGAGCACCCTTGGGGTGCGGCATGCAGCGGATAGGTGGTTTGCAGGTCGGATAGCGTCTTCCGACCGGGCCACATGGCGCAGACCCGGTGTCGACCGGCGGAAAGACTACGGAGCCGCGCTTGCCGGCTCGATCGGCGTGTAATCCCCATAACCGTCGGGCCAGGGCGTCAGAATCTCGAAGCCGCTTTCGGTGACCAGCACCGTGTGTTCCCATTGCGCCGAGAGCGAGCGGTCTTTCGTCACGACTGTCCAGCCGTCGGACAAATGCCGGATGGCGGCCGCACCCGCGTTGATCATCGGTTCGATGGTAAAGATCATCCCGCGCTCAAGTTTCAGCCCCTGGCCGGGCTGGCCAAAGTGCGGCACGTGCAGCTCGTCGTGATAGACGGTGCCGATGCCATGTCCGCCGTATTCGCGGACGACACTGAAGTTCTCGCGGTGGGCGACCGTCTGAATGGCGTAGCCGATGTCACCGAGCGTGGCGCCCGGGCGGACCTGTAGTATCCCTGCCCGCATGGCTTCGTATGTCGTGCGAACCAGGCGTTTCGCCAGAATGCCCGGCTTGCCGACAAAGTACATCCGGCTCGTATCGCCGAACCAGCCGTCCTTGATGACGGCGATGTCGATATTGACGATGTCCCCATCCTTCAGCTTCTTGTCCGAAGGAATGCCGTGGCAGACCATGTGGTTCACCGAGGCGCAAATTGTCTTGGGAAAGCCGTGGTAGCCGACATTGGCCGGAATCGCCTGCTGCACGTCGACGATGTAGTCATGGCACAAGCGGTCCAGATCATCCGTCGTAACACCTGGCTTTACGTGTTCGGAAATCATCCGCAAAACATCCGCGGCCAAGATCCCGGAACGCCGCGCCATGGCGATCTCGGCCTCCGTGCGGATAGTCACCTCTTTGGAAGAACTCATGCTGCTCGCGCCACCGACAAATTGCCGGGGGTCGTGGAATCGCCGTCGGCTTGCCGTTCCGCCTGGATAAGCAACTGACAGATATCAGCGTACGGCAGCTTCGGATTGAGCTCTGCAAGCATCCCGACACGCAGCCAATGCTCGGCTTGCGCGTTGATCGAACGACTCAATGCCGCGCTCGTAAGGCGCAGGTTTTCATGCATCTGCTCCGAAATTTTGACTATTCCCATGGCCACTCCAAATATACGTTTAGCACACGGAACGTATATTAACAGAAATGCCTGCGGAGCCTTGCTCTGCGAGCCGCTATCCACGGCGGTCTTCAGGCCTATGCCGTGGAGATCGCCGGCATGTGCGCTCCTCAGGCCAGGTACTGTTTTGGAACATGCGGATTCGAGATTGGTTTTCTGGTGCGCGGTGCCGCTTGCGCTTCACTCCAGTCTTGCGACAACTGTGGCCGACACCATTCAGCTTCAAGCAGACCTTGGCAGCCCCCATTTCAAAGCAGTCCCCTTCTGCATGAAATCATCCACCACCCTGCCCGGATCGCTCGGCCCGTATGATTGGGCATTGATAGGGAGACCCGGACAGGATAATCTCTACGTCATTCATTGATTTACTGTGAGTCTTCCCGTGTCCGTACGATCGGCAATAACCCGGATGTTTATGCATCTGATTAACTGTTAGGGCATTCTGTATGCATCAGCCAGATAATCCTGAGCTTCTCTCACAGTCGCTGATCACACAAAGCCAGATATTGTCCGCAGCTGCTTCGATTCAATGCAATGGCGAAATAACCAAGAGGGACGAACCTGTTCGCCAACTTATTGCTCGGTCGGCCGAACTTGTTCGTGGCGCAGCATCTCTTGGAAAAGACAAAAACGCAGTTGCACTTGGCATTTTAGCAAGAGCTATTCTGGAGAACTTAATCGTTCTTTTATGGGTCCAGGTGTCGGAGCTTAACGCAAAGGAGTTAAGCGAAACCGGAGTTGTTGAGCTGTCGCGTGTCGCTCGAATTAATCTTGAGTCTGGCAATGCAAAGATCAGGAACCGAGAAAACGGCCAAGATGTAACTGAAGAATTCTTAGCTGCTGGGCGATTCAAAAATCTCCCGAAACGAAAAAGCGTTGCCAGTCAAGCCGAAGAAGCCGGAGTAGAAGATCTTTACAATATCTTCTACAGGTTTCTTTCGCTGGAAATGCATGGTCACGAAACAAGCTCATCACAAGAGAATGGTGCGAACGAGCTTCCGGTAATTCATATGCATGGCATTGGAGCGCTAAGCAAAGCAGTTGGGCACGCTGGTGTTCGGTGGTTGCTTCACCGTGAACGAACTGACAATGAAACACTACGGGAGATATTGGGTCTAGCGGCGTGATAGCCCTCTCAAGAAGCACCTCTTAAGTGATTGATTTGTACATGTTCCACATCTTCACGATGACGCGTCAAACACATGAGGGAATGGTGTTTCTTCGGGGCGATCTGCGGCCTCGGCCCGATTACTTCGCTAACCCATCATTCCACCGGACGCTGCGCGATGGAGCCGCGCATCCCCCGGTGAATTAAAACGTTATGCGTCTATCCAACAACTGCGAGGTATTTCATGTTCTACATCGTTGAAACAGCAAAGTCTTTCCAGCAAGCCTCCACAGACCTCGAAGCGGCTGTGAAACAGCACGGATTTGGCGTTCTTCACACCCATGATCTAGGTGCGACTCTTCGAAGCAAGGGCATTGAATTTGACGAACAGTGCAACATCTTTGAAGTCTGCAACCCCAAACAAGCCTTCAAGGTTCTCTCCGCTGATATGCGGCTCAACATGGCATTGCCTTGTCGGATATCCGTATTTACTGAAAAGGGAAAAACATTGATTGGCCTTATTCGGCCTGTGCCAATGCTTTCTGCGCTATCTCAGGATGAGTCCTTAGTCAAAATTGCCACAGAAGTCGAAAATGCAACCATTCAAATGGTCGATGACGCGAAATGACGCTCTCGTCGCTGCCTAATTCAGACGTTGACCGCACAAAATCCCTATGACTACCTTACTGATCGTCGACATGCAGGTCGGGATGACTTGGCCGGCTCCCGCGATTCGAAACAATCACCACGCTGAAGCTGAAATCGCGGCGCTTCTGAGCACTTGGAGAAGCCGGGGCGCACCGATCGTTCATATCCGCCACATCTCCCGAACTCCGGGCTCGTCCTTTTCGCCAGGTCAGCCGGGCGTTGAGTTCCAGCCGCTTCTCGCTCCCCTACAACATGAACACGTTGTAGAGAAGAACGTCCCCGATGCCTTTATCAACACCGGTCTTGAGCGCTGGCTTCATGTGCGTGGCGAGTCCTCTCTCGTGATCGTAGGTGTCAGTACGAACAACTCGGTTGAATCCACGGCGCGTACGGCTGGCAATCTCGGCTTCCGAACCTATGTGGTGTCAGACGCAACATTCGCGTTTGACAAGCCAGACTTCAACGGTGTCAAACGCACGGCCGCTGAGGTTCACGCCATGGCTCTGGCTAATCTCCACGGCGAGTACGCGACCGTTATCTCCGCAAGAGAGGCGTTAAGTATGGCCTGAGCCATTCAAAACGGAGCGGTGCGATAGCCCCGTGCCCGCCGGTTGAAAATGATGTATCAGTTCGCGTACGATTATCGCTTCGACAGCAGCAAGATTGAGTCAGCATTTGGCGTACAGCCAACGCCATACATTCAGGGCATCGGCCCATCTCTGCGATCTGAAACCCGAGAGCATGCGCCGGCAATCCTCCGCCCAAAGCATCATTCCCTACTTCGGCAATTCGACCTTCCCGGCCACCAACAATCGTGCAAAGTCTTCGGCCGGCAGCGGATGGCTGAACAGGAAGCCCTGGCCCTCCGGGCACTGGCGCATGCTGAGAAATTCGAATTGCTCGCGGGTTTCGACGCCTTCGGCGATGACGCGATGATTGAGGTTTCGTCCCATGCCGACAACTGCACTGACGATGGTAGCGTCATTGATATCGGTAGTGATATCGCGCACAAAGGATTGGTCGATCTTCAACGTCGTGATCGGGAAGCGTTTCAAATAGCTCAGGCTCGAATAGCCGGTACCAAAATCGTCGATTGCCAGCTTGATGCCCATGTCCTTGAGTGATTCGAGCACCGTCGCCGAAGACTCGACGTCGTGCATCAGAAGACTCTCAGTCAGTTCAAGTTCGAGATAGTCCGGCGTCAGGCCCGTTTCGTCCAGGATCTGTGCCAGGCCTTCGAGAAAGTTCTTGTGCCGGAACTCGACCGCTGAAATATTGATCGCGATGCTTGGAACGCGCAGCCCTGAGTCGAGCCAGACTTTCACTTGCTGGCAGGCTTCGCGCAAGACCCAGTGACCGATCGTGACGATCAGGCCGCACTCTTCGGCGACGGGGACAAACTGGCCCGGCGGGATAGCTCCGAGATCCGGATCACGCCAGCGGATGAGGGCCTCGGCCCCGGTAATCGCGCCGGAAGCGAGATTGATCTGCGGCTGGTAATTGAGGACGAACTCGCCCTGCTTCAGGGCCCGGCGCATATTGTTTTCGATCAGCAACCGACGCACCGCGCGCGTATTCATGTCGGCCCGGAAGAACTGGAAGTTATTGCGACCGTTCGTCTTGGCGTGATACATCGCGGTATCGGCGTTCTGCAGCACGGCATCCAGATCCACGCCGTCGTCGGGATAGACGCTGATGCCGATGCTCAAGGTGATATGCAGTTCCTGCCCGCCGATAAGATGCGGCACGGCAAACGCGTCGAGCAATTTTTGCGCGATGTGCGCGGCGTCCTGCGGCTGCTCGATTTCTGGCAGAAGAATCACAAATTCGTCGCCGCCCTGGCGACAGACCGTGTCGGTTGCGCGAACCGTGGCCAGAAGTCGCTCTCCCACCGATTGCAGGAGCTGATCGCCAATGGTATGCCCCAGCGAGTCGTTGATGTTCTTGAAGCAATCCAGATCAATAAAGAGCAGCGCTACTTGCCGGTGGTGCCGTTGCGCCAGACCGATGGCTTGCGAAAGCCGTTCGGTCAGCAGCATCCGGTTGGGCAATCCGGTGAGGAAATCATGGCGTGCCAGATGGGACATCTTGAGCGTCATGGCGCGCGATTCACTCACATCCTCAAAGACCAGTACAGCGCCGATGACCTGCCCGTCCCGGTCATGAATCGGCGCTGCAGAATCGTTGATCGCCAGTTCTAGCCCGTCGCGGCGAATGAGTATGCAATTGTTGGCCAGGCCAACCGTCTGATTTTGTGTGATGGCGACCTTCGCCGGATTGGCCACGACTTGCCGTGTCGTCCCGTCGACGATACTGAACACTTCGGTCAGCGGATGTCCGACCGCTTCTTCGCGCGACCAACCGGTCATCTTCTCCGCCTGCCGGTTGAGGTAGCTCACCTTTCCTTGCAGGTCGGTCGTCAGTACGGCGTCACCGATGGAGTCGAGCGTGACCTGAGCGCGCTCCTTCTCCGCGAACAGCGCATCTTCTGCCGCGAGTAACTCAAGCTCTGCTGTTTTGCGCTCGCTGATGTCCTCGACTGTCTGGATCAGGCCAAGCGAGGTTTTTCCGTCGCGGATGGTGGCACTGTTGATACGCGTCCACACGACGCGATCGTCGCCCTGCAAGAAGCGGAATTCGGTTTGGAAAGCCTCCTGGCTGCGTGCCGCGATGCGCCACTCGGCCAGCACACGCTCGCGATCCTCGGGGTGGATGGCCATACTCCAGTTCATCCCCAGAGATTCGTCAAAGCTCAAACCGGATATCTTGTGATAGGCCGCGTTGGTGTATTCACACGCGCCGTCGGCATCCGAGACAAAAATGCCCA
>Ga0302321_100005400_pt1 | contig 11186 bp, 7 predicted proteins | sample Fen_T0_1_FD_202505 | JGI IMG/M metagenome (GOLD analysis project Ga0302321, IMG submission 202505) | Peat permafrost microbial communities from Stordalen Mire near Abisko, Sweden - Fen_T0_1 | ecosystem: Environmental > Terrestrial > Soil > Wetlands > Permafrost | place: Sweden: Abisko...
CCTGCGACGCATACCTCTGGCTAAAGAAACCGGGCGAATCCGACGGCAGCTGCAACGGTGGACCCAAAGCCGGGCTCTGGTACAACGAGCGGGCCCTGGAACTCTCGCGTAACGCGAAATTTTTGCCTAATTGCCCCGTGATTAAAGCCTGTGCGACGCGCTGCTAGCCGTAGTGCCCCACGGCGGCTGCGACCCAGAGAAACGATCCGACAATACTCAACAGGAGAGTGGCGCGGCTCATGGAGAGAACGTGGCTCCCCAGAATGAAGAGCAAGACAGCCCCGAAAAATACGTCCGTATGTGTGAGCCCGACGGACTCATTGAAAATCACTTTCTCGAATGGGCCGCAGAGGGCATGGCCGAGCAACCAAGCAAAGCTCCGCGTTGCTTCATGGGCTGATAGGCGCGGGAGAAACACGAGACAACCGAGCGTGAACCCAGCCAAGGTGGGGGTGAATCGTTTTAGTGGTTCGAGTCTCCAAGATGCTTCGTCTTCCATGCCAGCGCTGAACCCGGGGCGGAACTTATCAGGTTTGGTTTGCTGGTGCACGGGGGTCGTCGAAGACCGTTTGTAAGTGACATTCTTGAGCCGAACGCTTGCCGGCAGCACGACGTAAAGCCCTAGTATCGCGGGACAATCCGACTGGGCATTACAGTGCAGAGCGCCTGGCCGTTACAGCAACGAAACCTCGAAGGGTTCTGGCGCCTGGATGACAACTGCAAAGACGCAGAAAACCAAAAGAAGCGGTACAGGGGCTGAACTCGAACGGCTGGTGCTCGATGAGGCGGCGCTCGCGGACTTGACCGCACGCGTGCGGGTTCACTTCGAGCGCCACCAACCCGAACCCGCATCGTTTCCTGCCATGGCATCGCGTGTCATCGACTTGGCGGAGCACCCTGACGTGGATATTGGTCGCCTTGCTCACCTGGTGGAACGTGACCCGGCGACTTGTGCGGCAGTGCTTGCGGTTGCAAACTCTGCCGCTAATCGGCGGGCTTCCGCTGTGCTAGCCGTTCGTACTGCGATCTCACTGCTGGGCCTGAAGCGAGTAGCCAACATTGCCGTGGGCGTTGCCTGCCGAACGCTGTTCGACGTTGAACTGCGAGTCGAGCACGAGCTATTTCCGGGGTGGTGGGAGCGGCTGTTCCATGCGGCAATGACCGAAGCGTTTACAGTTTCGTTCGTGACGATGGAACGGGGCCACAACGCGTCCGAAGGGATATTTTTGGCAGGAATGCTGCACAATATTGGGAAGTCTTTGGCTCTGCGGTCATTGGCAGCGCTCCTTATTGGTGGCGAAGTTCCCGGCGTACCAACGGATGACGCCATCGAGGCTATCCTACAAGGCAACCGAGTTGCCGTAGGAGTCGCGGCCCTGACGACGTTCAACATGCCCGAATCGCTCGTGGATCTTTGCCGGCAGCAAGATGACGACCAATTATCGGGTGCGAGCGGGTTGTTGGATTTGCATTACGTTCGCATCGTGTCCGAACTGAATGCACTGCGCATGTCGCGCGAAAAACCGGAGTTGCCTTTGCGGCTGCTTATCAATTCCGTCCGCGCCGTGGGGCTATACTTCGAAGACGTGCTGAACATTGCACGCCAGCTCAGTGAACACTCTCAGCAAGTCAGTTTGCTGTTTTCGTCCTCGGATGGCGCGAATGAAACGGGCTATCTGGAGTTCATTCAACGTTGCCTGGTGGAAGCCTGAGCCCGGAAACGAACGGCGTATTGCCGTTGTGTGCGGTTCTGCGGTGTTGCGGCGGACCCGCGGTTGCGAACGTGCGAGCGAGTAGCGTTGCGACGCCGAGTGCGAGAGTTCGCGCTTTGCCAATCATACTCGAGCTACCGGTGCAATCCGCGTGCGCGAATTCTCCGGGCGAAGACCGCGCCCCCCGGTTCGCCGGTTTGACTGTGCGTTCACAGAAATAATGTGGCGAATGTTGCGATTTGGCCCACACCGTCACTTGCCGATGCGCGTCTTCTGTTTAGAGAGTTTCGCGAGCCCCGCAATGTGCGCGCAGGAGTTTTTGGGCGCACGAGGGCAAAATTGTTTGATGGAGGTTTAGCGTGAATCGATCGTTGCAACTATTGGGTAGTTCGGTAACTCGGGGCATTATATGTGCTGCTTGCGTTTTTTCGTTCGTCAATTGCAGTGGTTCACCAGACAACGGCGGGCAAGCTGATTCTGGGGTGGGCGGCACGGGAAGCAACACGGGAGGTCATGCGGCTGTCGGAGGAACATCCGTCGCTTTGGGCACGGGAGGCAACCAGGTTGGCACCGGTGGTTCCCCATCAACCGGTGGAGCGAGCGCAACGGGTGGCACCGTGACGACAGGCGGGAGCCCAGCCACTGGCGGAATGACAGCAACGGGAGGTGCAGCGGCAACCGGAGGCGCAGCAGCAACCGGAGGCAGTGCCGGTTCGGTAACGGGCGGCGCAGCGGCAACGGGCGGCACGGCGGCAACCGGAGGCAGTGGCGGTTCGGCAACGGGGGGCGCAGCGGCAACCGGAGGCGCAGCGGCAACCGGAGGCGCAGCGGCAACCGGAGGCGCAGCAACCGGAGGCAGTGGGGGTTCGGCAACGGGAGGCGCAGCGGCAACGGGAGGCGCAGCGGCAACCGGCGGTGTGGCGGCAACTGGAGGCACAGCAGCAACCGGAGGGAGTGCGGCTACGGGCGGTGCTACTTCCACTACGCCATCCACCTTCACGGAAATCTATTCGTCGATTATCGCGCAACGTTGCACCGGGTGTCACGGGACGGGTGCGTCGGGCGGGCTCAACATGAGCACCCAGACACTCGCCTACACGAACTTGGTAAACGTTGCGGCTGCCGGCGGCGCCTGTGCGGCTAGCGGCGAAATGCGCGTAGTCCCCGGTAACGCGGCGGCCAGCTTGCTCTGGCAAAAGGTAGATTCAAAGACGGCGGGTACAACCGTTCCTTGCGGCGCGGGAATGCCGCGTAATGCAGATGCTTTGACCCGGGCGCAGGTCGACGACATTGCCGCTTGGATCAATGCGGGTGCCTTGAATAACTAGGACACTGAGCCTCTGAGTAAGGGAGCTCCATACGGGCCTTGCTCTGCGAGGCCCGTTTTCCGGGGGCACCCACCGCTGAGTACTGCTGGGCGCTAGGGACGGCAATTAGGACTAATACATTGCTGGCGAAGTCGCCGGTGTGACCCGCCTTATCCGTGCCGCTGTGCCCAAAAAAGCAGGGCTCAGGATGGCTTATGCGCCATCTGACGCATGGCTTCCGCAGCCCGTTTTTGCATCTCGCTAGGCGCCAGATCTTCTTTGTGGGTGGCAATGGACCAGCGGTTGCCCCACTTGTCGGCAACGACACCATAGCGATCGCCCCAGAACATATCGGCAATCGGCATGACCACGGTTGCGCCTGCTTGAGTTGCCTTGGCCCAGAGTGCGTCTGCGTCTTCCACGTACAGATGAATGCTCGCTTGGGTGGGGGGCCCCATCATCGCGTCGGCGATCATCACGATGGCATTGCCAATCACGATTTCCGCGTGCATCAATTTGTTGTCGGGGCCTGGCATTCGGGCACGCTCGCTGGCGTCGAATGCTTTCTTGTAAAATTCGATGGCATCGGCGGCACCGTTTACACTCAAGAAGGGTGTTACCGTCGTGTACCCCTCGGGGACTGCTTTGCAATTAGCCATGGATTCACCTCGTGTTGGCGGAGAATCCTAGGCACCGTGAGTGCTAATACAAGCCCATTCGAAGCACGTGCAGCGCAAAGCCTGTCGCCGTGGGCGCAAGACCGCGGCGACTTTGAATTACGCTTTGCTACAGAGACCACGTGCCAGCGCCAACGTCGAGCTTCCAGGTCGTAAGATACGTGGGCATGGAAATCTTCGTCCCGTTGAAGACCAAGGGCTGAAAGACATAGCCGGTCAAATAATTATGGCGTCCGGGTGCGGTGGTATCGAGAGTGCCATCCCAATGATCACCCCAGTACATGTAAACCGTGCCAGTGCAGCCGGTAATCGGTAACACCCACGTGCTCTGCGAAAGCCACGTGCGCTGATCGGAGATGACGTTCGGTGGGTTGGGTTGACCGGTCGCGGCGGTGGTGGTCTTGTCGGTGACCGGCGCAATGAAATCTTGGAATGTCCACGGCCCGGTCATGGCGGGTGCCGTAGAGTAGAAGTTGTTGTTCGCGCGCCAGCCCGTTTTGTAGGAACCAATCCAATAATAGGTGCTGCCCGCTTTGAAGACCGTGGGCGATTCCGAACCGCCGGAGTCCCCATTAACCGCTGAATAGGCGACGTCGGAAACCCAGCTGTGGCAATCGGTCGACAAGGTGTAAACGTGGCCGCTTTCGGTCACCACGTACGCCTTGGTGCCATCCGTGAGCGCGCTCATGTCGCTGTGAGCCGCAATGGTGCCGCTCGCGTTCGTCAGTGAGCCTTTGAGCGTGTATTGGCCGTTAACCGTGGCTGACGTTGCGTACACCACCTCTTTGTCGGCCTGATACGTGACGTCGGCGGCGTGTGCGTAAAGCACGAATTCCCCGGTGGCTGGGCACTTGATGATGTGCGGGCGTTCCCCTTTTCGATTAGGCCCGAGTAAGCCGCTTGCTTGTTGCGGCAGAATGATGCCCTCGTTCTTCCAAGTTGCCAAATCTTGAGACGAGTACATCGAGAAGCCGTTGAAGTTATTGTCGGTCGTCGTGCTGAGGAAGTATTCACCGTGCATATAGTAGGTGTTTCCTTCCTTGATGATGCCACCACCGTGCGCGTTGACCCGATTGCCGCTCGTGTCTGTGAATACGATGCCCGTTGAAAGTGGGCCCGACAGGGTTCCAATGGGTCCCGAGCAAGCCGCCGTACCTCCGACGCTGGTGGCTCCGCCGGTTGCGGGTGCTCCGCCGGTTGCTTTCGTGCCACCGGTAGACGCCGCGCCGCCCGTCACGTTGGCTGTGCCAGCTGTAGAAGGCGCACCACCCGTGCTCTTTGCTCCGCCGGTTTCAGTTGCCAGTGTGCCCGTCGCGCCTCCCGTTGCTTTCGCGCCTCCCGTGTTGGTGACTCCACCGGTTGCACTTGCGTTCGTGGTGCCGCCGGTGCTTTTCGCACCGCCCACCGTGTTGACTCCACCCGTCGCCGCTCCGCCTGTGGCCGACGCGCTGCCGCCACTGTTTGCCCCGCCGGTGCTGACTCCGGAGCTTGCTGAAGTTACGCCGCCGGAACTCGTGAAACCGCCGCTGGCCGAGACGGCTCCACCGCTAGATGCGGCTGGTGAGCCGCCCGCGCTTCCCGCCCCTTCGCCTTCCGAACCCGAACAGCCCACGCTGCTGAGGGCAACGACGATGACTGAGCCTAAGAATGTATCACTCAAGACCGACTTTTTGGCCAATTTTGAACGCATTAGTGTTACTCCGAGTCAGAGCGGCAGAAACCCGCAGGGCGCCACGGTCGAGCCATACCACTCGGAGCCGCACTTCCGCCAGCAGCTCGGACAACACCTAGTGCCCGGGGCGGGCGCTGGAGGGAGCTCTACCGTGACCAACGCCGTGCACCCGCATAGGCCTGGTGCAAAAAGTCCGACACGGTTACCGCCGCAAAGACGCTACTGACTATGCGCGTGACACGCGGCGCGAATAGGAGCCCAGCCATGTGAGCGCTTCGGCATGACGGCACGTGGCCACCCTTTTTCCCTCGCCACGCTGCAAAGGCCTGAGCTGGGGCTCACTTCTTAGAAGGGTGCTGACTTTTGTGAATCGCCCAACACTTGGGGCAGCGCCATTCCATGATCGACTGACCTTGTTCGTCAATGCGGCGAATCAGCCGCCAACTGTGTTTCGAGCTGATAAGCGTGTAATTCGTCTCGATATGCGGGGAGAGCATGCCGCAGTCGAAACAACTCAGTTGTTTCTTGGGCGCTGCGTTTCCCGCTGACATAGCCCTCTAAAGTTGACACCTAATGCAAGCGGTTGTCCACCGTCAAGTTCGGCGGGGCACCCATGTTTTAGGGCTAACACCCCCCGAATTGGCCATGGCAGATTGCCCGCTCGCGGGGGCACCCGCAGATTCATGGCTCCGAGGAGCCCTTCTGGCTTGCACGGGCAAGCTTACGCGGGTCGCGGCGGACCGAAGCTCTAGCCCCGGGTGAGCCCGAAGTGCACGTGCCGCTGTGCCCCATCACAAGTCACAGTTGCGCCGCTGCGAGTGTGAAAGCGATGTGACTGGTCTCGGTGAGAATTTCTAGTTCGGTGACATCTTCTGGTTGGCGACAATCGCGGTTGTTGCCAAGCCAAAAGCGGGTGGCCTTGAGTCAGCGTTCTTAGAGCTTGTACAACTGAGGCGCCCCACGCGGCAAGGGTTGGGGCATGACAGGCCTACAATGAGAGAAGCGACCAGTAATGAGAAGTAGATTAAAGCCCTAGAGTTGCTGAGATTCATTCTTCGATTCGTGATCACAGGGGCCGCTCTTGGGCATTTCAGGTCCGGAACGCCCCGTTCCGGACCGCATAAAGCGTTCCGCGTGGAGCCACGTGAGCCCCGAAAAAGGCGGCCCAGTGTTACCGGCATCCCAAAGAGCTCACCATTCGTAAAAAAATAAGTCCAAAGCGCAATCATTTGCGATAGCATCCGCCGCCGCACGTGTCCGCTGCGCCCATCGTTCCCGGAAGTTTTGTTATGTCAAAGGAGTCCTATTAATGCGCCGTCGCACTCAGCTTGGTTCCGCCGCTCTCAGCGCGGGCCTTTTTATGTCGTTCTCCGTCGGATGTGGTCACGCGATTGACGCCTCGAAAGCGAAGCAAGAGGCGGCGTCGGCGGGGGGCTCGTCGAACATTGTCAATTGCGACATGGGGCTTGGCGGAAGCAACCCCATGGTCGCCGTGCTTCCCAAGGGCGGCGCGCCGTCTACGAGCACGAGCGTGAGCAGTGGCTCGGGTGAATGCCCTGCAGCCAAGATGCCGAGCGAAGCCACTAGACCAGGCTACACAGCACCGCGCGATCCCGAAGTCGCAGCGCTTCTGCAATCGATGTCCTCTGATAGCAAGATCCGTCAGATGTACGGCGTTCCGAACCCGTCCGCGGGCGACGCGTATCGAGACATCGAGCGGAGCACGGATGTGCCCAGCGGCTCGGGCAAGACAGTGCGTGGTATCAAATATCGCGACGCAGGCCACGGCGTGAATCTTGTTGCAGGGCAGAATGACCGGCAGACTCAAGGTCATGATTATTCTACCGTCTTCCCGGTGCAATCGGCGCGCGCGGCTTCCTGGGACGTAGCCTTGGAAATGCAGTTGGGCGAGGCCATGGGCGAAGAGACCATGACTTCGAAGAACAACATGCTGCTTGCTCCTTGCATGAACATCATTCGCCATCCCTACTGGGGGCGCGTCCAGGAGACGTACGGCGAAGACATGTATCAGGTGGGCCGAATGGCTTCCGCTCTCACGGCCGGCATTCAGAAGCACGTGATGGCCTGCGCCAAGCATTTCGCAGCGAACAATATCGAGAACAATCGCGCTAATCAAAATGCAGCGATGGACGAACAGACGCTACGCGAAATCTATACTCGGCACTTCGAGATGGTCGTGGAGGAGGGGGGCGTAGCTTGCATTATGGCCGCCTACAACTCCATCAACGGCAAGAAGTGCACCCAGAACCAGCATCTATTGACGGACATTCTGAAAGCTCCGGCGTCGAAGAATGGCTACGGCTTTCGCGGGTTGGTGCTGAGTGACTGGTGGGCCATGCCCGGTGACCAAGCCGCTCCCGACGTGCCTACGGCACAGGCCCAGACACTCGAGGCCGTGCAAGCAGGGATGGATGTGGAAGTTCCGTGGGCGCTGCACTACTTGCAACTTGGAGCACTGTTGGATGCCCAAAAGATTACTACTGCGCCTATCGACGAGGCTGCCGGCCGTGTTCTGGAGCAAAAGTTCCGTTTCCAAACGGCCTACACGGATCAGGCATTTGGAACTTGCCAAGCAAGCACTACGCTCAGCGGTGACTCTATCACCGGCAACGAAGCCCACCTAAAGCTGGCCGAAGAAGCCGAGATTCGCTCTTCCGTGCTTCTCAAGAATGGCCTAGGCGGCACTCCCGTGCTTCCGATTAAGACTGTGGGCAGTATCGCTGTCGTGGGCCTGGACTCGACAATCACACTCACGGATTCCACCGAGCCGCCGACGAGCGGCCCCGTTTTGCACTTTGCAACGGACGCAAACCTGGGTGATCGCGGTAGTAGCCGTGTGAATGCCGACCCTGCAAAAACTGTAGGGCCTTTTGATGGAATCAAGGCCGCCGCTGCCAGTCACGGCATCACCAACGTCACGAGTGGCAACACTCTCGACGCGGCCCAAGCCGCCGACCTCGTCGTTGTAGTCGTCGGGTTGACGGCGGGTGACGAAGGGGAGGAATACAGCCTCGCTTCGCACGGTGACCGAACGACGCTCGCGTTACCCAACGGGCAGGAGGCGTTCGTCGATAGCGTTCTAGGCCTGCAGAAGCCCACGGTGATCATCATCGAGTCGGGCTCGATCGTGAGCTTGCCTTGGCTCAAGCATTCGAATCAACAGCAGGCAACCATCTGGGCCGGCTACGGCGGCCAACGCGCAGGCGACGCGTACGGAAAACTCCTGTTCGGCGACCGAAACTTCAGCGGCAAGATGGCTCTGGCCTGGCCCGAGGAGAAGGATTTGCCAGCGTTCCGTGATCCCGGAACCACTACCCAAATGGGTTACTTCTTCGGTTATCGGTATTACGACAACCTAACCGCTTTGGGCACCCCTGTGAGCCTGGTGTTTCCGTTTGGCTACGGTTTGAGCTACACGACGTACCAGTACTCCAACCTCCAAGTTCCTTGCGGCGCGGTCTCGAAGACCGGCGTTGTGAATGTCACGGTGGACGTGGCAAACACGGGTTCTGTTGACGGCGACGAAGTCGTCATGCTGTTCGTTGCGGGGCCACCGAAGCCCTCGACGATCAAAGGCGCCCGGGCTGTGAAGGAGCTCAAGCGCTTCGAGCGCGTGAGCCTCAAGGCCTCGGGAGCTGCCGACGGGTCGGACTTCGTGCGCGTCACGCTGCCACTCAACGTGCAAGACCTGCGTCACTGGGAAGGCGGCGCAGACGGCGCTTGGGTGATTGACGAGGGTAGTTACACGATCATGGTCGGTACCAATGCCGACGATGCACTCAAACTCACGGGCACCCTAACCATCCACGGCTGAGTGCTGGGCCACATTGAATCCACTTGCAACCTGAAGAACAGTCATGAAATTCACAATGAATCCCCGTGCGCCCAGAATCAGCCTTGGCTTGATGTTGTTAGCCACCAGCGTTAGTCACGGCGCTTTCGCGCAAACTGACACTGCGAAACCCGCAGCGCCCCCAAGTGGCGCAGCTAGCGCTACGACGACCAAGACCACTCCCGCCGAAGCGGCGCCGGCAACGCCGGCTGCCGCCACGGCACCCACAAACCCAACGGACTCGGCCACCGCTGCGCAGCCAACAGCGCCTGCAGCAGACGCAGCGCCGGCAACACCCGTTGCTCAAACTGCGCCCGCCACGCAACCCGGGACAACACCGACCAACGTTGAAGCTAAGGGTGAGCCCGAGCCAACGAATCCACCCCAGTCATTGCCGTTGCTGGTCGAGATTCTTCCAGGTTCCGGCTACCCCGAGCCCAAGGTTCGCGGAATCGTGGGTGGGTCGCTGTGGCTGACCATGCATGGGCATCAATTCCCGTACATGGGGCCCGAAACGAGCCAGTTCGGGACCAGAATTGCAATCTCCGGGAGCATCTGGGACGACACCTCGTACGCCAGAATCAAATCGGGAACCCCCGAGACGACCTCGAGTCTGAAGCGTTGGCAGAACCAGGGGCGCGCCGTGCTCCGGGTCACTCCGGCTTACACCACCCGAGAGGGGTGGTTCGTTCAGGGGCAAATCGAAGCCGTTGCCAATGGCGATCAGACCCTGCCCACGTCTCAAAACGTGGGAGCCGTTGACGACCTCTTCGTGAGGGTCGGCAAGTGGAAGATGTTCGACGTGACCGTCGGCCGCTATCAGGGCTGGGAAGTCTATCACTATGGTATGGGTCTCGATCAAAATACCCTGGAACGTCGGGGCGCCGAAATCACGAGTCAGCCCACACGCCCGCCGCAGATCTATGGGGTTAATTACTCGTGGGATCGACCCGAAGGTGGCGCGGGCAATTACGCCGCGCACGTATACTTTACGGACTACCTTCGCGCCGAAGTGCTCGGACAAATCGGCACCCAGGCGGGGTCCAACACGCGTTCAGTGCGTCCCATTGCTGTCCTCGATCTCGGGTACTTGAAGGTCAAAGCGGGTTGGGAATATGGCGTTTCGTCGCCGCAATCCGAGACGGCCCGGGACCATACGCGGCGTAACGGCTTTGGCGGCGCAGTTCAATTCGTGGTCAACCCCTACATCGAAGGCGGCATCAACGGGGCCATTGGTTACATTGATACCTGGAATGTCGTCGGCCGCCCCGATTTGGTCAATTCCACGACGACCAAGAGCTTCGGCGGCTTCTTGAATGGTCGGCTGTATGGGCCCTTGATCGTGGGCTTGGGAGCCAACGAGACCCGCATGGATAGGCTCGAGCCGAACGGTGTCGTGGGCAGTGCCAATTTTGGAGAGAACGACTACTTCACCCATTTCCAGAGCTTCTTTGCCGTCCAGTACTCTGTCTGGGACAAGCTCTTCTTCAAGTTCGTGGGCTCGCAGGCACGCTACCACTTCGAAGACAAGGTTCAGGAACCTGGCCACCCCTTCACGAATACGGAATTGGGCGGCCGCTTCCGCGTGATGTACCTGTTCTAGCCGAGCGCGTGCTCGAGCAGATTCGGGCTGACCAGAAGTCAGCCCGAATCTCTCTACTTGCGCTCCACCGTTGCTTTCGTCAGGCAAGTCGACCCCACGTCGCATTCATCGACTCAATCGCCCCGTCGTTGCACTCATCGACTCGATCGCCCTCGCGTTGTCTTTGTCCGCGAAGTCGAGTCACCGACACTCACTTGCTAGAGGTCCTTCCATGAATACGAGTTCTCTTCAGCTCGCCGCTGCCGGCGCCACGTCCCGATTGAGTGGCGTCGACTGGCTGATGATCCTGATTTACTTTGGCATCCTGGCGTGTGTTGTCGCCTGGGTCGTAAGAAAAGGCAAAGACGAAGCGGCCGATTACT
>Ga0302321_100005401_pt1 | contig 11185 bp, 11 predicted proteins | sample Fen_T0_1_FD_202505 | JGI IMG/M metagenome (GOLD analysis project Ga0302321, IMG submission 202505) | Peat permafrost microbial communities from Stordalen Mire near Abisko, Sweden - Fen_T0_1 | ecosystem: Environmental > Terrestrial > Soil > Wetlands > Permafrost | place: Sweden: Abisko...
CCGCAACGTCTTGAGGCCGGGGATGGGGATCCATAGGAGGGACAAAGCCATCATGGTCAGGAAAATGCCGGTCAGGGACCAGCTGACCAGGTCGATGATCTTGGCCTTGAGGAAGATGCCGTAAACGGCGTGGAACACCAAGAACGCGAACAGACCCAGGGAGGTCCAGACGTGGAGTCGGATGCGCAGGTCGTAGGGCAGAGTGTTCTGGAGGAGTGGGACCTTGAGCCCCATCAGCACATTGGCCAGCAACCAGTGGTAGGAAACGATGGACGCGGTGAAGTTGAGGGTGTCGACGGCGTCGGCGAACGGTAGCCCCGCCAGGTAGAACCCCACCTGGACGAGGGGAAGGATGAGGTAGAGGAAGGCGACCAGGACCAGACCGCGGGCTTTCATGGAGTACTCCTACCGGTACCTCAGCAATCGGCGTGCCAGCGATAAAACTCGCTCCGCCCCAGGAAAACCCCCGGCGATCCTGGGCAATTTTTTCCCGGTGGGAAGAATTCGGCCCCCGGAGGAAATAGGGTGACACATTCCGCCCCGGGGGTTGTTTCATTTTCAACGTATTCGAAAGGAGTTTGCGATGAAATGTTTTGCAGTTGTGACCATTTTGATCCTGGCGGCCGGATCGGCTTTTGCCTTCCCGGGGTTTGAACCCACCTACTTTCCGGCCGAAATGAAGGCCGTGGCCGCCGAGCTGGGGCCCCGGACCATCGGCGACCTTAAAGTCTCCGAACTCATCCCCGTGGTCGAGCGGTTGGACGTCGCCCGGCAGAAGGATGGCTACGTGATGATGGCCGGTGGGATGTCGATGTTCTGGCCCGGAGCCGGGCAGTACATGGCCGGTGACTGGGTGGACGGCACCCTCTTCACCGGCCTCCACCTGGGGGTCACCGCAGGTTCGCTGTTCTGGGCCCACTCGCTTCTGCCCTCGGACCTGCAATGGTCCAACCTTGACTATTTTTCCGCGTCCCGGTCCACGGTCAAGGGCCGTTGGGACTCCCACTCCTTTAACGAGTACCTTCCGGCCGTGGGAGCCTTGGCCGTGGGCGGCGCCGTGGGCATCGCCTTGAGGGTCTGGTCGGCCCGGAATGCCCAGGAAGTGGCCAAGACCCGGATCGACGACGGCAAAATTACCTTCGAACCCAGGTTTGAGAACACCCGGTGGGGGATGGGCTTAGGCATGGGAATGAGGTTCTAGGCCGCCGCCACGATCTCATCACGGCTGCTTTTTACGAAGACGGGATTTTCGGCTAGAGTGGAAGGATGAAAGGCTCCCTGGTTCTTGCATTCGTGCTCATCGGGGGTCTCGTCCTGGGAACGCCCCGGGACGGCTATCGGGCTGTTTTTGGGGTGTTGACCGACGGCAGAGTGGCCTGGCGGGCCTGGACCGAGGGTGGAGAAGGGCGGTTGCTGGCCGTGGATCCGGTGACTCTGACGGTATCGGTGGTTCCTGGTTCCCCCGAGGATCTGACGCCTCGGCCTGAGGGAAACACCACCTGGGACCGGCTACAGGAAGGGGCCAGGAAACGCCGGGATGGAGTTCAGAACGCCGGCATCCGACGGGCCCTACCGGCCCGGGACGGAGCCTGGCTGACCTTCGACCTGTGCCCATCCAACCGCCCCTTGGACAGGAAGGTGTTCACAGACCTGGAACCCGACGCCCAGCCTCTGCCTGTGTTCCTCGAGGTGTCGGGACGGTGGGTGGAGACCCATCCCCGGGATTTTGCCTGGCTCACCGCCGAAAGGGACGCCGGCAGGCTGTCCATCACCTGGGTGAACCACACCGAACATCACGCCTACCACCCGGGGGTTGCCCTGGACCGGAACTTCCTGCTCCTTCCCGGCACCGACCTCGAGACCGAAATCTTCGGGGTGGAGCAAGGCTTGCTGGACCGGGGGGAGGTGCCCTCGGTGTTCTTCCGGTTTCCGGGGCTGGTGTCGAGCCCCGAGCTGGTCGACCGGGTGCTGGGCCTGGGTCTCATCCCCCTAGGCAGTTCGGCCTGGCTGGCCAAACAGCAGTTCGTCAAAAGCGGCGCCATCGTCCTCACCCATCCCAACGGCAACGAACCCCTGGGTCTGGGCCTGCTGGAAACCTGGGACCACGGCCACCGCTCCGACCTGGCCGATGGCAACTGGCACTGGCTGGGTCTGGAGGATTGGACCTTGGCGGTGATTCCTCCTCTTTGAAGGACCATGGTCCTCCTTTATCGGGGGCTTACGCTGAGGAAGACGGAACAGTCCCCACCTTCTCGCCCATAACAGGTGCCCGTGTCCAGCAATCATCGTAGGCCAACCAGCGGCGTGGCCTAGCTCGCCTGCGCCGAGATCCTAGACCCCGCCCATCCCCAACAAAGCCGCTACCCTCCAGCTCAGCTCGAACTGGCGCAGGGGACTGGAGAACACAGCGATGCCTTCGCTCCGGGCGGCTTCGAGCATGTCTTCGGGGGCGTCTCTTTGGCCGGCCAGGACGATGGCCCTCACCCCGGCGAGGCTGGCGCAGGCCACGGTGTTCCTGTGACCCTGGAGGGTGATGAGCACCGAGCCTTCGGGGGCGTGGGCCATCACGTCGCTGAGCAGGTCGCTGGTGTAGGCCCCGGAAAGTTCAGCGTCAGCGTAGGGAATCAGGGCGGTGCACCCAACCCGATGTTCGAGGTCGGCGATGGTCATGGTTTGTCTCCGGGACGAGGTTTGAGGTGGATGACGGCTTTTACGTGGGTGCCCTTGCCCACGGCCGACTGAAGATCGAACTCGTCGGCCACCCGTTTGGTGTTCGGCAGGCCCATGCCGGCGCCGAAGCCCAGGCTTCGGATCCAATCGTTGGCCGTGGAAAACCCCTCGGTCATGGCCTTGGCCAAGTCGGGAATGCCGGGGCCCTGGTCCACGGCCTCGATGGTGGCCTGCTCGTCGTCGACATGGAAGATCAGCCTTCCGCCTAGGCTGTGGTTCACCAAGTTCATCTCGAGCTCGTAACTGGCCACCGCGGCCTTGCGCTGCAGGGTCCTGTCCACCCCCCTGTCCTGGAGGATCTTCTTCAGTTCGGTGGAAGCCCGGCCCGCGTTCTCATAGTCGAACTGCTGGACGAGGAACACCCTCTTCACCTGGCCGATGGGTCCCGGGGCGGCCTGGAGGTTGAGCACCCTCTCCATCTCTTCCAGTGACCTGTTCATCTCCATCAGCAGGCCCGAGGTGACGTCCCGGCTGGTGACGATGCCCACCAGCTCCCGGGCGCGGTTGATCACCGGGAACCGGCCGTACTGGTACTTCTCAAAGCTACTGATGGCGAAGCTCACGGGCATGTCGTCCTCGAGGACCACCAACTTGCGGCTCATGTGGACGGCCGCGGGGCTGTCGATGTAGCCCTGGTCCAGGGCCCGGATGATGTCGTCGACGCTGATCATTCCCACCAACCGGCTGTCCTCGACGATGGGCACCCCCGAAACCTTGTTCTCGCGCATGATGCGTTGAATTTCCCTCAGGGAGGTATCCTTCTCCACCGACTTCACCTGGCCGGTCATGATGTCCTTCACCTTGAGACGGTAGATCAGTTCCAGCAACGCCGACGGCGAGGCGTTCGGGTCAATGGGGATCATGGCGACGCCGCGATGCGGCTTACGCCTGGAGTTTTGCTTCGCAAAACTCCCCGGGGGCGAGTCATGGTCGGCCCCGCAGGCGTTCGCCTAGGCGCCAGCTGGCTTCGAAGGACCCCAGGGGCGAGAGGACCAGGGCCAGATCGAACCGGGTGCACAATTCGACCAGGGACGGTTGGGGCGCCTTGCCGTTGACCAGCACCACGCCGCAGGCCCCCACCATGTCGGCGGTCCGGGCCACCTGATCCGAAGGCAGCGACGTGACCAGCAAAATTTCGTCGTGGTCGGAGACCAACACATCGCTCATCAGGTCGCAGGTGACCACGTGCTTCACCGACTGGGTGGTCCAGCGGGAGGACCGGTGGACGGGTTCCCCCGATACGGCCTCGAGGACTTGGTCGAACGTCATGGCACCCCCAAGAAAAAAAATCGTGAAAGGATTATCTATTGTACCGGAACCCACGGCGTTGGTCCAGGCTCCGGGCTAGACCGTGCTCCTCAGGACGGTCACGGGACCGTGGACCACCACCTCCAGCCCTGCCGGTATAAACCAGGTTTCCCCGGCCTTCACGGCGTAGTCGATGCCCTCGTGGACCAATAGCCCCCGGCCCTCGAGGATGGACAGCACTTTGAACCTGTCTTCGGGAGCCTGGACGAAGGCGCCGGTCACTTCGAGCCTATCTACGGTGTAGTTCGGGTCGACAACCAGGGGCTCGACCACGGCGCCGGCCACGGAGTGCTTCGCCCGGGTTCCCGCCCGGAAGATTCGGGGCTCCTCATCGAAGCGGATCACGTCCCGGGCCTTGTCGAGGTGGAGGGGCCGGAGTTTTCCGTTTTCCAGGCGGTCGAAATCGTAGATGCGGTAGGTGGTGTCGGAGTTCTGCTGTACCTCACAGATCAGCACCGACCCGGCCAGCGATGCATGGACGGTGCCCGGGGTGACGTGGATGAAGTCTCCGGTGGCCACGGCCACCTGCCGGAACAGGCCGTCCCACTGTCCGCTCTTCGACTTCTGCTCGAAAACCTGTGCGGTGACCCCTGGGACCATACCCAGGATGAGCTTCGCGTCGGGGCTGGCGTGGAGGATGTACCAGCACTCCGACTTGCCGAACTCGCCTTCGTGGGCTTGGGCGTACGAATCTTCGGGGTGCACCTGGATGGACAGTTTGTCGTGAACGTCGAGGTACTTGATCAGCAGGGGAAATTTCCCGGCGAACCGTTGGTTCAGACCCTGGCCCATCAGAGCGGCACCGTGGGTGGCCATCAGTTCGGGCAGGGTCTTTCCGGCCCAGGGTCCCTCGGCCACCACCGAAGGCCCGTTGGGGTGGGCCGAAACCTCCCAGCTCTCACCGTAGGTCTTGCCTGGCTCGAGGACCATGCCCAGAAACGATTCGAATTCCCGGCCTCCCCAAACTTTTTCCTTCAGAACCTTGGTGAATTTCAATGGATACATGCGCGGCGCCCCCCCAGGGAGTAAACCAGAAAACGACCGCTGGGGGAATCCGCCCTGGTCCGTCCCTCCTTACAAGTGGAACGACACTCCGCTGGAAAATCCCAGGAAGATCGAGGTCGTTCCCCCGGTGGACCAGGGAAGGTCGAACAGAGGAATCGTGGACGGGCTTTGGTTGTAACGGTCCCTATCGATGAGCCGGGAATCGACAAGATCGAGGGTGGGGCCGGCCCATAGGGTGAACCGTTGGTCCAAGGGCCACCGGGCCTTCGCGTCCACGTGGGGAACCAGCGGCGGCAGGTGTTCCCGACCGTCGCTCCCCACCGAGAAGACCAACTCGCCGAGTTGACCGAGCCCCCCGGAACCGAGTTTCTGCAAACCGACACCGAAGTCGAAACTCACCGGGCGGGTATCGAGCCTGAACCCCAGGGTCGTGTCGTACCACATGCCCAGGCCCGGCGATGGTCCGCCTGCGGATTTGTTCAGCTGGACACCCAGTTCCAGACTGATCCAGAAGATCCTACCTCCGCTGGTCCATTGGGCGAAGAAGCCGTTCAGGTTGGATTTGTACCCCAGGGAGATTTCGTGGATGCCCTTGTTCACCCAAGAGATGAAGCCTAGGGGGATACCCTCCATATCGTCGGCCACATTGACCAATCCGATTTGAGTACCCCGGACCAAACCGGTGCTCACGTTGACCAATCCGAGTTGAACCCCGTCGACGTTGTTGGCCATCGTAAGCACTCCCGCTGTCTGCAGGCCGTAAACTGTCTCGTCGGTGAGGGACACGAGGCTCGATAGTTGCATGCCCCGGACGGCGGCCACCCTCGTTCCCAGGACGCCGAGGGAGAGCACGGTGTCCCGGGGAGGGGGAACTTCGCCGGGGATGACGCCGAGGTCGAAGAGAACCAGCTCGCGACGAACTTGCTCTGGTTCCTGCTGGCCGTCTCCATCCCCCCGAAGCCGGTTGGCCGGGGCCGCCTCGGCGACGAAATCGTCCTTGGTGACCAACCGTTGACGGTTTGGCGAGACCATCAGCCTTGCCGTGAACAACACGCCATCGCGTTCGTAGCGGATGGCGTAGGTACCGCCGGGGACGGCGATGGTCAAGCTTTTACCGCCCTCCTTCCTCAGCTCGGAAACCAGGGCGCCCTTTTGGTCGCGGATGAACAGGCGCCCGGCCAGGGGGCCGTCCAAAAGAAAGCTGCTCTGAGGGTTGGTCAGATCGCTGATCACCAGGTCGCCCGAACCCTTGAGCTGGAAATCGTACGAGGCGTGCTGGGCACCGCTGTCGGTGCCCTCGGTTTGGGCTAGGGTTTCCCGGAAGGCGTACTGGTAGGCCTGGTTCAGCGTGACCCTCTTGTCGCCGGTGGTGTCGGCGGCCCCCCGGAGCCCGTTGACCAGGTAGTAGGTGAAGAAACTGCCCCCTAGAACGTCGGATTCCTGGCTGGCTTCGGTGTCCGAACTGGAGGTCAGGAAGGCGTACCCGCTGGTCTCGGAAGACAAATCGCTGAGGAAGGGCTGGACCCGCTGGCCGCCCTTGGCCCGGGTGAAGGCCCCGGAAGAGCACGAGTCGAGGATGGCGACGTTGACGTCGGCCTCGGAGCCGGTGATAGCCCTGCGCAGATCGGGGTACAGGACCAGGTCGGCACCCAGGCGCAAGCCTTTTTCGTCCGAGTGACCCGAGTAGTAGAAGTAGAACTCGACCTTTTGACCCTGGGCCCTGGCGTCGCGGATCACCGACTGCATCGACCTGATCGCCCGCAGGAGCTCGGCCCCCCGGGGTTGGCTCAGGACCGTTTCGTCTTCCCGGGCTATCCCGCCGGTTTCGGCCATGATGGTCGCCATTTTCTGGGCGTCGGCCACCGCCCAACGCAGCCGGGGTTGGTTGTTCTGACCCTCGTTGGCCCCCACAAACAGTCCGAACCGGTGGACCTGCCGAAGGTCTTGATCGGCAGCCAAAAAGGCCGATGGGAAACATAGGACCAGGAGCAGAAGTCTTTTCATCAAGAGTTTCCTTTGCCGGGTTTCAGGATGTCGAAGACACCGATGTGAAGGCCCTGGTCCAACCGCAAGACGGGGGGTTCGCCGGGGTGGGCGCCCCGCCAGGTGCTGGTTTGAGCCTGAACCTCGGCCCAGACCTTCTGGGGGTCGAAGGTGCCGGTCGCCGTGACCAGGACGAACCGCTCGAAGTCGGGGGCATTGTCTAGTTGGTAGGCGAACGGCAGGAGCAGAGGAGAACTCCCTGAAACCTTCAGAGGCGACTTCAAGCTGTCGGGCGCGTGGAGGGTCAGGCGCCCGGTGCCGTCGATGGAAAGCAGCAGGGCGTACTGGTCCTTTTCGGTCCTGAGTGCCACCTGGATCCTGTCTCCCTCGTGGGCGAAGGCCCCGGGAGACAGCGGGACGGAGCCCTCGCCCCGGAGGAGGAAAACCGAAATCCCGTCGGAAAGCCGATCGAGGGTTTGAGCCTGTCCCCTCGGGGCTCCTGCTCCGCCCTTGATCCGGCTGTCGGGACCGGGATTGCCCTGAAGGACCAGGGGCAGAATCAGAACCGTGGCGGCGGCTCCCAGCCCGGCCAGGGCCAGTCCGGTGAAAGAAAAGCGCCGGCCGACCCGGGTGCCCGGGGAGGGGGCAGTCTGGAATTCCGCCTTGTTCAAGACCGCCGCTGCCGGATGCTCCCGAAGGAACCGCCCGCTGTCGTGGTCCATCCGCCCGATCCGGGCCTGGAGGTCGGGGTCGGTGGTCACCAACCGTTCGATGCGGTTCTGTTCATGGTTCGGCAGCTCTCCCAAAAGGTATTGTTCCAGGGTGAAATCTGAGATGTCTTCAGGAATCATGGCGATTCTCCTCGATGGCCTGGCCAATAGCCTGCAGCCGGCGCAGTCGTTTGCGGATACCCGAGACGGACATGTGGACCGCCCGGGCCGTTTCTTCCAAGGTCAATTGATCGACGAAGTGCAGCCAGGCAATGGTCCTCGTCCTCTCGCCGACCAGGGAAAAAATCCTGTCGAGGGCGTCGTGGGCCAGGACCGATTCCACCGTCCTGTCGGGAGCCTTCAGGGTCTCCAGCGCCGCCTCCGCCGCCGGAAGTTCCCGGCGTCTGGCCTTCATGACGTTCAGGCAGTGGTTGGTTGCCATGGTGTACAACAGACTCGAATGGCCTGCTTCTCTGAAGCGCCCCTGGTGCCGGAGGACGAGGATGAAGACCTCCTGGAGGGCGTCCAGGGCCGCTTCCTCGTTCCCCAGCAAAGCCCGGCACCGACGGAACACCATGGGGCCGTAACGTTCGTAGAGGGCTGTGATGTCGATGGCCATCGGTTCCCCTTTGAAGTGGTCATCTATACTACAAAAACCGCATCCCGTTCTGTTACCGCCCCATCAGAGGTTTCTTCAATAGTTTACCAGCGGTTGCAGGAAGTGGAATACGACAGCCATGTAGGCTGCCATGGCGCAGGCCAGGGCCAGCAAGGTTCGCCCCAGGGCCCGCCACAGACGCCGACGCATCCAGCTTCCTACCGCGGCGGCCGACGCCCCCACGGTGGCCAGAACACTCAGCAGAGCGAACCCCTGGACCGCGGTCAGAAACCCTGTGGCCTGGGGGGTGAAGAGCCAGAGCGATCCTCCGGAGACAATTCCGAGAAAGGCTGCTAACAGGACAAAGAAGCCCAGGGTGGCCAGGGCGCTGAGCCGGGAAGCCCACCGCAGCCCCCGCTGCCATGGACCGGGGAGGGCCGCCGCCGGTACCAGGGGACGCCGCCAGTTCACGAAACCGCCCACCGGCCAACCCAGAACCGCCAGAAGGGTGATCACGGCCGCAGCCCCCCAAGCCGGCAGTATCCACCGCTTGTCTTGAAAGGAAGGGACGGGCTCGAAGACGAAGATCGGGCCCCAGTCGCCCACGAGGCGGACGACCTTGCCGTCCCCGCCGATGACGGCGGTGAGCCGGCTCTTGCCTTCGGCGTCCTGCCAGAACCAGGGGGCCGTTTCCCGGAACTTCTTCGGCACCCCGCTGGGGTCGGTGAGGCTGTCCAGGGTGAGGGCGCCATCTTCGGTGACCTTGGCCTCGGTTTGGCCGAACAGGTAGAAGAAGCTGAAGAGGTTGGTCTCGACCCGGCGGCTGAGCTGGTAAGGTCCGCTGGCCAGCTTCATCCTGTCCTGGGTCTCCCCCGATTCCACAAAAGGTGCCGCCGGTGGGCCGGGAAAATAGCGGTCCATGAACTGTTCGTAGATCGCTTGGCGCAGAGAATGGGATGCGCCGTCCTTACCCGCGCTGTTGAACGATACGAACAGTCCCACCCCGGCCTGGAGGATCAAGTGCAGATCGCTGTGGAAGACCACGGTGTCCCCGCCGTGGGCAATCACCCGCAGGCCGTTCAGGTTCTCTTCGTAGAAGCCGTAGGCCATGGCGTTGATCCCCGGGCTCGGGGCCGGTCGGTTGGCCACGGAGTGCATCAGTCGCACGGTTTCGGGTTTCAGGATCCGGCTAGCTTCCTGACCGGGGAGGGCGCCCTGGTTCAGGTGGGCAATCATAAACCGCGCCATATCGGGCCCGGTGGAGGTCAGGGCCCCTGCGGGGGAATCGGTGACGAATTCGAACGGGGTCTCTTCGCCCGAGGCGCGGTTGTACCCCTTGGCCAGCCTCAGTTGCAGTGCCGGGGGCAGGGGCTGATGGAAGGTCGATGAGCTCATGCCCAAGGGCCGGAAGATCTGCTTCTCAACGTAGGCTGCGAAGGGCATTCCCGAGACTCGTTGGACGATGTAGCCGGCCAGACTGGCACCGTAGTTGGAGTACGCTGGGGTTTGACCGGGAGGATAGATGCGCGCCGGAATGCTCGCTTTCAGCGCCTGATCCAGGGGCAACAGCAGGTCCGGCTTGTCGACCATGAGGTTCTGCAGATGTTCTTGGAAGCCCGCCGTGTGGGTCATCAGGTGGCGCAGGGTGATGGGTTTGCCGAAGGCCTCGGGGATCTTGAAATCAAGATACGAATTGATGTCGGCGTCCAGGTCGAGGCGGCCCGCCTCGACCTGCTGCATGACGGCGGTCCAGGTGAACAGCTTGGAGATCGAACCCGGGCGGAACAGGGTTTGATCGGCAGAAACCGACGTGCGCCGGTTCACATCGGCCAGGCCGTAGCCCTTGCTCAGCAGGACCCGACCGTCCTTGACCACCGTCAGGGTAGCTCCGGCGATGTCCGCCGCGGCCAGGGCCGAGGGGATCATACCGTCGAAGAACGCCGCTGCATCTCCGGCTGTCAGCGGTTTAGCAGGCGAGGGTTGGGGTAGGGATTGCCCGAAGGCCGATCCACCCAGGGCAACGAAGCCCAGAAGCAGCAGGCCGGTGAGGTTGGAGAGGAAACGTGTTTTGGTATTCATGGAAACTCCTTGATATGGCTGGAAGGCATGGGGAGGGAGGGACTGTTCACCGGTGAGAAGACCAAGGGAGGGATTTCGACTCCGCGAACGATTTGATGGTCCAGGAGAAGACAAAATCCGAATACCCCCGGTTGGGCGCCTGTTTTTCTCCCCACGATGTGATGGGGAACACGGGCTCCCAGCTGAGTCCCAGGTCCTGACCCTCGAGGATGGTGATCCCCAGTCCCAGGGTGACGCCGATACCAGTATAGGCCGATCCCAATATGGTCGACCCTTGGATCCGGGACCCGATGGTGGGCGAGAGGCCCGCGTCGGCCTGGAGGTCCAAGGGCGGCTTTCCCAACCAGGCCAAGGGGTTGCCCCGCCAGCCCACGGTCACCAGCCTCGTGTCGGCCAGGACGATGCCCCCGGCCGACCGGGAAAGGGCCGACCCCAAGATGCCGTAATACCAGCCGTCGGGGGAAGTCGGATCAACGAAGAAGAGGTTGCGGAAGGTGAACCCCGCGCCCATTTGGTCCCACTGGGAATCGTCCCCCTTGGTCAGGAGGGTACCGAATTGAAACAGCGTTCGGGAGGGTTGCAACTCTTCCGCCACGAGGGAGGAGCCAAGAAGGGCAATGGACAGGAAAGCAATGATTGATTTCATGCCGCCTGTGACAATGGGGCCGGCAAGAAGTGTTCCCCCGGGGAGGACGAAAGCAGGACTATTTTTCCATCGACGTGACGGCCCAATGCAGCCGGGCCGATTTCGACCGGGGATTGGCGTAGCGTT
>Ga0302321_100005404_pt1 | contig 11181 bp, 8 predicted proteins | sample Fen_T0_1_FD_202505 | JGI IMG/M metagenome (GOLD analysis project Ga0302321, IMG submission 202505) | Peat permafrost microbial communities from Stordalen Mire near Abisko, Sweden - Fen_T0_1 | ecosystem: Environmental > Terrestrial > Soil > Wetlands > Permafrost | place: Sweden: Abisko...
ATCAAATTTACATTCCAAAGGAAATTTTCACCTATTGGTATTTTAGTGCGAATGGTCTTATTGATAAGAGCTGAAACCGATAACGGAAAATTCCGTTTAGTTATAGATGCTGTTGTATTAAAATAAAATCCGGAATTTTTATCGATTTTAAGAAAATATACTGAAGGGCTAAAGCCCAAAAAAAACTTATCTGATAGTTTAATGTTTGAGAAACCTGATCTTAAGGCAAAATAATGTGTATTCTTTAATGCATTTCTTTCAATACCATATGCATACATATAATATGGACTGATACTGATATTTTTGGTTATAAAATAACTGGCAATCAGATCTCCTGTCAACGTTCGGCTGGCTTTTAAAATATTATTTGATACATTATCGGTTGTGACAGTGACTGTATTAAAAACAAGAGAAGTATTTACCCGCATCTTAATATAAAATTTATTTGTATTCAGCAAATCATATCGTCCCCAAAAGATATACATCCATGGCTTCCCTTCGAGGGCAATCCGAAATTCAGGTTCAAATCTTATTTTTTTACCTGCTGAGAAATAAAATATAATTGCTGGTTTACCCAGTGTTAAATTGGGTATTGAGGAGATACCTTTATTGGTGAGAGTTACAATCGTTCCCAAATTTGTGGGGAGATTAGTACTGTCTGCTTTTTGGGAATAGGTCAGGCAGGAGATACCCGAAAGAAAAAAAAGTATTATTAAGTATCTGTAATGAAACACTTTAAGCATGAATTTGTATTTAAAGTTTAATATCGCAGGTTAGTAATTCCGTTTTCGGGCATAATATTATCTTTTTCTGAACTTTAAAGGACTTAACTCAACATGCTTTTTAAAGAAGTTATTGAAGTGTGTTACTTCAGTAAATCCAAGTGCGTAAGAAATATCAGATACACTCCATGTGCTGTGTTTCAACAGTATTTTTGATTCCTGAATAATCCGTCCGGCGATAATGTTTGAAGTTGTTTTCTCAGTTGTCTCTTTTACTGCCCTGTTCAAATGGTTCACATGAACATTTAACTGGCTGGCGAAATCAGAGGCTGAACGCAGATTAATTCTCTGATGGTTATCATCAATTGGAAACTGACGTTCCAGAAGCTCCAGGAACAGAGTAGATATTCTTTGAGAAGCATTTACATGTTTTTTACTGAAATTGTCAGATGGCTGCATCTTCATTGCAAAGTGTAACAGCTCAAAGACAAGTGTTCGGAGTACATCATATTTATGTAAATAATCCGAACCTATCTCTTCAAACATTCGTTCATAGACAGGAGCAATTTTTTCAACCTGTTCATCGGTAAGTTCAAAAATATGAGTACCATCCGGCTGAAAAACTGAATACTGATTCAGATTACCATACTGAAGGAAAAAATGCTGATTGAAAATGCAGAAAGCACCACTGCGTATATTGTCAAGATGTTCCCATTTATAAGGTATCTGAGGATTGGAGAATGATAAAGCATGTTTTTTGACCTCTACAACCTTATCTGCATAATGGACCTGGCTGTTACCTGATACCAGCATGATTTTGTAAAAGTCACGGCGCTTATAGGGTACAGGTTGAGCTTTATCACCTACAAATGGCTCTAATCTGAAAACATTGAAATGCCCGATTTCATTACGGATATTATCCGGAATCCAATCGAATTTTCTTTTATAAAAATCTTCTAATGATTCAATCTTATCCATTATGCAAAATTACAATATTCAAATATAATTCCTGTTTCAAATATGATATTTACCGAATGCTTTTCCTGGGTCATGCCATTTCAAGACGTGCTTTCAGTTGTCTGCAAAAAGGCTGACAAAGAAGCATTGAAATGAAAAATTAATAGTAGTGATTTTTTGATATTATTTATTGTCATAGATAAGTTCCTTAGTGGTTTTCAGGATACAAAGAAATATGGTCCGGGAGGATATTTATAACGATTTTCAAAGTAAAAGTTACGATTTTCAAATAAATGGAAGTCCAGACGGATTTTTTGATCTTTTCTATCCCGGTTTCATTTTTATAGTTATCCATTAGTAATATTGAATAAAAGCAGGAAGTGAATATTTCAGAATATTTATCTTTATCGGCTTATTAAATAAATACCATATGAACCACAGCTTCTTTACGATGTTTTTACTATCAGTTATTGCCGGAATGTCTGCTGAATCTGCTTTTCCACAACAATCAAACTATCAGACCCATATTGGAAATTCAGATTCATTCAATCAAACAAATACGAAAATGATTCAATACGTAAATCCATTGATTGGTACAGATCGTATGGGTCATACATTTCCAGGAGCCACAGTTCCATTTGGTATGGTACAATTATCACCCGATACTGACACCATACCTTATGAGTTGGGAGGCAAATATAACAGCGACGTTTATAAATACTGTGCCGGATATCAATACACTGATAGCACAATAGTTGGTTTCAGCCATACTCATTTCAGCGGAGCAGGACACTCAGACCTGGGAGATATTCTTATAATGCCAACATGCGGAATTCTGCAAATGAATCCAGGCACCTCTGCCAAACCGATGTCCGGTTATCGTTCTGCATTTTCTCACAGCACAGAAGTTGCAGCACCTGACTATTATGCTGTCACTCTTAAGGATAATAATATCAGGGCAGAGCTCACTTCCACAGCCCGTACAGGGATTCATCGTTATACATTTAATTCAGGTGGAGCGGCTCACATCATTCTTGATATGGTTCATGGGATCTATAATTATGATAATAAAAATGTCTGGACTTTCATCCGCGTTGAAAATGATACACTTATTACCGGCTTTCGTCAGACAAACGGTTGGGCCCGTACGCGCACTGTATTTTTTGCAATTGCATTTTCAAAACCCGTGGAATCGTACGGTTTTGAAAACCAGGCACAGCAACAAGTGTACAAAGGATTCTGGAGACGTTTCGATCAGAAAAATAACTTTCCCGAGGCCGCAGGTACAAAAATTAAGGGTCACTTCGACTTTAATGTAAAACAGGGAGAACAGATTGTCATCAGAGTTGCATTATCACCTTCAGGCACTGAAGGTGCAATTGCAAATATGAAATCAGAAGCTCCTGATTCTGACTTCGATATTATCAGACAAAAAGGCGAATCCCTGTGGGAAAAGGAGCTCTCAAAGATCAATGTAACTATGCAGGACCACGATGATATGGTAAACTTTTATACTGCGATGTATCATGCCTTTCTCTCGCCAACACTCTATATGGACATGGATGGAAAATACAAAGGTCTGGATCAGAATATTCATATTGCGGATGGATTTGATAATTATACAACATTCTCATTATGGGATACATACAGGGCGCTTCATCCTCTCTTTAACATTATACAGCAAAAACGTAATTCTTCAATGATAAACTCTATGCTTGCACATTATGATCAGAGTGTTCATCATATGTTGCCTGTCTGGTCGCATTATGCTAATGAAAACTGGTGTATGATTGGTTATCATGCAGTTCCCGTAATCGCTGATGCCATTGTGAAGAATATAGGCGGGTTTGATTATAAGCGGGCTCTTGATGCATGTGCTGTTACCGCATCAAACGGATGGTATGATGGTCTCGGTGATTATATGCGTCTAGGGTATGTTCCTGATGAGCGAAGCGGGTCATCAGTTTCAGCAACACTCGAATACTCATATGATGACTGGTGTATTGCAAGAGCAGCTGAGAAGCTAGGTGACAGTATCATTGTAAAAGAGTTTTCGAAAAGAGGTCAGAACTACAAAAATACCTTTGATGCAGGAATTGGTTTCATGCGACCCCGAAGCATAAACGGTGAATTCCGCACAAAATTTGATGTCCTCAGCACTCTCAATCAGGGTTTTATAGAGGGTAATGCCTGGAACTACAGTCTTTATGTTCCCCAGGATCCCGATGAACTTATCAGACTTATGGGAGGGAATAAACGGTTTGTTCAGCATCTCGACTCTCTTTTTACCATGTATCTGCCCGATAAGTATTTTGCTGAGACTGAAGACATAACACGCGATGGAATCATCGGGAACTATGTTCACGGGAATGAACCATCACATCATGCTGCCTACCTGTTTGACCATGCGGGATCTCCGAAAAAGACACAGTACTGGGTGAGATACATCCTTCCGCGCATGTACAAACCTTCCCCCGACGGTCTTGGAGGGAATGATGACTGTGGTCAGATGAGTGCATGGTATATTTTCAGTTCACTTGGATTTTATCCCATAGCACCGGGTAATAATAAATATGACATTGGAAGTCCTCTTGTACAACATGCAGTTATTAATCTTGAAAATGGCAAGGAATTTACAATAGAGACTGTTAACCAGGGACCTAAAAATATTTATATTAAAAAAGCTATCCTTAATGGAGTAGTTTTAAAAAGAAGCTGGATCACATATGAAGAGATAATGACCGGAGGAAAACTAATTTTCTACATGACAAAGTAGTAACCAAAATAGGATTTAAAATTGAACGAATTTCGTCAATAATTTTACCTAAGTTCGCAGATATAAATGAATTCTTAAATTATTGGAAGGTCTTTTTGATTACAGCCTTTGAGGATTATTCTTAGCCAGTTTTCTGGCTGCTACTGTTGTTCCATTCAGCTCGGAAGCCATACTCTCTTACCTCATTATAAGCGGAACAGATGCATACACTGCTGTTTTGGTTGCCACGACTGGTAACTGGCTTGGCGGTATGAGCAGCTATGCTATTGGATATCTTGGTAAGTAGGAATGGATTGAAAAGTACCTTAGAATAAAGCGCGAAACAATTTAAAAGTGGCATAACCGACATTATAAAAGAGGTGCAATTTTTGCATTTTTGTGCTGGGTGCCTGGGGTGGGTGATATTTTTGCTGTAGGCCTGGGCCTCTTACACTCCAATATCTGGATCACCGCCAATGCCATGCTGGCCGGAAAATTTTTGCGTTATGTGGTATGGGGTTGGTTGACAGGACTTGTATTCTAATATATATGAATTTCAAAACCAGCTCTTAACAGCAAATATAAGGATGTTCTATTTTTTGTCAGGAATGAAATCCAGGGCAATTGAATTCATGCAATATCGTTTGCCTGTTGGTGGAGGACCATCATCAAATATATGTCCCAGATGGCCACCGCATCGTCCGCAAAGAACCTCTGTCCTTATCATTCCCAAAGATGAATCTGTCTTAAAAACAGTACTGCTCTTATCTTCCTGTTCATAAAAGCTGGGCCACCCGCATGTACTTGCAAATTTTGCTTCGGAACGGAATAGTATCCGACCACAGACTGCACAATAATATGTCCCTTTTATATCTACATTCCAGTATTTTCCTGTGAATGGTCGTTCTGTTTTTGCATGTCTCGATACTTCATACACGTCTTCAGAGAGTATATTTTTCCACTCAGCATCTGTAAGATTCAATCTGGAAGTGTCGGTATTGGAATAGTATGGATTTTGTGGTTTGTTTATAATTTTCATTGTTACAGATTTTTGATTAAAGTTTGTGCTTTGTCCGCACTCATTAAATGAAAGCAATAAGAGAAATGGTATAATAATCTTCAAGTGAGAACCCGATTTGAATAGTTTCATATTAAATTCTTTAATGTTGTGCTGGTTTTTACCTGAACCTGATTTCATTCAAAAGGAATCATTGTAAAATATTATTTGAAAATCCGGATCAAACTATACTTTTTCAATGCTTTAGCCTGTCTTTAAATACCTTTTCGAATTTTTCTAATTTTGGTTGTATGACCATTTTGCAATAAGGAGCTTCTTTGTTCTGGTTATAATAATCCTGATGGTAATCTTCTGCTCTATAAAATACGGTGAATGGTGCCAATTGAGTAACTATTGGGTTTGTATAAACATGCTCATTGTTTAAATCATTTATAATGCTTTTTGCGGTAGTTCGCTGTTGTTCATTCCTGTAAAAAATAACTGACCGGTACTGAGTCCCAACATCAGCACCTTGTCTATTAAGTGTTGTCGGGTCGTGAACGGTAAAAAATACTTTCAGAATTTCTTCTACAGAGGTCTTGGAATTGTCAAAAGTGATTTGAGCTACTTCAGCATGTCCTGTTCTGCCTGTACTTACCTCCCTGTATGCAGGATTTTTGACCGTTCCTCCTGAATAGCCTGATTCTACCTTAAGAACACCATCGAGCATTTCATAAACTGCTTCCACACACCAGAAACAACCGCCACCAAGGGTAATTGTATCAACTGTTGAAGAACTTATCGGTTGATCCGATGCCTTGTCTGCTGACGTCAGTATACTTTTACTTTCCATCTGATTTTTTTTATTAATTATCTCACTATAAGCATCCGAAAGAATTACAAATACTGTTATAAGTTGAAATAAAATGAGCAGTGATTTTATTTTATTCCTATTTATTGTACCTGAGTTAGCTAATCTGCACATATTCATTTGATTAAATCGTTGACTCATATAAGATTTATGAACAGTAAAACAAGTATTATTGCATTATGTTTAAAATCATTAGAGACAGTCTTCCGGATATGAGTTTTTAATTGTGATTTTTTTTTCACGACTGATTATTCGTTTTTATATTTACATTAAAATTGTTCCCCATCCGATTATATAATTTTCAAAATGAAACGTGTACTTGTTTTCTTTTTATCCATATTTACTTTTGTATCAGTAAATGGAGCTGTAGTCGATACTATTCAGATCTACAGTCAGTCGATGCAGAAAGATATCAAGGCAGTGATAATAACGCCCGATAATTATGGTTCTGCAAAAGAATTTCCTGTGGTATATTTATTACACGGATATAGTGGTAATCACCTCGACTGGATAAATAAAGCCAAAGGTTTTGAGAAAGCAGCCGATCAGTATAACCTGATTATTGTTTGTCCGGATGGTGGTTTCGGGAGTTGGTATTGGAATAGTCCGGTCGATCCTAAATCGCAGTATGAGACATTTATTTCTGACGAACTGGTAAAAGCAATTGATGTTAAGTATAAAACTATTAAAAACCGGTCCGGACGTGGCATTACCGGTCTTAGCATGGGTGGTCATGGTGCACTGTATCTGGCTATTAAGCATCAGGATGTTTTTGGAGCTGCCGGAAGTATGAGCGGGGGAGTAGATATCAGGCCATTCCCAAACAACTGGGATATGGCCAAAAAACTAGGAACCTATGCCGAACAACCTGAACGTTGGGAAAAAAACACAGTGATTAACATGCTGAATCTTCTATCTCCGAATTCGCTGGCAATAATTATTGATTGCGGGACGGATGATTTCTTTTTCAAAGTAAATGAAAATCTGCACCAGCAGTTATTGTACCGTAACATTCCACACGATTATATCTCCCGTCCCGGCGCTCACACCTGGCCTTACTGGACAAACGCTGTGAAATTTCAGATGCTTTTCATGAGGAACTATTTTGACAATGAGATACACTGAATGAGTTCTTCTAAAAATTCTTTTTTAACCGCAAAGGTCACAAAGTTATTTCGCAAAGAACGCAAAGAACAGATCCTGAAGATTTTGACTTTGAGCATTCTGAGCCTGCTATATGTGGTTTGCGGTTAATAGATTTTAATTATTAAATCTTTCTCTTTAACTTGCTATATAATAAAAGGCTGAACCAGTTCTTTCTTTAACTGTTACTTGGTTATATTAATTAACATAAATATTAGAAATGAAAATTGTATTAATCGGAGCAAGCGGATTTGTCGGATCAGCCATTCTGACCGAAGCTCTTGAACGTGGTCATAAAGTAACTGCTCTGGTCCGCCACCCTGAAAAGATAACCAGGGCACACAAAAACCTGATTGTAAAACAAGGAGATGTTTCTCTGGGTGAAACAGTAACAGGAGTTTGTAAAGGTGCCGATGCAGTGATAAGTGCATACAATCCGGGCTGGAAGAATCCGGATATTGCCAGGGAAACTACCATGGTTTACAGGGCAATACTTGAAGGAGTCAGAAAGTCTGGAGTAAAACGGTTACTGGTAGTGGGTGGGGCAGGGTCTCTCTTTATATCACCTGGCAAAAGGCTTATGGATGCCGGTATAATACCTGAATCATACCTGCCTGCCGTAAAGGCTCTGGCGGATTTTTATCTGATTGATCTGATGGAAGAAAAGAGTATCGACTGGGTGTTTTTCTCTCCAGCCGGAATTATCGAACCAGGTCTGCGAACAGGAAAGTTTCGTCTTGGAAAAGATGATATGGTTGTTAATGAAAAAGGAGAGAGTAAAATATCTGTTCAGGATTATGCTGTAGCGATGATTGATGAGCTTGAAAAACCGGCTCATCATAAAGAAAGGTTTACCATAGGTTATTAAATAAGTCTGTTCCTGATATTCAGGATTTCAGGGTAGTTAGGAAGTTTTATTCACATAACTCGGTCTTCCTTAGGCGATTTGCAGACATGACACTTAAAAAATGTAAGCTGCATTTGTAAAAAGCCATTGGCTTTTTCAGGATTTTGTTGCGAAAGGATTACTTTCATAAAATAAAATGATTACTTTTTAAAATGTAATTTGAAGCATGAAAAAGATCTTATTATTTTGCCTGGTGGCTTTATCGGGTTTCTCTTTTACCACAGAGAAAGAGAAAACATTCTGTAATCCAATGAATCTTAATTATCGTTTCCAGCCTTCCAGTAGGCTTTCTTACAGGGAGGCTGCGGACCCTGTAGTTACCATGTATAAGGGGAAATATTTTCTTTATGCTTCTCACAACGGAGGATACTGGAATTCTGATGACATGCTGAATTGGAGATTCATCCCAATAAAAAGCCTTCCTATTGAGGATTATGCCCCGGATGTAATTACAATTAACGATACTACATATTACATGGCTTCAGCAATGGTTAAGAAAAATATCTATTACACCATAAATCCTTTTGAAGATAACTGGAAACCAATGGAAAAGACTTTACCTTTTCCTGTATGGGATCCGCATTTCTTTCGCGATGATGATGGAAAGATATTTTTGTACTGGGGATGTTCGGATCAGGAATCACAGCCTATAAGGGTGGTTCAGTTAGATTCAAAGATGCAACCTGTAACCGAACCAAAGACCCTTATAACTCACAATCCTAAATTGTATGGATGGGAGAATCCCGGGGAACTAAATGAGAAAGAAAAAAACGGGTATAATGAAGGTTCGTGGATGAACAAATATAATGGCAAATATTACCTGCAATATGCATCTCCGGGAACAGAATTTAAAACTTATGCCGATGGAGTTTATAAATCTGATTCACCAACTGGTCCTTTTAAGTATGAATCATATAGTCCTTTTTCTTACAAACCTGGAGGTTTCATAGCAGGCGCAGGTCATAGTTCGACTTTCCAGGATAAATATGGAAACTACTGGCATGTTTCCAGTATGAGTATCAGTATACGTCATATGTTTGAAAGACGCCTCGGATTATTTCCCGCATGTTTTGATAAAGATGGTGTATTAAGGACCTATACTGCATTTGGTGACTACCCGACTATTATGCCTGACCATAAGATCGATTTCGGGAAAGAAATCCTTTTCAAAGGCTGGATGCTGTTATCATATAACAAAAAAGCCAGTGCATCTTCTTCCATGGAGAAATATCCACTTACTAATGCATTTGATGAAAATGTAAGAACCTGGTGGTCAGCAAATACCGGGAATCCTGGGGAATGGCTCAGTGTGGAATTAGATGATAAGGTTACAATAAATGCGATTCAGGTAAATTTTGCAGATAATGATTCAAAGCTGAAGCCTGATAGTAAGAACCTGGCATACTGCTATCGGATCTTGGCCTCCAGTGATCAAAAAAACTGGAAGGTTATAGTTGATAAAAGCAATAACACTATTGATGCCTGTCATGATTATATTGAATTTGACACACCTGTTAATGCAAAATTCATTAAGCTTGAAAATGTGAAAGTTCCGGATGGATTGTTTTCAGTATATGATCTGAGAATTTTCGGTAAAAAGAAAGGAAGAACACCAGGTGAGGTATCGGGATTTTCTGTGGAGAGAAATCCATCTGATGCCCGAAGGGCTGTTGTAAAGTGGACTAAAGATAATTCTGCTACAGGTTATGTCGTAAACTACGGTACCGATATAAACAAATTATATACTTCGTATATGGTTTATGACAACGATTCAGTTAAACTAACGGGATTGAATAAAGATTTTACCTATTATTTCAGCATTGATGCTTTTAATGAATCGGGGATTACAAAAGGGACAATGAAAATTACTAAATAACCAGGAAATACGAAGATTGTTGTTTGAAGAGCTTGTGGAAAAAAGGGCATCTCATTTATTATTTTGAGATGCCCTTTGAATTTTTAATAACTGTAATAGATTACGCCGGCATATCGGGTAATTTGAAACCATTCAGGTATTCGTGTTTTACCAGTGTTGCAACGAATTCTTTTGCATTTCTTTCGCTTGGGTCATTGAACCCGGGCATACCAGGCATCGCAGCAGGAGGAGCCGCAGGTTTTGCTCCGGCACCGGCTTTAGCAGCAGAATTGGCAGCAGCCATCATCTTGCCGATATCAAACATTTCTGACCATGTAGAAACTTTCTCATCAGCGGTAATGTTTGTGAATTGCATATTTGGTCCGTCCCATTGCAATATTTTACCGAGTTTAGCCAAACGTACTGCAAGTACACCCATAAGGACTATTTCATTGAAAGGACCAGCTTCTCCAAAGTGAGATGCAGTCTTTTTGCGAAGATCAGGATTTTTACATGCGCTAACCCAGTCTAGGTAATGGTTGTTATCAGGAACTACTCTTAATACCTCTGGCGATTTTGGAGTTCTGCCTGAGAGCAGGTATGGAGCACTACCATGGCTTCCAAGAACAAGTGTGTCTTTTGATCCATATATAGCACAACCTTCGCCCTGCCATGTTTTTCCTTCAGGAATTACAGCCGGAATCATAGCATGGAAACCACCGTCATACCACGTGACTTCAACTTCTGGCATAGCCATATTCGGAAGATTAGGGCGTGCCGGGAATACCATTTTTACAATTTGGGCATGAGGGCATGCATCTTTTTTAAGTGTAGTAGACTGGCCCTGTGCTGATGTAGGATATCCCAGGTTCAGCACTTTAAATACAGGATGCATATTATGGCAAGCCATGTCCCCGAAGGCGCCTGTTCCAAAATCCCACCATCCGCGGAAGTTCCAGGGATGATAAGCTTTG
>Ga0302321_100005405_pt1 | contig 11180 bp, 10 predicted proteins | sample Fen_T0_1_FD_202505 | JGI IMG/M metagenome (GOLD analysis project Ga0302321, IMG submission 202505) | Peat permafrost microbial communities from Stordalen Mire near Abisko, Sweden - Fen_T0_1 | ecosystem: Environmental > Terrestrial > Soil > Wetlands > Permafrost | place: Sweden: Abisko...
TTAATGGTTGAATGAGAGCCGGTCCACCCGATTATCAAACGATTATTATTTTTTGAAGCAATAATTTGTTCATATAAAGCAGGGTTATGAAGGTTTAATGTGTCAATCGTAGTTGGGTTATGGAAAACATTGTTGTTGAATTTTTTAGCGTAGTTACAAAGGTATTCATTGCCACAGCTTATTTTATACGACCATTTGCAAATACTAGCCACTTTGTTTCTCCATTTAATTGTTTGCATCAAAAAAGATTCATTCTTTCTGTCTGTAAGCCAAATTGCATCATCAAAGTCGTAGATGATTTTCATCTTAAGTATTTTAGCTATTACCCATTCAATCACGGGGGGGCCAAATGGAGCAGCTTCGCGATGAATGAAAATAAAATCGTAACGAGTCGCACGAAATAGTATTTTAAATCGGCCGTAAAAGCCTCTCACAAGACCGATAATTTTAATAAGAATTTTTCCCGGTTGATAAAAAGAATGCAAGTTGTTTGAAGTAAGGAATGACTCAAGCGTAAAAGAATGACCTTCCTCCAATAGTATAGGCAGGTATTGCTCGAAACGAAAGCGTTGGCTGGGCGCTTCATTTATAGGGTAAGGAACAAGGAAAAGAATTTTCATGTTAACTTGTCATAAAATTGCACAAATGATACTGTCCCTCAAACCACATCTCTTATCATGCTAGACCAAGTTGAGTACACCATTGAGCCTTCGAATAAATGGCTATTAAATTGGAAGGAACTTTGGAAGTACCGCGAGCTTTTCTATTTTTTTACTTGGCGAGATATAAAAATCAAATATAAACAGACTGTGTTGGGATTTATTTGGGCCATTTTGCAACCACTTTTGATGATGGTAATTTTTACGCTTTTCTTTGGACGGGCTTTGAATATTCCATCTCAAAGCATTCCCTATCCAGTTTATGTTTTTTCAGGGCTTTTGATCTGGAATATTTTCTCGTCAGGGCTAACGAATGCATCGAACAGTATGGTCAATAACTCTTCCATCATTAAAAAAATTTATTTTCCTCGCCTGATCATTCCTGTCGCTTCTATCTTGGTAGCGCTATTTGATTTTATTATGGCCTTTATTCTTTTTGGTCTGATTCTCATTTTCTATAAGCAATCTGTGTCTTGGCTCGCTTTGTTCATTTGGCCACTTGCAATTATTGTTAGTGTGGTAGCCACATTAGGGTTAGGGGCATGGTTGGCTGCGTTAAACGTGAAATACCGGGATTTCCGTTATATCATTCCATTTTTGGTCCAGGTACTATTTTTTTTAACCCCAGTCATCTATCCAATTTCTCTAATAAAATACCCTTTGCTACAGTATATGTTAGTATGCTCACCGATGTATGCTGCGATGGAATTGTTCCGTTTCCCAATAACAGGTGCTTCTCTTGATATTTATTTTATAGGCATCAGTCTTTTGTCAGGCTTGTTATTATTGATTGTAGGAATCTATTATTTTAAAAAGACTGAAGATTTTTTTGCTGATTTAGCTTAAGCTATGAAACCCATTCTTGAAATTAAAAATATCAGCAAGAAATACCAGATACAACATCTGGCAGGTGGTTATTTGAGCCTGCGTGAACGTATGGTAAATGCGCTTAAGTTTAAAAAAAATTATGCCGAAGATTTTTGGGCTCTCCAAGATATTTCGTTTGACGTGCAACCGGGCGAGTCTATCGGGATCATTGGAAGGAACGGAGCTGGTAAATCCACCCTTTTAAAAATTCTTTCGAAGATCACCCCGCCAACAACAGGTCGCATTATTTCACGGGGACGAATAGCCAGTTTATTGGAGGTTGGAACAGGATTCCATCCTGAGCTTACAGGTCGTGAAAATATTTTCTTTAATGGCTCTTTGCTGGGCATGAGGCGCAAAGAAATTGAAAACAAATTTGATGAGATTGTTGACTTTAGTGGTGTGGAAAAATTTTTGGATACACCCTTGAAGCATTTTTCAAGTGGCATGCAATTGCGATTAGCTTTTGCAGTAGCCGCATTTCTTGAACCCGAAATATTAATCATCGATGAGGTCTTGGCTGTTGGTGACGCAGAGTTTCAGAGAAAATGCATGGGAAAGATGGAAGATGTTAGCAGAAGTGGAAGAACTATTCTATTTGTTAGCCACAACATGGCGGCTGTCGACAGTTTGTGTTCACGAGTAATTTTGCTTAGAAACGGTTCGGTGAAGTCAGATGGTGAAAAGGATATTGGTATTAAAGATTACATGGATTTATCACCTTCCGAAAAAGCCGAAAACATCGTTAAAAATTACCAGGATGCTGATGACGAATATTTGAAATTTGAAAAAATTGAGATTAATCAAGACGGTCGATCAACTTCTCTTTTACAAAACTCAAAGGAAGTAGTCGTAATAATCCAGTTTAAAGTAAAAAAGCAAATTAACGCGTTTCAATTATTTATTGATTTAGTCGACCCATTTGATAAGACTATTTTTCGCGCATTTCATTATGAAGTTGACGGCGCCAGCAGCCCAAGTGTAGCAGCCCCAGGAAATTATTGTTCACAGGTTGTACTACCTAAAAATGTCTTGGTTGAAGGCAACTATCGATTTGTTATTCAAGCAGCAAATATGTACGAACGAATGATTGAACCGAAGGAAGGAATTTCAGTTAAGGTGACCATCGAAGAGACGGGAAGATATTCTAGAAAGATTTATGGCAGTCATAAGGGGCTAGTAACGGTTAACGCGTTGTGGGAGACAAAACAATTAGACTAATTTCATGGACTGTACAATTTGTCATTCATCTAATACTAGGGAAATTATTTCACTGCCTTTAGCAAAACATATCTACTTGTGTAAGAATTGCCACAATGCGTTTACGTTTCCCCAGCCAAGTTTACCCGATTATAAGAATGAAGATTTTCATGCTAATGGATTAGTAACTGATAAACTTACTCGCTTTGAAGAACTTCCTGAAGAGATAAGGACTAGTTATAGTATACAATTGCATCTCATCGAAAAATACTTGAAAAAGGACGATCTAATTCTTGAAATCGGTGGTGGTGAAGGAATTTTTATTGATTTACTTTACAAACAAGGGTATTCAGTTGAAATGACGGAGCCAAGCCTAAGTGCATCATCAAGAGCAATAAAAAGAGGATTCAAAGTTTATAACAACTATTTTCAAGAAGCTAAATTTGATTCTGCTTACTCTCTAATAATAATGGCTCATGTTCTTGAACACATTCCCGATCCTTTGTCTATAATGGAAATGTTAAAGCTGCATTTAAGTTCAAATGGAATGGTGTTACTAACACAAACGAATTTTAATGGCTTTATGCCGAGATTCTTGAAGGAAAATTGGTATGCATGGGTTCCTGAACAACATTTTTCTCATTTTTCGATTGAAGGAATTAGATATATAGCGGACAATTCCAATTTTGAAATTGTGGACTATAAGTATTCGAGGTTGTACCATGGCAAATCCATATATCATCAGGTACTTCGCTACATCCCTTTTCTGCAAGATCAGATTCATGTATTGCTAAAACTAAAGTCATAACCATTAGTATATATTCAACGATATCGGCAAGAATCAATGCGTATAGGAGAATACCAGCATCTGTTACGGACCTCTATAATTCTGTAAAGAAATTATTACCACCGAACCCAGTTATTGTCGAGGCCGGAGCGCATATGGGGTATGATACTTTAGGACTATCAAAAATTTGGTCAAGGGGTCTAATTTGTGCATTTGAGCCCGTGCCTATTTTATACAAAGCATTGTGTGCAAGAGTAATGTCTCAAGCTAATGTGAAAACTTATAATCTCGCGTTAGGAGAAAAAGACACAAACATCTCTATGTATGTAAGTGACGGAGAATCCAATGCCTCAAGTTCAATTTTAAAGCCCTCTAAGCATATTGAATTATTTCCTGGGGTTTCGTTTGATAACACAATTTCTGTTAGGATGAAAAGCATTCAAACATGGGCGCAAGAAGAAGGGATAACTTCAATTGATTTAATGTGGCTTGATATGCAAGGATATGAAGTCAATGCCCTGCGTGGAATGGGTACTTTATTAAAACAAGTCAGAGTAATTTACACGGAACTCTGCCGTGACGAACTATACCAAGGATTAACTACCCGAGAAGCCTACATTGATTTTCTTAAGACATCAGGATTTGAATTAATCTCTGTCTTAGAGGAGGATGCACTTGTAAGTGATGGCATTTTTGTAAATCGAGAATTGAAAGGTTCATGAGTCTTTGATGATTGACTTACTGTCGGAAATGACTGCGAATTCAAAAATCCTAAACTTGATTAGATCAATAACAATTTCTAGAAAATACCCAATCAACATCTCACAAAAAGATAAGCGATTTTTTGAAAAACTACTCGTGGCTTATATCGAGGAGGTTAAAGTGCTTGAGCTGTTAAATGTTAGTCTTACTTCTCAGGGTATTATTTTCAAGGGTATGAAACGTTTCATTGGCCTATCCCTATCCAACGATAATGGAGAAATAATTTCTTTTTCTTCGTGGAGTCTTTTCAAAATAAATTTTTTTTGGCAGTCCGTTCATCTTAAAATAGGGAATGAATATTTAGCTGTTGATAATGTCTATTCACACACCTACTATCACTGGTTAACCGAGGCCTTACCTCGTTTGTTTTTGGTTAGAGAAAAACTTGCAACTTCAGTATTGCTGCTACCGGCAAATCATGAAGAAAGATTTCATAAAGAGACCTTAAATTTATTTAACGTTCAACGTGTTGAATGGTTAAAAAGAAATGTGAGATACGATATACCATGTTTAATCACAACGACTCAGATAGGAAGAATGGCGAATTATCATCCTCTAGTCATTAAAGAGATGGCTACTTTCATTAAGTCAAAAATTGAACAGCCTATAAATTATGGAGACAAAATATACATTAGTCGAAGTAAAGCGACAAAAAGGAAAATTTCAAACGAGTCTGAAGTAGAAATTTACCTGGAGAACTTGGGATTTAGAAAAATTCATTTTGAAGATCATAGCTTTATTGAGCAGGTGAGCATTATGCATCATTGCAAAAAACTAATTGGGGTTCATGGGGCTGGTTTGGCAAATATGATATTTATGAATGCTCATGGAAGGGTTATGGAACTAAGAAAGCATGACGCAGGTGAAAATTACTTTTACTTTTCTCTCGCTTCAACCGTTGACTTGGATTATTATTACCAGTTTTGTGATTCTGTAGATGGCGGTACTTCTGTTCAAGATGCTGATATTCTTGTTGATATTGTTGAGTTGAAAGAAAACCTTAAAATAATGTTATCTTGAACATCGAATCGCCTTTGGTTTCAATCATCGTTCCCTGCTATAACTATGGCCATTTACTTCATGAAACACTCGAATCGGTTGTTGCACAGACCTATCAAAATTGGGAATGCATTATCGTTGATGATGGCTCAACTGACAATACTCGGCAGGTTGCAATGAACTACATTGATAATGATTCTCGCTTCTTATACCAATACCAAAAGAATAAAGGCCTTGCAAGCGCAAGAAACACCGGATTTAAATTAGCTAAAGGATATTATATTCAATTACTCGACTCCGATGATATTTTGCCCCCAGAAAAAATTCAAAGACACGTAACAATTTTGAAAACTAGACCGGAAGTTGACTTGGTATATGGCCGGGTATCTATTTTTGAAAAACAACTTTCAAATTTGAGCAAAGCAAAACTCATTACACTTGAAGCGGCACCCTCATCAGGCAGAGGGGTCTCTGTCCTAAGTTCATTAATTGAAGATAATATGTTTCTCGTTCATTGTGTGCTGTTCAGGTCTTCCATTGTTCATGATGTAGGATTTTTTGATGAACGCATGGTGACTTGTGAAGACTGGAACTTTTGGTTCAGGTGCGCTTTGTCAGATAAATACTTTTTATTTTTTGACGATGAGAAAAGTAAAGTATTTGTACGAAGCCACGGTAGTAATATGTCGACTAATCAAAAAAACATGTGGACAGGAAGATTATTTTTTCGAAAGGAGGCGGCCCGAATGCTTGATATTAGAGGCTGGATAAGTTCCGACTTTGAACTCATTAAAAAACGTAATATAAAATTGTTAGCTACCTTGAATAAACGATTTCAGTTGGCGTATGGAAACTTGTTAGTGGGGATGACAACAACGATGAAAATTATTTTTATCTACGGAGATCGCTTGAATACCGTAAGAGACTCGCTCTATTGGGTAAAGCAACGTCTATTAAATAAAGTTTGAAAAAATGAAACGTTTATTTTTGAAACTTATCGAGAGCATTTTTAATTCGTTGAGTACAAATAAAAGATTCTATTCATTTTTTTATTTTTTATACTTGCAAGGGCTTAAAGGAATGGATCATGGCCATTCGTATATATACCCTGAGAATAGCGGAGAATATGACTTACTCAATAAGGTAGCCCGCTTCTACAACGGAAAAAAAATAATATTTTTTGATGTTGGTGCTAACACAGGGTATTATTCGAAAGAAGTTTTGGAAATATTTAACCATTCAATTGACGTTTATTGTTTTGAACCCTCTGCCTTTACATTTCAAAAATTGATAAATAATTTAGGTGAAACAGTACGCACTTTTCAAATAGCACTAAGTAATAAAATGGGCGAAGGTACCCTCCACTCGGATAAAGATGGTTCTGGTATGGCGTCCTTGGTAGACACGACTTTTGCCCCACCCTTTGGGATATCAGCGCCCATTGAGGAGCCTGTTGTAATTGAAACCCTTGATCATTTCTGCGAGTTACATTCTGTCTCTACAATCCATTTTCTGAAGATGGACGTTGAGGGACATGAGTATGCTGTTCTGGAAGGGGCAATTCAAAAACTCCAACAAAGGTCAATTGATTTTATACAATTTGAATTTGGACGTGTAAACATCGATTCAAATTCTCCACTAAAGAAATTTTACAAGCTTTTATCCCAGGATTATTATATCTATCGAATAACAAAAAATGGTCTTGTTCCTCAGTTTGATTATAATTATGAATATGAAATTTATCTTGGAACCAATTTTATTGCAATAAGTAGGTTTTTGGATTATAAAAAATTAAAGACTGTTTTAGAATTGTGAGAATGCAGATTTTAAAAATGGTGATTGAAGACAGATGAAACCCCTGGTCTCCATTATTATACCAGCTTACAATGCTGAAGAATTCATTGCTGAGACTATCCAATCCGCACTTGAGCAAACACACGAGTCAAAAGAAATCATAATTATTGACGATGGGTCTTCCGACAGAACGTACTTCATCGCAAGCCAGTTTTCAGGAGATCAGGTAAAAATAATCAGGCAACATAACAGAGGAGCAGCAGCTGCTCGAAATCGCGGCTTCAAAGAAAGTAATGGGGATTACATACAATACTTAGACGCCGATGATTTGCTCGCACCATCTAAAATTGCGAATCAGCTTCAAGTTGTAGAAGAGCATGGAGATGAATTTGTATACGCAGGAAAATGGAAAGTATTTTACAACTCAACAGAGAAAAATGATTTTGCGCCTAATATTTTGTGGAAGGACTTTATAGACCCTGTCGATTGGCTTATCACGGCATGGACCGAGCAAATTTGGATGCATCCAAGCGCGTGGCTTACACCGAGACACCTTATGGAAAAGGCAGGCCCTTGGGATGAATCACTTTCATTGCATGATGATGGAGAGTTCTTTTGCAGAGTTCTCCTTCAGAGTAAGGGTGTATGGTTTTGTCAGGAGGCTGAGTCATACTACCGAAAAGGAATTCATGATTCGCTGAGCAGCGTATTTTCTCAAAAGGCGATTGAGTCACACTATAGAATTTGCCAATTGTATGAGAAGCATTTGCTTGATCAAAAGAATTCAGATGAAACTCGACAAGCGTGTGCCATTAACTACCTTGCATTTTACTACACCTACTATCCTAGGTATAAAGACTTAAGACTAAAAGCAAAAGCTGACGCAGGAAGACTAGGTCTTATTAGTGGTATACCACAGGGAACTGAACTATTTCACGGGCTAAAAAAAATATTGGGATGGAAACTAGCGAGACGAATAGAGAATATGTATTATAGAAATGGGTTTAATCGAGCATCGATTATTTCCAAGTTGAAGAAATTAAAATTGAGTCGTGATTGACGCTCGTGCAAAACTTGATTTTGTTGACGCAATTCGTGGGATAGCTATTTTGCTTGTTTTGACAGCTCATAATTATTTGGGTTTTTTAGAAGATAATGGTAAATACCTTGTCAAAGAATTTAATCGGGCACATGTTTCCCATTTGCCTATTCTTAATTTTTTCTTTCGAGGGAGTTTTATTATTATCTTATCTATTGGTTTGCTTATCTACTGCATCTCCAGGTGGAAACTCCATTTCTGAATTTTGGAAAAAGATTTATAAAAAATGATAAGTACCTAGCGATATGCTCGTAAGAATAGTTAAAGATTGGAATTACCCGGAAAGTTTTTTCTCCCAAACGCCTAATGGGAGCAAGCGATGGGCGGATATTGAATTTACGGAAGACCATGTCGCTTATTGCGATTATCTAATAGTGCTTCAGCGACCTCCCTACAATATAAAAGTAACATGTCCTGAAGGAAATGCCTGGCTAATTACTCAAGAGCCACCAGCAAATTATTTTAGATTTTACATTAAATCGTTCAAATACTTTGATAAAGTCTTTACGTACTATAAGGAAATTAAACATCCTTCAGTCCGAAGCCTTCAACCAGTATTGCCATGGCATGTCCTTAGGACCTATGATGAATTGACTGCAATTACAAGAGAAAGCCTAGTAAACAAGAAAAATGAATTGACATGGATAACAAGCAATAAGAATGGCTTCCCTGGACAAAAAGCAAGAATGCATTTTAGGGACTATCTGCTTAAGTCTAACTTCAAGTTTCACTTTTATGGAAGAGGTTTCGAGCCAATTCATGATAAGTTCGATGGACTGTTTCCGAACAAATATGCATTGGCTATCGAAAATTATTCAGTTAATCACTATTGGACTGAAAAGATTGCGGATAGTTTTTTATCCTGGTGCTTACCATTTTATTGGGGGGCGGGTAATTTGGAAGATTATTTTCCAGCAGAAAGTTTCATCAGAATTGATGTAAATAGACCAGAAGAAGCTTTGCAAATAATTAAAAGGTCCATACAAAATAACGAGTGGGATAAAAGATTAAATGCAATAGAAAAAGCAAGAAATCTTATACTAAATGAGTATCAATTTTTTCCGTACATCGCAAAAATGCTTAAAGAGGATAGAATTAAAAATCCAAGTAAGTCAAAAAAGGAGTATAGCATACCGGCAAACCCCTATCCCTTTTCGCATAAAATTATGAATCAAATCAAATATTATTCTAAACGATTTTTTTCTCAAGCGTAAGTCTATCGATAATCAAATCCTGAATGACTGAATTCGAAAAAATAATAGCAATAAATCTTAGGAGAATATTCAGACTTGGATTTGGGTACAAGGATAAGTTTGAAACTACCTCGGATAATTGCGATTATTTTGGGCAAGCAGCATCAAATCTTATCAAAGAAGGTCTGGAATCAGCTCGTCCTTTTGCGGTCTCTCGTTTTGGACATAGCGAACTGCGAACGCTACTTACTTTTCTTCACATTCATGAAGATTCGTCAAGATTTAAAAAAGTAATTGATTATGCTACGGGTAAAAAAGTTGAACCTTGGTGGTTTGAAGATACAATAAAGAGAATAACACACAACGCAGGAGTCTTTCCAAACAAGATTGAGGTGATTGAAGATTTCTGCCGCCTTATTCTGAGAGACATGCCCGATATAGACGTTCTCGGAAGTTGGCTCGGTGGAGAAATATGGATCAAACATAGGATGCCGAATACAAAATTTATGCGCTTCCATGACTTCTATCATTTTCTTCATGACGATCCATGGACTGCAGCCTTAAAAAATAAGAAAGTATTAGTTGTTCATCCTTTTGTAAAGTCAATTCAGAGTCAGTATAAGATAAAAGATAAAATTTTTGCAGGTGCACATACATTGCCTGACTTTGATTTGATCACCTACAAATCAGTTCAGAGTATTGCAGGAAATAAACCTCAGGGTTATGACACTTGGTTTCAAGCGCTCGATTCCATGAAAATGGATATTTCTAACATTAATTTCGATGTGGCCATTTTAGGTTGCGGGGCTTATGGAATGCCGTTGGCTACTTTTATTAAAAGAGATCTTCAAAAAAAAGCAGTTCATCTCGGAGGCAATGTTCAGATATTGTTTGGTATAAGAGGAAGCCGTTGGGAAAACAATCCAAGTTTTAGTCATATTTTTAATTCATATTGGGCTAAACCCCTGACGGAAGAGACACCAAGCGGGCACGAAACGATAGATAGCAACTGCTATTGGTAAATAAGTGCAAGCCTATGGCAATACCAGATGATAATCTTCCTTTCTTTTCAATCATTGTACCCACCTATAATAGAGCAAAGCGCCTTCCTAAAGCATTAAATTCGATTATAAGTCAAAATTTCAAAGAGTTTGAAATCATAGTTGTTGACGATGGCAGTATTGACAATACGAGAGATATTGTGAATGAGATGGCCACAACAAATACATGCATTAAATATTTCTTTAAAGAAAACGAGGAAAGAAGTATTGCTCGCAATTATGGTATAATGAAAGCTTCAGGGAAATATATAAGTTTCCTTGATTCAGATGACGTTTTATATTCCAACCATTTGAACGTCGCATATGATTTGCTGAGGAGAAATAATTTTCCTGAGGTAGGTCATTTAGGCTTTGAATACATTACGGAGAAGGGAGATTTAATTTCCGTTAGAAATAACTTTGACGAATCATTTAAGGAAAAGCTAATTGAAGAAAATATTCTTCACGGAAATGCCATATTTATCAGGAGAGACATTGCAAGTGAGATTAATTTTATTCCCAGTCCTCACGCAATTTTATCAGAAGATTGGTACTTGTGGTTGAGACTAGCAGTGCGATATCAATTCCATATTGATAATACGGTGACTAGTGCTGTGGTACATCATAAGGAGCGAAGTTTAAATAAAATTAATCCTGATAAACTAATTGCAAGCACTAATGTGATAGTAGAATATTTGAAGCGGGATATACTTTTCATGAAAGAATACAAGAGTAGAGTATCCTATCATTTTGCAAACCATTATACATTCCTAGCTTTAA
>Ga0302321_100005406_pt1 | contig 11180 bp, 10 predicted proteins | sample Fen_T0_1_FD_202505 | JGI IMG/M metagenome (GOLD analysis project Ga0302321, IMG submission 202505) | Peat permafrost microbial communities from Stordalen Mire near Abisko, Sweden - Fen_T0_1 | ecosystem: Environmental > Terrestrial > Soil > Wetlands > Permafrost | place: Sweden: Abisko...
GAACCATGCTCAGGTCTTGCTGTGTGTGGCGAGCAATGATCACCTCACCGCCAGAGAGATTGCGGGAGTCGTTGGGGTTACTGAACGTGCCATACAGCGCATTTTGAGCGATCTGGAAGAGACGGGCTATATCCAGCGCATGCGCGAGGGGCGTAGCAATCGTTATCGTATTCATCTCGATCAACCCCTACGTCACCCCGCTCAACATGGTCAGCAGGTCCACGATCTGCTGACTCTGCTCCCAGCGCATGAGAGCAATGTACAATAACCATCAATGTAAGAATGGCTGAGCTTCTGAGGATGTGAAAGAGAAGACGAGAAATGCGTGTCCTCTCTGGAAAATGCTCTGCGAAGCAGGTGCCGTATTTATCGTGCACGATTGGGTGGGCAGCATGTTCCTTGCTTTTTTGTCGTAAGATAGAGAGCATGGAGGTGCTGCTTGAATAAGAACAACCATGAGAATGCGCCATATAGTGATGATGAGTTTACCGTCGTCGATCTCGATACAGAAGATCACGATCAGCAGTCGCGTACACCCGCGCCGGTAATTGAGCGGCGACTCTCGCCATGGATACGCCGGGGTATGGCCTCGCTAACCATCGTAGGAAGTATTGCCCTGTGTGCCCTGCTCTGGCCTTATCTTCAGCAGGCCTTTTTCCATAATCAGAGTGTCGCGAAGCCAGTTCCACCTGGGACTAGCTATGAGATAAGCCTGGATCTTGCCCTCTCCAATGACATTATTGGCATTTACGCAAACAGCCCTAAAGGGAGCAGCCTGGATGGCCTGCGTAATAGCAATGGCTCCCGGCTCTGGCGCTACAACAGCACCGTCATCGGCAAGCCTATCAACGTGCAGGGCGTACTCTACGTTGCCACATCTACAAGTGTTGATGCTTTGCAATTGCGTAGCGGTAAAGTGCTCTGGAGGCGTCAGACGACGAGCGACGTGCAGGAATTGCGGGTTGCAGATGGTATCGTCTACATACATACCATCTTGCCCAAGAACGACCTGGAGCCTGGGAGTCCAGAGATCGTGGTTGCATTGCGTGCCAGCGATGGACAGATGCTCTGGCAATATACGACGCGTGGCTTCAATCAATCGTTGCAGGTAAAAGATGGCATTGTCTATATCTATGCCACTGGCGGCCAGCAAGCGCTACGCGCCCGTGACGGCACGTTGCTCTGGCAGCATGAGAATGGTATCTACGTTCCTCTTCCGCCCTATATAGGCAATGGCGTCGCCTACGTCTATTCCACTCACCAGTATGGTCCGGATAGCAATGCTCTGCTGTGGAGCATAGATGCAGTGCGTGCCAGCGACGGAAAATTACTCTGGCAGCATAGTGCAAATGGAATTATTATCCACATCGAGAACGGGATCGTTTATATCTATCGGCAGCAGGATGAGCGTATCGAAGCGGTTCACGAAAGTGACGGCAAGAGCCTCTGGAACTACCAGATGAGCAAAGGGGATCAGCCGCTCTTCGATCAGGGCGTCGTCTATGTCTATACCCAAGACGGCCCGGCTGCACTACGTGCGAGCGATGGCACGTTGCTCTGGCAAAGCAAGGTCAGCGTTGATACCTTGCGTCTGGAGAACAACAGACTCTATAGCTATTCGCCGCAAGGTGAAAGCGTGGTTGCGCTTAACTCAAGCAACGGTGAACTCATCTGGCAGCATCAAGCCCCTGCAGATAGCACATTGACCGTAGCGAATGGTCAGGTCTATATTCGCCGCACGCTAGCTGGTGCGGCACTGGAAGCGCTTCGTGGGAGTGATGGTGCGTTGCTCTGGCAGCAGAAAACGAACGGTGACGTGTTGCAGGTACAGAACAACCAGGTCTACGTCAACTCGCAAGCGGACGGGACGCTCGATGCGTTAAGCACAAGAGACGGCAAGCTCATCTGGCACTATCAAGCCCCGCATCATTGAAAGATTCTTATAGCCATATTTGGAAGGAGCAAAGAGCTATAAGACTCTGCTTCGCATAGGTGCCGAATTTATAACTCCAGTGGGAAGTTTTGTCCAGTCATCATGCTCGCATGGACACGTGGAGAGACATACAAGGCGCGGGCGGCTTGCACAAATTCGCTGAGCGCAAAGGCACGAGTCGCAGGGGTAGCAGCAACCCACGTCCCCCGATGTGCAAAACATGCACATCGGGGGACACGAAGGGCTACTTCTCCATTTGAAGCGTTGCCTTCACAGCAGCTCGTAGCGTCAGCGGTGGGCGGCCAATGAGACGAGCAAGTGTCGGGTCAACGGTGGCAAACTCGCCTTGCCTGCTGGCGGCAAAGTACCCAAGGTACATGTTCACCATCGGCTCAGGACTACCATGAGCGAGCGGTGCTCGACAATGGTTCGACCGAGCTTGCCATTGGCTTCCTGTCACAATGATCATGATACCCTCCCGTGTGTATCTCCAGGCATTGTTCCATTTCTTATAGAAACCATGTGCATCTATTACAAGTCTTCTAGTCCTTCTCAGTGACACATTCTAAGAGCACTATTGGCATAATACGAGACGTTCCTTTTTGAGCCTTAGCGAAGTCGGGTGCTTGTCTTACGACTTCTGCGAAGAGACGGTCACGTTCGGCTGGTGGCGCAACGGTCGCATGGACGTTCAATTGCTCGGTCTCAACTTCAATCGTGACATTATTTGGATGAGCGAGAATATTATAGTACCAGTCGGGATTGCGGGGGGCACCACCATTTGCTGCAACAAGGATGTACGTGTCGCCATCTTTGATGTAGCGCAATGGAGTGGTACGTGGTTGATTGCTCCTGGCACCGTGTGTGTGAAGCAAGAGAAATTCTGGGCCTGGAAAATTTCTCACCTTGCCTCCATGTGTGCGAAACTCGTCAATAATCTGCGGATTAAGCGTCTTGGCTAGCCGAGCCAACTCTTCGTGATTGGTACTCATGTTTTCTTCTCCTATCAACTGTACGAAGTTCATGAAACATGTAGCTTCGCAAACAGCCCTCTTTCCAAAGAAGAGAACCATCCTGCTTCGCTACTACTGTTCTTTCAACAACTGTGTCGTGTATACTACACTGTAGGAAAAGTACCATGTGTCTGCGTGCAAAACAATCAGCAAACAGGCAGGCGCGTCGTGTAAACAACACAGAGGTGAAACTGTTGCTTATACGTAGGGAATATAAAAGCATACTGAGGGAAGAAATCTCTATGACAACATCTGTTAATCTGCGTGATCCACGGGTCAAACGGACCCGTCAGCTGTTGCTGCAAGCGTTCATCGCTTTAGTGGAAGAACAGCACAATCTTCACTCGATTTCGGTGCGAGAGGTTGCGGAACGTGCTACGGTCAACCGTGCGACCTTTTATGCCCACTTTGAAGACAAATATGCATTGTTGCAGTGCTGGATGCACCAGAAGTACCACCAGAGACTCACCAGCCAATTTCCTGCCTCCTCCACCTTGCAATTGAGTACCTTGCGTCAACTGATTCGATCTGTGTTCGATGTGCTTGCGCTCTTTCGTTCCTATCTCAAACCAGCCGATAGGCAGTACGAGCCGCTCTTCGAGAACGTGCTTCAACAAGAACTGTACACCCTCCTCCTGAGATGGCTCAAGCAGGTTCCATCAGAGGTTCCTTTGCGAGAAGAGGTAGGAGAAACCACGGCGCAGGTCATCAGTTGGGCGATCTTGGGTCCCGCCACGCAATGGAGTCGGGGAGATCAAACGGTTTCAGCAGAAGAGATGACCCAGCGCGTCTTAAGCGTCGTGATTGCTGGCTTGTCACCTGTCACCACGGTTGCTTGACTGGCATTTTAGGAATCGGGGTGGCGCTCCAGATCAGTACGTGCCTTTACGTTAACATTGCGTTGAGTTGGCTTGAGAAGGTGCCTCAGCTAGAAACTATCAGCGCATAGAAGCACCCGAACGTCACGTTTATTTCGTGCATGACTCACGGTGGAGTAAACTGGTAGTTTCTAGCTTATTGCTCGTCGCTCACTTTTTCCATCCAGTCAACTGTCTTGCCGTTGAGCCGTTCCTGAATGGCGATATGTGTCATGGCTGTCGTGGGTGCGGCCCCATGCCAATGTTTCTCTCCCGGTGGAAACCAGACCACGTCTCCTGGACGAATCTCTTCAATCGGGCCTCCCCAGCGTTGTGCCCGACCAGAGCCAGTCATTATGATAAGCGTCTGGCCCAGCGGATGGGTGTGCCAGGCGGTCCGAGCGCCGGGCTCGAAGGTAACGTTGGCACCGACCACGCGGGCCGGATCGGATGCCTCAAAGAGAGGGTCAACGCGGACCGTGCCGGTAAAGTACTCGGCTGGCCCTTTCCCGGATGGCTGTGAGCCACTTCGTTTGATATCCATAAGTTGTATTCCTCCAAGTTATTGAAGAAGGGATTGGTCCCTTCTAAGCCTCACGCTCCTCCCATTGGGAAGGTAACATGTAGGCAGCTTTCTCATAATGTGAGAACCGATGAGGGTTGGACAGACCACGCTCTCAGGCAGCTTTTCTCCTTCTGGGCGAGAGTTGCTACCAATATGACCCTCTCGTGTATGAAGCATGTTATCTGCGCATTTCAGAGTCCCGTAGTAATTTTCCCGATCATGTTTCCAGGATTTTCGGTAAACCAGAGATTGCCATCAGGCCCTTGTGTGATCGCGGCGGCTCCGCTGTTGGGGGTTGGAATCGGGAACTCGCCAGTGATCTTCCCGGAGATGTTCATGCGCCCGATTTTGTTGGTTTGGAACTCAGTGAACCAAAGATTGCCATCCTTCCCGAAGGCAACCCCGATAGGATTGCAGCCAGGAGGCAGTGGGAACTCGGTGATCTGCCCTTGCGGTGTCACTCTCGCAATTTTATCGCTACCGTTTTCAAGTATCCAGATGTTGTGATCTGGCCCTACGATGATGGATGATGGATTGCTGCCTGAGGCCATTTGCAGGAACTCGGTGATCTGGCCTTGCCGTGTGATGCGCCCAATTTTAGCCGTGTGGTCTTCAGTAAACCAGAGGTTGCCATCAGGTCCCAGGGTAATACTATCAGGTTGAGCATTTGGTGTTGGAATAGGATACTCGGTGATAACTCCAATAGGGTGCCCAGGCCTTGGTGTTCCAATCACTGTCCTGATAAGTGGGGGTTGCTGTTTCAGTTTAGTCGTTGGGTTGTAATGTGACGACCAGATTCCTGGTATCGTGCTTAGAAAAAGTGCCACGAGTGCCACCATGATACCACCCACAAGCCGTCGGTGTTGATGAGGTCGCAGCCTCTGGATTGATGGAAGCGTCACCCATGACAGAGCTTGAGACAGGGAAGCAGCTAGTGGTAACTCTTGAATGGCCGTCTGAGTTCTGGATGGTTGGATATTTTGGACCTCTTTAGAAGGGGAGGCTTGGGGTTGTAAGGCTAGAGTTGTTTTAGCTTCTATAGATCCCTTTCCACTGTTTCCTGGCATTCTCTGTTCAGTGACATAAGCCTGGATGAAACTGAGCGCATAGAGTGCAGAGGCGCGTGCAGCATAGCTGTGGTAGACATCGTTTTTCGTCCTGTCGGCGTAGTCACAGACGCCCTTGACGATCAACCAGTGGGTCTGGGAATGGCGGCTCATGACCAGGCCAAAGGCTGCTCCTTCCATATCGATGGCAACTGCATCACGCACTGGTGCTTGCACATCTTCGAAAGGATTATCGGCTCGCACCGCATTGCCTGAAGCCATCGCACTGATATGACAACGAACTTCGTGTTGCTGGAGTCTGATTTCAGGCGGGGAGGGAGGGCGGTCCAGGTCCACGATAAGCGTTTCCCAATCGTCAAATAGCCGGAGAAATTGCAGAATATTCGCGTTGAGCTGGTAGGTTGTAGCGTTGTGCTCGTGAATGCTCCGCCCATGCTCGTCAAGCGTGAACTTTCCGTTGTCGTAGGTAAAGGTGCGCTCAGCTACGACCAGATCACCAAGTTGCACGCGTTGTATATCACCAGCGCAGATACCGGTCATGATGGCAATACGTGGCTGATACTCATCCAAAACACGTGAGAGATGGAGTGTCATCTCCAGTGGTCCATAGTGCGATAACCAGGAGACGTGCAAGTTTAGAGGCTCACCTATGCCGTTCTTGATTGTGGTGAAGCGGTAATTAGAGTGGTAACGGGAACTGATGCTCTGCTCAAAAGTAACCTTGCATTGCTGCTCTACGACCTCAAGAAATGCCCTGGTTTCCTCTGGCAGCGCACAGACGACGCAAACATCGAACTGTTGTATGTCACCGACCATTTATTTTGCCTCTATTGATATTTTTGCGACAAAGATCATTTTAGCAGGAATCGGTATGAAAAGATAGATCAAGACGATTGTTTAAATAAAATGAGGCGATTGAAACTTGCGGCGATTGGGATGACATGAGTCAGGTAGAAGAATGAGCACCGCCGTGCTAGGGCCTGATAAAGCCTGGCCTTCAGCATATCAGCATAACTGAGGTATGCTGAAGGCCAGGGCTATCTCTGGTCAAATGGCGTGAATTCCAATGCTACTGGTTTGCTGCGTTATACTCATCGAGCGAGTCAGAGGCTTTTTTTGCTGCGCTATCTAACGCGGCCTGCGAGCTGCTGACATGTCCGCTGATATAATCGTCTGTTGCCTGCTGAATGAAATTGCGCACTGTTAACATATTGCCCGCCATGCTGCCAGCGTTGTTGTAGTTCGTGGGGGCGGAGCGGATCTGGTCGACGGCGACCTGGAACTGCGGATATTTGGCGATGGTGTCCTTCATATCCTGCAATTGATAGGTTGCAAGGCGTACAGGTACATAGCCCGTGTTGGAGGACCAGTAGGCCTGAACTTCCGGCTGCACCGTATACTTAATGAAGTCCCACGCGCCCTCTTGCTGTACCTGTGAGCCTTTATTTGTGACCCAGAGCGATGCACCACCAATGATCGTGCGTCCTTGAGGCAGGTCTGCGCGGCGTGGCATGTAAGCAACACCCACATCAACCTTGCCACCATTCTTGCTGGCAGTCTTCACATAGTTGCGCAACGAAGCAATCGACTCAAAAGTGATCGCCGATTGACCATTGAGGAAGGCCGAAGTAGAAGCTGCAGAGCCATTTGCACCGTAGTAAGCACCAGTATTGCTACTCACCAACTGCTTCTGAAAATCCAGCCATTTGGCCCCGATATCGTTATTAAAGACAAATTTTGTCGCACGTGCTGTACGCCCATTGTTAGGTGAAGAGAGCAACACGTTATGAGCGGCTAACTCTTCCTCGAAGAGCCAGGAATAGTCATAGAAGCCAACACCGGCACGCGTCACCTTGCCGCTTGCATCTTTCTTCGTGAGCTTTTTTGCGGCATCCAGGATTTCGTCGTAGGTCCAGACTTTTTTAGTGACATCGAGCCCGGCGGCACGAAACGCGTTTTTGTCAAAATACATAACAGCGGTTGAGGAGTTAAAAGGCATCGAATAGAGTTTGCCACTGGTGGTGTAGTAGCTACGAATGGCGGGCTCTAGATCATCAACTATGCTTTGCAAATGGTCGCGGTTAATCAGGTCTTGTACCGGGATAATCTGTTTGGTATCGATCATACGCTGTGTCCCGATATCGTAGATCTGTACGACATTGGGTAGAGCATTCCCGCTCAAGGATGCATTAAATTTACTCAATGTATCGTCGTAAGATGACTGGAAGACGCCCTCGACATAATACTTGTCCTGGCTCAAGTTATACTTATTGATGACGTTCTGTACAACATCTCCATTAGGGCCGCCCAGGCCATACCAGAACTCAATCTTGGTGCTACCGGGTTTCTGTGCCACGGGTTTCACTGACGAAGTTGGCGCTGCCGTTGCTGCCGAAGTCGTTGTGGTGCCAGTTTTGCCTGTCGTCGTACCGCCGCAGCTGACAAGCAGCACAGCGAGAAGCGCAAGCAGAAAATACTGTCGCATAAATAAGTTCTCCAAGGAATAAATAACATGGTCTACTTCAATATACCTGCCGTGAGTCCTCGTATAAGTTGACGTTGGCCGAAGATTAAGGGCAGGAGGGTCGGGATCAGAATGATGAGCGTCGCTGCCATCTGCGTATTGAGGATCTGTACTTCGTTGGAATGAAAAATCGTAATGCCGATCTGTGTGGTGCGCCATTGCGATGAGTCCGTGACCAACAATGGCCAGTAGAACTGATTCCAGGTCGAGAGAAACGTATAAAGAGCCACGGTGGCAAGAGCCGGGCGTGCCAGTGGCAGAATAAAGCTCCATAGATAGCGGAGATGTCCACAGCCGTCGAGCTTTGCCGCCTCCTGCAACTCACGTGGAATACTCAAGAAATACTGGCGCAACAAGAAGATGCCGAAGCCGCTGGCAAGAAAGGGGACTACGAGGCCCTGGTAACTATCATTCCAGTTCAAATGCAGAATCAAGAGAAAGTTAGGGATGATCGTTGCTTCAAATGGAATCATCAGGGTTCCTAGAATGATGACAAAGAAGACCTGCTTCCCCCAAAATTCCAGATAAGAGAATGCATATGCTGCGAGTGCCGAGGTGAAGAGCACCCCGATAGTTACCAGCGAAGAGACCACAAAAGAATTGATAATCCAGCGCACAAGATCGGGTTGTTGTACCAGCACCGTACCAAAGACGCTGAAATCCAGGCTCCCCAGATCAGGGATGAGCCGAGGAGCGATCGTCTGGCCCTGTAGTGCGATCGAGAGCGCAAAAAAGAGCGGGAAGAGCAGCACCAGCGACACCAGTACCAGCCCAATATAGGTAAAGGCTGTCTTGACTTGCTGGCTTGCCGTCTGTTGTACCGGATTATGCGGCGTCGATTGTGTAAGCATACTCATCGGTAGTATATCCTCCTCCCCACAACAAAAAACTGCATAGCACTCAAAATAAGCAGAATAATAAACAAGATAATGGACATGGCAGAGGCGAAACCGTAACGATGATCGATCCAGAACGAGCGGAAGATAGCAAAGACAAAAACGTTTGTCGCACTATTTGGCCCAGGTCCATTCATCAGCACATTAAATTGCGTAAAAGCCTGAAAGCTCTGGATAGTATTAATTACTAACAAGAAGAGCAAGATTGGTGTAAGCTGCGGTATCGTTATATAACGAAATTTATTCCAGCCGCCAGCCCCATCCAATGCAGCGCTCTCATACAGTTCATCGGGGATAGCCTGCATACCCGCCAGCGTGATTACAAAGTTAAAGCCCAGCCCTGACCAGACCGTCATCACCGCAACGCAGGCAAGCGCCGTCTCTGCATTATTAAGCACGCCCGGCTGTGACAGGTTCAGCAGATTGATAAGCCAGTTTGTCACATTTGTCGTTGGATCATAGATCAGTGACCAGATGACGCTCGAACTTGCCATCGAGATCGCGATACTAATGGTAAAGATCAGGCGAAAGACCCCGATGCCGCGAACTTTTGCCATTGCCAGAGAAGCCATTCCCAGCCCACATATGATCTCCGCCGCCACAACCATCAGCGCAAATGCGCAGCTTGTCAGCAGACTACGTAGATACTCATTCTGCGGATCGCTGAAATCGAGGATCTGTTGATAATAGCGCAGGCCGACAAACTTCACCGGATCGCCCAGCTCATTTGTGATATTGAAGCTCAGGAAGATAGCACGGAAGAAAGGATAGTATGAGAACAGCGCGAATACTGCGAGCGCTGGACAAAGAAAGAGTAGGGCCAGCGCAAATTCACGCAGCTTTTTATTGAGTGTATTGCCGCTCTTCGATGCACGCCTGTCGACCTCCACAGAGAGATCTTCCACAGCCATGCTCTCGGATGATGTAAGATCCACATTCTGATAGTGAACATGGGAGCTTTGTTCCAAATTCGTTCCCTTCGTTTTAAAAACACATCTTCTAAGACTATAAGGAAATCATGTTAAGGCGGAGTGAAGTAGAAACTAAGTCAATGCTAAATTCCTATTAATATGCTCGCTATTGCTCAATAAAGCAAAAAGAAGAGGATAACTCGCTGTTTTAAACAACTGTGAGTTATCCTCTTCTTTTCGGTCTCTACTACATACGTAAGAGTAGTTTGCCCATGGTCTCACCGGACTCCAGGCGACGATGGGCCTCATCGGCTTGCTCCAGCGGCAAAATGTCAGTGATATCGATCTTTATCTTTGATTGTGCTACCAGACCGAGCGTCTGACGCACCGTCTCAGCGATGAGATGAGGTGCCGTACTACTGAGTGAGCCGATACTATAGCCCATGACTGCTTTATTTTCAGTTAAAAAAGCACCGGGGTTGAGTGGGAGAGCCTGTAGCTGGCCCTGCGTATTGTTTGCATTGCCAAAGATAACCAGGCGTCCAAATGGCGCAAGCAGTGAAAGGCTCTGGCTGCGTATCGGCTCGCCAATCGCTTCGAGCACGATATCGACGCCACGCCCATTGGTGAGCTCGCGCACGCTCCGCAGAAAATCGGCGCGGAGAACAACCTGATCATAGCCAAATGATTGTGCGTAAGACGCCTTTTGGAGCGTACTCACCGTACCAATAATCTGCCCTGCTCCCAGATGCCGGGCCATTTGTCCGGCGATGCTGCCAACCCCACCTGCGGCTGCATGAATAAGCACCGCTTCGCCCTCTTGTAATCGTGCGACGCGGACGAGCAGATCATAGGCCGTTGGCACAATCGTCGGAAACCCGGCTGCCGTGGCCAGATCAACGCCCGCTTCATCTAATGGAAAGACGGCCACCGCTGGAGCCAAGGCAACCTCTGCATACCCTCCACTTATGGTCAAGGCCGCAACTGGCTGACCTACCTGTAGCCCCTCTACCCCCTCGCCAAGAGCATGGATATGGCCCGATACCTCTAGACCAGGCACAAACGGGAGCAAACCACTATGAAGCCCTCCTCGTCGTGCCATCGTCTCCGCATAGTTCACCCCTGCGTAGGCAACCTGAATAGCTACCTGTCCAGGTCCAGGCTGAGGCGTTGGGATATCACGCACCTTCAATATCTCGGGTCCGCCAAATTCTGTAACAACACTTGCTCGCATCTCTTTTTCCTTTGTTTTGTATATACTACACACAATTTTCGTTCTATCGCTTCTATAGCAGGGAACAAGCAAAACAAGATTTTCCAAAGATTAGCGGGTGAGCATCTTGAAGGCGACATTATTGCGCCCTTTTCCCTGGAAGAGAGCCAGGCTTGCCCAGAGCTGCAAGATCCCATCCAC
>Ga0302321_100005407_pt1 | contig 11176 bp, 16 predicted proteins | sample Fen_T0_1_FD_202505 | JGI IMG/M metagenome (GOLD analysis project Ga0302321, IMG submission 202505) | Peat permafrost microbial communities from Stordalen Mire near Abisko, Sweden - Fen_T0_1 | ecosystem: Environmental > Terrestrial > Soil > Wetlands > Permafrost | place: Sweden: Abisko...
GCAGCGCACCGGTCACCACTGCGCCGGAGTGTTCCGCAACCGATGCCAACGGGTCCCGCGCACCACTGACCGGAGCGATGACGACGTAACTGAGGGCTCCGGCCACCGTCCCGGTGATGTAGAGGATCCCGGCCGCCGTGGCGGCACCGCGGTGCTCACGCACGCTCCGGTCGTGCTCCACCGGCGTCGTCTCAGGAACGATCTTGTGCTGCAAATCAGTCACAGCAATCACCTCCGGGCCGCCAAACGAGGAGCCAGGGCTACGCCGCCCTGGGCGGCCACGTAACAGCCTCACGGCCGGCCCGCCCATGCGGTAGAGGCGAAGGTCGCGCTGACCCGACACCGAACGGGATCTCGACCCGCACGCTGGCGCCAGGAGCGGACGGCTCAGAGGCGCACCTGCTGCCGGATCCGATCAGCCCGGGATCGGCACATCGGTTCGGGTGGTCGAGGTTCCGGCAGAGATCCGGGTGCGACGTCGTTCCACCGGTCGCGCGTATTGGGAGGGAAAGCCGGTTGCAGTTGCGGGCGGACCTCGGCACCATCGGTTCTGTGAGCAGCCTGGCACGCCGATTTCGCAGCCCCCGGATCAGCGGTGGGCTGACCTGAGCGTGCGCTGACGCAACTTCCAGCGCTTCGCAGCGCGGTTCTCGCCCCCGGTGTCCCCGGGGGCGACGTCATTTCCGCACCCACCCTCAGACCCGACTGCGAGGCACACCATGTCCACCCTCGAACCCGCTGGCATGCCCCCGTGGCTGCGCCAGGCGCTAGAGCTGCGTGATCTGACCGACACTGCTGCGGGACCACACGCGGTCCAGCTCGTCGTGTCCTTGCTCGAGCAGGCACTGACGCGCGCGTGGGCCGTGCCGGTGCGCCGCGACCCGGGTCCGCGGGTCTTGTCGGTCGCCGACAACTACGACCGGCTCCGGTACTCCGCTGACGCGGCCACCCGGGACCGCCGGTACACCCGCTACGTCGGGGACGGGCTCATGCTGCGCTCGCACACCAGCGCCCGGATTCCGGCCCTGCTGCGCGCGATCGCGGCCACCGGCCCGGCCGAGCTCGTGCTGTCGGTGCCCGGTGTCTGCTACCGCAGGGACGTGATTGATCGCCAGCACGTCGGCGAGCCGCACCAGATGGACCTGTGGCTGGTCCGCAGCGACGGCCCCCCGCTGGTAGAGCCGGACCTGGAAGCGATGGTCGGCACGATTGTCGACGCGGTCCTACCGGGTCGGCACTGGCAGATCCCGCCCACCGAGCACCCCTATACCCTGGCGGGCCGCGAGATCCACGTCGAGGCCGGTTCAGGGCTGATCGAGGTGGGCGAGTGCGGCTTGGCGCACCCCGAGGTGCTCGCTGCCGCGGGCTTGCCGGCGGGTTCGTCCGGCCTGGCGATGGGTCTGGGTCTGGACCGCCTGGTCATGCTTGCCAAGGACGTGGACGACATCAGGCTGCTGCGCTCGACCGATCCGCGGGTCGCGACGCAGATGCTGGACCTGGCGCCCTATCGACCGGTCTCGTCGATGCCGGCCGCACGACGTGACCTGTCGGTGGCGGTGCCTGACGGCTGGGACGCGGAGCTGATCGGCGACCGGGTCCGTCACGTCCTCGGCTTGGACGCGGGCTCCGTGGAGGAGGTACTGGTGCTGTCCGAGACCGTGTACGAGAACCTTCCCGACTCCGCCCGGGCCCGCATCGGGATCGCGCCGGGGCAGAAGAACGTGCTGGTGCGGCTGCTGCTGCGCGACCTGACACGAACGTTGTCGTCCGCGGAGGCGAATCACTTGCGGGACCGGGTGTACGCCGGCCTGCATGACGGCGACGTCAGCCAGTGGGCGGCAGGGCCGGCGTGAACGCTTCCGCGTGATCGATGGCCCACTGGCGAAAGGACCGGGGGGCCACTCCCAGAACGTCGGACACGGCCGAAGTGACGTACGCCGTTCGCCCCATCGTCGCGTCCCACGCAGCGAGCAGCATGTCCACGGCGGCGGGCGGCCAGGTGCCCTCTGTCTCGCGGCGGAACTCATCCGGCTTCAGGTCCACGCAGGGCACCGGACGTCCCAGGACCTCGCCGATGATCTGCACCTGTTCTGCTTGGCTCAAAGACTCCGGGCCGGTGACGACGTAGTCACCACCAGCGTGCCCGTCGACGGTCAGGACCCGTGCTGCGACCGCGGCGACGTCCCGGTCGTCGACGGGCGCCGTCTCCGCTGCGCCGTACGGCCACCGGACTTCTCCACCGGCACGGACCGTCGGCGCCACCAGCTCAGCGCGTTCGACGCGAACATCCCCGGTCGGATGACCGTCATCTCGATCCCAGACGACGCGACCAGATCCTCGATCTGCGCGTAGAGCGTCGCCATCGGCTTCGGCTGCTGGAAGAACGGATGCGGAGTCCTGAACGGGGCCGACAGGAACACGACCCGCGGCCCGTGAGATGCCAGACGTTCAACAACGGCGCCCACTGTGTGCGGCGGCGCAGTCCACACGAGGAACACAGCGCCGACACCTTCAAGGGCATGGTCCAGCGACTGAGGCACGGTGAGGTCACCCGCCACGGCTTCGGCACCTGCCGGGAGGCCCTCCGTCGCTTCCGCGCGATGCGTCAGCGCACGGACGGGCACACCGGCGTCCAGGAGCAGCCCGGTGACGCCGCTCCCCACCCGGCCGCTCGCCCCCACGACCAACACCGGCGCGTCTGTGTTCGGCATCCTGCCGGCCTCCATGTCCCCTGTTCGATCGCGTGTCAGGCACCCCGCATGATGTCCGACGCGGCGCTGCGGAATCCGCTCATCCTGCCTGATCCGATCAGCCCGAGATCGCCGCACTTCGCGTGCCCGCGTGGCCCCGCGATGAGCGCCAGCCCGGCTCCGACTTCCGTCCCCAGGCGGGTCATGAGCCGTCTGCTGCGCCGGGAGCTGCGGGCCGCGGACTCAGCTGACGCGGCGGTACCGGATGTGGGTGGTCAGCGGTGAGTGAAGCACTTCGACGGGCTCGAAGCCGAAGGACTCAACCCCGTCGAAGATCCGCTCGCCCGAACCGAGGAGGACGGGCGTGATGTCGAGGGTGAGCTCGTCGATCACGCCGGCGGTCAACGCCTGTCGGACGATCGAGGCCCCACCCGCGATATCAACCCCGTTGCCGCCGGCGGCTTCACAGGCTGCGGAGTACGCCGCGTCGAAGCCGTCGGTGACGAAGTGGAACGTCGTCCCCCCGTCCATCTCGATCGAATCAAGGGGGTAGTGGGTCAGCACGAAGACCGGCGCGTGATACGGCGGTTCGGGGCCCCACCAGCCGGACCAATCCTCGCCCCAAGCCCCGCGGATCGGGCCGAACATGTTCCGCCCCATCACGTACGCACCCCTTGGACGCATGAGCCACTCGTTCGCCACCCGGTCAGCGTCGTTGGCCCGCGGGTCGCCGATGTGCCATCCGTGCAACTCCCGCCCCCGCTTCCCCAGGGGCTCCTCCCAGCTCTGGTCCGGCCCAGCAACGAACCCGTCCAGTGAGATCGACATGTGGCAGGTGGTGTCCGACACCATGAGCTCCAAGTGGTTGCGACGTGCGTGGATCTTGAACTGGCCAATGCGAGCCAGGCTCCTCGACGCAGTTGTTACGGTCAAGGCAACTGCTCGCTCACGTGGAGGACTCGTGCTGGAAGCATCGGAGGCAGTGGCCTTCCTCCCCTCGCAAGACCTGGATCGTTCCGAGCAGTTCTTCCGAGAGGTGTTGGACCTCCCATTGGTGAGCCAGTCGTCATTCGCCTACGTGTTCAGATGCGGAGGTACAACACTCCGTGTCACCAAGGTCGACGACCTGCGACCACAGCCCTTCACAGTGTTCGGCTGGCTTGTCACCGACGTTCGGGCGGCGGTCGCGGGACTTCGCGAGCGGGGTACGGGCTTCCTCCGCTACGAGGGCCTCGAGCAGGACGACCACGATGTCTGGACGACGCCGAACGGCGACCTCGTCGCGTGGTTCCATGACCCAGACTCGAACGTTCTGTCGCTTACCGAACTGGCATCCAACTGATCCCGAGCCTCTGCAGAACGAAGCCTCCTTGCTGTCAACGCTTCGTTCGAAGGCCAACCGACACCGGCAGCCGGCACTTCAAGAACCGACCCGCCAGGACCCCCGACGCCACGAGCAACCGCTCAACGCCCGCCAGCACCATCCATCAGGCACTTCGGCGTAGTCAGCCTGGGTACGCCGCGGTGGGAGTGTCGACTTGTTCGTGGGCCACTGCCGGTTGTCGCCGTTGGGGTCGAACCGCCCACCAGCGGGTGGCTGCCAACAGGGCGACGAGTACGAGGGTGAAGACCACTGGCCACGAGTGGGTGTATGAGATGTGGCCGTCGACGGTACCGCGACCGTAGGCGGCGTCGAACGCGTAGGAGATGAGTCCATCGATGACCACGCCGAGCGGCAGCGTGACGGCCAGGAGCTTGGTTGTCGCGATCCGCGCAGGGTCGGCGCAACGGCGAAGCCAGGCCGACACGGCCAGCAACACGAAGGCGTAGCCGGCCAGGAGGGCGAGTCCGCAGGCGAGCCAGACCAGCCAGACTGGGAAGTCCAGGTAGGCGTCGCCGCACGCGCCGGCGTATTGGGGTGGGCAGTACAGAGTCGGGTTGTTCGGTTGGACGATGTTGATGAACCAGGGGCTGGTGATTGCCAGCGGGATCAGCAGCATCATCGCCGCTGCCGGCACCACGGCTAGCAGGGCGACGGTCGTGGTCGACGCCACCCGCCAGTGCGGGCGAACCACACCGCGGGCCGAGGCCCAGGCCCGGGCGAAGCCGTCCGGGTCGCCTCCCACGTAGCTCATCGGGGTGACACCGTCGTGCTCCGCACTGGCAAGGTCGGCCGTCAGCTCCTCCGCCATCGACGCGGCTGCCTCGTTCGGCACGCCGAGCCGACGCCAGGTCTTGCGGCATCGGGCGATCACGTCCGTCATCGCTTCACCTTCCTCAGGTCGAGCACCGCTGCCACACCTTCGGCGAACCCGGCCCACTCCCCGCGCCCACGAGACAGCGCGGTCCGCCCGGCCGGACTGATCCGGTAGTACTTGCGCGGTGGGCCCCCATCGCTTGGAACCCGGTAGCTGGTGATCTGGCCGTCTCGCTCCAGCCGCGCCAACGCCGGGTAGATGGAGCCGTCGGCGACGATCCCCAGCCCGGCCTCGGTCAATCGTCGGGTCATCTCATAGCCGTAGGCGGGTTCCTGTTCGACGACGGCCAACACACACAGATCCAGCACGCCGCGCAGCCACTGACTCGAGGCGACACGCTGATCGACTGCCATGCAGTGCATGGTAGTGGTCACTACCTGGCAATGCAAGAGACCTGCGCCACGAGTCCCAGCCCGACAACGGCACCTCCGGGCGGACTATCCGTTTCGTGTTCGCACCAGGTGGAAGAGCGCACTGGAGACGACGGGTCGCACCTTGCCGCAGACGCCCGTGGGTAACCGTGCGATCCAGGTGCCGTCTGCGGTGCGCACGTAGACCGGCGGGTACCAGATGTACGGCCCTAGCGGACACACCGTGTCCTTCGGGGTCTTGATGTTGGACACCGCCAACACCCGGGTCAAGACGGCGAACCACGGGCTGGTCGGAGTCACCTCGAAGGGGACCAAGACGTTGAAGTTGTTGCCTTGTCGAGGGGCACAGAGCGAATACGACTGGATGTCGCCGGTCACGGCGCCGAGGCGGTGGAGCCAGTTGTGCCTCTGGCAGTCGACTGACCCCACGATGACACGAGCCACGTCGATAGGCGAGCAGCCCGTAGATGGGGACGGACTCAACTGGTCAGCGCAACGCCTGCTCGAGTGCTTGTGATGGTGTCTTCCAGCCGAGGGCTTGTCGAGGTCTGCCGTTGAGCTGGTCGGCGAGGGCGCCCGAGAACCGATCAGACAACCTGAGAGGATCTTGAGGGTCATGGACGAGCGTCGTCAGGGAGTGTGGGCAGATGAAGGTTGGCGACTACGAGCTCATTGGTGTCTCACGCAAGTCGTCCCGCCAGATCGCTGCGTTGGGTACCGCATTCGCCGATCAAGTGAGATTGGCGCAGGGTGGAAACACCCGCGAGCTGAACGTGGCATTGGCCCTGACTCCGACGGAACTCGTTGTAACCGGCTCGAGCCTGACGCGCATCCCGCTTCAGGACGTGACACTTCTCGAGGGTGACTCGATCGTGCTGCGCGATGGAACCCGCATTCCGTGGACCCCGTTCCGGGGGAACCAAGAGCGCAATCAGATGTTTGCCGCTATCGCGGAAGCAGCGGGAGTGGAATACGCATCGCCGACACCGGCAAGAGGCGCCACTCCGTCGACGACCGACAACGGGGCTACTGGGGACGCCGACGACCGACGGCTGATCGCTGCCCTTGATTCGCTGGCCCGAGCAGTCAACGCCCAGTCGACCGTGCTCGAAACGATTCGCAACGTCGTGATCGTTATCGGCATCATCATGATCTTCTTCTTCGCCGCTCTCATCTTCGGCTGGATCAAGATCTACCCCGTGCAATGACTTCGCCTACCCGGGCAACTTCTATGAGCCGATCCTGCAGACGACCAGCTCGGTAACGGTAGGCACATCGACGCTACCTGGAGTCGGCATCCTCAGGCAGGATCGGAACGAGGTCCTGGCCCAGTTCGAGGGACTCGGGAATCGGGCCTACGCCGGCCCAGTAGTGAACTCCGGAGTCCCACTCTGGGCGAACGATCACCCACTCTGTTCGCGCACGCGCCCACGCAAGCGCCTCGGACAGACTTGCGCCATCGATGCCTGGGTCGTAGATGTCCGGGTCGGCGAGTCCACCTTGCAGCGAGGCCGAGTAGCCGTCGTCGTCGACCCAGGCGATCCAGGCTCGTCCGTTGTCGTCTCGGTGCTCTTCAGTCACTCCGCCATGGTGCCGGATCGATCAGACACGGGTGAGCGAGAACGGCACCTCCGGGCGGACTTGTGCGCTGTCATGTTGGCCGGACGCCAAGGCCCGAGCCCGGCTCGCATGTCTGGTGCTGCAGGTGTGGGACGCAACCAGTCATCGCTGACGGGTTCCACTGGCGGTAGGTCTTGCGGTCGGTCTGGTAGGTCACCCAGACGCCGACCATCTCGGAGCGGCCATCCTTGTCGGCCCGGAATCCCAAGAGGACCTCGCCCTGGGACAGACCGCTGGACTGGCTGAACGGTGGCACCACCAGCTGGTCGAGCGGAGCCCGCCGCATGCCCCACCCGGTCATGTCCAGAAGGCTAGGCGTGACGGAGTGGGATGCAATGCTCCACGCTCCAGGCGGATGCGAAGTTCACTGGGTCTGGCCAGTGGATCGAGAAGTAGGCACGCCCACCAGGTGTGATCACCAAGGTCTGACCGGCTCCCTGTCTGCTCCCTCTCCCGGGGAACCCTGGACTTGCGAGGCTATGCACAGCGAACACGAAGCCCGCATACCCACGGCTAGGAAGCTCACACGCCTGATTGGAATCGTTTCGGACCACGACGGTGGCGTACTCGGTCCCCATCGCAGCACCGCCACGACCCCAGGCGACGGTCAACCGTGCCTTCCGGCAACCGATGTTCGCAGTAGGGCTCTGAGGTGCCGAAGTCGCCGAGGTCGAGGTTGTCGGCGGCGCGGGCGGAGCAACGTTGCTGGTGCAACCGGCCAGCACACCCAGGACAACGGCGACCAGCAGTGGAAGTCTTGCTGCGACAGCTGTCACGACGCCCCCACAGATCTCTCCGTTCGATGATGCCGGATCCGATCAGCCCGAGAACGGCACGTCGGTGCGGTCAGTCCCAGTCGATCGTGAGGCGGCTCTGGTAGCCGGGTCCGGGCGGCTGAAGCTCGGTCTCGATCCGTGGCACACCGTCGATCGTCACGTCCACGGCTCGGTAGTCGAAGCCGCCCTGCGGCCCGGGCTCGAAGGTGAAGGTCACTCGTTGTCCTGGCACAGCACGGTGGTAACCGGCCATGCGTAGGTGCGAGAAGTGAGCCCAGCAGCCTCCGGGCGTCTCGTCGGAGTCCAGGACACCCCAGCCATCAGCGTCGTGCCATTCGCGGACGAACCCGAAAGCCATGTGCAGAGAATGCCCCGAATCAGGCGTGGCTGTCGCGCCCGTTATCGGCACGTGCGTGCGCTCGGCTCGGGGTGCTCGTGTCGGTGTTGGCTAGCATTGGCCGATGTCCTTTGACGCCGTCATCTTCGATCTTCGCGGCGTTGGCTCGGCTGTGAGTGGGTTCGCCGCTTCGAGCGGGGCCAGTGCCTGCCGGAGGAGTTCGCGAGCGGGGTCGTCGCGGATTGGGCCCTTGAGGTGAGCGCGGATGCGTTCTTGGCACAGTTCCGCAGCTGGGTGCACGGGGCGTTCCCGGGCGTTGATGCCCTCGTCGTAGCAGTGCGCGCGGAGGTTCCAGTGGCCTGCTTGAGCAACACCAACAGCCTGCACTGGCTCCACGGGGTCTCGCAGTGGCCCTTCGTCGGTCTCCTCGACCGCACGTTCTTGTCGTTCCAACTCGGGATGGTCAAGCCCGACCGGGAGATCTTCGACCATGTCAGCCAGCAACTGGGCGCATCGGGGCGACGGCTGCTGTTCCTGGACGACAACGAGATCAACGTCTTGGCGGCGGTCGATGCCGGGTGGACCGCGGTCAGGGTGACGGGAGTCGGTCAGGCCAGGCAGGCACTCGTCGACCATCGGGTCATCGTGGGTTGACGTCCCGACCCCGGTGGCCGGGACGGTTCGCGTCGTTGGAGAGTGACGCCCTTCGCGTAGGGACAGCAAGCGCTGGAACCCGGGACTGTTCTATCGGGTCGGAGGCTGGCCTTGTGGTGCAGTCATTCTTCACGTCCGGGCCGAGCCGGTGGCTCCGGGGCTGGTCGGCTCTTCCGCGCACCACCGTTGAGGGCCAGTTCGACGTAGTCGCCATCCTCTAGTGGCGTTCCTAGAGGCGCGGCGACACCATTGACGCGAGCCGACGCAACTTGATCGCCGACCTGCTCGCCGAGGAGGTAGACGTACTCGAGCACCGTCGTCCCGGCTGGAACTAGGGTCTCAGCGCCGTCTGGAGTGACAAGGCGAATGGCCCGCTCGTCCTCTGCAGATGTCCCGTCGGTTCCGCGGGGTGCTCTAGCAAGGTCAGCAGCGTCTTCTCCGAGGATTCGCCGTGCCCACAGGACGTCCCCGCGTAGGTCGCCGACAGCACCCGTCGCAATGAGGCCGTCACTGCCAATGTGCTCCTTCCAGGGCACCAGGATCCCTTCCTGAGCGACTTGGTTCATGTGCTGGGTCAGCAGGATGCACCTGAGTCTTCTCGTCTGTGGTGCCGCTACCGTCATGTGGAGCGCCTGGTACAGCCCGAACCGCGGCATCGCGATGAAGTCCCGCATCGAGCCGGGCACTGGTGCCCACACGGCGCTGACCGCACCCATCGCCACGTAGCAGTCCATTGTCCGCTCGCCGCACACAATGCGCAGTCGAGGGACCACCATCCCGACCTCGCCGCTCGACCCGAGGACGGACGCGAGCGATCGCTGCTCCCACGACACCCTCGCCGCCGGCACGACCTCGGCCAGCACACGTTCCAGTTGCCGAACTCTGCCCAGATGGGCTGCTCGCGTGGCAGCCGACCCTTCGTCCTGTCTGCGCTTCACGCCCTGGACTCTTGAAGGTTCCAAGTACGCCCACGCCAGCTCTTCCAACTCAATCCGCAGGTCGCGAACCCCCAACCTTTCGGCAATCGGCACGATGAAGTTCAACGTGTGCTCGGCCGTTGCGATCCGCTTATCCGGGGGCCGGTGCTGAAGCGTGCGGAGATTGTGCAACCGATCCAGGAGCTTGATGACGAACACCCGCGGGTCGCTGGCCCCGAACGCAAGAAGCTTCTGCAGGCTTCTCGCGGGGTTGCTGCCTGCTGTCAGTGTTTCGAACTTGGTGACCCCATCGACGAGGTCCGCGACGCCCTTCCCGAACAGCAATAGCACCGCAGGCAACGTCGCCTTGGTGTCCTCCACGGTGTCGTGGAGGATCGCTGCAATCAGCGTGTCAGTGTCGAGTCCGAGCCTTGCCGCGTGCAACGCCACGCTAAGAGGATGGACCAGAAACGGCTCCCCAGAATCCCTTTGCTGATCGCTGTGCTGTTCGTGTGCAAATGCCGTCGCATCCAAGACCCAGTCAAGTTGCGCCCTCGCGTAGCGCGCTGAGTGAGCGTCTAGCAGCTCCGTCAACAGTCCGTTCAACTGCTCCGAACCGCCGTGCAGCGTGTAGTCGCCATAGCGTTTTCGGGAACGGCGAATCATGGCGGCAGACTACCGGTGTCGATAGATGGGAACGACACGATCCTGCCGCAGCCCGGTCGCCGTACTTGATGGGAACGCCGGCATCGGTCGCTGTTGCAGGAGCGCTCCAGCAGTTGGTGATCTCGTATCACCCGGCCGCACGTGCTTGCGCACAGACCGGCCCCTACGGGTGAACCACTGGATCCACTTACCACTCCGACGCCAGGCTGCGACCTGCCTGTTCCAGCGCGGCTATGTCACCACGTCACGGAAGTGAGTAGTTCGATCCGACCAGACATCTGGACGGAAGCACGTCTTGCTCCGGACAGTCGGCGGTCCGATCTCCTGCGGGCGGAGACTGCCACACTCGTGTCGTGCCCTTTCCCGACGAACCGTTTGCATCGCAGGTCCAGGTGATTCCGCATCAGGACCGGTGGGCTGAGGAAGGGGCTACCTTGGTCGAGCGCCTTCAACGCCTGCTCCCCAGCGCGGCAGCCGTGGACCACATCGGGTCCACCTCCATCCCCGGCATGCCCGCGAAGGACTGCATCGACGCGATGGTGCGTGTTCCCTCCCTCCAAGACTTCAACTGCGACGCTCTGCTTGCAGAAGGGTTTCGTGAGCGGCCCGAGGAGTGGAACCTAGAGGAGACGCTCGGGGCCGCCACTCACCCAAAGCGGGTCTTCGCACCGCCATTGGGCGGACGGTCTGTCAACATTCACATCCGTGAACGGGGGTCCCCAGCGGCCCGCTACGCGCTGCTCTTCAGGGACTACTTGCGGGCCGACCCCATCAGCCGTGCCGCGTGGGGACAGTTCAAGGTCCGCCTGGCCGAGACCGCGACCGACATCTACTCCTACGGGCAGATCAAGTCGACGGTGTACCCACTGTTGATGACGCTCGCTGAG
>Ga0302321_100005409_pt1 | contig 11174 bp, 6 predicted proteins | sample Fen_T0_1_FD_202505 | JGI IMG/M metagenome (GOLD analysis project Ga0302321, IMG submission 202505) | Peat permafrost microbial communities from Stordalen Mire near Abisko, Sweden - Fen_T0_1 | ecosystem: Environmental > Terrestrial > Soil > Wetlands > Permafrost | place: Sweden: Abisko...
CGGGATGCGGGGCCCGGAGCGCGGGCCGTCGGTCCCGGCGCGCGGGCCGCTCCCAGCGGGGCCTGCCGCCTGCCGTCGTCCGTGGGGGTCGGGCCGGGCTGGCAGCGGGGGCAGTAGAACGCCGTCCGCTCCTGGGGCGGCTCGCCGATCGGCGCCACCCGGATCGTCGTGCCGCAGCGGCGGCACGGCCGCCCGGACCGGGAGTGCACGTACTGCTGGCGGCCCGGGCGCAGGTCACCGGTGGTCGACTGGACCGCGCGGTCCCGGTTGGCGGTCAGCAGGCGGTGGACCAGGGCGACGAGCGCGTCCAGGTCGCCGGCGCCGCGCACCGCCGTCCACGGGGACACCCCGCGCAGGAACAGGCACTCGGCCATGAAGAAGGTGCCCACCCCGGCGAGGACCCGCTGGTCCAGCAGGGCGGCACCGACCGGGCGGTCGGGGGCCGCGGCGAGCCGGCGGCCGGCCTCGGCCGCGTCCCAGCCAGGACCGAGGACGTCGGGCCCGAGGTGCCCCACCAGACCGCTCTCGGCGTCCGTGGGGACCAGGTCGAGCATCCCGAGCTCGTGACCGACGGCGGTCCAGGCCTCGTTCGCCAGGACCGCCCTCACCCCGTTCTCCGGACGACGGCGCGCCCAGGTCTCGCCGGTGCGGTGCACGTGCCACGACCCGTCCATCCGCAGGTGGCTGTGCAGGGTGAGGCCGCCCTCGACCCGGGTGAGCAGGTGCTTCCCGGCGGCGACGACCTCGAGGACCTCGCGGCCGGTGAGGTCGGTGGTGGCCAGGGACGGCCAGCGCAGGTCGCACAGGGTGAGCGTGCGCCCGGCCAGCGCGGCGTGCAGGCGCTGGGCGGTCCGCCAGACGACGTCACCCTCGGGCATGGGACCACTCTGCCCTGGGCCGTCCCCTCCGTCGCGCCGGAAGCCGGGCTCCGCCGGCCGCTGCGCTACTGCTGCGACGCCGGGGCGGGGCCGCAGCCGTCCGCCACCCATCGGCCGAGGGTGTCGGCGGCCGAGGCGACCGCCGGGTCGGCGAGGTACTTGAACGACAGGACGACGACGCTGGTGCGGTCGTAACCGTGGCGCGCCAGGTCCGACGCGAGCCCCGACCAGGCCCGGTCCAGGGCACCCACGGCCCCCGTCAGGGCCTGCGGGGTGGCCTTGCGCAGCTCGGTCATCCCGGTCAGCGCCGACTCGACGAGGGCCCGCGCCTGCGGGGCCGCGTCGCCGCTGCCCGTCGCGAGGGCGCGCAACGCCGAGGCGCCGTGCTCCCCGACCGCCGACAGCGCCGAACCCGCCACTCGGCAGAAGCCGTCGCTCCCGCGCCGGGCGGCCGCGTCGCCGCCCGTCGAGGCGCTGCCGGTGGGGACGCCACTGGTCAGGTCGCTCCCGGTCGATGCCGCCGCGTCGCTCGGCGTCGTGCCGGCGGCCCCGGTGGGCGAGGGCGGGGGAACCGTTCCCGGCCACGGGGTGTCGGCCGGCAGCGAGGTGGGGGACTGCGCCGGTGCGGTCGGCGGCAGCGCGAAGCCGGCCGGTGTCGTGCCGGTTCCGCTCGGGGGCGCCACGATCCACAGGGCGAGGACGGCGGTGACCGCGGCGGCCAGGACGACGAGCAGGGGCAGGGCGCGCCGGCCACGACCACGCCCGGCGCCGACCAACGGTGCCGGGACGCTCGCCGGATCGGGTGGGGGCGGCGTCGCCGGCGGCTCGTACGTCAGGGTCGGCGGCGGGTGCGGCCCGGGAGAGGGCGGCGGCTCGGGGGATGGCGGCAGCTCGGGGGATCGCGGCAGTTCTGGGGATGGCGGCAGCTCAGCGGTCGATGGCGGCAGCTCAGCGGCCGTCGATTCGGAGGTTGGTGGTCCGGATGCCGGGCCTGGCACTGACGACATGATGCTTCCCCTCCGGATCCCCGTCCTGCTGCCTCCTAGTGTGCAATGTCCGGCACGTGGTTGCTTGTCCGTTTGCGCGTCGGCTCGTACGTCACGTCGTGCGCGTCAGGTGGGCCGGTAGATCGCGCGGCAGGGTCGCGCGGTGTCTCGGGCGTCGGGGCGCGTGATGGGTCGGGCGTCAGGCCGCGTGATGGGTCGGGCGTCAGGCCCGGATGCGCAGGCCCTTCGGCGTGGCGTGGAAGCCGGCCGCGGCCAGCGCCGTCGCCAGCGGGTGGTCCGCGCGCAGCACGCCCTCGCCGTCCGCGCGCTCGACCGTGAGCCGCCCCAGCGCGCCCTCCCGCACGGCGAGGGCCAGGGCGTCGGCGGCCGACTGCAACGGCTCGGGGTCCTCGGTCCAGGAGAGCAGCGACCGGCCGCCCCGCTCGACGTACAGGACCAGCACGCCGTCGACCAGCACCACCAGCGCCCCCGCCTTGCGCCCCGGCTTGTGACCGGCGGTCGCCGGATCGGGGCGGGCCGGCCAGGGCAGGGCGGCGCCGTAGGCGTTGGCAGGGTCGGCCGCGGCGAGCACCACCGTCGGTCGGCCGGACGACCGCGCCGCTTCGAACGGGTCGGCACCGACCGGACGGGACAGCGCGCGGAGCCGGTCGACGGCACCCGTGGTGCCGAACTGGGCGGCGCCGAGACCTTCGACGAAGTACCCGCGGCGCACCCTGCCGGCGTCCTCGAAGGCGGCCAGCAGCCGGTACACGGCCGCGAAGCCGCCCGTCACCCGCTCGGCGACGACCGCGCCCCGGGTGAGCACCCCGTGCCGTTCCAGCAGGATCTCGGCGAGGGCGTGGCCGCGGACCGTCCCGTCTGGGTCCCGGCCCGGGAGCAGGGCCCAGCGGCCGGCGGCCGTGGGCGGCCCCGACCGGGCGGGCAGCCCCGGCCGGACGCCGGCGGCCGCCCGGGCCGCGCGCAGCCCGGCATACCGGCCGCCGCCGTACCGGGCCCGGGGCGCGGCCGCGCGCGTGCGGTGCGTCGTCCGACCGCCGCCCAGCCTGCTGCGGAGGGGTGCGAGGGTGTCGTTGGTGACCAGCCCGGCCCAGACGAGCTCCCACAGCGTCTGCACCAGGGCCTGGTCATCGGTGGAGGCGACCGAGTCGGACAGCGAGCGGAAGAAGTAGGCGCCGCCGCCGGCCAGCGCGTCGAGGACGGCCCGGTGGCGCTCGTCAGGGAGGAATTCGGCGTCGGGCTCGGGCAGGGTGACCGGCGCCAGGTCGGCCGGGTGCAGCGCCACCCAGCCGTCGTCGCCGGGCAGGGCGCCGTGACCGGACCAGATCACCTCGCCCGCCGCCGTCAGCTCGTCGAGGAGGGCGGGGGAGTAGCCCGGGACGCGCGAGGGCAGGACCAGGGTCTCCAGCGCGCTCGCGGGCAGGACCGCGCCGGCCAGCTGCTCGATCGCCCGCAGGACGCCCTCCGGCCCGCGCACCGCCGCCCCGACGCCCTGCCACTCCGGCAGGAACCGGGCCAGGTCGGTGGCGGCCACCGGCTCGACCTCGGCGCGCAGCGCTGCCAGCGAGCGGCGGCGCAGCGTGCGCAGGACCTCGGCGTCGCAGAACTCGGTGCCCTGACCGCCGCCCAGCTCGATCGGGCGCAGCTCGCCCTGCACGAGGCGACCGGTGCCGACCAGCCGGCGCAGCCCCTCGACGACGACGGCCACGCCGAGCCCGAACCGGTGCGCGACCTCGGCCGCGGTGAACGGGCCGCGGGTGCGGGCGTGCCGGGAGAGCAGGTCGGCGAGCGGGTCGTCGACGGGCTCGGTGAACGCCTCCGCGACCCCGACCGGCAGCGGGGTGCCCAGCGCGTCCCGCAGGCGCCCGGCGTCCTCGACGGTCGCCCAGCGCTCCTCCCCGGCGATGCGCACCCGGATGACGCGCCGGGTCGCCTCGAGCTCGACCAGCCATGACCCGGCGGTCCCGACCGCGACCGAGCCCCCCGCCGGGTCGTCGGTGTCGGCCTCAGGAGCAGGAGCCGGAGCCGTCCGGGAGGACGGGTCGGTGCAGCGCGCCGCGACCTCCGCCGTCGTCAGCGGCCCGAGCAGGCGCAGCAGGTCGGCGGCGCCCTCCAGGCCGGGCAGCCGGCGCTCCGGCGCCAGCCGCTGCAGCTGCGCCTCGGTGGCCGCGACGGCGGCCGGGTCGAGGAGGTCGCGCAGGGCTGCGCCCTCGCCGCGGCCGAGCAGCTCGGCGAGGAGCGCGGGGTCGAGCGAGAGCGCCGCCGCCCGGCGCTCGGCGAGCGGGGAGTCGCCCTCGTACAGGAACTGGGCCACGTACCCGAACAGCAGGCTGCGGGCGAACGGGGACGGCGTCGTGGTGTCGACCTCGACCACGCGCACCCGGCGGGCCGCTAGGTCGCGCATGAGCGCCGTCAGCCCGGGCACGTCGAAGACGTCCTGGAGGCACTCGCGGAGCGTCTCCAGCACGATCGGGAAGCTGCCGAACCGGGACGCGACCTGCAACAACTGCGCGGCCCGCTGGCGTTGCTGCCACAGCGGCTGGCGCTGCCCGGGCCGGCGTCGCGGCAGCAGGAGCGCCCGGCCCGCGCACTCGCGGAACCGGGAGGCGAACAGCGCGGAGCCACCCAGCTGGGCGGTGACGACGTCCTCGACGTCCTCGGCGTCGAGGGTGATCAGATCGGTGACGTCGGGTGCCCGGCCGTCCTCCGTCTCGACGTCGGGCAGGCGCAGGACCAGGCCGTCATTGCCGTGCATGGCCTGGACGTCGACGCCGAACCGCTCCCGGAAGCGCGCCGCCACGGCGAGCGCCCACGGCGCGTGCACCTGGCCGCCGAAGGGGGAGTGCACGACGACGCGCCAGTCACCGAGCTCGTCGCGGAAGCGTTCGACGACGATCGTCCGGTCGTCGGGGACGTGGCGGGTCGCCTCGCGCTGGTCGCGCAGGTAGGCCAGCAGGTTGTCGGCGGCCCACTCGTCGAGGCCGGCCGACACGGCGCGGGCGTGCGCGGCGTCGTCCGGCAGGTGGCTCAGCTCGCGCACGAACGCCCCGACGGCCCGGCCCAGCTCCGCCGGGCGGCCGAGGGCGTCGCCGTGCCAGAAGGGCAGGCGCCCGGGCTGACCCGGGGCGGGACTCACGAGCACCTGGTCGTGCGTGATCTCCTCGATGCGCCACGACGACGACCCGAGGGTGAAGACGTCGCCCACGCGGGACTCGTAGACCATCTCCTCGTCGAGCTCGCCGACCCGCCGGCCGGCGCCGCCGCGGTGCTCCTGGGCGCCGGCGAGGAACACCCCGAACAGCCCACGGTCGGGGATGGTGCCCCCCGACGTCACCGCCAGCCGCTGCGCGCCGGGCCGGCCGGTCAGGGTGCCGGTGAGCCGGTCCCAGACGATGCGGGGGCGCAGCTCGGCGAACTCGTCGCTGGGGTAGCGGCCGGACAGCATGTCCAGGACGGCCTCGAGCACGCCGTGGCCCAGCCCGGCGAAGGGTGCCGCGCGCCGCACCAAGGTCTCCAGCTCGTCGACCTGCCAGGGGTCCATCGCGACCATCGCGACGATCTGCTGGGCGAGGACGTCGAGCGGGTTCGTCGGGACCCGCAGCGCCTCGATTCGCCCGTCCCGCATGCGCTCCACGACGACCGCGGTCTGCACCAGGTCGCTGCGGTACTTCGGGAAGAGCACCCCCCGCGACACCGCCCCCACCTGGTGCCCGGCCCGGCCCACGCGCTGCAGGCCGCTCGCGACGCTGGGTGGCGACTCCACCTGGACGACGAGGTCGACGGCGCCCATGTCGATGCCGAGCTCCAGGCTGGACGTCGCCACGACCGCCGGCAACCGGCCCGCCTTCAACTCGCCCTCGATGAGCGCCCGCTGCTCCTTGCTGACCGAGCCGTGGTGGGCGCGGGCCAGCACCGAGGCCGCGCCGCGGGTCGCGTCGGACTGGGCCATCACCTCCGCCGGGCGGACGGCACCCGGCTCGGGCAGCGGCTCGGCCTCCAGTTGCCGCTCGTGCCAGACCTCGTTGAGCCGGGCCGTCAGGCGCTCGGCGAGCCGGCGGGAGTTGGCGAAGACCAGGGTGGAGCGGTGCGCCGCGATGAGGTCGACGACACGCTCCTCGACGTGCGGCCAGATCGACGGACGGCTGGCGGCGCCCGCGGCCGGCCCGGTCAGGTCGGGCTCGGCGGCACCGCCCGGCGGGGGCGCGCCCGGTGGGGCGGCGGCGACCGCGTCGAGCTCGCCCATGTCGGGGACCGGGACGACGACCCGCAGGTCGAAGACCTTGTCGGCCGGCGGCTGCACGATGCGGACCGGCGTCGGCCCGGCGCCGCCCAGCCACCGGGCGACGTCCTCGACCGGGCGGACCGTCGCCGAGAGGCCGACCCGCTGCGCCGGTCGCTCCAGCAGCGCGTCGAGCCGCTCCAGGCTGAGGGCCAGGTGGGCGCCGCGCTTGCTGCCGGCGAGCGCGTGCACCTCGTCGACGATGACGGTCTCGACCCCGGCGAGCATCTCCCGGGCGCGCGAGGTCAGCAGCAGGAACAGCGACTCGGGCGTGGTGATGAGGACGTCGGGCGGGGTGCGGGCGAACGCGCGCCGCTCGTCGGCCGGGGTGTCCCCCGAGCGGACCGCCACCCGGACGTCGGGCACGGGCAGCCCCAGCCGGGTCGCCGCCTGCCGGATACCGGTGAGCGGGCTGCGCAGGTTGCGCTCGACGTCGACCGCGAGGGCCTTGAGCGGGCTGACGTAGAGCACCCTGCACCGTTGGCCCGGCGTCTCGGGCACCGGCCGGGAGGCCAGCCCGTCCAGGGCCCACAGGAAGGCCGCCAGCGTCTTGCCGGACCCGGTGGGCGCGACCACCAGCGCGTGGTCGCCCCGGGTCACCGCGTCCCACGCGCCCACCTGGGCGGGCGTGGGGGCCGGGAAGGCACCGGTGAACCAGGCCTGGGTGGCGGCCGAGAACCGCGCGAGGACGACGTCCGGCCCGGCGGGTTCGGCAGGCTCGGCAGGGTTGCCGGGGCGGGCGGGATCGGGTGTGCCCCCCGTGCCGCGAGGTGCTCGAGCCACGGCGGTACCTCCCCTCACCTCGGCCTGACCGGTCGACGTCCACAGTGTGCCTCCCGCCACCGACAATCTCGCGCCGTGGCCCGTCAGGCCTTGCGGACGGCACCGGCCGGTGCCGATGTCGGTGCCGATGCGGTGCCGATGCGGGTGGCCGGTGGCATGCTGCCGGGGTGCGGATGAGTGACTTCTGGATCCTCGTCGACGGCGAGTTCGGCGCCGCCCAGGGCCGTGCCCTGGTGCGTGACCACGTCGTCGGCGCCCTCGGGCACCGCTCGGCGGAACAGGCGATGGCCGCGGGCGTCGACCCGCGCGAGGTCTGGTTCGCCCTCTGCGACGACCTGCAGGTGCCGCCCGAGCGGCGCTGGGGCCAGGAGGAGGCCAAGCGTCCTGGGCGTCCTGCCCGGCGTCGGTGACGGACGGTCGGTGACGGACGGCCGATGACGGGCGTGTCGATGACGGGCGTGTCGATGACGGGCAGCGGGCGGCAGGTCCCGGTCCTGGCGGGCACCCAGGTGCTCGGCGGCGTGGCGGTCGCCTCGGGGGTGGCCGTCAACGGGTTGCTCGCTCGGCAGCTGACCGGCTCCGACGCGCTGGCCGGCATCGCGCAGACGGTGGGCGTCCTCGGTGCGGCGGCGTGCGCCGTCCCGCTGTCACGGCTCGCCGGTGCGCGCGGGCGCCGTCCGGCCCTGGTCACCGGCCAACTGCTCGGGGCGGCCGGTGGCCTGGCAAGCATCCTGGCCGCGGTCGAGCGCTCCTATCCTCTGCTTCTTTTGGGCGCCGCGCTGTTCGGCGGGGGCGTCGCCGCGGGCCTGCAGGGCCGGTACGCGGCCATCGACGGCATGCCGGCCGACCGGCGCGGCCGCGCCCTGTCGCTCGTGGTGTGGGCCACCACGGTCGGCTCGGTGGTGGGTCCCAACCTGTCGGCGCCCGGGGCGTCGCTCGCCGACAGCATCGGCCTGCCCGTGCTGGCGGGCCCCTACCTCTTCTCCGTCACCACGTTCGTCGCCGCCGCGGTCGTGGTGTGGTCGCTGCTCCGCCCCGACCCGCTGCGGCCCGGCGGCGCCGGCCGCCCCGTCGGCACCGTGCCGGCGGCCGCCACCACCGGTGCGCTGGCGCCCGCCCGGCACCGGCTCCGGGCGTCGATGGTCGCGGTCGGCGAGACGCCACCGGCGCGGCTGGGCCTGGTCGCGGTGGGCACGGCGCACGCCGTCATGGTCGCCGTCATGATGATGACCCCGGTGCATCTGCAGAACCATGGCGCCGGCCTGGACGTCGTCGGCTTCGTGATCAGTGCACACATCGCGGGCATGTACGCCCTGTCACCGGTCTTCGGCGCCCTCAGCGACCGGTTCGGCCGGGTCGTCGTCATCCGGATCGGCCTGGTCGCGCTGGCCACGGCGACCGTGCTGGCCGGCACGGCGGGCGACGCCGACCATGTGCGGCTGGGCGTCGCCCTGGCGGTCCTCGGCATCGGCTGGTCCGCGTGCGTGGTCGGCGGCTCGACGCTGCTGTCGGAGTCCGTGGCGGACGACCGACGCACCGGCGTCCAGGGTTTGTCCGACCTGGTCATGGGCCTGGCGGCTGCTGTCGCGGGCGCGCTGTCCGGGCCGGTGCTCGGCGGTCCGGGCTACTCGGTGCTGAACGCGCTGGCCGCCCTGCTGCTGGTGCCGGTGGCCGTCCTGGTGGCCGTGCCGGGGCGCCGAGTGGTGGCCGTGGGCAACTGACTCGCATCCGGCCGACCCCCGGCGGCCGCCACGATTCGTACCGTACGCTGCACCTTCGCGGTTCGATCATCGGGGGTGCAGCGCGTGTTCGGTCTGGCGACGCCGTGTCGGCACAGCCTGCCCGGTGTCCTGCACGCCGCCTGGACGGCGCACCTGTGCGGCCTGTGCCTGACCCTGCGGGACCGGCACGGCCAGCCCGCCCGGGCCGCCACCAATGTCGACGCGGTGCTGGTCTCGGTGCTCGTCGCGGCCCAGCAGGAACAGGCCTCGCCGACCCGCACCGCGGGGGCGTGCGCGCTGCGCGGGATGCGCCGGGCCGAGGTCGTCACGGCGGACGCCCCCGCCACCCGGCTGGCCGCGGGGGTGTCGCTCCTGCTCGCCGGCGGCGTCGTCGCGGACCACGCCGCCGACGCCGACCTGCCGCGCCCGGCGCGCCCCGCGGCCGCCCGGCTCGGCCGCCGCTGGGAGCGCCAGGGCGCGTCGGAGCTGGCCGCGCTGGGGCTGGCGGTGGGTCCGCTGGCCGGCGTGGCCGGGCGCCAGGCCGCCGTCGAACGCGCGACGACCCACGCCACGGACCCGGTGGCCGGCCTTGCGGCCCTGCTCGCCGCGACCGCGCCCGCCGAAGAGGCCACCGCCGCGGCCTTCGTGCACACCGCCACGCTGGCGGACCGGCCGGGCAACGTACCGGCGCTCGCCGAGGCGGGCCGGCTCGTCGGCCGGCTCGCGCACCTCACCGACGCCCTGGTCGACCAGCCGGACGACGACCGCCGTGGCCGCTGGAACCCGCTGACGGCGACCGGCACGCCCCCCGCGGTCGCCGTCCGGGTCGTCGAGGAGGCGCTCGCCGGCCTGCGGGTGGCCGTCGGTCGGCTCGACCTGCCCGGTCGCCGGTCGGGAGCGGCGCCGGAGGCGGCACGGCAGGCGGAACTCGCCCGGCGCCTGCTCACCCGCGTGCTCCCCGACGCCGTCCGCGGGCTGCTCGCAGGCTCCGGGCACCGGATCACCACCTGCGGTCACCGGCACGGCGGTCACCCGGCACCGGTCGCAACGGGCCGGGTCGTCCCGCTCGACCTCGTGCCGGCGCCGCGTCGGTCGGGGGGCGGGACGCCGTCGGCCGAGGGGGACGACGAGCCCGGCCTGCCGGCGTGGGGCGCGCCGCCGCCCGGCGAGTTCCCCGGTGACCTGCCGGGGGAGCTGCCGGGGGAGCTGCCGGGGGAGCTGCCGGGGGAGGAGGACGACGGGGCGGGCCGACGTCGCTCCGGCGACGGATCGCGCCCGGCCGTCGACACCGCCACCGGCAGCACGGTCGACTGTTGCGACCCCGGCTGCTGCAGCCTGCGCGGTTGGGGCTGCGGGCACTGCGGCGGGTCGTCGGGCGGGGGCAGCTCCGGCGTCGGCTGCTGTGCCGACTCCTGTGGCTGCGACGGGTGTTGTGGTGACTCGTGCGGTTGCGACGGCTGCTGCTGCGACGGCTGCGACGGGTGCTGCTGCGACCTATGAGGCGCGACCTGCCGGAAGACCTGCAGGAAGACCTGCAGGACGACGGGCCGCCGCCGATCGGGCGCGACCGTATCGGTGCACCCGCCTAGGGTGAGTCGGGTCCGGTCGTCGTCGTCCCGCCGGGCAGCGGAGGGGGTGTGATGTCCGGCCACGCGGCGGGGGCGACCCGTGCCGAACAGGGCGCTCCGCGTTCGGACGACGGCGGGCCCGGCGCGCCCGCCGGCGTCGGGCGCGAGGCCGTCACGGCCCAAGGGCTGACGAAGCGCTTCGGTGACTTCGTGGCGGTCGACGGCATCGACGTCGATGTCCACCAGGGCGAGGCGTTCGGCTTCCTCGGCCCGAACGGTGCGGGCAAGTCCTCGACGATGCGCATGATCGGGTGCGTCTCGCCGCCCACCGCGGGCCGGTTGACGGTCCTCGGGATGGATCCGCGCACCCAGGGCCCCGCCATCCGCGCCCGGCTCGGCGTCGTCCCGCAGCAGGACACCCTGGACGCCGAGCTCACCGTCCGCGAGAACCTCGTCCTGTACGCCCGGTACTTCTCGATGCCCCGGCGCGCCGCCCGGGCCAAGGCCGATGAGCTCATCGAGTTCGCCCAGCTCACCGACCGCGCCGACAGCAAGGTGGAGCCGCTGTCGGGCGGCATGAAACGTCGGCTGACCATCGCCCGCTCGCTCGTCAACGACCCGCAGCTCCTGCTCCTCGACGAGCCGACGACCGGCCTCGACCCGCAGGCCCGCCACGTCCTGTGGGACCGGTTGTTCCGGCTGAAGCGCCAGGGCGTCACCCTCGTCCTGACCACGCACTACATGGACGAGGCGGAGCAGCTCTGCGACCGGCTCGTCGTCATGGACGGCGGCCGGATCGTGGCCCAGGGCTCCTCGCGTGACCTCGTCGAGGAGCACTGCAGCCGGGAGGTGGTCGAGCTGCGCTTCGGCGTCGACGACCACACCGACCTGGGCGTCACGCTGGAGGGCCTGGCCGAGCGGCTCGAGGTCCTGCCGGACCG
>Ga0302321_100005410_pt1 | contig 11173 bp, 7 predicted proteins | sample Fen_T0_1_FD_202505 | JGI IMG/M metagenome (GOLD analysis project Ga0302321, IMG submission 202505) | Peat permafrost microbial communities from Stordalen Mire near Abisko, Sweden - Fen_T0_1 | ecosystem: Environmental > Terrestrial > Soil > Wetlands > Permafrost | place: Sweden: Abisko...
ACCGGTGACCTGCACGTCCTGGGACACCGAACCGACCCACGGGCTCAGCGGGCCGACCCGAGAGGGCGGCGGGCGGCTGTCGATGATGCGCACCGGGGGCAGCGACGTGAAGCCGTCACCGCCCGGTGTGCCGTCGTAGTAGCCGTTGACGTCGAGGATGACGTCGACGGTGCCGCCGGCGTTGTAGATCGAGACCTTCCCGGCGGCGGAGCCGCCGGTGCCGAGCTTGACGGTGACCTGGTTGGCGATCGTCTGATCGGAGTTGAAGTTGATGCTGGACGCTGTCGGCCTCGGTGTGCCGGTCGGCCAGATCGTCAGGTAGTCGCCGTTGGCTGAGCCACCGGTGACCGTGACGTTGAGCACGACGGCGGTGGCACTCGAGGGCACGCCGCCGAGCCCACCGACCTGGACCTCGCGGCCCACGGCGCCGACCCACGGGCCGCTGGGGCCGACCCGCAGGGGCGGCGGGCGGGTGTCGATGATGCGAGCCGGGTCGAGCGCGTGGAACAGCGCGCCCGGGGGCAACGGGGTGACCAGCGGGGACGCCGCCGATGCCGGTCCGGTGCCGACCCCGTTGTGGGCGGTGACCGTGAACGTGTACGAGGTGCCGTTGGTGAGGCCCGTGACCGAGCAGGTCAACGGTCCGGTCGTCCGGGTGCACTGCTGGCCACCTGGCGACGCGGTCGCGGTGTAGCTGTCGATCGGGCTGCCGCCGTTGCTCGACGGCGCGGTCCATGCCACCGCGACCTGCCCATCGCCTGCCGTCGCGGTCACCGCGGTCGGGGCGGTCGGCGTGGTGGCAGGGGTGACGCTGGCCGACGGCGACGACGGCGGGCTGGTGCCCGCACTGCTCGTGGCGGTGACGGTGAAGGTGTAGGGCTGGCCGTTCGTGAGCCCGGTGACCGTGCACGACAGCGGCCCGCTCACCCAGCTGCAGAACTGGCCGCCCGGCGATCCGGTGACGGTGTAGCCGGTGATCGGGGCACCGCCGGTGGAGGCCGGCGCGGTCCACGACACGGTCACCTGGGTGTTGCCACGGACCGCCACCACCCCGGTGGGCACCGACGGGGCGGTGGCCACGCTCACCCGCACGATGGACGAGTTGCCACCGCTGGTGACCCACTGGTTTCCGTCGGGCCCGTTGATCATGCCGGTGACGTAGCGGGTCACGGTCTGGGGGAAGTTCGTCACCGAACCAGTTGGGGTGATCCGCCCGATGGACTGGTCACCGTTGTTGGCGAACCACACGTTGCCGTCCGAGCCGGACGCGATCGCCCAGGGGCTGCTGATCGACGGGGCCGTGAAGCGGGTGATGACGCCCGCGGTCGTGATCCGCCCGATCGAGTTGCTCCCAGGATCGGAGAACCACAGGTTCCCGGGAAGGCCGGCCGTGATCACCCCCGGTGCGACCATGCCCGCGGTGGTGAAGCTCGAGTACACCCCGGCCGTCGTGATCCGGCCGATGGCATGGGAGGCGGCGTCGGTGAACCACAGGCTGCCGTCCGAGCCGGAGGCGATCTGCTGGGGCGAGATCGGGCTGACGCTGGTGAAGGTCGTGATGTCGCCGGCCGTCGTGATGCGCCCGATCTGGCCGACGATGGTGTCGGTGAACCACAACGCACCGTCGGACCCGGCCGCGATGCCCGTCGAGTCGAGGATGGCGGGGTCGGCGAACATGGTGGACACGCCGGCGGTGGTGATCCGGCCGACCTTGCCCTCTCCCGGGTCGGTGAACCACAGGTTGCCATCGGACCCGGCGGCGATCGCACCAGGAGACGCGTCGACCGTGAAGTTCGAGACCGCCCCCGCCGGCGTGATCCGCCCGACCGAGTTGTTGTCGCTGTTGGTGAACCAGAGGTTGCCGTCAGAGCCCGTGGCGATCCCCTGGGGGTGGGAGATGCCGTTGCCGGAGAACGTCGCGACCGTGCCGGTCGTCGTGATGCGCCCGATGGAGTTGCCGGCGGTGTTGGCGAACCAGACCTGGTCGTTGGCGTCGGCGGTGATGCCGTTGGGGTGGTTGGCCGAGCCGGGGAAGTCGGTGATGACGCCCGAGGTGGTGATGAGCCCGACCGAGGTGCTCCCCGAGTTGGCGAACCACAGGTTGCCGCTCGGACCAGCCGTGATGCCGGTCGGGTAGCTGATCGACGGGTCGGAGAAGCTGTCGACCGCACCAGCAGGGGTGATCCGCCCGATCGTGCCCGACGACTGGTTGGTGAACCAGACGTTGCCGTCGGCTCCCTCGGCGATGCCGCTCGGGTAGGCGATCGACGGGTCGGTGAAGTTGTCGACGACGCCGGCCGGGGTGATCTGGCCGATCGAGTTGTCGCCGGTGTTCGTGAACCAGAGGTTGTCGCCGGGCCCCGACGTGATCGCCGAGGGTGCGTCGATCGTGGGATCGGTGAAGTTCGCCACGACGCCGGCAGTGGTGATCTGCCCGATCGAGTCGAGGTTCGTGAACCAGAGGTTGCCGTCCGACCCGACCGCGATCCCCTGCGGGTAGCTGATGGTGGGATCGGTGAAGTTCGTCACGACGCCGGCGGTGGTGATCTGCCCGATCGAGTCGGAGTAGGTGTTGGTGAACCAGAGGTTGCCGTCCGGGCCGGCCACGATCTGCGACGGAGCGCTGATGCCCTCGCCGCCGAAGACGGTGACCACGCCGGCCGGGGTGATGCGGCCGATCGCGTCGGCCCCGGTGTCGGTGAACCACAGGTTGCCATCGGGCCCGGTGGTGATGTCGGTCGGCTCGGCGATCCCTCTGGCCATCACCGTGGCGGTGCCCACCGGCAACGCACTCGCCGGAGCAGGGGTGAAGGTGATGAACACCGACGCGAGCAGCGCCACCACGCACACCAGCACGAGCCGGCGACGTTGCCCTGAACTACCGATTCCCGCCATTCGATCTCCTTGACCATGCGTCGATCGCCTCCGTGAGGCGGCGATCGGCGAACCTTACTGAATTCCACCTGAAGGCGTGGGCGTGCAACCTGCGAACACTGGTTCAATCGTCGGCACTGGTGGGCCGTTGATGAGCACCGGTAGTCAGTTCGAGGCACCTTCGGGCCGAGCCGGGGCGGGGCATGCCGGATTGGCACCGGTCCCCACCCGATCCAGGACGTCGCCGGCTCCGGGAGCGAGGCGGGCGAGCGGGACCGGCTCCTCGACGACCGTCGCCGGCAGTTGCACCACCCCGCCGTCGTCGCGGTGCTCGCTCGACGCTCGCAGCGCGGCAGCCAGGGTCGACTCGTCCCCTCGCCCGGCGGCGCTGTCGACCGTCACCGACCCCGACACGGCACTCAGCATCTGGTGCATGCCCCACCACGACGAGCTCCGCGACTGCACGACCGGCGCCAGCCCGGTGAGCAGGGCCTGGCCGCGCTCGGCCCGACCGAGCGAGCCCTCGGGCATCGGCACCCACACCCCGTCGACGAGCGACTCGGCATGGCGGCTGCGGGCCAGGGCCAGCGCCTCGGCACCATCGAAGTGGTGCGGTCCGACCTCGGTGATGTCGAGGCCGGTGTGGGTGTCACGGATCGGCGCCGCGATGTCGAGGTCGACCCCACCCACCGAGTCGATCAGCTTGCGGAACCCTTCGAAGTCGATGATGACGACGTGGTCGATGCCCAATCCGAACGATGAGCAGAACGCGTCGACCAGCACCTGAGGCCCCTGGGCCAGCGCCATCGTCAGGCGATGCTCACCCGAGCCGGCGAGGTCGACGACGAGATCGCGCGGCACGCCCATCACGACCGGCGCACCCGATTCGGGAACGTGCACGAGCATCATCATGTCGGCGTGCTGACCGGTCACCGACGCGGCATCCCCGAACGAGGCGGCGTCGGCCCCCGAGTCCACGAAGGCACGCGAGTCGCTGCCGACCAACAGGAAGTTGTGCGCTCCTCCACCCGCGCCGGGAAGTCGCATATCGACCCGGTCGATGCCCCGCCACAGCCGGACGGCGTCGACCGCCACGACCACGGTCAGCACCAGGAGCACCCCGGCCCCGACGCGCACCCACGTGCGGTCGCGCCATCGACGCGCCGTGACGGTGGGCTCGTACACCACGCGGCGCGGCGTCGGCCCCTTCCGTCGACCTCCCGCACGTGCGCTCCCCGCCAAGCCGACTCCGATTCGGTTGGGTGACCGTCGCTCAGGTCTCGTCGATGGTGATGGCCAGCTCGGGGCAGTTGGCGGCGGCGAGTCGGGCCTTGTCGGCAAGCTCGGGCGGCACCGTGCCGTCGCCCTTGGCCGAGGCGTAACCGTAGTCGTCGACGTCGAACAGCTCCGGCGCGAGCGCGTAGCAGCGGTTGTGGCCCTGGCACTTGTCGGGATCGACCGTCACCTTCATGGGAACACCACCGGAAGCGTGCGGGGACCGCGGACCTGTCCACCGGCCCAGGTGACCAAGGCCCCGTCGGCGAGTCGGAACTCCGGGATGCGCCGCAGCCACTCCTGCACCGCGACGGTGAGCTCCATCCGGGCCAGGTTCGATCCGGCGCACCGATGGATGCCGACGCCGAAGGCGAGGTGGCGGTTGACCGCGCGATCGAGGTGCACCTCGTCGGGGAGGTCGAACGCCGCAGGGTCGCGGTTGGCGGCCGGGAAGTTCATGAGGACCCGGTCGCCGGCCTTCATGGGGCACCCGTCGACCGTGATGTCATCGGTGACGATGCGCGCCATCGTGACCGGCGAGTAGGCGCGCAGCAGCTCCTCGATCGCTGTCGGCATGAGCTCGGGCTCGGCCACCAGGCGTCGGCGGTCGTCGTCATGGGTCGCGAGGTGCCACATCGCCGAGCCGATGCCCGACCAGGTCGTGTCGACGCCGGCGATCAGGGTGAGGGCCGCCGTTCCCAGCACGTGGATGTCGGGGATGGGCTCCCCCTCGACCTCGGTGTGCAGCAGCACGCTGATCAGATCGTCACCCGGCTCGTCGCGCCGCTCCTCCATCTTCTCCATGAGATAGAGGGCGATGGCGTCTCGGCCGGCGTTTCGGCGCTGCTCGTCGTGGGCGAACTCGAGCACGTCGCGCACCCAGCCGGTGAACGTGTCGGCCATGTCGCCGGGGACCCCGAGGGTGAGGGCGATCACCCGGGCCGGGATCTGCTGGGCGTAGTCGGCGGCGGCGTCGGCGTGGCCCGATTCGATGAAGCCGTCGATGAGGCGGTTGCACAGGTCTCGGGTGATCGGCTCGTACTCGTCGACCCGACGATGCGAGAACCAGGGCAGCAGCACGCGGCGGGCCCACGTGTGCACCGGCGGATCGCAGTCGATCGGAGGCACCGGGATGGCGAGGCCACCTGGCCCGATGTCGTCCTCCGGAGGGGGGACGACGGTGATCTCCCGCGAGCTGAAGTGCTCGACATCGTGCGCGATGGCGGACACGTCGGCGTAGGTCGTCGGCAGCCAGGAGCCGCCCCACCGATCGGTGTGGGCGATGGGACAGGTCGATCGCAGGTCGTCCCAGACCGGGGTCGGGTCGACGACGTAGTCCGGATCGAAGATGTCGTAGTCGGTGGTCCAGTCCGACACAGGTGCACCAGTCATGTGATCTCCCGTTCCGCGGCCGGATCCCCTGTGGCCGGGCCTGATGGTCGGTCTGATCTTGATCCTGATCGGGCCGCTTGTCGTCACCCGATCTGGAGGAAACCCGATTCCCGGTGACGCGATCGCCTCGGCGGCCACCGGTTCGCGCCACGCCGCCAGGTTCCTCGGGAACCAGGCGGGCGCCCCGTTCGTCCCATCTCCCGGCCCCCCACCGGGACGCGCCGTCGCACCCCCCCCGCCCGCACCCCCCGCCCAGGAGAACCCATGTCGACCCCGTCGACCGTCAAACGATCGGCCGGACGCGTCTTCGGCGCCATCATGGCCCTCGCCGCGATCGGCGCCGCCCTCGCGCTGGCCGTGGCCCTCATGGCCGGCGTCTCGTCGCTCAACCCCTTTGCGACCAAGCGGTCCGAGCACGCCGACTCCGTCGTGTTGACCAAGATCCAGGACCTGTCCCGGTTCGAGGCGGCCAGCGGGCGCTTCACGACGATCGTCGACCAGCAGACCGACACCAAGCTGCCTGACTGGGCCACGGGCGATCGAGTCGTGCTCGACGCCGAAGGCGATGTGAGCGCGTCGGTCGACCTCTCCCAGCTGCCGACCGACGCCATCGAGCTGTCGAGCGACGGGACCTCGGCCACCATCCACGTCCCCGAGCCGGTCCTCGACGCTCCCCGCCTCGATCCCGACGCGACCCGCGTCGTCGCCCGCGATCAGGGGGTGCTGAACCGCCTGGGGTCCGCCATCAGCGGCTCGAACCCGGTGAACGACCAGCCGCTCTACCAGCGGGCCGCCGAGAAGCTCGCCGATGCGGCCGGCCAGAGCGACCTCCAGGACCGGGCCCGGGCCAACACCGAGAAGTTCCTGCAGAGCACGCTCGCGGCCAGTGGCGTCACCCATGTGACCGTGGTGTTCGACGCTCCCGCCCCCGGCCAGGCGGCCTGATCGCTCGTCGGGAGCCACCCCGGCGACGCCGCCGCTAGGGTCGCCCGCCATGAGCGAACCTCCGGATCCACCGGTGCCCGGCGTCGATCCCACGTCCACCGACTGGGTCGCCATCACCGCTCGAAACGCCCGCAGCGTGCAGACGACGATCGGGTGGATCTTCTGGGACCCGGGCGCGGTCGGCCGCTACCGGGCCCTCGGCCTCCACGGCCCGTTGGGCTACCTGGCGGCCCGAGCGGCACCGTTCGCCGGCGCCGGACCCGAGGCCGTCAGCGCCGCCTTCGGCTCGATCAGCCCCCTCGGCATCGGCCTCGTGTTCGCCGAGCTCGGGTCGGCCGAGGCCTTCCTCCCCTACTGGGAGGCCCGCAACGACGCCGTCCTCGAAGGACTGGCGGCCTTCGCCCCCGACATCCTCGACCCCCTCGCCGAGATGGGCCCGGACCTGTGGGCGGTCGCCGAGCGCCTGCCGACCGCTGGTCGCCCCTTCGCCGCCAGCCACCTCGCCCTGCCCCGACCCACCGACCCGGTGCTCTCCGGATGGCACGCGGTGAACTACCTGCGGGAGTGGCGGGGCGACACCCATTGGGCGATCGTCGCCGCCCAGGGCCTCAGCGGCGACGAGGCGTCGATCCTGCACAACGCCTGGCTCGGCTACGAGGGCGACTGGCTGTCGGTGTCCCGCGGCAACTCCCCGGCGTCGATCGACGACGCCTGGCGGTCCCTCGCCGCCACGGGCCTGGCCGAAGGAAGATCGGTCACCGACGACGGCCTGGTCCTGCGCCAGTGGATCGAGGACGAGACCGACCGGCGCACGACCCGCCCGTGGGAGCTGCTCGGCGTGCACCGCTCGATCGAGTTCGCCGAGCGGTTCGAGCCACCATGCGAGCTGTTGCTGCAGCGCGTCGACATCACCGCGGGCGAGAACTACCAGCCCGCGTCGCGCATCCGCCCCAGGCGCTAGCACCCACGGCCGGCCTCGAGCCGAGGGGACGCGCGGCGGGACCTTCGCCCCTGTGGTCGGCGAACCGAAGGTCGTACCGTCGAATTCGTGCCGCGATCGACGATCGACCAGGGGTGGACATGACCGGAGTCCTCGAATCACACGTCCGTGAGACCGATGCGTTCACCTTGTCGATGGAGCGCGATCCGCTCCTGCGATCGACCATCGTCGCCGTTGCGCTGTTCGACAAGCCCCCGGACTGGGAGGTGCTGGTCGCACGGATCGACCGGGCGACCCGCCTGACGCCGACCTTCCGCCAGCGTCTCGAGCCGACGCCCCTCGGCCTGGCGCCGCCGCGATGGGTGACCGACCCCGACTTCGACCTCGCGTTCCACGTCCGGCGGATCGAGGCCCCCACCCCGAAGACCTTCGACACCGTGCTCGACGTCGCCCGCAACGCGGGCATGGCCGCGTTCGACCCGGCCCGACCGCTCTGGGAGTTCACCCTGATCGAAGGCCTGACCGGAGATCGGGCCGCCCTCGTCATGAAGGTGCACCACTCGCTCACCGACGGCATCGGCGGAGTCCAACTGGCCGCGCACGTCGTCGACCTCCACCCCGAGCCCGCTGACCTCGGTCCGATGCCCCCGCGACCGAGATCCCAACGTCGCGGCCCGCTCGATGCCTGGCGCGACGTCCTCGTGTACGACGTCGCCCGCCTGGCCGGGATGACCCGTACACGGTTGGCCGCCCTGCCCGGCGATGCGTGGCACCTCGTCCGGGATCCGGTCGGCTCCGTCCTCGGCGCGGCGGAGACCGCCGCATCCCTCGCCCGGTTCGTGCGACCGATCACCTCGACGCTCTCGCCGGTGATGGACCAGCGTCGTCTGCAGTGGCACTTCGCCACCTTCGACGTGCAGCTCGACGCGCTGAAGAAGGCCGCCCGCCATGCTGACGGCACGCTCAACGACGGCTTCGTCGGCGGCATCTCCGGCGGTCTGCGGCGCTACCACGAGGCGCACGGCTCGAACGTGCAGGCCCTGCGCCTCGCCATGCCGATCAGCATCCGCAACGACGACGACCCCGAGGGCGGCAACCGCGTGACGCTGGTTCGCTTCGAGGTGCCGATCGGCATCGAGGACCCGGTCGAGCGCATGCACGAGATCGACCGACTCGGCGTCGAGCTGCGCCGGGACCGGGCCCTGCCCTGGTCGAACACGGTGGCCGGGGCGCTGAACCTCCTGCCGAGCTCGGTCACCGGAGGCATGCTCAAGCACGTCGACTTCCTCGCGAGCAACGTGCCCGGCTTCGACAAGCGCGTGTACGTCGGCGGCGCGGAGCTCGTCGGCTTCTACCCGTTCGGGCCCACCCTCGGATCGGCCGCCAACATCACCCTCATGTCCTACCGCGGCACCTGCCACGTCGGGGTCAACACCGACGTCGGCGCGGTGCCCGATCCTGACCTGTTCCTCGAGTGCCTCCGCGAGGGGTTCGAGGAGGTGCTCGATCTGGCTGGCGAGCACGAGCCCGTCCGCCTCGGGGTCGCCTAGTTCGAACCACCCGGGACACGCAGGTCACGCCGGTCGGCCACGAGGGCCCGTCCCGCGTTGCGCCCCGAGAACACGCAGTCGGCGAGTGACAACCCGCTGACGTAGGAGTGCGAGGCGATGCCGAACGCGCTGCGTCCCACGGCGTGCAGCCCGGCGATGACGGTGCCGTCCGGACGCCGAACCTCCTGGGTCATGCCGTCCACGTCGAGCCCGCCGAGGGTGATGCAGGGGGCTGGGAACACGACGCCGTCGAGGTGGCAGGGAACCGCGGCGAACGGAGGCCGCAGGAGCGGCCGAACCATGTCGGCGGACTTGCCCATCTCGTCGGCGGTCCCGGCGACCGCGCTGGCGTTGTAGACGTCGATCGTGCGACGGAGGGCCGCGACGGGCAGCCGGCACCGGCGAGCGAGGGAGTCGAGGTCCGGTGCAAGGATGCGGTTGAGCCGCAGGTTGATGGTGCCGAAGACCCGAGGGAAGATCACCGCGTTGGCCCGCCCCCCGATGAGCTGGCGGAGGGGCCGGTCCCGCAGGCGGGGTGACCGATGGATCTCCTCGGCGATCCCGTCTCGGATGGCACCGTCGACCACGAGCCACGCCCGACCACCGCGTTCGGCGATGCGCGCCGACAACGTGGCCGCGTAGAGGCTCTCGTCGCAGATCCGCTCGCCCGCCGGATCGACGAGCACCCCTGAGCAGAACCCGAGCGGCGGCGCGATGAACCGCGAGGCACCGCACCGGTCCATCGAGCGCAGGGCCGCGCCGATGCCGTGGGCGATCTCGATGCCCGAGCCATCGTCACCCGGCGTGCCGAGCGGGAGCGCCCCGCGGTAGGCAGGGGCATGGCCGACCACGAGGTCGTGGGCATAGGAGAAGCCACCGGTCGCCAGCACGACGCCCGAGCGGGCCCCGATGCGCACCGGTCGGCTGTGGCGTCGTTCGAAGCGGTCGCACGCCCGCACCAACACCGGTGGCACCCGATGGGCCAGGGCCGCGATTGCATCGACGACGCGGTAGAGCAGCGCGTGGCCGAACCGGCTGAGAGGGTCGCGACCGAGGACCAACGCCTCCACCCCGACGACGCGCCCCGCGTCGTCGACGACGAGGTCGGTGAGCCGGGTGCGCGAGCGCACGGTGACGCCCCGGCGCCGGGCACCGATGTGCAGGGTCGCGACGAGATCGCGCCCGGTCATGCCCGCGCCCGCGACCCGGTGGCCGCGAGGCACCGGCGGCCCCTGAGCGGCGTGATGCTTCTCGTTGCCGGAGAAGTACAGGCCGACGGCATCGTCGGTCGGTGTCACCGACTTGGTGGGATCGAAGCGCGTGCCGAATCGGACTCCGAGCTGCTCCAGCCAGGCGAGGTCGTCCCGACTTCGCTCGCAGAAGGCGTGGAGCACCGGATCGTCACGAGGGATGGCCTCCTCGACCGCGAGGTACTCGGCCATCTGCTCCGGGGTGTCGGCGAAGCCGGCAGCCACCTGCTGGGGGGTGCCGCCACCGGCGTAGATGATGCCGCCGCTGCGCGCCGATGCCCCACCTCGCGACCAGCGGTCGATCACCGTCACCCGTGCCCCCGCATCAGCAGCCTCGATGGCGGCCACCGACCCGGCCGCGCCGTACCCCACCACCACCACGTCCGCGATCTCGTCCCACCGTCGGTCGGGGGCGGGGAGGTCGGGGCTCACGTACGGGGTTCCATCGAGGTGAGCTGCCACGAGCCCTGCTCGGTGTAGGAGATGGCCCCGATCACCGAGGCGGTGTCGACCTGGTAGTGGCGCTCGCTGCGAACGGGCAGGCCGGTGTCGGCGGCGTACCACCAGTCCTCGTCGATCTGGCCCACCTGGGTGCCCGACATCGCCTGGCGTCGGGTCTGGTGCACAGTGGCCACGTCGACCCCGCCGATCGAGATCGTCTCGGTGCCGACGATGGTGGCCGGTCCCTCCGACGTACTGGGGCCGGGGGCCGCGGTGTTGTCCCCGGTGCAGTGGTGCTGGAACGACGCACCGACCGTCGCGGCCTCGGCCACGATCGGTGCCGGTGGGTCGCACGAGTAGGTGCCGAGGTTCTCGGCTTTCATGAACCCGAAGTCCCAGGACTGGAAGTTCCGCTGGCCCACCAGCAGCAGCTCGCCACCCGCCGGGCAGAAGTCGAACTCGTGCCAGTGCGCGGCGTTGTAGTCGATGTGCCACGTCCAGCAGCC
>Ga0302321_100005411_pt1 | contig 11173 bp, 11 predicted proteins | sample Fen_T0_1_FD_202505 | JGI IMG/M metagenome (GOLD analysis project Ga0302321, IMG submission 202505) | Peat permafrost microbial communities from Stordalen Mire near Abisko, Sweden - Fen_T0_1 | ecosystem: Environmental > Terrestrial > Soil > Wetlands > Permafrost | place: Sweden: Abisko...
CGGACCAATGTTATCGGCAGATAGATGACAAGCAGCTCGATAAACACGCTCTTGCTGAAAGCGATGTCCGGCGGAAGATCCCACCAGGCGTGCAACCCGATCGGGGCGAGATACCGCAGGCCGAAAATCAGCGGAATGCTTAACCCGATATAAATCCTGCCTAATTTATCAGGCAAACGCACTCCAGTCAGGTCGGCGCATCCCTTCAGCAGCCACCACGTGCCCAAAACATTCAGGCTGTCGGCGAAAGTGATCAAGTGGGGACTGCCACTGACAACCCGCACCTGAATGACAAATACGCGAATCGCCTCCGTCAACCAACTCAGCGCGATCAATCGTGAATATTTCGTGGGCCGTTGCCGGTAAAAAAAAAGAAACACAACCGCGAACGCCGTATGCAGGTAAACGACGGCCATCGACAGGTAGCCGAAACCGGAATTGAACTGCGCTACGATATTGTTCATTTGCCGTGACGTGGCCCTCGAACGTTGGTCAGTCCGGAGAGTGGTGTTAGTGATAAATGAATCGGGTCCGGCAAAGATCAATAGAGATATCCGAGTGTCGCTGGAGGATGCTCCAATAACGCTCGAGCGCACCGAGCCAGCCGAAACCCATGAAATTTTCATCCACTCCGGTGGCCACCTGATCGGGTTAGGGCAATTCGGCGTTGCCCCGAATCGGCGCGAAGCTCAGGACGAATCTAGGCAATATCCCTCTCGACCATTTCTTGCCAAGGTGGAAGGGAAATGACTCAAAAGCCTATTTGCTGTGTCCGTAACCATCGCTTCCCTGCTCATCGATTTCGCCAACGTCACCATTGTGCGCGGCGACAAACCCGTTCTGAAAAAGCTGCACCTGCAGATCCGAAAGGGCGAGCACGTCGCTATCCTCGGTCCGAACGGCTCGGGCAAATCCACTCTCATCAAGACCATTACCCGCGAACTCTATCCGGTCGGCCGCACTAAAAAAACGCGCTATCAAATGCTCGGTCAGGACGACTGGGACCTGAACGACATGCGTGGCCATCTGGGAATCGTCGCGCTTGATCTGCTGCAAAACATTTCCCACGAAATTACGCTTCGGCAGGTGACGGTCCGTGAGCTGATCCTTTCTGGATTTTTCAACAGCATCGGCCTTTGGCCGCATCATCGGATCAACGCAGCGCGAGAAAAGAAGACCCGCCAGATTCTTCGGCTGCTCAAGATCACCCGCCTCGCCCACCGGCCCGTTTCCCAGCTGTCGTCAGGCGAGCAACGGCGCGCGATCATTGGGCGAGCCTTAGTGCATGACCCGGAAGCACTGATTCTCGACGAACCGACCAACAGCCTCGATCCGGGTGCGATGCGTGAGTTCCGTGAGGTGCTGCGCACCCTGGCCCGAACGGGGAAAAGTCTCATTTTGATCACGCATACCATCGCCGATGTCATTCCCGAGGTCGAACGGATCATCCTGATGAAACAAGGGCGGATCGTGGCGGATGGCCCAAAATCGAAAATTCTCACCTCGGCCCGTCTTTCTTCGCTCTTCAACGAGCAGCTGCGCGTGGTGAAACGCAACGGCCGCTACGACCTGATTTCAGGATAACGCCCGAAGCATCGACTGCACTGCGCTTCGTCGGCAGACTGAACGGTGAAGCCCAAGCGACTTCACTCAGTCTTACGCCATGGCCAAGCCCGGCGTGCTAGCCACCGCGTGCCGGATGATAGCACAGTCGGTTTCGCCAGTGAATCCGCTCATGGCCACGGCGAACTTGGTGCCGTCCTTCGACACGACTGCCAGGCCGCCCATCCAGCCGATCAGGTCAGGATGCTGCAGACCGAACTTGCCCGGGTCCACGTTGGCCGGGCCGTAAACTTGTTGCTCGAACTGACCGGTCGCCTGGCCCGTCATCCAAACCTGGGTGGATTTGTGCCACGCGGTGCGACAAGTGCCGCGACGACGGCGATTGTCGTCGCCGAACATCCGGCCAAAAATCTGCCCGCCCTCCGCGATTATCATCAACGTCGCGTTACCGCCGCTGTTGTCGCGGTCCTCGGGATTCTTCATACATTCGGGAATGCGCTTTTCGATCTCGGCGATCAGTTGCGTGGCGGTGGCAGTGATTTCGGCTGGGGTCATGCGGGGAAACAGCTACATGGAATGGCTGCGGGAGCAAATGAAGAAAGGTGCGGTTTAAAAGCAGGACGTGACTGTTGGGCGCGCAGTCGCGCGATTGCACTCTTATCATTCGCGGCGGGCCCAGCCGCCGAGGCTTCGCACTCGTCGCGGTCCCGCCCTACCGAAGAAAACCCAGACAAGGGCCTTCTATTGGAAAAATCCTTCGGCCCGGATCACGCTGGCATCAGGAGGGTCGGCGGGACGGCCAGCTTCGCGGCATGATTCCGGAAAGGCGGACAGCCTTTGTTTCCAACGCACCATACACATCGCGTCGGTTAGTGCCTCATGGAGGGCCGAGCCAAAATCGTAAGCCTGGCCATCAAACCCCGCTTCGGCGACCGCTTGGTCAATGGCGAGCATGACGGCAAACATCCTTCCGCGGATCTCAGGGATGAGGACATCAACGACGTCGATTCCCGATTCCAAATTGGAGCGGCAGCCCTCGAGGTTGCGGCTGTGGTGCGAGCGGCAGGACTCGGGGCGCGCTTCGTAAATCGTGCAGCTCCCCTCGCGCAGCAAGGCGCAAGGGATTTTCAGTGCGGCCCGTTCGTCCATCGTCCGCCCCGCGAATGCCGCCCGATGGGCCGCCAGCCGGTCAAGGACGGAGGCAAGGTCTTCGGCGGAATAGCGGGTCTGGATAAATTCAGCCGCGAGAAACACTTCGTGGGCCTGGGCGCCGACGGGAACATGGCAGCAGGTGCCGCAGCCGGCCCGACAGGCGACCAGGGCCCGCGCCGCCGCCGGGGCGGAATCATAGGCGCGGTCGAAACGTTTGTGCGCCTGGCGCAGCACGCGCAAGAGATCCGCCGGATTGCGGGTCTGGCGCAACCGCGCAAACACCGCCTCACCGGTTTTTTCAAACAGGGTTTCCTCTTCGATGGAAAATCCGGCGCTCATGGTCCTCCACTACGACAGCCCGGTGTTTCATTACAAGGTTGGTCGGCAGAATTCACGCCAGAGTGACCGCCGCGGATACAAAAAAGCCCGCGTTGGGCGCGGGCTTGAAAGGTAGGGCGCGACCGCTGGGCGCGCCGAATAAATTTTAGCGACCCGGCGGGCCCAGCGGTCCCGCCCTACCCTCCATCAATACCTGTAATGCTCCGGCTTGTACGGTCCACCGACTGGCACGCCGAGGTACTCGGCTTGGGCTTTGGTCAGCTTGGTCAGCTTGGCCCCGATCTTGTCGAGGTGAAGTCGGGCGACTTCCTCGTCGAGATGTTTCGGCAAACGATAGACGCCGATCTTGTAGGTGTCTTTGTTTTTCCAGAGATCGAGCGCCGCGAGCGTCTGATTCGTGAAGCTGTTCGACATCACGAACGACGGATGGCCAGTGGCGCAACCGAGATTCACGAGACGGCCTTCCGCGAGCATGTAGATGCTGTTGCCTTTCGGGAAGGTATACAGGTCGTACTGCGGCTTGATGTTGATGCGCTTGGCATCGGACGTGTTGAGGCGGTCGATTTGGATTTCGTTGTCGAAATGGCCGATGTTACAGACGATCGCCTGGTCCTTCATCTTGCGCATGTGCTCAAGCGTGATGATGTCCTTGTTGCCCGTCGTGGTGACGTAGATGTCGGCGGTGCCGAGCGTCGACTCGATTGTGTTGACTTCAAAACCTTCCATCGCGGCCTGAAGGGCGTTGATCGGATCGATTTCGGTGACAACGACGCGAGCGCCGAAACCCTTCAGCGAAAACGCGGAGCCCTTGCCCACGTCGCCGTAGCCGCACACGCAGGCGACCTTGCCGGCGATCATCACATCAGTAGCGCGCTTCAAACCGTCGGCGAGCGACTCGCGGCAGCCGTAGAGATTGTCGAACTTCGACTTGGTGACGGAGTCGTTCACGTTGATGGCCGGCACGCGGAGTTTGCCCTTCTCCATCATTTGATAGAGGCGGTGCACGCCGGTGGTGGTCTCTTCGGAAACGCCCTTCCATTCCTTGGCGATGTTGGTCCAGCGCTTTGGGTCTTCTTTGTAGACTTTCTTGAGGAGGTTCTTGATGACCTGCTCTTCGTGGGAGCCGGATGTCGTGTTGACCCAGTCGCTGCCTTCCTCGAGCTCGCAGCCTTTGTGAATCAGAAGAGTAACGTCGCCACCGTCGTCGACGACGAGCTGCGGGCCCTTGCCGCCGGGGAACGAAATCGCGCGGAGCGTGAGATCCCAATATTCTTCGAGCGTCTCGCCTTTCCAAGCGAATACCGGCGTCCCAGTCGCAGCGATGGCCGAGGCGGCGTGATCCTGTGTGGAGAAAATATTGCACGAAGCCCAACGGACGTCACCACCGAGCGCCTTGAGCGTCTCGATGAGAACGGCGGTCTGGATCGTCATGTGCAGCGAGCCGGTGATGCGCACGCCCTTCAAAGGCTGTTGCGGACCGAATTTCTTGCGAACGGAAACCAAGCCGGGCATCTCGTGCTCGGCCACGGAGATTTCCTTGCGGCCCCAGGAGGCGAGCGAAATGTCTTTGACGTGATAGTCGGGCGCAGCGGACTTGCCCGAGGATTTTGAAGCTTTAGCCATGAGAGTGATGAGTCGGAGTTGAATTAATGGGAGATGGCAGCGCGCAATGCGGCGGCCTTGTTGGTTTGTTCCCATGGGAGGCCCTTCTTTCCGAAGTGACCGTAATTAGTCGTCTCGCGATAGATCGGACGGAGAAGATTGAGTTGGGAGACGATGTCGGCGGGCTTGAAGCTGAAAACTTTCTCGACCGCAGCGGTGATCTGATCGTCCGACAGGCCGAGTTTGGCGGTGCCGAAAGTTTCGACGCGAACCGAAACGGGCTTCGGGTGACCGATCGCGTAGGCAAACTGAATCTCCGTGTGCGTGGCGAGACCGGCGGCCACGATGTTCTTGGCGATCCAGCGACCCATATAAGCGGCGGAGCGATCGACTTTCGACGGATCCTTGCCGGAGAAAGCGCCACCACCGTGACGGCCCCAGCCACCGTAGGTATCAACAATGATCTTGCGACCGGTGAGACCGGAGTCGCCTTGTGGTCCGCCGACGACGAAACGGCCGGTCGGGTTGATGAGATACTCGGTATTCTTGTTCAGCAACTTGGCCGGAATGACCTTCTTGATGACATTTTCGATCAGGTGATTCTCGATCGTGGCGTGAGAAACGTCAGCCGTGTGTTGGGTGGAAATGACGACATTGACGACTTCAACCGGTGTGTCGTTTTCATAGCGAACCGAGACCTGCGACTTTGCGTCAGGGCGAAGCCAGTTCACGTTTCCGGATTTGCGGATCTTGGTCAGTTCGCGACCGAGCCGGTGAGCAAACATGATGGGCGTCGGCATCAGCTCGGGCGTTTCATTGCACGCGTAACCAAACATGATGCCTTGGTCGCCCGCGCCCTGCTCGGCGGTCTTCTTGCCCTTGGCCTTCTTGGCATCGACGCCCTGGGAAATATCGGGCGATTGCTTCGTCAGGTAGTTGTTGATGAAAACCTGGTCGGCGTGGAATACATCGTCGTTGTTGACGTAACCGATGTCGCGGATGGCCGCGCGTACGATCGACTCGTAGTTGAGCTTGGCCTTGGTGGTGATTTCACCCGCGAGGATGACCATGTTGGATTTAACCATGGTTTCGCAGGCGACGCGGCTGGTCTTGTCCTGCGCCAAGCAGGCATCCAGCACGCTGTCCGAGATTAAGTCGGCGACTTTGTCGGGATGGCCTTCACCAACCGACTCTGAGGAGAAAACAAAGGAATTTGCCATAGTTTGTGCAGAATCGACACATTCCGGCCCCAAGCAAGGAAAATATCGTCGCATCTGTATGCCATGATATATCGATCTTTCGGCCGAGTGTAAATTCCCCTAAGCTTTCGCAAGCGAGCGTCGATTAATGAGGTGCAAGATTGCTTATGAATCCAACCGTTGAGCCGCAAAAGCCTGACCTCCAGGGGCGGAAGGTGCTGATCGTCGACGACGATCGGTTGAACCTTCGTATCCTCACGCGAATTCTGAAGCCCGAAGGCTTGATTATTGAGCAGGGTTATTCTGGAGAGGATGCCCTTGCCCAATACGCCACTTTTATGCCGGATCTGGTGCTGCTTGATGTCGTCATGCCCGGCATTTCCGGTTTCGAAACCTGCCGCACGCTTAAGGCCCGTTATGGAGACGATCTCGCTCCCGTCATTTTTATCACGGCAAAGTCGGATGCGGAAGACGTAGTCGAAGGTCTCGCGGCTGGCGGCGTGGACTATCTGCCCAAACCTTTCCGCGGACGCGAAGCAATGGCTCGACTGCGGGTCCACCTCCAAAATCGCAGGCTCAATGAGGACCAAAAGAAATTGGTTTCCCAGCTTAGCAGTGCCAATTCCGCCAAGAACAAACTCCTCGGCATGGTCGCCCACGATCTCCGCAATCCACTCGCGACCGTGCGCGGCCTGGCAGAATTTTTGAAGGATGACGGCAAGGAAGGAAAGCTCACCGCCGATCAGATCGATCTCGTCGACAACATCTATTCAGTCAGTCAATCGATGCTGGAGATGGTGAACGAGCTGCTCGATCTCTCAGTCATCGAATCCGGCGAGCTAAAAATTCATCCCAAACCGGTGAGTCTGTCGGAGGTGTTGGAACGGTCGGTCACGCTGAACAACATCAACGCCGCCAAGAAAGGCAGCCACATCGAGCTCAAGAACGTCGATCTGCCCGCGCAGCTCAATATCGACGGTCCGAAGATCAAACAGGTCGTCGACAACCTCATCACCAACGCCATCAAGTTCTCCCCGCCCAATTCGTCGGTGACGGTCGAGGCGAGTCAGACGGCGAAGGAGTGCACCGTTGCCGTGCTCGACCACGGCCCGGGCATTCCGGAAGGCGAGATGCACAAGCTCTTCAAGGATTTCAGTCAGACTTCGGTCGCGCCCACCGCGGGCGAGAAAAGCACCGGACTGGGGCTGGCAATCTGCCGCAAAATCGTCGAGGCCCACGGTGGCACCATTCGCGCGGACAACCGGGCCGGTGGCGGGTGCACCTTCATGTTTTCCATCCCCCAGCCCGTATGAAATTCAACGGCAAAGTACTCCTGACCGACGACGAGGCGCACATCCGCAAATTTATCGGCCTCGTACTCAAACGCCTCGGTTCCCCTGTCATCATCGAAGCCGCCAACGGCCAAGAAGCCGTGGCCCTCTACACCAAACACTCGCCCGATCTCGTGCTCATGGATGTCAACATGCCCGTCATGGATGGCGTGCAGGCGCTGACGCAGATTAAGAAAGACGATCCCGACGCCCTCGTTATCATGCTCACTTCGCTTACGAACCGCCAGGTCGTCGAGCAATGCGCTAACCTCGGTGCCCTGGATTATCTGCGCAAGGATTTGCCGCGCGACGAAATGATCACGCAGCTCACCCAGATCATCGACGAATGCTTTGGCCCCGAGGACTCCGCTCCCGCGGAAGCCGTCACCACTCCATGAAACCGAATTCAAACACGAAGCCGGCGGTAGCCACCAGCACTGGCATTTCGGAAGTCCGCTATTCGCTGCCCGAGTTGCTCCGCGAGGTGCAGCTCGAACGCAACGCCGCAGTGTTTGCCATGGAGAAACTCGATCGCGTCGAAATCTCAAAGATTTTCCAAAAAACCCGCCCACGCCGTGCTCTCAAAACCAACAAATAGCGAGTTCGTCCGGCTGGTCAAAAACCTGCCCGATTTTTCCTCCCCCTCTGAGCTCGATGAGTTGGGAGAGAAGCACGGTGCCGGCACGCTCGCCCATCTCCAAGCCGTCATTGAACAGCGGGTTCTGAGCAAGGACGAAGCCTGCCGCCAGTGGGCCAACTCCATCGGCATCGCTTACGTCGACGTACTATCGTCCGCCGTCACCGAAGAAGCGGTGCAGGTTTTCGCGCATGAGATCGCCAAGAAAGCCCAAATCATGGGCCTGTATATCATCGACGGCGTGTTGACCGTGGCCATGGGATCACCCGAAGACCGCGACCACGTCCAGCGTCTCGAGCGTATCGCACAGATGCCAATCAGCCCGGTCTTCAGCCTGCCCTGCGAGATCGAGGACTGCATCGCCATCCACTACAGTACGGAACAATCGCTGCATGAAAGCCTCGATGCGTTGGAGCGCAAAGACGGCATCGGCCAAGCCAATGGTGCCATCAATGAGCTCGAAGCCATGGCTGAATCCGAATCACTCCTCAAGGTACTCGACGAGATCATCTATTTTTCCCTCCGCGAGCGAGCAACGGATATTCATATCGAGCCGCACGAGATCAACTCCCGCATCCGTTTCCGCATCGACGGCAATATGCGCGAGGTGCTCCATTTTTCCCGCAAGCTGCACCGCGCGATTCTTTCCCGGCTGAAGATCATGAGTAATCTCAACATCGCCGAGAGTCGTTTCCCGCAGGACGGCCGTTTCTCCATCCCGATCGGGGCGAGCAAAGCCAATTTCCGTTTCTCCAGCATTCCCTCCGCTTTCGGCGAAAAAGCCGTCATCCGCGTCCTTGCCGCGACCGGCAAGAAGACGATGGTATCGCTCGAACAGATGCTCATTTCGCAGAGTATTCTGCAGCCGTTTCATCGCCTGGTTCAAAATCCCAACGGCATCATCTTTGTCACCGGCCCGACCGGATCGGGTAAGACCACCACACTTTACGCCGCGCTCAGCGAGATCAACAAGCCGGACATCAACATCTGTACGATTGAGGATCCCGTCGAAATCCAGCTGCCAGGCATTACCCAGAGCCAGGTCAATTCGCACATCGACCTCAAGTTCTCCACGTTGCTGCGCTCACTCCTGCGCCAGGATCCCGACGTCATTTTGGTCGGAGAAATTCGCGATCTGGAAACGGCCAAGATCGCCACCGAGGCCGCGCTCACGGGCCACCTCGTGCTTGCCACGCTGCACACCAACACCGCGGCCCAAGCCATCACCCGCTTAATGGAAATCGGCGTCGAACCGTACATGGTTGCGCCCTCGGTCATTGGCGTTCTGGCGCAGCGCCTCGCCGCCCGTATCTGCGAGAAGTGCAAGGAAGCCTACCATCCGCCGCGCGCCGTCCTGCAAAAATATTTCCTCGAGGAAGGGCTGACCGACGTGCCGTTCTATCGCGGCAAAGGCTGCACCCATTGCCGGGGCACCGGTTATCGCGGCCGCATCGCCTTCCACGAGCTCGTTCTTATCACCGAGGAAATCCGCCAGCTCATCTCCGACGGCCGGAGCGCGCAAGAAATCACCCGCGCCGCCGCTAAAGTCGGCTATCGTCCGCTCCGATATGATGGGCTAAAGAAGGTCCTGCTGGGCTTGACCACCATCGACGAAATCGAAGCCAACAGCTCCTTCGAATGGGCCAGCTAAGCCAACTATTTAACACCGCACCACCATGACCAATACCCTCCTAGATCCCGCAGCCATCGAGAGCCTCCGGGCCATCAGTCCGGACGACAGCGGTGAATTCCTTCACGAGCTGATCGATATCTATCTCGCCGACACGCCCGAGCGCATCGCCGAGATCGAAACCTCGCTCGCCGCCCACAACGCGGTCGAGCTCTCCCGCGCCGCCCACAGCATCAAGGGCAGCTCAAGCAACTTTGGGGCAGCCGAACTCGCGGCCATCGCCGGCGAAATTGAACACAAGGGCAAAGCCTCCGCCTTCGACGAAGTCCAGGCGCGCATCCCCACCTTGAAGGAAGCCTTCAACCGCGTGCGCCCAGCCCTCCTCGAACTCAAGACTGGCGGCTGAGCCGGAATTCCGGCATCCATCCGCTGATGCCATTTTCCCGAAGAGTTTTCGTTTTCTTTCTCGGCCTGCTTTGGGCCAGTCACACCCATGCTTTGACTTGGCAGGCCACGACGATTGAGAGCCGCACTGAGCCATTTCAGAAGGCACTTACCCTTACCTTTGCCTTCAAAAATACGGACGACAGGCGTGTCGCCATTCTCGATCTCCAAACCGACTGCAGCTGCATCACCGCCAGCGCCGACAAGAAGACCTACGCACCGGGGGAATCCGGCCTGGTCACCGCGCAGTTTGCCCTCGACGACCGCTCAGGCCTTTACGAACGCCACCTCACCGTGGTGACCGACGAGTCGACTCCCGCTCAGCGGCTCGTCGTGCATATCGAGGTCCCCGAACTCGCCACGCTCAGTCCGCCTTCACTTGAATGGCGCCTCAATGAAGAAGCCGTAGAAAAGGTCATCGAAGTGCGGACCGCTGAATCGCTGCGAATCACCTTCACGCAAGCGACGCTGACCAACGACACTTTCATCGCCCGGCTGGAAACGATTACCGTCGGCCAGATTTATCAGCTCGTCGTGACACCACGCAGCACTGCCGCCGTCACCAACGCCGCCATCCGCATCCACGGCCACGACGACCACGGCCACGAAGTCCTCGTCAGCGCCTACGCCAACGTTCGGTAGCCCCAGTAGGCGTTTGGATTCCTCCGGAAGGATCATCGCCAAAATTTTCTCAGCGCGGCATGCATTTTCACTCATCCGCTAGCCGCCACCGAATCTGCTTTCTTCGCGTAGGCGAATAGCTGACGACGGTATTTTATCACGCTCCAAGCCCAGCACATGACATCAAAGCAAATCGAAGGAATTCTTCCGTAAGCTATTTCCCATCGAGGAAACCAGGCATAGGTCAAAACCTTGATATCAAGCGGAGCTAGGCCGGCTTCTACCAGAGTGTTGGCCAATAGTCGTGGGGTCCAAGTATGCAGGTGATGATTGATGTCCTTGCCCGTATGATCCGGCTGCTCCCGCCAATCGTCGATCGGAACCACGATCAGGATTTTGCCTTCAGGCGCCAACAGCCCACCTAAGGCGCGCAGTGCCTCCACGGGATAGGGCACATGCTCGAGGCAGTGGTTGGTAACAATGACGTCGAAGTCGCGATCGGGAACATCGCCGATACGTTTATACACCCTGACTTGGTTGGCGACACAAGCAGGATGCGCATTTTCATTCAATTCCACTCCCACCTTCTCCCGACAGACGAGTTCGCGTAAGAGCCATCCGCCGCCACATCCGAAATCGAGCACACGATCTGTAG
>Ga0302321_100005412_pt1 | contig 11172 bp, 10 predicted proteins | sample Fen_T0_1_FD_202505 | JGI IMG/M metagenome (GOLD analysis project Ga0302321, IMG submission 202505) | Peat permafrost microbial communities from Stordalen Mire near Abisko, Sweden - Fen_T0_1 | ecosystem: Environmental > Terrestrial > Soil > Wetlands > Permafrost | place: Sweden: Abisko...
ACTGGGGAGCCTTTCCTAGGTCGCATTGCTCATGTTGGCAGCGTTCTCGACCCGGACACGCGCAGCGCTAACGTACGTATCGCGTTCGAGAACCATAAACGTCTGCTGCGCCCAGGGCAGGCCGTCGACGCGGTGATTCGAACTGCCGGCGCCGCGGTCGCCGGAGGGCTATTGATTCCGAAACCAGCGGTTACATTCGTAGACGGCAAGCCCACTGTGTTCGTGATCGGTGAAACGCCGAACTCTGTCGAAGCCGTCGAAGTGGTCCTTGGCGCGTCCAACGGCAAAGAGCAACAAATAGTCGAAGGTCTCCGAACCGGACAACGTGTAGTCGTCGGGGGAACTTTCGAACTCAAGAGTGAACTTTTCCGCTGAGGATCAATTGCTCAAGTATCTCGTTTCCTGGTCCATTCGAAACCGGCGACTGACAGTAGTTCTGCTTGCGTGCTTGATAGCGCTTGGATTGCAGGCTGCTCGCACTCTACCCATTGATGCGATGCCCGATGTATCCACGATTCAGGTGACGGTTCTCACGACCGCACCGGGATTGGCTCCCACCGAGGTCGAGCGTGCGGTCACGATGCCCATTGAAGTGGCACTCAATGGTACGCCCGGCGCGGTGAAGATGAGAAGCGTGTCGCGAACCGGTCTTTCTGCTGTTACGGCAGTTTTCGATGATCACACGGATGTGTGGTTTGCCCGCCAGCTCGTGCTCGAACGGCTCCGGGGGGTCGAGTTGCCTACTGTAGCAAATATGCCGGAACTTGCGCCCGTGTCGACCGGGCTGGGCGAGATATTCCAGTTCATCGTGCGCAGTGAGCAGCACTCACCCATGCAACTACGCACGCTACTGGACTGGGAGATTGTCCCACGACTACGAAGCGTTACCGGGGTCGTCGAGGTCAATACGATCGGCGGCGAGCTCAAGCAATTCCAAGTGGTCATCGATCGGCTGCGACTGGAAGCACGAGGCCTCGCATTGAAAGATGTCGAGGACGCCTTGCGCTCTGCAAATTTGAACGTGGGTGGTGGTTATGTCGAGCGCGGACAAGAGGCCTTCTCGGTTCGAGGCCGCGGACTGTTGCGTGACACCAACGACATCGCCGATGTGGTCGTACGCACGGAGCCCAATGGCACTCCGGTGCTCATTCACCACGTCGCGGAAGTGCGGGTGGGTCCAGCGCTCCGATACGGCGTAATCACGCACGCGGGCCAAGGCGAGGCGGTCACAGGCATCGTGATGATGCTTCTAGGGGCCAACAGTAGAACGGTAGTTACCGACGTGGCCAAGCGCGTTGAGGAAATTCAAAAGGACCTTCCTCCGGGCGTAAAGGTAGACGTTATCTACGACCGCTCTGATTTCGTCGGGCGTACGCTTTCGACGGTGATGAAGAATCTACTCGAGGGCATGGCCATTGTGACTGCGGTCTTGTGGTTGTTTCTCGGAAGCTGGCGTGCAGCGATTGCAGTCGTGCTCGGCGTGCCCGCCGCGATGAGCATCGCGCTCTTTGGAATGCATGCCTTTGGGGTGACTGGCGACCTCATGTCTCTCGGGGCTATCGACTTTGGATTTCTTGTGGATGGTCCGATTGTGCTGGTCGAGGCCGTTATGGCGCTGTCCGCGGGCAGGGCTTTGGTGGGGGCGGCGCGAGCACGGGTTTACGAGCGAGTCGCGGGTGAAGTTGCACGCCCGGTTGCGTTTGCCGTGGCCATTATCATGCTCGTTTACGTGCCGCTTCTGAGCCTGCAGGGTGTCGAAGGCAAGATGTTCAGGCCGATGGCCATCACTATGGCTTGCGCGCTATTCGGTGCACTCGTTTACTCGATTGTTTTCTTCCCGGCGGTGCTGGCCGTGTTGGTTCCGCCGGTGAAGACTCAAGGGCCCCGTTGGTTTCTTGTCATCAGCAGCTGGTACGAGCAGCTGGTTCCGTCGACGATTAAACACCGTCGGCTGCTCGTGACAGGTGCGTTCGTCGCACTCATTGCCGTAGGTTGGCTTTTTTCTAGGACCGGAGCCGAATTCGTCCCCCGCATTTTCGAAGGCGATGCGGTCGTAACGATTCGTCGGGCTCCCAGCATCTCGCTTAAGGAAGCCGCTCACCTGGACCTGGAAGTCGAGCGTGTGCTTCAATCATTCCCCGAGGTGGTCACGACCATCGGACAAACGGGGCGGGCGGAAGTCGCCGTAGATCCGGTGGGTAACGACAACACGGATGTATTGACGCGGCTGCGGCCGCTCAAGGAGTGGAAAACCGCTGGGGATTTTGACGCACTATCCGAGCATTTCAAGACCGTTATCGAGAACAATGTTCCTGGGACATACGTGAGTGTCTCGCAGCCGATCGAAGACCGAACGAACGAGATCATTAGCGGTAGCCGTGCCGATGTTCAGATCCAGCTCTTTGGAACCCATCTTGAAAACTTATCGAAACTCACCGAGCAGATTGGACGCGTAGTTCGTACTGTATCGGGTACCGGGGACGTCCGCGTGGAACGGGTTCTCGGCGGCCCTATGATCACTGCCACTGCCGACCGTGCCCGCATGGCACGCCACGGAATACGGGTTCAAGACGCATTCAACGTGCTTCAGGCATCGCGAGAAGGCATTCGCGTAGGCGAACTTTTCGAAGACGAACGGCGCTTCGATCTCAGAGTCCTCATGCCTCCACAGGATCAATCCGCAGAGTCACTGGGAAATCTGTTCGTGAGAACCCCCCAAAATGCGAGCGTACCGCTGCGCGAGCTAGTCACTCTGTCGGAAGGCGATGGCCCAACCGGCATTCGCCGTGAAGATCGGGTTCGTGCGGTTCGCGTAGACGTCAATCTGAGAGGCCGCGACCTGGTATCATGGGTCAATGATGCACGGTTACGCGTGGCGAATGAAGTGCAGCTTCCGAACGGGTACACTCTGGAGTGGGGCGGGCAATTCGAGAACTTCGAGCGAGCGCAGAAGCGTTTGAGCATCGTAATTCCAGTCGTGGTAGTAATCATCTTCGGCATGTTGCTTTGGATGTTTCAAAACGTTCGTTTTGCTTTCGCCGTCTTTTTACTCGTGCCCCTGTCACTTACTGGCGGAATGATTGGGCTGCTCCTAAGTGGATTGTCTTTTAGCTTGCCAGCGGCCGTGGGCTTCATTGCGCTCGGAGGCATCGGTGTGTTGAACGGTGTCGTAGTGGCCAACGAAGTACGCCGTCATCTGGACGAAGGGGTACCCCTGGCTAGCGCAATTAACCACGGCATGACCCATTCGGTTCGCGCCGTATTGACCACGGCCACGGTGGCGGCACTTGGTTTTCTGCCAATGGCTATGGCAACGAGCGCAGGGGCCGAAGTGCAGAGGCCACTTGCGCGCGTCGTAGTTGTCGGAATGGTACTCGGAACGCTGCTCACATTGGTCGTACTCCCAGGAATTTTTAGGGTGCTGCTGCAGGGCTATCACGCCGCAGAAGACGCTGATGAACAAGCAAACGAGGGTTCTGAAATGGCCTGAGCGTCCTGCAAACGCGGGCGGGTGCCCACTCGACATTGGTCTGTCCGACCCCTAAGAAATCACCGTGGAACTGCAATCACGGGTTAAAGCAAAACTTAGCAAGCGGCTCAGCCCAACCGTCCTCGAAGTCATCAATGAGAGTTCGATGCATAACGTCCCGCAAGGTTCGGAAACACACCTAAAGGTTGTCGTTGTTAGCGCAGCCTTCTCGGGCAAGTCCCCTATCGAGAGGCATCGTCTAGTTTACGATACCCTTGGAGACGAATTTCGGGACGGGCTGCATGCCCTCACTGTCACCTCCCGTTCTCCGGAGGAATGGCAACTCGATCAGGGCGTTAGCGCGTCACCTGCTTGCCGGGGCGGTTCCAAACACTGAACCTACGGGATTGCGGTCCAGAGTTCGCAGGCTCGATTCTGCTGGCTGCCCCTTACACTTGGAGAACCAGTGGCTACGTTGAGCTTGCGCGCACTAAACGGGAAGGATCAAGGAGCCAAAGCAATGCAGTCTGCACCGAAAAAGCGAGCCCTGAAACTGCGCTGGGCTTTGGGTTTGGCCGGCGCTCTATTCGTGAGCTCGTCAGTTGCCGGGTGTGGCTACAACGACGTCATCGATCGCGACCAGGCCGTTCGCGCAGGGTGGGCCGAAGTCGAGAACCAGTATCAGCGCCGAGCGGATTTGGTCCCCAATTTGGTACGAACGGTCCAGGGTGCTGCAAACTTCGAGAAAACTACTCTACAGAACGTAGTCGAGGCGCGCGCCAAGGTTGGGAGCGTTCACGTCGATTCTTCTACGATTGACGACCCGGCGAAACTGAAGCAATTCGAAGAGGCTCAGGGCCAACTCTCGGGTGCGCTTTCGCGATTGCTCGTCGTTGCAGAGCAATATCCTGACCTCAAGGCAACGGCAGCATTTCGCGACTTACAAGCGCAACTCGAAGGGACTGAGAACCGTATAACGGTCGCGCGCCGGCGCTATATCGAGTCGGTTGCTGAATACAACGCGACGGTACTTCGGTTTCCGTCAAGCATTGGCGCCGGCATGCGAGGCATGAAACCGCGGCCCAACTTTGCGGCAACTACGCCCGGGGCAGAAAAGGCGCCCGAGGTAAAATTCTGATTCGCCCCCTACGCTACTTCGTCGCTGGGAGGCAACTATGGTCTCCATTGCATATCCCCCCTGAACCTCCATTTGGGCCTCTGAGTTCCCGAACACACCGAGCCGCAGTAGCCCTTCTGTTGAGCGCTGCGATAACGCTCATCGCGGGCGTCGGGTGGGCGATTCAAGTGCCTCCGCTAGAGGGACGCATCAACGACACTGCCAATATACTGTCGCCAGCTACGGAACAGCGGCTTAATGCTCGTCTCCTGGAGTACGAGCGCACCACCGCGCATCAGCTAGCGGTGCTTACGATTGCGTCCCTTCAGGGCGATCCCGTCGAGGACTTCAGCCTTCGTGTCGTTGAGACGTGGAAACTCGGCAAGAAGGGCAGAGACGACGGTGTGCTCATTCTCGTGGCCACACAAGACCGAAAGATGCGCATTGAAGTTGGCTACGGGCTCGAGGGTGATCTTCCCGATGCTATCGCGAGCCGCATCGTGCGCGACGTCATGGCGCCGCGGTTCCGAGCGGGGGACTTCGAAGGTGGCGTTACAGGTGCAGTGAATGCCGTCATCGCTAAGACTGGGGGCGCCGCTGACGTTACTAGTGATGCGGAGCGCCCAACTACCGAGAAGGTGCCGCGGCCCTTGGGGGCGCTCGGTCGTGGGCTCTCACTACTGTTGAAGCTGGCATTTTTTGGGGTTTTTGGCGTCGCGCTGCTGTTCATTTTGCTCGCGAATCGCTTTGGCGGGCCACGGGGAGGCCTATTTATCGGCGGCGGAAGGTTTGGAGGCTCGAGCGGAGGTCTGGGTGGAGGCGGGTTCAGCGGTGGCGGTGGCAGTTTTGGTGGAGGCGGAGCCTCCGGGAATTGGTGAAGCCATGCGTGCCGTCATAACCCCAAGAGAACGGGAATTGTTGGCCCAAGCCATTGCCCGGGTAGAGCAAACGACCGCGGGTGAAATTGTGGCGGTAGTGCTGCGCAGGAGCGCCCATTACGGAGCATACCGAGTGGCGTTTTCGGCAACGATCGCATTACTCGCGGTGACTATCGCCCAGCTGTGCTTTCCTCGGGTTAATGCCGTTGAGCTGCTTGGTGCGCAATTTTTGCTAGCAATCCTAGTTGGTTGGCTTTCAGGCTGGCCCTTATTGTTACGTCGAATCGTGCCAAGTTCCGAGCAGCAGCGTGCGGTAAATGAACGAGCGAAGGTCTTGTTCATAGAGTTGGGCGTGACAGAAACTCTAGAACGAAGCGGGGTACTGATTCTCCTGTCCGCGTTCGAGCGTCGCGTCGAAATTTTGGGCGACCGTGGCATTCACGAGCACCTGGGGCAAGACGCCTGGCGTGCCATAGTGATGAAGCTCACCAGCGCCATTGCCTCAGGCAAAGCGTTCGAAGGTCTGTCCGCCATTATTGAGCAGCTTGGAACGTCATTGAGCGAGAGGTTTCCCGCGCGCTCTGCCGACACTAATGAGCTTTCAAATCAGGTTGTTACTGATTGACAGACGCTGATTAGGAGGCATCTTCGAGAGGAATGCTTCGGTTGCTCTTTGATTTGTATTCTTTCGTGGTACTGGCGTCGGTCGTCCTTTCTTGGGTGCAACTGCCGCCCAACAATCCCATTGTACGGGTGACGAGCGTGCTTACTGAACCGCTGCTGGCACCTATTCGTAGAATCCTGCCAGGCACGGCTGGGCTCGATTTCTCGCCTGTTGTGTTGCTGATCGGATTGCGCATTCTCCGCAGCGTTCTTGCCTAAAGTGCAGCCGAACGCAGCCGGAACGAGCAAACGCGCACTTACCAAGAAAACATAATAGCCGTCGCAGCCCGGCCAATCTTTACGGACGAGCCCCTTGCCCAATAGGGAAAAATTGCTATCATTAATATGTTGATGTTTTGCTGCCGACCGGTGTCTGGCAGCCACCACGCACAATGTGCGCATATCAAGCTATCGGCCTCAAGCGTGTACGCGGTCCGCCCCCCCTCTGTGATCTGCGTTTGATCGCTTGGGGCCGACTTTTATTGACCTCGAGTATTTACGGAGCTCCGGAAAGGCTACGGGGCTCGCCGGACACATAACGCTGAAGTTCGTCCAACGCGTGGCGCTGCTGGTTTAGCGTTTCACGTACCACATCGCCGATGGACACAATTCCAATGGCTTGGTCTCCTTCAATCACTGGAAGGTGCCGAATCCGATGCGAAGTCATCAGTTGCATGCAACTTTGAAGGCTCGTTTCCAGGGTTACAGTAACTACGGTTCGGGTCATGATCGCCTCTACTGACGTTGAATGAGACGACCTACCTACGAGGATGACCTTTCGCGCGTAGTCGCGTTCGGAGACTATGCCAACAAGCTTGTTGTCTTTAATTACGAGTAATGCGCCGACGCGGGCTTCGGCCATGAGCTCGATGGCCCGGTATACTGTCGCCTCCGGTTCGATACTCCATATTCTCTGGGGCTTCTGCCTGAGCAGATCGCGCGTCGGTAGGTTTGGCAGAACCTCCGCTGTCGGTGGATATGAACTAGTAGACGACATGATGGACCTCTTTCTGCCCGCAATTCGAGATTTCAGTTTACGTAACGCACGAACGCCGGGGAGCAAGCGGGGGCGCCGAAGGAACGCGCGAATGTCGTCTTTTACTTTCGCTTCGCACGCATGCTAGCGTGGCGACACAATCGCCGAACCGAACTCAACTGCCCGTGAGTTTGCTAAGTGTTAGGTGACCGTCTCGTCACGGCTTTTGTTCGCTGAATAACGGTGTGCAACCCCACACGTTTTGCAGCACGGCTACGTGAGGCGCGCAACAGGCTAATTCCAAAACAGGCAAACACGAGCGAAGCGCCCGTTGTCGAGCGGTGCGAAACTTGGCACCCATAACTGACTTGGGGAGTGGGGTTGGGCCTGAGCCCGTCGTAAGTGTTAGGGTCCGACTTCCAAACCAGCTCATCGAGATCTTCGGCGCCATCACCGTCACTGTCCACGCCATCGCTCCGCATCCGCTCCAGCGCAGTCACGAGCGAGGGGCTTAGGGTTCCGCCGTCCATCGTGAAGCTACTTTCGCGCTCAGTCTGAGTAGCCGGGCGCAAGCCGCGCACCAGCATAGATTTGCCAAAGGCTGTATCCACGAGCCAAGTCCCGGCATCTGCGCCGGCTCCGTGGCAGAGGGTGCACGCGGGTGTATAGGAAAGGTCGAGGGCCGCGCGTACCTCTTCGGAATAGGGTTGCGACGCGCCGGCATTTGTAGCCGTAAACATCGCAAGCAGAGCCGCTGCTGCGGCGCACGGCCTGGTAATATTGGAGCGATGATTCACGACGATTGTTCTGTGTACTGAAGCTTGGAAGTATCGAAGCCCTTGTCTTTCGCGCGTTGAATTATCGGGTCAAGTACCGAGCTTTCGATGCTAGGAGTTCGGCTAATGATCCATAGAAACTGGCGGGTGGGGTGGCCAACGACGGCATATTCGTAGTTCTCACCCAAATCGATTATCCAATAGTCTCCGTAGAAGCCGCCTCCGAAGTTGACCGACAGCTTGGACGCTACGCTCGGGTCGTTCACAACTCCATCTGCCGCCGACTCATGCAACGGGCCAGAAAGGCTTCCGAGGTTGCACTGATGCACCAGATTCATCGTGGTACTGCTGGTTTGGGTGTAAACCGCAATTGTGCCGTGGCAGTCCGCCTGGGTCGGACGCGGGAGCTTGGCGATTTCGTACCAACGGCCCTGAAAACGCTTCAACTCTACGTTGGAGACCGTATCGAGCGGTGGGTTACTGGCGCAAGCGCCAAGGAGCACTGCGACGAACATTACCCACGCGAGGTGGACCCTCTGAACCTTCTCAACAACCTTCTTCATGCCACTCCTACCGGTGCGTGCTCAAGCCGAACCGACACAAACATGGGGGACAGACACCACGCTCGAACACGAAGGTTCGACACACGGCGCCTGAGCGGTTTACGCATGAGCCGAACTCTCGGTTACAGGGAGGTAACGCGAAGCGAAGGAAATCAGGCGGGGCACTGCTGGCTTCGGGTCCGGCTCCCTGGAATTCCGCTGCGGTCTGGTGGGGCCGCGCCAGGCTCTGATCTAAAGCCGAGAAGCGTAGGCTGTCTTCATTGCATCGTAGACGGCAAAAGCGCTAGCGATTGCCGTGCAATTTGCGCCATTCCAAGTGAACAGCCCATCGCCCCAGGCACCGTAGCGGGTAGGCTCCCAAAAGAACGACCCGAACCCTCGATTGCTACCCATTTTGTAAAGCGTGTCGTTGATGTCACGCAGACTGGTTGTGCCGGCAGGGCTGGTGACAGCTTCGTTGTTGTATTCGGCGCTGGCAAACTTCAAAGCAGAGAATGCCGAATTGCCGATCAAGGTATCGAACGTCGCCTGCCATACGCTCGGTTGGCCTTGATAGGCAACGTACGTTGAGAGTCCAAAAACGTCGAACGCCACATTGCGCGAGAGAGCATTATTGATCCAGCTGGCGCTCGCACTGCCGCTGCCGCCACGCTCGATGTGCAGCATGATCTTGATGGTTGGGTCGACGTCGTGCACACCTTTGATGCCCGCGTTCAAGAACCCGGCAAGGTTGGCCCAATTCGAGACACTGCCATTGACGGAATTCGTGGAAGTGGGCGACCCCGCCGAGTCGCAGATGTGAATCAGCATACCCGGCGTAATCTCGTTACCCACCTGAACGATGTCGGGACGAGCGCCGGCGCTCACCAGGGCTTGCACGCTGCTAACCGTGTAATCGTGAACCTGTTGCGTCATCTGAGCGAGGGTCATTCCTTGCCAAGCAACAGGAATACACTGTTTGCCGGGATCGGCCCAATTGTCGCTGTAATGCAGATCGAGTAAGAACCCCATGCACGCCTGTTTGACACGCTTAGCCATCGCAACGGTGTGGGCGATGTCACAAAAGCCTTGCGTTGAGTATCCGTCGGAGGCCTTGGGATCGACGAATGTTCGCAAGCGAACATAGTTGAATCCGTGATTCTTCAAGATGGCCAAAATATCTTTCTGTTGGCCATCGGTGTCTATGTATCGGGTTTGGGCCCCGGATTCGTCTTGCGGCACCTGTGATACGTCGGCGCCCATCGCATAAAGATTGGGATTCATTGCCGGACAGTTGCCAGTGGCACCGCCCGTTGCCTTGGAACCGCCGGTGCTCGTGGCGCCACCGGTAGACTTCATTCCGCCAGTGCTCGCTAGGCCGCCGGTGGCGCTTGTTCCGCCCGTGCTCGCCCGGCCTCCCGTGCTTGACGCGCCCCCTGTCACCTTCGAAGTGCTCGACGCACCGCCGTTGGGCTGCGTGCCGCCAGTGGGGTTCGCGCCACCGGTATTTGCAGAACCTCCGGTGGCCTTTGCGCCGCCGCTGCCCGAAGCAGCGCCGCCGCTTGACTTCGAGCCGCCAGTCGCGAGCGCGCCACCCGTGCTGGCACCGCCTCCTGCGGATTTGGTCCCAATTGGACTCGATGTTCCGCCGCTGGCGTTTGCACCCCCGGTGCTCGAACCAGTGCGTGCCGTCATGCCCCCAGAACCTAAATTACCACCGCTTGCTGGGGCGCCACCTTGACCCGCATTGCCCTCTCCGCCGCTGGCGCCCGCACTTCCCGAATCCGAGCCGCTGCAGCCAACAACGAGACCGATGGCGGACAGAAGCACAGCTGCATGGATTGATGTCATTGGGAACCGAGGGCAGCTTAGCGCAAAACCCACGCCACTCGCAATCGAGCTGAGTTCACCGCGCCGGGCGCCGCCACAGTGACAACCGACTTCAGTCGAAGACCCAAGCGGCGGGTAATTCTGCGAGATTGGCGGCCTTAGGCCGCCGTCGACGGAAGTCGACACTGTCGACGGTCTGCACGGGCCTCACCCGGCCAGAAGCGCATGTGGCGGCACCCGTTACTTTCGGGGCTCCCCCGTCTCGAGGCCGGCTTCGAGCATCGCTCAGGTTCCAGCCGACGACGCTATCTACCAGCGCGTTGCCCTAGGGTACTCGCACGAAAGACTCCTGCTCGGACAAAATCGAACTCGCCTATCCAATGTGGTGACGCGCATTCACGCCCCAGCAACCGCGCGAAGGCGCCGTTTGGATCGCGATCGGGTAGCGTTCGCGTGCTCGAAGGCGGCAGCGGAAATGCCCAAGGGCGGCACGGTGGTGGACTCCTGACAGCAATCCACCAGCCGTTACCCTCCGCCGGACAGCAACAGCTGCTAGAAATTCTCATTCCGAGAACGCGCGATTTACCTCAAAATGTGGCAAAGCCTCGCCATGTGGAAAAAGCGTTGGCTGTGGGTGCTAGCCATCATCCTCGTCTCATTCGTGGGAGCCAAGTACGTGTTACTCGACACACCGGCACTTGCGGGAGCGCCGTACTCTATCGACACCGAGGCGCTCCATCGAGTAGCAATCGCATCAGGGCCGCTGCCTGAGCGGCTCGAAGTCGAACGACTCGGCACATTCGCATTTCCTAAGAAGCTGGTGGTCGCGGGTGATAGTTTCCACATGCATACCATGGTGCTGCTTTCGCACCGAGTCGTTTGGCCCAATCGCTCGCTCATCATCGACACGGGAAGCACCGT
>Ga0302321_100005413_pt1 | contig 11171 bp, 11 predicted proteins | sample Fen_T0_1_FD_202505 | JGI IMG/M metagenome (GOLD analysis project Ga0302321, IMG submission 202505) | Peat permafrost microbial communities from Stordalen Mire near Abisko, Sweden - Fen_T0_1 | ecosystem: Environmental > Terrestrial > Soil > Wetlands > Permafrost | place: Sweden: Abisko...
GTCTTGATGCCGCGACTAGCCATGCCGTTGATGAAGGTTTGAGTGATGAGCGGCTGGCCCCAACCCGTCTCCCACGACGTGGTGTTTTCGAGCGTGTTGCCGATGTTTGCCCCGAAGCCCATGGCCGTCGCCATTTTGAAGACGTCTACGGAGTCGGCGCCGCCACTGCTCACGCCGCCGCTGCTCACGCCGCCGCTGCTCGCGCCGCCGCTGCTCGCGCCGCCGCTGCTCGCGCCGCCGCTGCTCGCGCCGCCTGGGACTGCGGAGCTACCACTAGACCCCGCTCCGCCGTTGTTGCCCGCCCCGCCTGCGTTGGTGGAACCTGCACTTGGAGCGCCGCCAAAGTTCGTGGCGTTTCCGCTCGAACCAGCTACGCCGCGCGACATGCCTGCCGTGCCCGCGCTTGTGAAACCTCCGGCCGCCTCGGGAGTGGAGCCGCCACCTGCCTGAGAGCACCCCGCTGAGACCGACAGACAAATACAACTTGCGGCAAGCAGATTCCACAGTCGGAGTTTCATTCCGTGCTCTGTACTTCCGGTTCAAGATACGGGCGACGGGCACGAACGACGACCTTTTGCCGCATCGCGATCCCACTGGCGCCGAGTCGTCCCTGGGTCACGAGTTCGCAGCGCACGGCATATTCCGAGGCTCGCGCCGCTCATCCGGCGCATTCAGGATGCGCTGCGTTGCAAGCTTCAATTCCTGGCGTGCCTTGCGCAATCGTGAGTAGACCGTAAAGAGCGGTATCGAGAGTGTCGATGCGACCTCGGTTACCGGTACGTGGTCGAGTTCGTGCATCATGAGCACGGTGCGTCTCGGTAGCGGGATGCGCCGGAGCGCTGCCTGCAACAGGGCGTTCGTCTGCTTGCTGCTGAGTACGTCCTCGGGTCCCGGGCTGTCGTCGCCCAATTCGACGTTTCCGAATGCAATCTCGCGGGAGCGTTTTCGCTGATTTGCCAGCGCGATGCGAACGGCGATGCCAAACAAATAGGGCCTGAGCGGGCGAGTGTGGTCGTATTCCGACCAGCGTCGGTGCAAGACCAAGAACACCTCTTGCGCTAGGTCGTCGACTTCGCTGCGTTCCGTGCCGAGTCGGCGCAAGGTGCGCTGCACGTATTCGAGTTCGATACGGAAGGCCGCGCCCGAGCGCGCTGCGTTGGGACGGACCATTGATTCAGGTTGGATCGCGTTCATCACTTGGCGCTCAGCCGGCACGCAGTTGACGTCGAACGCGCAGAGAGCAGCGTCCTGTCATCGAATGCAGTGTTGGCACCCGGCTGATCCCGTCGAGCAAACGCTGCGTCGATTTTCGAATCTGTACCTGACAGGTGTGCCCGTAGCGCGGGGCCCGGCGCACGCAGGAGTTAATGTGGCTCGACGATAGAACTGCGTCGGCGCGCTGACCGTCGACGAGCGTCGAGCTGACTGCGACGTCGCGCGCCTCGGCATGGTTCGCTTACGCCCACGCAGGGCGCGCCTTCGTCGCCAACGCGTCGCGCGGCCGCTCCAACAATCGACTGTTGCTCATCCCTGCTTCCAGCATGCCGGAGCGATGGCGGTCGTTCGGCGAGAAGCGTGTTTCCGCAGGAGCCGGGACTCGCAGGCATCTGTGCCGGCCACCGCGAGCTAGGACGGCCGGGCAGACTCAGTAGTCGAGTACGGCGGGCTATTTGCAGGTTGGACACCCATGTTGCAGCAGTAGGAGTAGGGCCGGAATTCCGTCGGACAATCGACGAGGGGCATTGACGTAACAAGTGGCGCGGGAACCGGCCTTACCCCGTTGCTTCCCACTCGGACTGCTGCAAGATGCCGACATGGGCGCGGTCTTTCTGAGCTTCGGCACCGCTAATCAAGCGAATTCCGCCATACGGCCGAAGTTGCAGCCCCGAGACCTTCCCAGGTGACACGGCGGTCATTCCCTTGAACACTTACGACATGGTTCTGGCCTTCATCGCCTACCTATTTGGCGAACGCAGGCAAAGAAAGGGGAGCCGCGGCTTCTTCGCAGCAGCCACGGGCGCGCTGACGCCCGTCCTGCTGATGTTGATGGTCTGGGGCGGCCCAAGCGGTTGCGCGCCAAAGTTGAGTGCAGGTGAGTGGGAGTGTTCTGGCGACGCCGGAGCCTCGGATGGCGGCTCGTCGACCCCTCCCGCAGCGACAGATCCGGTAGCCATACCGTGGTCCACCGGCTTTGAGCAGCGGTTTTGTGACTACACCGCGCTAGCCGGCTACTGCTACGGCGATTCCGCCTTTACCGTGGTCAAGAGTCCGCACCATGCCGGGCGCTTCTCCGCTCAATTTTCGGCAATGGCCTCGAGCTCGAAGTTGCCTCAGACGCGCTGCGTGCGGCGAGGCGTGCTACCGGAGTCCGCATACTACGGCGCTTGGTATTTCATTCCAGAGGCCCCCAGCCAAGCCTCGGTTTGGAACCTGTTCCATTTTCAGGGCGGCGATAGCCCCGACAACGTCCGCAAATTTTGGGACGTGACGTTGGTGAAGGATACGCCGACCGCCCCCTGGGAACTAATTGTCTATGATCCCCTGGCACCGGCAGGCAAGGGCGTTTACCACAGCGCAGACCACACCCCATTTCCGATCGGTGCTTGGGTTCACATCGTGCTCTTCTTGAAGCGCGCGGCTGACGCCAGCGGCCAGATAGCTCTGTACCAGGACGATGCGCTCTTGTTTCAACAAACGAACTTGAACTCCGACGCTTCCAAATTCACCGAATGGTACGTCGGCAATTACCTCACCGACGCGATGCCTGCTGATTCCACGTTGTATGTGGATGACGTCTCGATCAGTGCGACCCAGTGAGCGCATGCGCGGACTGAAGCGTATCGTCCCCGCACTGCTATGCGGATGTTACCTGGTGTATCCTGGTCAGGCAGTCGCGCAGGCCCCGGCGCCCATCCAGCTGAAGTGGAATGCGCTCGCAAGTTGCCCGAGCTCGGAGTCAGTACTGGCACGTGTTCGGCAGATCGCGGGTTCGACTCGACCGACCGCCACGCCGCTGCGTGCGAACGCTACGATTACACGGCCGAGCGAAGGCTTGTTTCGGCTGCGGCTTCAGATTGAGGCCGGCGACCTCGCTGCCGTGCGTACGATTGAGGGAAAATCATGCAAGGATCTCGCTGGTGCGGCGGCTGTCGCACTGGCCTTGCTCTTGAGCTCCGAAGAGCCCCTCAGCGAGCGGGACCTGGCGGGCGCGTCGACCGGCGACTTAGCCGCTGGCAGCGAGGAGGCAGGTGACAAGAGCACTACGCCGAAAGAACGAACAACGGCGCCCCCGGCGGCCACGACCGTGAAGCCAGCAACTTCGAGCGTGCCCGATGCGCCCAATGCGCCCAGCGATGAACCGGGACCCGCCCGTCGCTGGCACGTTCTGCTGGTTGCACCGATGGGAGCGCTCAGTGTAGGTCCGCTGAGGCGAACGAGTCGCGCGCTAGCGGTTGCTGCTGGCGTCTCTTTCGATAACTGGCATTTTTTGGCCGATGGTAAGCTTTGGGAGCCGCAGCGCGAAACGGTCTCGAATTTGGGCGACGCATACAGCGTCGATCTCAATCGCTTCAGTTTGGGGGCACGCGGCTGTCGCGTTTTTGGCACTCGTTTCGAGTTGGCGCCCTGCGCGCTGATGTCGGTGCACCATCTCTCGGTGCGCGGAAGTGGGCCGAACCTCGCGTCACGTCCCGATGCGGCGACTTGGGCTGCTGTCGGCGTCGGAATTCAAGCCCGTCTGCTGATCGTGCCTTGGCTCGGCCTCCTCGCCGGAGTCGATGCTGAACTGGAGTTCGCTCGCCCTGAAGTCAGTTTTTCGTTGCCTGTCACGGGATCTTCGCAGCTGGGGGCGAATTCCGTCGAGCGGCTCGCGCCCGCTGCGGCTACAATAAGCGTTGGCTCCCAATGGATTTTCTGACGGAGCGCTCAACCGGCTGCTACTGCATCACGAGTCGATAATGGCTGGACGGACCACCGAAACGGCAGCTTTTCCCGGGAATGCTCCCCCGGTACCGAGCCGCGCGCCCGCGGCCCCGGAGGTCCCCGCTTTCAAAGAGGTCTACCGAGAGTACTTCGACTTCGTGTGGACCTCGGCGCGGCGCCTCGGCATCCAGCCGAGCGGGATGGATGACCTGATCCAGGAGGTCTTCCTGGTAATCCACTCCAAGCTTCACACCATCGAAAAGCAGCAATCGTTGCGCAGCTGGATCTATGGCGTCGTGCGGCGAACCGCGAGCAATCACCGCCGGGCCAGGCGCGCGCACGCGGACGCGAGTTCAGGAACGCCCGGGGACGGCGAGGCACAGTCGCGAGAGCCGACGCCGCTGGAACAGACCGAGCGGAACGCAGGATTACAGCTACTCCTGAACTTGCTCGACCAGCTCGACATGCCGAAGCGAGAGATCTTCGCGCTGGTGGATGTGGAAGACCTGTCGGTGCCCGAGGCCGCGGAGGTTCTCGGGATACCCCTGAATACGGCTTACTCTAGGCTTCGAGTAGCGAGGCAAAGCTTCGAAGCTGCACTGGCGCGCCATGAGGCGCGAACCAAGGGAACCTAATGCTCATGGCTGCTCTTAGTCCTAAGGCCCAGGCAGTGATCCAGGAGGGCCTACGCGAAATGCGCCCCCCGGTGGGGGAGAGTGGCCGGCTCGAGGCTTTGCTCGATGCCCGTCTGAGCACCATTGCATCCCCGGTCCACCAGGCGCCTTCGCCAGTTCGGGCTGGCGGCTGGCGCTTGATGACTTCGCTCGGGGTTGGCGTCGCGTTGGTCGGTGGTGCCGCATTCTTGATGCTGCGACCCAAACCGACCCCGGCTCCGGTTGCCGTAAGTTCCGTTGCGGCAAGCCAGCCCTCCGCGCAGCCAATTGCCGTCCAGCCTGAGGCGCCAACGCCCGCAGTGACGGCGCCCGTAGTGCCGGAGCCCGCGCGCGTGGCCAAGGCGCAAGTGGAACCGCAAGCGTCCTCTGCTCGCCCTCAGGATCGTCTGGCGCAAGAAGTGGCGCTGCTGTCGCGAGCGACCAGCGAGCTGCGCGCCGGCCGCGCGGCGAATGCGCTGAAATCACTCGACGAGCATCAACGCAAGTTTCCCAATGGCGTGCTCGGCGTCGAGCGACGAGCCGTGAGGGCGCAAGCGCTTTGCGCGTTGAAGCGCGTCGGTGAGGGGAGAGCCGAGCTGGCGCACCTCGCGCCTCAATCCCCCGCTGCCGGGCGCGCCAAGCAGCTCTGCGACGCGGCCGCCGAACCAGCAAAATAGCGAGCGTGGGCAACCGATGCGCCTGGGGCGGTCGGGCGCGATCGATATCAACGTTTTGAACGTCAGCGGCGTGAGCGCCGGCTGTGCAGTCGTCCGCCCCGCGCCAAACCTACCGGCGTTCGCTGGTGTTGGCAGCCGAATCGCAGACCTCTTTCGCGCGCGCGGCGGTGGGCGACCCCGCCGCTAGCAGAGCGAGCTCGACTCGACCCTCGCTGAAACGCTGCAATAAGCAGAGGGCTTGTGCCTTCGCAGCGTGCCGTTCCTCGCCCAGCGCCCCGTTTGGAAACCGGCGCTCATGCTCATCGAGGGCCGTCAGCGCTTGCGCCGCTTGCCCAGAACGCACCTGGCTCGCAGCGCCCGACAGCAGCGCAACTTCCTGGGCGAGCGAATCCTGCGCGGGCAGTGCGGGGGCGACCTTTCGCGGAAGAGGCGCAGTCGTAGCCTGCTCCTTCCGCTCCGCGGGTATTGGAGCGCTCGCCGCAATCGCGGCGGCGGACGGGCGAAACGACCCGAGGGGTTGGCTCGATACAAGCGCGGCAGCGGGTGGGAGAGCGACCTCCAGTGGCATGCTCCGTTCCTGTGTGGCGGGCCCCGCCGCTGCATTGGGCCGTCGAAGGAGAAACAACGCAGACCCAATCACGCACAGCCCCAACGCGCTCGCGGACCGAAGCTGCCAGCGGCGGCTGCCCATCAGCCTGTGGTGGAGCGGCGGCATCGGCAGCACGGTAGAACCCAGGCGTGCGCGTAAGGCTGCTGCCACTCGCTGGCGATCCGCGTCCGTCGGACGAGGTGCGTTGCGATACTCTTGGATCAGCGCACGAGCTTTGGGACTGAGAGCAACCGCGACCATTCGACTTACCTTTCGAGCGCTAGCGGGCGCAAATGCAGGCATGCAGCACGCCTGCGCCGCCCTTCGCTAGCTCTCACTCATTGGGAGCAGTGCCGGGAGAGGCACCACTCCGTCGAAAAATCCGCTCGGATACGCATGATCGCGGGTCAGTGCAAATCGAACAAACGGAAAACCGCTCAGGCTGACACTGTGATGGATGTAGGGCTGATTCATGCGCAAACGCAACGCAGGGAGCGCGCGTAGCTCCGTCCGTACCGGAAATGGCAACGCGAAGCGTGAAGCGTCCCCAGCGCTACTTTACGAGATGAAGTCGACTAGAAACGAGTTTGGCTCAGATATCTGAACCCTCGCCGTTATCTGAACCCTCGCCGTGCTCGTCGTGGTTCTCATTCTGCCGCGACGACGCTGAACTGGGCGCCGCCTTCGCCCGACGGAAATTGCGGGTTGCTGCTACTGCGTCGTATGTTTCGACTCTTTCTCTCGCGCGTTCGCCGGGGGCGACAAGTCGAGAGCGGCCCTCGCGGCTTCTGCATCGCGCTAGTCGCGATCGCGGTCGCAGCTTGCTCGGGAGAACGAAGCGACAACGGCGCGATCAGCGCCGTGCTCCCATGACTGGCGGCGTTTAGCGGTTGCTCGTTCCAAGGGATTTCAGGACATGACCAAGACGCACTTCTTCGCTCCGGTCTGCGCGGCGCGCTCGCCCCGGCTCGGTGGTTACTCCGAGGACAGCTCCGACACGCGCCAATCGCGCGCCAAAGGCAGGGCCGGAGCGATCCAGATCGCTTCCGGTAGCGGCGGAGCGGAAACGCGCGGCAGCGCAGACGGCGTGACTTTCGCGTCGAGCGTCAGTCAACCGAAGCGCAGGACGCACCGGCGCCGAACCGTGTCGCCCCGCTGACGTCGGGGTTCGGCGTGGCGCCCTGCCGTGGCGAGAATCATCGCGCGTTGCTCCGCATTCGGAGCGGTCACACCGAGAGCCTCCGCGCGTCAGACCTGAACGCCCGCGAGCGGCGCGGTCGCCTTGCCGCCATCGATGCCCAGATCGGTCTTTGGCGAACCCATGATTTTCGCCACCGTCAGCAGCGCGCGGCTCAGGTTCTCGCCTTGAAAGTTGAGGTGCGCGTCGCCGCGAAGGCGGCCCCCTGCCTTGCCAGCGAAGAGCACGGGCCACTCGGTCCTGTCGTGCACCTTCCCCCATGCGATGTCCGACGTCACGTACACCAGCGTGGCGTCGAGTAGGTTCGTGGCGCCGTGTGGAGTACTCTTGAGCTTGGTCAAGAACTCGTTCAAACAGCGCATCGTATACTGGACGCCCTTGTCGACACGGGGTTGACTGGACTTGTCGCCCGCATCCGTGTGGCAAATCGTATCGTGAAAGTCGTCGTTCATGTCCGACCCGAGGTGCCGGTAGTAGACGTGCGCAGCGGGCAACGAAAACATGAACGATACGACTCGCGTCTTGTCGCATGCCAGAGCGAGTGCCGTGAGGTCCGACATCGCGGTGTTGACGCCCGGAGGCGCTTCGCTCTTGCTGTCCATGGCGACGGTCGGAGCCGTGGGGTTTCCGCACGCCGCAGAAGCCGTGCCAGTCGATGCCATCGCATCTAGGCGAAGCTCGAGGGCTCGAATCGCGTCTAGGTGTGCCTCGACCCGCTGCTTGTCTGCGGACCCGAGGCGTTGCTGTAAGCTTGCCCCATCTTGCAGCACGGCGTCGAGGACGCTCTTTCGCACCTTGATGAGTTTGGCGGCTTGGTCTTGACCGGTGGGAGTGGTCGGCTGGGCGCCCCCCGTGAACAGGCGATTGAAGATAGCCTTGGGATCGAACACCGGGTTGTTTCGAGCATTCGGACCAGTGTGTGAAACCGTGTGAAGTGAGTCCTGATTGCCGTTCGGCGTTGCCGGGGTCACTCCCACCTCGAGCGAACGGAAGGGGGCGCCAGTGGCAATCACATCCGCGACGATTTGGTCGATGGAAGGCGCTCGAACGGCGTTTCCGCTGAGCGGCGCGCTGGTCGTGGCTGCTGCCGACCCCGACGGATGAGGAGATCCGGAATCGACCAGCTTTCCTTCGAGCCCACTGATGACCGTCAGGTGGGACTTCACGCCCGCGAGGGGCAAGAGCTGTGGGCTCAGTTCCCACGCCGTACCGCTGCCGGTCTTTGCCGGTTTCCATACGCCTGGCAATGTGCCGTTGCCGAAGAACCAGGTGACGTACAGCGCAGGAAGCGGCGTGGTCGATTGGGCGAGCGCGGTGCCGCTCTCGTTCAACATCGCCTCCAGCAGCGGCAAGGGAATCACAGCGGCGAGGCCGCCCGCCAGGACGCCTCGCAGAACGGTTCGGCGGTTCAATGCTTTGTGGGTCATGATCGGAAACTCAGGGTTCGGGAGCCACCGTGGAGAAGGCGTCGTGCGTTACCGTATCGACGATCAGATCGCGCAGCTTGTAGCCTGATGTCTGGAAGGAGGCGGTCAACTGATTGATTACACTGCCGTCGACGTCGCGCTCCTCATGCCCGGACGCGTACGCGTAGTACCTGCGAACGAGACACTGAGCGACGATCGCATTAGAGCTCATCGTGAGGCCGAGGCCCCGAGCATCTGCGACCGCAACTCCGTCTACTTCGCCGGAAGGGTCAATGGTCAGGCCGCTGTCGGTCGTGCGGTAACGACCAATCGCGTCAAAAGTCTCCAACGGCAACCCGAGCGGATCCATGAAGTTGTGACAAGCCGCGCACGAAGGGTCGCTTCGGTGCAATTCGAGGCGCTGACGTTTGGTCATGGGCTGCCCCGCAGGGGGTTCCACGAGCATCGCGTTCACGTTGCTCGGCGGCGGTGGGATGGGCCTACACATCAGCGCCTCACGAACGAACTTGCCGCGCAGCGTGGGCGATCCTTCTTTTTGGTTTGCGAACTGCGAGAGGAAGCCCGGCTTGCTCAGGATTCCGATCCGCGGACTGCTGTCGGACAATGTCAACGTCTTGAAGGTGTTGGCATCCAGCCCAGTCGCATCTAGCCCGTATAGCTTGGCCAGTCCTGCATTGGCGATCACCTTTTTGGTGGAGAAAAGCGAGAGCGCGCTGTCCTTGTCGTCGAGCGCTACGGCTTCCCAAACGCCGCGCATGTCGCGCACCATCGCGGCCTGGAGGGTCGCATCGTACTCGGGGAACAGTCCCGAGTCCTTCGCCTGCGTGACGACCCTATCGAGTCGCATGTATTCCTCCGCAAACTGGCCCACCGCCTGGCGCCCGTTGGGCGCGTCGAGCAATCGCTCGACGGCCGCTCGTATGCCTTGCACCGTCGACAGCGCGCCGCTGGCCGCGGCGTCCAGCAGCGCTGCGTCGGGCAGGCTGTTCCACAACAGGAACGAGAGGCGCCCGGCCATTTCGTAGTCGGTGAAGCGACGAACACCATCGGCGCCAAGCACTCCCAGCTCGGCCCGATACAGAAAATTGGGCGACGTGAGCAGCGCAACCGTCGCCCAATGTGCGCCCTCGACCGAGCTGCCCAGCGTGGTCGAGGCGAGCTCGGCAACCGATAGCAATCGGTCGACCTCGGTTGCTTCGAGCGGGCGACGCCAAGCTCGCCGACCCACGGTTCCCAAGAAGCCGCGCATGCAGGTGTCGCTGCTTGGACTTCCGCTCGGGGTGCAGCCGAGGAACTGCGCGCGCTTCGTGGTGTCCGCGAAAACCGCGTTCAGCGCGCTTTCGACGGCCGCTTGGTATTGCTCCACGCCGTTTTGCGAGGTCACGACCGTCGACGCGCCGATTACGGCGAAGTTGCCGGCCCAACTGTCGGGATCCAGGCTGCTCTCGTCGACGTCGACGCCGAGCAGGTCGTGGATTGCGTTCCCAAACTGGGCACGGGTCAATCGCCGCAGCATCGGCGGGGCCGGTTGGAACGGCGGGGGCAACGCTGCGCCGAGGCCTCCCGAACCGCCGATCGTGCCAGCTGTCGCGCCCGCCGCGACGTCAGAGCCCGCCCCGGCCACCGACAGGGTCGCGCCCGCGCCTGCGCGTCCACCCGGCGGCGACCCTCCCGCCCCGGGACTCTCGCCAGTGCAAGCGACGAGCAGCATTGCTCCGCAGGCGGCGAGATGGCGACTGGTGGCGAAGCGGGGCCGTGTTGACAACTTCATCTTGGCTTTCAGACGAGCGCGTGAGGTGCACGGGGCTCAGGGAAGTCTTGCGGAACCGCGCCAGGTCCGTGGGGTCGTCGAGCGTTGTGGCGCAATGGGACGGTATTTGGATCTGCGGTTCGACGGTGTGGTTGTCACGAAATCGAACAATCGACGGATTTCGGGCGCTGCCGAACCCGTGCCGTGACCTTTCGCTCAGTCGACCGACGACTACCGAGGTGTGCGGATGCGGGAACCGAGGTGTGCGGATGCGGGAGGGGTGCAAATTTTTTGACAAAGCCGGTCGAGCGCCGACAAACACTACGTATTTTGCGGTCTCCAACACGGCGCCCGCGATCCGAGCCGCGGCCGATCACGTTTTGGTTACCACTGGAGGATTTGGCTTGAAAAGTCTGGGTCGCTGCTTCGTGCTCGCCGTTGCCATCATCGAGTTCGGGTGCTCGCAGAGCGCTGATCCGCAGACGTCCCAGGCGGGGGGCCCGAGCGCTGGCGGCTCGGGCGCTGGTGGCTCCGCGCGCGGCGGTGCCACTGCTTCCGGCGGCAGCAAAGCGAGCGGGGGAACGACGAGCACTGGCGGCTCCAACGACACCGCTGGTGCACCGGGAAGCAGCGGGATGCTCGGTTCGGGCGGTTCACCGAACAGCGCGGGCGCTGGTGGTACCACGGTCAGCGGTGGTGCCACGGGCGCGGGCGGCGCGGCGAGCGGTGGAACGAGCGCTATGGCCGGAATGCACGCTGGCGGCGCTTCCGGGGCCGGCGGCTCGAACGGAGGCACCGGCTCGACCCTCCTCGGAGGGACGCCGCCGATGGGGTGGAATTCATGGAACGCTTACGGGTGCAACGGTCTGAACGAGACCGTCGTCAAGAGCATGGCAGATGCCTTCATCACGACGGGCATGAATGACGCCGGCTACCAGTACGTCAATCTCGACGAC
>Ga0302321_100005415_pt1 | contig 11170 bp, 10 predicted proteins | sample Fen_T0_1_FD_202505 | JGI IMG/M metagenome (GOLD analysis project Ga0302321, IMG submission 202505) | Peat permafrost microbial communities from Stordalen Mire near Abisko, Sweden - Fen_T0_1 | ecosystem: Environmental > Terrestrial > Soil > Wetlands > Permafrost | place: Sweden: Abisko...
GTCTGGCCACCCTTCGAGCGCGAGTCTCGTTGCCGGCAGGAGACAGAGCATCATGGCGGCGCCGCGCAGGATCTGCGGCCAGAACAGCCCGTCGTAGTCCGTGGCAAACGTGGCAAATCCATTTACGAACGCGCCAATACCAAACACCGCGAAACCGATAGCGGTCAGTAACTTCGCGTTCGTGCGCACTTCCAGGTATGCGGCGATCGGCGACATCAGCAATCTCGCCACGCCGGTGACGATCATGATCTCGCCGATCATGAGCGGCGAATGGCCCCGTACCAGACCGAGGAACAACGCCAGGAGATAAATGGAACCGTACAGGCCAAACCCCAGGACGAAGCTGAAGCCGCAACCGATGCTGAACGAGCGCCTGCGGAAGCGCCTCAAGTCGATGAAGGGGCTCGCGTGACGTAGCGCGCGCCAAACCGCGAGCGCGCCCGCAACGACGCAGGCTGCTTCCAACGAGAACACATAAGCGCCGCTCCAGTCATGACGCGGGCCTTCGTTCAGCACCACTTCCAGGGTTGCCAGGAAGATCGACACGAGGGTCATTGTCGCGAAGTCGATCCGCTTCAGAGCAGAGATGTCCGCAACGCCGATTCGCACGTAAGCACCGACCAGCAGCGCGACAATACATCCAGGCACGACGTTGATCGTGAAGATCGCTCGCCAGCTATAAGCCTCCGTCAGATAGCCGCCGACGAGCGGGCCGACCACCGGCGCGATCATGGCCACGGCACCGGCAACGGTGGTGGCGATGAGCTGGCGCTCCTTGGGGATAAGGATGAATACGCTGGTGAATACTGGCGGGATCAGCATGCCCCCGAAAAAGCCCTGCACCACGCGGATTGTGATCAACGCCACACCGCTGCCGCAGAGCGCACAGCCGATGCTGGCGAGCGTGAAGCCCACGGTTGCGGCCACGAACATCCAGCGCAGCGTGAATGCGCGCGTCAAAAGCCCGGTCAGCGGTATGGCTATGACCTCGGCGGTGAGATAGCCGGTCTGTATCCATCCCAAGCTGTCGTCGGCGATGTCTAGAGACGCGCCGATATTGGTCAGCGCACTCGCCACCACCTGAATATCGAGGATGGCCACGAACATTCCCAAGCACATCGCACTGAAGCCGAGCCACACGAGAACGGGATTTTTCATGCGGATCCTATTGCTCGCGGCGAATCGCGAGCACGGCATTCAACCCGCCGAAGGCAAAAGAATTCGACAGCGCCACTTCCATCTTCGCTTCACGCGCCTCGTTCGGAACGTAGTCGAGATCGCATTGCGGATCCGCAGCCTCGAAATTCGCCGTCGGTGGAATGAAGCCGTGGCGCATCGCGATCAGCGTCGCGGCCATCTCGATCGCCCCGGCAGCACCGAGCGCGTGACCGTGCAGCGACTTGGTCGACGAGACGGCGAGCCGCTCGGCGTGGCTACCGAACACTTCGCGAATGGCGTGCGTCTCGGTGATGTCGTTGACGGTGGTGCCCGTGCCGTGCGCGTTGATGTAATCGACTTGCTCCGGCGCCAGACCGGCATCGGCGAGGCACGCGCGCATTGCACTCGCCGCCCCTTCCAGCGAGGGCAGCACGATGTCGCTCGCATCCGAGCTCATGCCAAAACCGATGATCTCGCCGATAATCGTTGCGCCGCGGGCCTTCGCACGGCTCATGTTTTCCAGCACGACCATCGCCGCGCCTTCTCCAAGCACCAATCCTTTGCGCTCCAGCGAAAAGGGCCGGCAGGTGTCGGGCGCCATGATGCGCATCGCGTCCCACGCCATCAGCGCACCTTGTGTGAGAGCGGCTTCCGCGCCTCCCGCCACTGCGACCTCCACTGTTCCCGCGCGCACCATCTGAAACGCGAGGCCCATCGCGTGATTGGCGGAGGCGCACGCGCTCGAGACCGCGAAGACGGGGCCGCGAATACCGTGCTCCATGGCAACGTGGCTCGGTGCGGCGCTCATCATCAAGCGCGGAATAGTGAGAGGATGAAAGCGCTTGGCACCCTCGGCATAAAGGCGGCGAAAACTGTCGTCGAGCGTGCTCATTCCGCCGACGCCAGAGCCGATAACGGCAGCCGTGCGGCTGCCGAGCTCACCGCGGAAATCGAGACCGGTTCCCGCCATCGCTTCCCGCGCCGCGACGAGCGCGAACTGGGCGCATCGATCCAACATGGCGAGCTTGCGCGACTCGAAATGTGCCGCTGGGTTGAACTCCGGCACTTGCGCGCCGACGGCGACGGCGAGTTTGTCGGTAGGGGCGATCGTCAAAGGCCCGATCGCGCTCCGACCGCCGCGCAGCGGCGCCAACATGGCTCCGCAATCCTGACCGAGTGCGCAGATCGCGCCGAGGCCAGTAATCGCAACACGTGTGGTCAAGTCAGGTCTGCGTAGCTACGGTCTTGCTGCTCAAGTGGATGGCGACGAAATCCATCACGTCACCCACCGTCTTGAAACTCTTGTGTTCCGGGGACAACGCCTGGTTCGCGTTGTACGCGATCGTGATGTCGAACTTCTCTTCGACATCGAAAACGATCTCGAGCATGTCGAGCGAGACGAGATCGAGCGTCGACAATTCGGTGGCCCGACCCAGCCCGGCGGGATCGACCTTCGCGTGCTGCGCGATGATCGCGACGACATCGCGCTCTATGTCCGCGATCATTGCAGTTGAAGGCTTTGGATATACGCCGTATCCATGTATTCGCGAATCGCGAAGATCTGCCCGTCCTTGATATCTACCACCCAGCAGTAGCGGTTGTCGTAGGTTTTGCCGTTCTTGAAACGGCCGGTGCCATGCGTCTCGGCGACGACTTGATCGCCTTTGCTGAACAGCGTCTGGATGGAATTCTGCGGATCCTTGCCTTCGAAGAGGCCGCGCACGGGTTTTAAGAACTCGTCGATGATTCCTTTGTGACCCGAGTGGACACCGGCGCCTGGAATGTCCGATTTGGCCATCGGTTTCCACGTCGAGTGCGGGTGAAGGAGAGTCCTTAGTCCCTCGAGATCCTCCGCATTGAGTTTGTCGAAAAACTGCCTCACAAGCGCTTCGTTCTGCGAATCCGCCATTCTCGATCCCTCTTCGTACTACTTCTTTTTCGCCGCCGGTTGCTGTGCAAGGCGGCAGCCGTGCTCGTCGCGGATGATCCAGCCTCCCGTGGGATCGCTGAAATGCGAGCCGATGACGAACACGTCCGTATTGGCGAGGTCGTCGATGAACCTCACTCGCGTCTCGCGCGCCTTCACCTGATTCATGTCGAAACGCCCGGTATCGTCCGGGCGTTCGAGCTGGATCGGGTTGTGCATCATGTCACCCGTGAGGATTGCACGCTTGCCCCGCGACTCGATCACGATGCTGACGTGGCCTGGCGTGTGGCCCGGCGTTGGCCGCAGCGTGACTTCCGGGCAAATCGAATGGCTCGGCTCGATCAGATCGACGAGCCCGGCATCGAGCACCGGTTGCACAGCGTCGTACATGTGATTGAGATCGTGATAGCCGTGCGTGTCCTTCAGCATCTTCCAGTGCTCGTATTCCTTGCGGCCGAAAAGATAGCGCGCATTCGGAAACGTCGGCACCCACTTGCCGTTCACGAGCCGCGTGTTCCAGCCCACGTGATCGAAATGCAGGTGCGTGCACAGCACGAGGTCGATCTTCTCGGGCCGAAATCCTGCATGCTCGAGATCGCTCAGGAAGTCGCTCTTCATGTTCGTGAAGATGTCGAACTCGCGCTTACGATCCGAGCCGATGCACGTGTCGAGCATGATCTGATGCTCTCGCGTGCGCATGACGAAGCACTGGAACGAGATGATCATCTTGCCTTGCGGTGTCGCGTAATGCGGCTGTAGCCACGGATACGCGAGCACCGTCTGCGGCGTCGCGTCGGGCAGCAGCATCGTGATGTCGTCTTCCCAGTTGTTGACCTCGACGAGCCGCGTGATCTCGACGTCGCCGATCTTCCAGGTGCGCATGGTTTGAATGGACATCGTTACCTCGTGATAGGCGTCGGCGCCGGCCGCCCCAGAATCATGTCGGACGCCTTTTCCGCGATCGCCACAACGCTCGCGTTCGTGTTCGCGCCCACGAGACGCGGATAGATCGACGCGTCGGCGACCCGGAGGTGCTCGAGCCCATGCACCTTCAGCTCCTGATCGACGACGTTGTCGCCGACCGGGCCCATGCGGCACGTCGAGCCCGGGTGGTGTACGGTCGTGAGCGTGCGGCGGATGTGCTCGATCCACTGCGCGTCGGACGAGACCGCGGCGCCGGGCAGCACTTCGCGCCCTTGATACTTTCTGAAGCTCTCGTGCGCGAAGATCGTGCGCGACATTTTCAAGCCGCGCAGCAGCGTTTGAATATCGGTTTCGTCGCTGCCGAGCGCGGGATCGATGAGCGGCAAGGCGAGCGGATCCGGGCCGGCCAGCGTCACGCGCCCCGTGCTCTTCGGATACAGACACACGATGACGATCGCATAGCCGTGGCCGAGAGGAATCGGGAACGGGCGCGTGTTGCGTCGCGCCGGCTGGAACACGATCTGCAGATCGGGGCGATCGGACTCCGGCAACGTGCGGATATACGCGTTGGTTTCGAACAGGTTGCTCGCGTACTGACCTTTGCGTGTCGCGAGGTAGCGAAAGGCTTGCGCGATGTTGCGCGGCAGCGCCTTCCACGAGTGGCCGTACGACGTCGAATCGTCCGTCTCCATCGCGATCGGAGCAGCCGGGTGGTCCCTGAGGTTCTTCCCCACCGCCGACAGATGATGCACAGGCGTGACGCCCCAGGATTGCAGATCCCGTTCGTCGCCCACACCGGAATTCAGCAGCACGTGCGGCGAATGGAACGTGCCGGCCGCGACGATGACTTCCTTGCGCGCGCGCAGGCGTTTGATTCCGTCCTGCCCCTGCGTCTCGACGCCGACGGCGAGCTTGCCGTCGAACAGCACGCGCCGCACGCGCGTGAGTGTGAGCAGTTCGAGGTTGCGGCGCGTCAGCGCGGGCTTCAGATACGTGCTCGCCGTCGAGACACGGAGCCCGTTCCAGATCGTGCCCTGACGATACCCGTAGCCGTTCGGATCCGGGTCGTTGAAATCGCGCTGCTCCTCGTAGCCGAGTGACGCCATGCTCGCGTTGAAGTCATCGCACAGGGGATTACGGCTCGTCGGAAACATCACGCCCATCGGCCCGCCCGTCGCGTGATACGGCGAGCCCGCGTACTCGGGATTGTTCTCGGAGCGCAGGAAGTACGGCAGAAGATCCGCGTAGGACCAGCCGGGATTGCCCATGGCGGCCCAGTCGTCGTAGTCCTTCGCCGGCCCGCGAAAATAGGCCATGCCGTTGATGGACCCCGTACCGCCGACCACGCGGCCGCGTGGCAGCGGCACCTGCCGGCCATTCAGGTGCGGCTGCGGCACCGTAGTGAACCCCCAGCCGAACTTGCGGCTCATGATCGCGCAGCCCACAGCCGCCGGAATCGCGATGAACGGGTGGCGTTCGGAGCCGCCGGCTTCGATCAGGCAGACGCGATTGGCGGAGTCTTCCGACAAGCGGCTCGCGAGCACGCAGCCGGCCGTGCCCGCTCCGATGATGACGTAGTCGAACTCGCGATCGAACTCGGTCGTTGAGGTGCTCAAGAGTGGTCGTCCGCGAGTGTCGCCCTCGCTCGTTAGCTGCTACTTTAACAGCCGCTCATCGGATGGGTATAGCGAGGAACTTTGGTGGATCTCAGCACGCAAATCGAGGCGCGCGGCGCCACGTATCGCTTCGGCGGGACATTCGCACCCGAGTACCGCGCCGTGGCCGACGCCTTCATCGAGAACTTCAAAGTCGAGGACGAGGTGGGCGCTGCCTGCTCCGTCGTGCTCGATGGCCGCACGGTCGTCGACGTGTACGGCGGCTGGCGCGATAGCGCTAGAGCTAAGCCGTGGGACGCGCCGACGACGGTGTGCATGATGTCGGTGGCGAAAGGCATCACGGCCATCTGCTTCAATATGCTGATCGATCGCGGGCTCGTCGATCCCAACGCGCACGTGACCGACTATTGGCCGGAGTACGGGCACAACGGCAAAGAGAAGACGCTCGTGCGGCATTTTCTCGACCACACCGCGGCCGTGCCAGTGTTGACGACGAATCCGCTGTGGCCAGGGGCCATGTTCGATCGCGAAGCAATCGTGAAAGCGCTCGAGGAGCAAGCGCCGCTGTGGGAGATCGGCACGACGGCGGCCTACCACGTGCACCATCAAGGTTTTCTGCTCGGCGAGATCATGCGCCGCGTGACAGGCAAGACCGTCGGGCCGTTCCTGCGCGAGGAAGTGGCCACCCCGCTGCACGCCGAGTACTACATCGGCGGCATGACCGATCGGCAGCAGTCGTTCGTGGCCGAGGTGATGCCGAACATGGAAGCGAAGCTGTTTGCCGCGAAGGATGGCGCCGACCAGACGTCGCTGCGAGCCCTCGCGTTCAAGCAGAACCCGGCCGAGCCGTGGGCGACGACGATGAACCGGCGCGAGTGGCGCACGGTGGAGGTGGCAAGCGGCAGCGGCCACGGCAACGCGCGCGGGGTCGCGCGCATCTACGGAGCGTTGCCGCTTGAAGCGGGACTCAACGGCGTGAAGCTCATGAGCCAACGTCAACTTGCGGCGATGACCACCGAGCAGCACCACCAGACCGAAGCGCTACAGGACCGGCCGTATCACCAGGCGCTCGGTCTGCTGCTGAACACGCCGGAAGCCGTGTACATGGGTCCGAACATGCGCAGCTTCGGCCATCACGGCATCGGCGGCTCGATCGGATTCTGCGATCCCGACGCGCGCATGGGCTTCTCGTACGCGTGCAACAAGATGCACGCAGTCGGCACGAACGGGCCGCGCGCGAAGCGTTTGATCGACGCCTTCTACGGCTGCGAGATCTGATGGGGCTCGAACGCGGCTCAGATCGTTTTGATTTTCGCCGGCGCGGTTTCCCGTAGGAATAGGCTAAATAGACCGCCGCACAACGCGCACACCATCATCACGACCATGTGCGCCACGAGCGACGTCTGATCCGCGATCCAACCCGAGATGGTGGGCGACAACACGCCCCCGACGATTTCGCCGGCGCCCACTACGAGGCCCATCGACGATGCGGCCAGCGCCTTCGGCACCGTCTCCGACGGGATCACGCCCATGAACACGGCAAAGGAACCCGATGCCGTCCAACCAACCAGCAACAGCAGACTCAATGCCCACAGTGGACCGTTGAAATACAGGGCAGCGATCGGCGTGACGAGCCCGATGAACGTGAAGATGATCATCGCCGGCTTGCGGCCCACGCGGTCCGAGATAGCCGGCACCACGAAACCGCAGATCATCGTGGCGATGCCCATCGGCGCGACCACCTGCCCCGCGACGTCCGGCGCCATGCCTTTGACGACGGTGAAGAACACCGGGAGGAAAATGATCCCCACGAGGTACCACGAGATCATGAACACCGAGATGCCGGAGCAGACGAGGATGTTGCGCTGCTTCAGCATGTCCAACATGCCGGGCTTTGGCGCATTCACCGCCGCGGCCTCTTGCGCGACCGGCTTCGGCTCTTTGACGAACAGCCAGATCAGCACGGCGCAGATGAGCCCCGGCACCGCGCTCAAGTAGAACGCCGTGCGCCAGTTGTACGTGCTGGCGAGCCACGGCAGCACGAGCGGCGCGATCGTGGTGCCGAGCAGCGAAGCGAAGAAGTTCTGCATCAGGCCCGCGTTGACACCGCGACGCTTCGGCGATGACTCGACATTCATGATCGAGAAGCAGATCGGCAGGAACGGGCCTTCGGCGAAACCCATGATCACGCGCGCCATCACCAGCATCATGAAAGTAGCGGCGATGCCGGACAGCGCCGAGCACAGCGAAAACACCACGACAGACACCAGCAGGAACGGTTTGCGCAAGCCGCTGCGATCCGACCACGCTCCGATGGCGTAGGCGGAGATGGCCCACGCCAACGACAGCCCCGATCCCAGGATGCCAATCTGCGCCTGATTCAGGTGCAGATCGTTGATGATGTACGAAGCCAACGGACCGATGGCATTGCGTTCGAAGAACACGATGCCGAACGTGAAGCCGAGCAACAGCAGCAGGCCGTTCTCGTACGTGAACACCTTACTCTTGCTACTTGAGTCCATCGTCCCCCCGATCAGAACCGTTGTCGTTGTTGTGGAGTGCCTTACAGCGCCGCAGAGGTGACGATGTCACACAGGCGCTGGAACCGCTCGATGTTCTGCGCCTGGCTCATGATGCCGGCGCTCAGGAAAGCGAACGTGATCTCGCGGACCGGATCCACCCAGAACAGCACGCTGCCCGCCCCGTAGTTGCCGAACGTTTCCGGCGAGCACAACGTACCGTAGATCGCGTGGTGGATGCCGGGGCCGCGAATCGCAAAGCCGAGACCCATGTATGCGGGGTACGGCCGCCAGCCCGCGCGATTGGCGACCACTTTGTAGAGCTCGTTCGGCTTCTCGCCCGTCAAATTGCGAGTGGCGAGCTTCAGGATCGCCGGCGACAGCACACGCGCGCCGTCGAGCTCGCCGTTGAGACGCAGCATCTCCGCGAAGCGGAACAGGTCCGGCACCGAGCACACAGCGCCCACCCAGGGCATCTCCGCGTCCGGATCCTCGAACGCACCGTTGATGCCGGGCACTCGCGAGCTCGGATGCTGAGTGGGTGCGTTCGCGCCGAACACGGGCACTACGTGCCGCGGCTTCAGGCGGTCTGGCCGGCCGATGGCCGACGACATCATCTTCAGCGGATCGAACAGATCCTGCTGCACGATATCGCGATAGCGGCGACCTTTGGGATCGATGCGTCGCACCATCTCGCCCAGCAGCGCGTGGTTCGCGAGCGGCGAGTAGTCCACGCGTTCCTGCGGCTCGCACACGGCGTGCACGTTCTCGCAGATCGCTTCGATGATGAGTGGCAGCTGGTCGATGTTCATGCCCTGCTTCGGCGTGAACACGGAAGGCAAACCCGACGCGTGCGTGAGCAGATCGTAAACCGTGATGCGTTCGCGAATGCCGCCAGAGAATTCCTTGATGACCTCGGAAACCTTCGTCGTGAGCATCAACTGGCCGCGCTCGATGGCGCGAAACACCAGAATGTTCGTGATGGCTTTAGTAGCCGAGAAAATGCTGAACACAGAATCCATGGCGAGCGGCTTCGTTCCCGCTCCGCCCTCGTCGCCGATCGCGGTTTCCAGCCCCACCTTGCCGCCGCGTGCGACTTTGATGACGGCGCCGAAATACCGGCCCCGCGCAATGTCTTCTCGTATGACGGCCTGAACGTGATCCAGGAGGTCCGGCCGCCAGGCCTTCGGTAGCTCGCTCATTCCACACCTTCTCTATGCTTAGGCAGAAGCGGAGATGCCGCCATCCACTTGTAGAACCGCGCCGTGAATGAACTCGGCATCGCGGCTCAGCAAGAACGCGATCGCCTTGTCGTTGTCGCTCTCGCGCCCGAGCCGGCGCAGCGGAATCGTTCGCGCCCGCCTCTCGTATTCCGCGGCGTCGTTGATGCCGAGCGCGCCCGGAGTGGGCACGGAACCCGGCGCCACGGCGTTCACGCGAATCTTGCGCGGCCCGAGCTCGGCGGCGAGCGTACGTGTGAGCGAAGTGACGGCGCTCTTGATGGCGCTGTACACGAGTGTTGTGGGATAGCCGCGCACGATCACCGGCGAAGACAGATTGATGATCGAGCCGCCGATGTCGGGACGCATATGCCGGACCAGCGCCTGCGAGCCCCAGATCGCGGACTTGAAGCCCGCGCCAAGCATCTTGTCGACGGTGGCTTCGGTCACGGACTCCAACGGTTCGTACTTCAGAAAGGCCGCGTTGTTGATGACGGCGTCAATGCGCCCTCTGCGCTTAGCAAAGTCGGCGGCCATGGCCGCGAACGCGTCCTGGCCCGAGACATCGCACGTGAAGCTGTCGGCCTGCCCGCCCGCTGCTTTGACCTTCGCCGCCGTATCCGCAGCGCTCGCGCCGTCGATATCGGCCACCCCCACGACCGCCCCGCAGCGCGAGAGATGCAGTGCGGCGGACCTCCCGAGGCCTCGACCCGCACCGGTGATCAGCACGACAAGATCGGAAAGATCGGGCAGCAACTCTTTAGCCATCGACGTGAGCTCTCTAGCGGTAATACACGAGGCCCGTCACGAAGTGCGAGAACTGATGGAACGTCTCCGATCTCGTGATGGGGAAATGCAGCAGTATCTGCCCGAACACGACCGCCGCCCCGATCTTCGAAGCGAAGCCGAGCTTGCCCGTCTCGCGCCAGTCGTGCACCAGAATGGCAGTGGCTATCGCCGCCATCGTGGCGTACGTCGCAACCACGGGCAGATAGTCGAGCTGGAACAACACCTGGTACGTGCGATTGATGCCCGGCGGCAATAGCGGAATCGTCGCAAGCAGAATCAGCCGGCGGTGATTCTCGGGATTGCGAACCTGGCGAATCGCGAGCGTGAAGAGAAAACCGAAGCCGAGCAGCGCCATGAACGAGAGATACACGAGGTCGTAGTAGAACGGCGACTTGCCGGCACCGGCTCCGCTGAACCCGAGCAGCGAGATCAGTGAGCCCGTAAATATCACGGCAGTGGCGAGCGCAATCCCGAACGTGCCGAGGCTGCGATGCAGGGCCACGTTCTTCACGTTGATGAGCCAGGTCTGCACCATCAGCAGCGTCATCCAGCTGATGAACGTAATGCCGTGCAGGTGAACGACGGGTGGCATGGTCTTCGGGTCGTTCGTGAGGTAGCGCTGCAGCGCGGCGAGGCTGAAGCCCCCGAACACGTAGGCCGCCATGACGAAGGCGATCCAGAAGTAAAACGAAAGACGGACGCTTCTGCGGGCGGCGTATTCGGCGGGAATGCTCGACATGATTCGACCTCTTATAGTTCTCGTGGCTGAGGCCGTAACCTTCCTTGGATCGGCTGTGTCGAGCGTATCGGGATTTGGCCGCCCGGGAAACCCTACTTCGGAACAACGATGTCCGGCAGCGGACTATCGACGACTTCCTTCGCGCGCGCGTCCGGCACTCCGAGTGCACGCAGCACATGGTGCGCAATCACTCGCGGCTGTGAACGGCCGCCACGAAGCGTGGTCCGCACGGTAGCGAGCACCGTACCCGTCATCAAGTCGCGGCCGACCGTCGCATT
>Ga0302321_100005416_pt1 | contig 11170 bp, 13 predicted proteins | sample Fen_T0_1_FD_202505 | JGI IMG/M metagenome (GOLD analysis project Ga0302321, IMG submission 202505) | Peat permafrost microbial communities from Stordalen Mire near Abisko, Sweden - Fen_T0_1 | ecosystem: Environmental > Terrestrial > Soil > Wetlands > Permafrost | place: Sweden: Abisko...
GCCCACAACATCCTGAATTGGAATCCAAGCATTGACCTCGAAGAGGGTGTCCGTCGTACCATTCCTTTCTTTAAAGAAAAGCTGGGGCTTGCATGAGCATGATCCTTACCGACACAAAAGAGCGCACCCGCTTCTTGAAGTTCGCTTTGGTAGGCACGATCGGAGCAGCCATTGATTTTGGTGTAATGAATCTGCTTTCGCATTTTATGAACATGCGCCTCGTGTTTGCTGGGACAATTTCATTCACTTGTGCAGTGATCAGCAATTTTATATGGAATCGCTTTTGGACCTATCCCGAATCGCGCTCGCGCCCGTTGTTCAATCAACTGGGAATGTTCTTTTTGGTAAATTTGGCAGGTATTGCAATTCGTATTCCCATCCTGCAATATCTTGAGCCACCTTTACTTAGCTTTTTTAAAGGCATATTCCATACATCCTACGATACCGCCGAATTCTATGCAAAGAATCTTACCCTTGCAATTGCGGTTGGAATCGTAATGTTATGGAATTTTTTCGTGAACAGATATTGGACTTATAATGATATAGATCAATCGTAACGAGGTTCAAGTATGAGTCCCACACAGCCTGTGCTTATTCCCATCTACACCAGCAAAGGTGACGCCGAAGCATTTCTCGTTTACCCTTATCTTTTCAATCGAATTGGAGACTGGATAGGCTTTGTCACACCCAAGCGGGATGTTTATTCAGTGCGTGGAGAATACGTCGGCACTTTGACAAACGACCCGCGGATTGTTCGCAAGCGCGCGACATCCACGCTCAAGCCGGGACTAAAGCCGCCACCCAAACCGCCAAAAGTATATCCGCCTGCGACAATTCCCCTGCCGCCCATGATGTCTGACTTAAGTCTCTCATTGATCGACATATTGCTCGATGCTCCTGAACGACTTCACACGCTTGATTCCGGTGAAGGCCGCCAGGACATGGATTAACTAATCGACACAAACAAGATGACAACTCCATCCAAGCCAAAAACCGCCCGCGCCTCACATATCAGCATTGCGCAATTAATGCATCCCGAACATGCCAACATTTTGGGACACGTACATGGTGGATGGATTATGAAACTTGTGGATGAAGCTGGAGCGCTGGCCTGTATGCGTCATGCGCAAAAAAAAGTTGTCACAGTAGCCGTCGACTCGCTGGTCTTCCGTGAGCCGATCAAAATTGGTGACCTGGTTATCCTCAATGCAGAAGTAACTTACACAGGCAGCACTTCAATGGAGGCAGAAGTACAGGTTACAGCAGAAAACCCCATCACCGGGGAACGCACACACACAAACACAGCTTATCTCGTTTATGTTGGGCTGGACGACAATGGACGGCCAACCCCCATTCCTGCGTTGATCACCGAATCGGATGAAGAAAGACAACGCATGGAGCAGGCGAAAAAACGTCAGGCATATCGTATCTCGCAGAGATAGATTCACCCCAAAGTCAGGGAGTTTGTTCCCGCATTTCGATAGCAAGCCGTCGAACGCCAAAAAAATCACCGTGCAAAAAATTCGCCAACACCCCATTCTTATCCTGCTGAGCATCAATATTGTGATCGGTTTTTTTACCTTTCGTAATTACGGCTTGTCGTGGGACGAGCCGCTCTTTTACAATTATGCCAAGGCGCTTGGTTACGCATATTCACCGCAGGAATGGTTCAGCGGAAATTTCAATCTTGAGAATGCATACGGTTCCAGCGGAACAGACCACGCGAATCGTGGACCTGCATACATATTGTTTGCTCAACCACTTGAAACTGTGCTTGAGTCCGCTGGTTTGGATAACGCTTCCGCATGGCATCTGCTCAACTTCCTGACATTTCAACTTGGCGTGTATTTGCTCTATCGTTTGGCAAAACGTTGGATGAGCAATCCTGCGGCGCTCGCATCCGCCGCATTATTTGCATGGCAGCCACTCTTGTGGGGACATGCTTTTATCAACCCTAAAGACCCACCGTTTCTTGTTTTCTTTTTAGGGGCAGTTTGTTTCGGTTTTGAGATGGTTGATAATTTAAATAAAGATGCCATAGGCTTTTCCTCTTCAAAGACATGGTGGAAATCTTTATGGATTATCCTGCCCGCTGCGTTCTTTTTAGGAATTGCCACATCCATTCGTGTGCTTGGTCCATTGGCGGGCGTGCTTGTAGGGGTTTATGCTGTCAGTCGGCTAAAAAACATCACCGTCCCTGTGCTGATAAAGTATCTTTCAGCTTATGCCATTCTCACCATTTTGATTGTATTTATTACTTGGCCATATCTATGGACAAATCCGCTTCAGAGATTTATCGAAGATTTTGGCTTCATGTCTGATAATCCCACGCAATTGCAGGTCTTATTTAACGGTCAGCTCTACCATGCGGATGAACTGCCGCGTCGCTATCTTCCTATTTTGCTTGGCATCACGCTCACCGAGCCTATCCTGCCGTTATTCCTGATTGGTGTGTTTACTGCATTCTGGGGAAAAATAAAAATCAAAAACTGGTCAGTGATCCTTGAATATTTTTTGCTTCTGTTCTGGTTCCTTATTCCATTTGCCTATGTCCTGGTCAGCAAGCCGCCGATGTACGATGGCTACCGTCATTTTCTTTTTATGCTGCCGCCAATATTTATTTTTGCAGGACTTGTTCTCGAAATATTATTTGAAACAATCAAATCTCGCTGGGCTGTCAACGCGTTGACCTTGCTAATGCTTGCACCCGGAATCATTGGCATTATCCAATTGCATCCATACGAATACACATATTACAATTCATTTGCGGGCGGCACAAGTGGCGCATTCCGCAATTACGAAACAGATTACTGGCTTACCTGTTACAAGGAAGCTGTCGAACAATTCAACAAGCCAAACGCCCAGCTCTTCATCAAACGCGAACCATACATTGCGTCGTACTATGCGGATAAAAGCATTTCCATCCGTGATTACCGGACTGAGTTTGGCAAGATCCAATCCGGCAACTTTGTACTTGTCAACAGCCGCGCAAATGAAGATATCAAAACTTTTAGGGATGCGCCTGTCATCCTGCAAATCCGCCGCGGAAATGCGGTATTCTGTGAGATAAAACAAATCCCATGACCACACATCGTGAACGTATTCAAGCATGCCTCAAAGGTGAAACACCAGATCGCACACCGATTGCTCTCTGGCGACACTTCCCAGTTGATGACCAAAACCCCGAAACTTTGGCTTCATCCACTTTGCATTTTCAAAACACTTACGACTTCGATATCGTTAAAGTAACGCCCGCCTCCTCATTTGCAGTCAGGGATTGGGGTGTGGAAGATAAATGGATGGGCGATGCCGAAGGCTCAAGACGATATACCACACGCATCATTCATGAACCGGGTGACTGGGAAAAACTTAGCGTGCTTGACCCAACTTCCCCGCATTTAGCCGGACAATTGGATTGTCTGCGTTTGCTGCGAAAGAATCTCAACCTCGAGACTCCGCTTATCCAAACGATATTTAATCCTCTTTCACAGGCAAAAAATTTGGCGGGTAATGAAACCCTGCTTGCGCATCTTCGAGAATATCCTGAAGCCGTAATGAAGGGATTGGAGACTATCTCAAAGACCTCATCGAAATTTATCGAAGCTGCCTGTCAAATTGGCATTGACGGAGTCTTCTATGCCATTCAACACGCTCAAGCGGGAATGATGGAATTGGATGAATACAAGACCTTCGGTTTACCCTTCGACCAGCAGGTTCTAGAATCAACAAGGGATTTATGGTGCAATATGCTCCATTTGCACGGCAAAGACGTTTTCTTTTCATTGTTGAGACTTTACAACTTTCAGATCGTCAACTGGCACGACCGCGAAACGTACCCGTCACTGTCAGAAGCTCAGAATGTCTTCAAGGGCACATTGTGCGGAGGCTTGAGGCAGGATACTCTCGTTTTCGAGGATCAAGCCAAAGTCAAGGAAGAAGCGGAGGATGCAATCCGTCAAACGCAGGGGCGTCGCTTCATCTTAGGCACGGGATGCGTCGTACCAGTCACTGCGTCACATGGAAATATAACGGCGGCAATAAAAAGTGTTCGCCTAGTTGAAAATGAGGGCAGGGAATGAGCCTGCGCGTAATCTCTGGCAGTGCAAGAGGAAGAAAATTGAAGTCGGTGCCCGGCGACACAACCCGCCCCGTGATGGACCGTGTGAAAGAGGCATTGTTCAATATTCTTGCTGATGATGTGATCGATTCAAAATGGTGGGATTTATTTGGCGGGACAGGCGCAATTGGTATTGAAGCATTAAGTCGGGGTGCGGACTTCGTTCGTTTTTCGGACTTAAACCGCGCGCCAGTGGAAACGATCAAGGAAAATGTGGCACATTGCGGATTCGCGAATCAGTCTGAGGTCCGCAAGGGCGATGCTTTCAGCATGTTGAGCGCACAAGTTGACAGGAAATTTGAATATATTTACATTGCGCCACCGCAATACCACGAAATGTGGATCAAGGCGTTGAAACTGGCCGATGAAAATATTGGTTGGCTCACGGATGATGGAACGGTCATTGTGCAAATTGATCCGACAGAATATCAGGAAATTGAGTTGAAAAAACTTGAGGAAACCGAGCAAAGAAAATACGGCAGCACGTTGATCATTTTTTATGATCGGGTCGAGTAACTTTACCAGTCTGCAACCCATACCAACTGAAAGCGTAGAAACAACTGGAGGTAACCATGACAGAAAATTTTCGAACCGAAGAATTCAAAGTGGAAGGCGAGAAACTGCTTTCGAAGATCAAGGAATTGATCCACGAAGGAAACATCCGTAAAGTTATTATCAAAGATAAAGAAGGCAAAACGTTAATGGAAATCCCGATGACATTTAGCGTAGTGGGAGTGCTCATCGCACCGCAACTGGCTGCCATCGGAGCCATCGCCGCGTTATTGAGTGAAGCAACCGTTATCGTTGAAAAAGCGGAGTAAGTATGAGCGTTTTCGAAATTGTCTTTTGGGGAGCGATTGTCGCCGAAATGGCAATTCGCGCACCTATCAGTCAAAAACAAAGAAAAGAAGCCAAGTCTGAAAGCAGAACAAGCTGGCAGGAAAAAACAATGTTAGGATTACTCTTTCTTGCCATGTTCTTCCTGCCGCTGATTTATTCCGCAACGACCTGGCTCGATTTTGCAAATTATTCGCTGCCAGTCTGGGCTGGCTGGCTTGGTGTGATTTTGATCCTGCTTGCGTTGCTTGTCTTTTGGCGCTCTCACGCTGACCTTGGACTGAACTGGTCGCCTTCGCTTGAAATTCGCACAGAACATAAACTCATCACAAACGGTATATTCGGTACCATTCGCCACCCCATGTATGCCTCTCAGTGGATTTGGGTCATTGCCCAGCCTTTGCTAATACAAAACTGGATCGCAGGTTTTCTAAATCTATTTGTGTTCGCCGCGTTCTACCTGCTACGAGTCCGCGCTGAAGAAAAAATGATGTTGGATACATTCGGGGATGAATATCGCGAGTACATGAACAAAACCGGCGCAGTGCTGCCTAAATGGAAATAATGTACAGGCAATACATCTTTCGATAACAGTCTATTTACGGGACCAACAACTTTGGTCGGATACTATCCGCCCAGGCATGGATGGCTTTCCAATCGCGGTGATCGCATTCCTTCCAAACACCGAACAACACACTCAAGCGGAACATCAAGCGGTCACGCAAGGTCGGGACCTTGGAGATTTCCAACGTCCCAGCAAACAATCCTTCACTGACAGGTTTAACTAGAGTCCGCACGGGTGCTAGAAACTCAGCAACAAAGGGCCGGTAATTTTCTCCATTACGCATTACAAGAGTCATGCACACCAAAAAGGCCGCGAATGGCTTACGGGAAAGTTCAACTTGATGTGTTTTTATAAACTGCACCGCTTCCGGCAGCCAACGTTTATCTTGAATGGCACTACCGGCTACAACCGCTTGGTACGAAGAAAGGTCCGTGACTTCTTGCATTGGCAGCACATCTACCAGTGCGCCGCCTTCTGAGAGAGTCTCACCAATTACTTCAGCCACACCAGCAGTGGAGCCGGTACAGGTTGCGTAGGTCACAAGGATTTTATTTGGCATTTTGAATTATCCTATTCTTCTAAGTTCTGCAATAGTGAATATCATACGTAAAACAAATAGCAAAGGTGGCGAGAAACGTACCAGTTACAGTTCTCCAATATTTCGTCGTCCGGCGTATAATTGAATGCGTTATTCAGAAATCATTCTAATCCACATTATTCCAGATGGAGTTTCTCGCAAGATTATTGTTTGTGGTGTGGCGTTTACTCAAATTTCACAACGAGTTTTCATAAATATAACCCAGGTTGTCATCGTGCCAAGAACCGTAAAGTCCTTGTTGCGAAATTTGCTAATTTAGTTGCAATTTCAAGGTGACAACTTGAGTTAAATAAACATAGAAGGATTAATATGGTAAAGAAACGAATAGCTGTTTTTACAAGCGGCGGAGATGCACAAGGTATGAATGCCGCAGTTCGGGTGATTGTGCGCACTGCATTGGAAAGAGGGGTGGAGATATACGCGATTTATGAAGGCTATCAAGGAATGGTCGACGGCGGGGACAGCATTCGCAAAATGGACTGGAACTCAGTTGGGGGCATATTGCAACTTGGCGGCACTGTAATTGGCACAGCGCGCTCAAAAGAGTTCATGACTCGCGAGGGTCGCCGTCAGGCCGCCCGCAACTTGATTGAGCATGGCATTAACGGAATAATCGTCATCGGTGGCGATGGTTCACTTACTGGCGCGAACATTTTTCGACAGGAATGGCCCTCGCTGGTAGCAGAGTTGGTCAAGAATGGAGATATCTCTGCCGACGAGGTGAAGGAACATTCCAGCCTGTCCATCGTTGGGCTGGTAGGTTCCATAGATAATGACTTTCACGGCACTGATATGACTATTGGAGCTGATACTGCGCTGCATCGCATCACCGAAGCTGTGGACGCAATCACCAGCACCGCGGCCAGCCACCAACGCACTTTCATAGTGAAGGTTATGGGGCGGAATTGCGGCTACCTAGCCCTGATGGGAGCGCTTGCCTGTGGTGCCGATTGGGTGCTGATTCCTGAGGCACCACCTGATGTGGATAACTGGGAAGATGTAATGGCTGAACGTCTCAAGGCGGGTCGCAAAGCGGGACGCAGAGACAGTATCGTGATTCTGGCAGAAGGTGCGCAGGACCGGTATGGAAAATATATCGGTAGTACGCAAGTCCAGAAGGCGTTGGAGGAAAGACTTGGCGAGGAGGTACGCATTTCTGTGCTGGGACATATCCAACGTGGTGGTCGTCCGAGCGCCTTTGACCGCAACTTGGGAACGCTCATGGGTTACGAGGCTGTCGAAACCATACTAAATGTTCGTCCGGAAGATGAACCTGTGGTGATTGGCATCAAGAATAACCGTATGATACGCCTACCGTTGATGGAGAGTGTTCTGAAAACGCAGGCAGTAGCAAAGGCAATTGCCGAGAAGGATTATGAGCGCGCCATGTCCTTACGAAGCTCGTCGTTTTCAGATGCGTTCAAAACCCTGCGGACAATGATTCGTGCCTTACCTCACCCCGTTGAGGCGGGTCGGAAATGTTACCGCATTGGAGTGCTCAATGCTGGCGCGCCCGCACCTGGAATGAACACTGCGGCTCGTGCGGCAATCCGCTTTGGGCTGGATCAGGGACATAGCATGGTTGGAATCCATAACGGCTTTGAGGGGTTGGCAAATGGCGAAGTAAAAGAGCTGGACTGGATGAGTGTCAGCGGCTGGGCTTCGATGGGGGGCTCTTTATTGGGCACCAATCGCAAGGTTCCTATCGGGAAAGACTTTTACGAAATGGCACGCGTGATCGAGGATAACAAGATTGACGCACTGCTATTTATCGGCGGTTGGACTGCCTACGAAACTGCTCACGCCATGATGTTAAACCGGACAAACTTCCCGGCATTTAATATTCCAATGGTCTGCCTGCCCGCATCCATTAATAACAATCTGCCAGGTTCCGAGTTTAGCATCGGGGCTGATACGGCATTGAATAGCATTGTAGATGCTGTTGATAAAATCAAAATGTCAGCAGGAGCAACCCGCCGCTGCTTCGTTGTTGAGGTAATGGGACACCACTGCGGTTACCTGGCAACAATGGGAGGCATGGCCACTGGGGCTGAACGCGTTTATACACATGAAGAGGGTATATCCCTTAGGGATTTGCAGCACGATGTGGAAATGCTGACTAATGGATTTCAAGTAGGCAAACGGTTGGGGCTAATGATCCGCAATGAGTACGCCAACGCGGTATATAGCACAGCTTTTATGTGTGCGCTTTTTGAGGAGGAGGGTCACGATTTGTTTGACGTGCGTCCGGCAATATTGGGTCATTTGCAGCAGGGCGGCGATCCTTCCCCATTTGATCGCATTCAAGCCAATCGCTTTGCCCGTCTGAGTATGGAGGCATTGATTCAAGAATGCTCGCAGGGCGGAAGTCAGGTCAGCTTTATGGGCATTCAAGACGGAAAACTCCAGTTTCATGATATGCAAGACTTTGAGCGAATGATCGACGCTGACCACCAAAGACCAAAAAAACAGTGGTGGCTGGATTTGAGAAACATAGCCAGCGTATTGGCACAGCATGGTCCGTCGCAAAATATTTGATGATATAAGCAATGCAAGAATAAAATAAAATCTTTAAAGGCAATAAAACATACAACAAGAGATGGCTATGAAATCTTTTCGAAAAGAACTTTGGTTTAATATTCCCACCCGCCGCGGATTTGTAAACATTACCCCGCAAGTTGAAGAGTGCCTAAACGAAAGCGGAATTAAGGAAGGTATTATTCTGGTTTCCGCAATGCATATAACAGCTTCGATTTTTATCAATGACGACGAATCGGGTTTGCACCAGGATTATGATCGCTGGCTCGAAGAACTGGCGCCTCACGAGCCGATAAGTAAGTACCTACATAATCGTACTGGGGAAGACAACGCCGATGCCCACATGAAACGTCAAATCATGGGGCGTGAAGTTGTGGTTGCGGTGACAGAGAGCAAACTCGATTTTGGTCCGTGGGAACAGATTTTCTACGGCGAATTTGACGGGCGACGACGCAAACGGGTATTGGTAAAGATTATCGGGGAATGACCATATATTTCACAGGTGGTTTATCCCGATATTCTCTTCATGTTGGTTAAATAATAAGATCAAAAAAGGTGAGCATCTCTTGTAAATTGATGCTCACCTTTTTGTAACGTAGCAGATAGCATTGATCTGCCCCCTCAGATTTCAGCCCAATATTTTAGTTATTCATTACGAGTTGAAGCTACAGTTTCTCCCAAGTCTATTTTTCGAGTGGTATAGTTTTCGTAATCAGGGACGAGACGGTTGTATTCACCATCCATGAGCGGAGAAGAGATCATGAAATCAGCCGAGGCTCGGTTGCAAGCAATGGGAATATTCCACACGACCGCCATGCGCAAAAGCGCCTTTACATCGGGATCGTGAGGCTGGGGTTCCAATGGATCCCAGAAAAATATCAGGAAATCAATCTTGTTATCGACAATTTTGGCGCCGATTTGTTGATCGCCGCCCAAAGGTCCGCTTTTGAGTCTTATGATCTTGAAACCAAGTTCCTGTTCAAGGATTTTTCCCGTCGTACCTGTTGCAAACACCTGATGATGAGCCAGGAGGTCGCGGTTGAATTTCGCCCATTCCACCAGGTCTCGTTTTTTATTGTCATGCGCGACAAGGGCTATTTTTTTGTCGTGTTCCATGGGGATTTTTTTGTGTGCCATAATTTTATGTTGCTCCTTTTACAAATAGGCGTGCTAAAAATGTGTCCTAATTTTTTGTTATATATATCCCTATACATGAAATTATACTTTCGATTTATATTGTTATTGAGTCTAATACAGAGAGTTGCTCGAATTAACACCACGTGTTACATTTAGAGAACTACTTGCCGGTACAAGCTTGTAAGAGCGCCCCTGAATGTGAACATTTAAAAGTAGTTGTATATCGTTTATGAATTTATAAGGAGAATCCCATGCGTTTACAAAACAAAAAAATTGCAATATTGGTTGCTGAAGGCGTTGAAGACTATGAATATTTTGTCCCTATGATGCGGTTGCAGGAGGAGGGCGCACAGGTACTTTCTGCCGGAATTGACTTAAAACCTTCCAAAGGGAAAAACGGTTTAACCTTCACACCTGATACATTGATCGAATCACTTAATGCGGACGAACTTTTTGCGCTCGTTATTCCTGGAGGCTGGGCTCCAGATAAATTGCGCAGATATGATGTTGTAAAAAACCTTGTGAAGAAAATGGATAATGCCGGAAAAATCGTTGGCATCATTTGTCACGGCGGCTCAACTGCAATTTCCGCCGGTATCATCAAAAAAGGTCAACGCGCCACAGGGTCAACTGGCATCAAGGATGATCTGGTCAATGCAGGCGCGGTCTGGACGGATGAAGCAGCTTTTCGTGAGGGCAACCAGGTTTGGGGTCGGGTTGTAGCGGACATTCCGGACTTTAATCGCGAGTTGGTGAAAGCACTAGTCGAGAAGTAAAGGCGGTCATTCATCGACTCAGGAATAAGAACAACCTTGTCAGCATTGAGATTCTTCAAATAAAAAAAAACGGTTCGGGGTCGTGATGTCCAACCGCCGAACCGCTTTCAAGGTCGAAACGATGCTAATCGTCAAGCACCAACACTGCTTCACGTGAGCAAGTGACTTGATTACTGCTACCGATCTTCGGCAATTCAAGAAATGGATTATTGAAGGTGTCCATGTTGAATTTTGTATTTCCGATCTTCACTCGTATGCGGACAACTGAACCAAGGAAGGTGATGTTTTCAATTGTGCAGTCCAAGACATTATCTTTCTTTTGTTCGGACGCAAAGCTGAAACGCTCAGGGCGGATGGAAAACTTAATCGCATCGCCCTTTTTCCTATTCTGTAAATTCTCTGCAGAAACAAACTTCACACCATCCATACTCAGGATTCCCTTTACAGGGTCAACCACTTCGGCAGAAGCTGTATTTAACGTACCAACAAAATTGGCAACAAAAGCCGTCTTTGGAAAATTGTAAACTTCAAAAGGAGTTCCAACCTGCTCGATCTTGCCTTCATACATAACCACAATGCGGTCCGAAATGGACAAAGCCTCT
>Ga0302321_100005417_pt1 | contig 11168 bp, 9 predicted proteins | sample Fen_T0_1_FD_202505 | JGI IMG/M metagenome (GOLD analysis project Ga0302321, IMG submission 202505) | Peat permafrost microbial communities from Stordalen Mire near Abisko, Sweden - Fen_T0_1 | ecosystem: Environmental > Terrestrial > Soil > Wetlands > Permafrost | place: Sweden: Abisko...
TACCAGCCCCATAATGTATCCGGTTACTGTAATTAATGTTAGGTATTTGTAACCAATCTGGTAAGAATGAAGAAGGAATTCTTTGAATTCAAACTCTCTGGAAAAAGTCTCTTTAACAGTCTTGGCCAGAAATATAAAAAAATCAGCAAAATCTGTTAAAAAGTTATGAACTTCCGCGGTTTTTGCGATAGCTTTTTCGCTGAGCCTGATTGATTGCTTTGTAGCAATAACCTTTGCTTTTATTATAGGATGAATTTTTTCCATAATTTATAATTGACTTCATCCGTACGCCGGATTAAATTCGAAATGAAAAACAGGGCGTTAAATTGCTACAATGATGTTTAGAAGTTCAAGTTTTGATTTTCCAAGTTTGTTACCAAGCATTTCGATCATCTCCTGTTCTTTACCTTCACGGTAGAGCAGATCCTGGTCAGTAATGTCCGGAAATTTTTCCTTCAGTTTCTCTTTCTTTTTTTCCCAGTATCCTATTACAGTATTATTCATGATTTCTTATTTTAAGTGAAATAATATTCAATGGGTTACAACTTAATCTGGATTCTTTTTATCCTTGTCAGATTCTGATTTCTTCTGATTATCTTTTTTATCCTTCGCCGATGAATTTGAAGTTTTTGATTTTTGTTCGTTTCTTATATTCTGAGATGGATTTGTATTCTGTTGTCTAAGGTTATTCTGAGGAGGATTTGAATTCACTGATTTAACATTTGTCGGATGGGTCTCTGCTTTTATTCTATCGACCGGATTTGTATTCTGTTGCCTGAAATTATTCGGTGGAGCATTTGTATTCTGCTGCTTTACATTATTCATTTGGCCGGCATTATTCTGAGCAGGATTTGTATTCACTGACTTAACATTAACCTGTTGGTTTTCTGTCTTTGTCCTATTGACCGGATATGTATTCTGTTGCCTGAAGTTATTCGGCGGCGTATTTGAATTCTGCTGCTTTGCATTATTCATTTGGCTGGCATTTTTCGAAGGAGGATTTGTATTGACTGTCTTTACATCAGCTGGTTGTTTTTCCGTTCTTACATTATTAACCGGATTGGTTTTCACTGGCTGTGATGTAGGAACTGAATTAAGATTTCCCTGCCGGCTGCCTGTTTTTCGATCTGAAGGCTGCTTTATATCTTTCAGGTTAGTGAGTCTTGCTGGTTCAGCTTTTGGCCCATTATTATTTTTCATTACTTCCGGCCTATAGATATTGAAATGGTCGTTGCTGATATTTTGTCCGGGTTTTTTGTTGTCCCTTATAGCCAATAGAGAGACTTGTCGCCCTGTGGCTTTTTGAAAATCCGCTCTGGTCGGACCCGTTGCATAAGTTGTATTCCTCCTGTTATCAACGTATGTGTTACTTATCACCGAAGAGCTCCTGGCGATCTGGTACTGATCAGCCCTGTTGATATAATAGTGATTGATATCGGCTCTGTCGATATATTTATCTCTCACAAATATCCAGTGACTGTTATTATCGTCATATCCTCTTCCAAAACTGACTGATAGACTGATCCCAGGTTCTAATGGAGTCCAGCCATAATAGCCATCAGCTCTTCTCCATGATACCCATGCAGGTCCCCATTCGCTACCGGGTACCCATAACCAGCCATAAGAATTATCGTAATTCCACCTGCCATAATGAAAAGGTGCCCATCCCCAGGGGTAATCAGACAACCATGTCCAGCCATATTCGGTATAGATCCAATGGCCTTGTGTCGAATATGGTACAAAACCCGGATCCACATCAGGAATCCACACTACGCCAAGATTTGAGTAGTTTACCCATTCGCCGTAAGGGCTTAATTCATCATAAAAAACCTGGAAACTAACAATTGGTTCCTGGGCAGATGCCAGGCTCGCAAACTTTACAGATGTAACAAGTACGACTGCTAAGGTTATTAAAATTTTATTTATTGATCTCATGTGATATAGCTGAAATTTTCAAAATCCGATTATTAAGTAATCCTTTTAATCTGATAAGAGGCATTCCTTAATCAAAACAAATTTAGGGCTTTGGCTTGTGGCGTGTGTTATATAACTTTCATAAAGAATTACATAATTCACACGTTAAATAAGATGCAGTATAGGTGATTGGAAGGATGGTTCTAGTTAACAGTCAGGTGATTCATAAGTACTTTCCTTGCCAGGAATATCCGGCTTTTTACAGTACCAACCTTAAGCTTAGTAGTATCTGCAATTTCTTTATACTTATAGCCTTCAATGTACATTTTAAAAGGGATCTTGAGTTTATCTTTTAATTGTTCAATACTTTTATTGATTTCCTTGAACGAATAGACCGAATCAGGATTATCTGAAGCTGAGGATTTGGTCTGATTTATATAAAATGACTCTTCGGTGCGGTCACATGAAGTTTTCTGCATTACATTATGCCTGTAATTATTAATAAAGGTGTTTCTCATGATCGTGAATGTCCAGGCTTTTAAATATCCATCGTCAACAAATTTTTCCCGGTTAAGAATTGCTTTCAGGAAAGTTTCCTGAACCAGATCTCTGGCATCATCATTATCTAACCTGAGATGGAAGGCATATTTTAATAAGGTTGCTTCCAGGCCTACTAATTGTTCACAGAATTGAGTTGCGGTCATGATTTTGGTTTATATTAAAATATTATCAGAGATTTTAGTTTTTGGGTAGAGACGCATTTCATCAAAAAATGGTGTTTGTTTAGTCTCAACACATTTAACTGCATACAGGTATAGTGCGGCGCTCCATGTTTGCCAGTCTTGCCCCATAGGTTCGCCATTCTGTGCCTTTATCCACTCGTTAAATCCAAAATGGACTTTTTCGTCGTTTGAACTTTTTACCAGATGTGTAAGGACTACAAGTTTCTCCTTTGCAAGTCCATATTTTCCGGCAGCAACCAGTGCTGCTACATAAAACCCGCAAATAAAGGGCCAGATACCACCGTTATGATATTCTCCCGGTTTGTTATAAATGGTATATCTCGGATACCAGTCGGGATCTTCAGGTTTAATATATGGAAAGAAATTAGGTGGTATGTCCACTGCCAGTTCCCCTTTTTGTTTCATGCTGTTGCACTCTTCCTCAATCCATGAAATCATCTCTCCGGCGCGCGTGTGTGAAGCAATTCCTGAAAGAATTGCCAGACTGTTTCCCAGAAGATCAAACCTTTCACTGCTGTGAATTTTATATGACCAGAAAGCATAATATGGTTTATGTTTTACAACCAGTCCTTCATGTACATGATGATGCTGTGATCCCCCTGTAACAGTAAACCGGCTCATCTCACTGTGCATTCTATCAGCTTTTGCGTTCTTCCCAAGGAGCCTGAGATAGCTGTAAACAAGAGTATTCACGAATAATCCATAACCGGTAACCCACTGTTCATCGCGCCAATCGCTTGTCGGTTGCTGAGCCACCATGTACCTGTCAGAAGGGCTTTGATACTCCATCCAGGTCAGGGCTTTTTCGACTGCATCATTAAGAAAATCAGTTTCTCCCGACACCTTTCTGAATATACCTACCCCAAGTAAAAACAGTGGAGTGGAATCACTCGATCCACGGTCCTCCTTATCATGAACAAGTGAAGGAATATGGCCATGATCTGTTTGGTTAACTGCCAGAGTCACCAATACCTTCCGGATGCTCTCCAGGAGCTTTTTGTTATCAGATACAGCTATTCCTAAAATAGAAAACATCAGATCTCTTGTGTATGGTTCAGGATATCCCCATCCTGCAGTGCGGGGAAGTCCATGGTATGGACCATGTGCATTATGAAGCAGCACTTCGAGAGCTGCCTGCTTTGCCTGTTCAATCTCAAGAATGTCAGCTGGTTTCATTATTTAATTCCTAATCTATCTCCTAATATTTCTACAAATCGTCTGGCCACGACACGGTAGTCAAAGTTTTTCACAACCCTCACTCTGGCTGCTTTCCCCATTTTTTCACGTAAAGCTGCATCAGTCATTAAAAGCATCAGATATTTGCCAATATCATGAACATCAGCACGATAGTCTACAGTTCGTGGTTCCTTAAATATCACTCTGTGTCTTTCTTCATATCCCGATTCATCTCCGAGTGTTACCTGGTCTACTACTATTTTCTGTGCTACATTTGCGAGGAAAGCTGTTTCTCCATGGACAAGAGTATCAAGCATTCCCATCGCATTAATACCTATCACCGGCTTTTCACATGCACCGGCCTCAACCTGTGGCATTCCAAATCCTTCAAGTCTGGAAGGCGCTGCATATATATCACATGCTCCGATAAGGTAAGGCATGAATGTGCGGGAGATAGTATTTGTTGCATAGGTTACATTCTTTTCAATGCCAAGATGTACAGCCATTTCATGATCAGCTATATTTTGTTTATCTGTGCGGGGCTGAGGCCATACTTTGCAGACATATTTCCAGTCTGGAGCTTTGGTATCAATGATAGCGAGCGCCTGCATAACCTCCTGGGCACCTTTGGATGCAGCATCTCCGCCGACAGTAAGTATCATTATCTGATCAGGCGAAATGCCTAACGATTCCCTGACAGCTAATATCTTCGGATCGTTTTTATCGTGAGGAATAAAAGAATCGGTGTCACATCCGACAGGTAAAACTTCTATTTTGTCGCCTTTTATCCCATCTCTTACATACATCTCCTTTACCCAGTTCGAGGTAACCAGTATCAATGGGAGAGAGTTTAAAACCTCCTGGTAATTGGCAATATACCCATCAGCTACAAGCCAGGGTACAGGCTGAACTCCATACCGTTGCGGATGAAGAACCAATTGAGGTGTGTGTCCCCAATATCCTACACCAACTACAACATTTGGTTCAAACCACCTGTAATACCATTCCTTCTCCTGTGCCGATTCAAAATGGACTGCCTGGGCATCAACACCCATTTCTAAAAGTCCCCTGTAAAGAAGATCACCCTGTGTTGCAAGACCTCCGGGGGAAGGTGGATAATCATATAATACCAATACTTTCATTATACTGCAATTTGATTAAGTGACTTTCCTGTTTCAGACGGATCAGTAAATTTCCGGAAAGATTCTGCCTTTGGTGTTGTTTCTGCTTCGAAACTATTTTTTTCGAACCCATATGTTTCAGTAATTATTCCATATTTTTTCAGCCATATTTTTTCAGGAAGAATATTGTAAATGTTGGAATTTTCAATGGCAAGCGGACGGTGTTTTTTATTTTCGTCATGATATGAAAAAATCCATAATTCGTTTGCCAGGATCTTTCCTTCACCCCATAATTTTATAACTGCACTGCCTGTCTCTTCATGTCTGAGGTGTCTTGTATATTCTCCTTTGGGATTATGTGTGATAATCAAATCGAAATGATTCGCTGGCAATAAATCCAGGATAGCTTGCTCAACCTCACTTTCATCCAGAGGCTTCTGCTCAGGGCCATCATCAAGGTTGCCCATTATTCCTTCGGAATTAAGGATTTTCAATGCTTTATAAAATTTTGGAGAACGGTCTTTATCGTCTGCCCTGCAAAGACAAACTATAAACCATTGCCACAATGAATGGCTCAGTATTGTACCTCCGGCCCATAAAGTTTCATCGTCAGGATGAGCAACTATAACTGCAACATTTTTTCTTAATAATCCGGTCATTTCACGACAATGAATTAATTAACATCCCGCTTTTAATTTTTACGCTGAAGAGTAGTTTTCTTTTATAAATTTTTGTTTGCCGACAGGAGAAAGGTGATGATCTTTTGTTTTACTGATATAAAAGCTTAAATATTTGATTCAGGTCAGGAGACAGGATAATTTCAGTTCTGCGGTTACCGGAACGTCCGATATCTGTTTCATTAGAATTTACAGGATGAAATTCTCCTCTGCCCGATGCAGTTATCCGTGCAGGATCAAAGCCATTATCAGTTGTTAAAATCCTGACAATTGATGTGGCTCTGGCTGTGCTCAGATCCCAGTTATCCTTAAATGAATTGGTTTTAATTGGTATGTTATCGGTGTGTCCTTCAATCATTACATTAATGTCTTTAGTATTATTCAGGACCCTTGCTAGAGATTTGAGTGCTTCTTTCCCTTTAGGATCAACAACATCACTACCCGATTTAAATAGCAGTTTTTCTTCGAGGGCCACATACACATTTCCATCTTTATTGTATACATGCAGTTCATCACTCTTGTATTTTATCAATGCATCGGCAATTGAATTTTTAAGTTTTTCCATGATACCTTTTTGTGCCTGGATGACATCCTGGAAAGTCTTTAACCGATTAGCCTGATCGGCAATAGTCATTTTTGACTCGATAGAAAGGGCTTTTAAATCATGTTGAGTTGATGTATAATCATTCTGGAGAGAAGTTAAATCATTCTGCAATGTTACTTTTGCCAGGGAAAGGTTTTTTACTTTCTCGTTGCAATCAGTAAGTTGACTTTGAATATATGAGCTGTCGCTTTTAAGTTTTTCCACTTTGGCTTGCGATCTCTGGAGCTTTTTACCTGGTCCGCATGATGTACCAATCACAGCAAGAAACAGGAGTAAAATTATAGGTAAGTAAAAGTGCTTTTTCATTAAATAGATTTAGAGTGAATATTATAATACAAAGATCAGATACCTTAAAAAAAGATATGTTACACAACTTTTTAAATAATTTACATTATTTACATATCTGATAACTAGAGGCACTCTGTTAAGTAGAATTTTTTGAATTGAATCAGATTGATATTCTGGCTTTATTTAGAGTTTTTAAGTTCGTTCAGGAGTTCATTTAAATCAACCGTAGCATAGGTAGATGCGTAGTCTGACATGGCATATGGAATGATCAGGCTTTTATTATGGATAATAGAACCGCAGGAGTATACAACATTGGGTACATAACCTTCCCTCTCTTCATTATTTGAAGCCAGCAATGGCGTCTTGAGCCTGCCAATTTCTTTTTCAGGGTCATTAAGTTCATACAATGATGCTCCTAATACATATTCTCTCATTGGCCCTACACCATGTGTAATAACAAGCCAGCCTTCTTCAGTTTCTAGAGGCGAACCACAATTTCCCACCTGTACCAACTCCCAGGAATATTTTGGTTTCTGAATAAGTTTAGCTTCACGCCAGACATTGATATTATCAGAATAAGCCAGATAATTATTTATTCCATCAATTCTGCAAAGCATGGCAAAACTTCCATTAACCTTTCTCGGAAATAATGCCATTCCCTTGTTCTGCGCGAGTTCGCCATGTATTGGTAACCCTTTGAAATGATAGAAGTTTTTCGTTGAAAGCATCTTTGGTAATATGGACAACCCGTCATAAGCAGTATAAGTCGCATAGTATGTTATTTCGCCACTGTCATCAGTAAACCTGACGAATCTTGCATCTTCAATGCCGTTATTTTCAGAATCTGAAATCGGGAAAATAACTCTCTCGGAAATTGCCGAATCAAGAGAAAATTCAATTTCGTAATGCGACAGTGCCAGCCATAACATCTGTCCGACAATTAATTCTTTATTTGGCGGCAGCTGATGACTTTTCCTGGTAACTTCTATTGCTTTCTTCAATTCCCCATAGGTAAACTTCTCACCTAATTTTTCCAATACAAAAAGCGGCGATAATTTACTGTCAAAATCGCGCATTTCATCAAGCTTTTTGATAAATGATTTTTTACTGTAAATATGTCTTTTTATACGTTCTGCTTCTGCCAGCATTTTACCTACTGGTTCAACAATTAGATTATTATTTCCATCGAGAACAGCTGAACGAAAAACGATTGATGAAATATGTCCTTCACCTGTTGCCCTGAAACTAAAAATTACTCTTTTTTCATCCTTGCCTGTCTCTGATTGATCGGGATCTTCCACAATAGACGGATTGAAAAATGCTGCAGATTCAATTGAATATTCCATTGTGAAATATGAACCAATAAGAGCTTTTCGTGATTGATCGATTTTTCCAGGTTTTATTCCCAGTTCATTAAATAAATCAATCAGTTTATTGAAATGTGTTTCAAATATCAGTGAGATATTTCTGTGCCGTCGGGAAAAACCTCTCAAAACCTGACTTAATGTTGTGAATACTTCATTTTCAGACATAGCCAGCACACTAAGTATTATATTTTTACTTCTTTCACCCGGGAAAGAACAGAAACGTGCGATTATTCTGCTTGGATCGGGAACGAATTTGGTATTCTTCCTTGTGACTGTAACTGGCATTTTTGCGATTTTATTTTAGCCTGAATATTAATTTTCAAAATCCTCTGTCTTCAGTCTCTTTCTATTTTTATGAATGACCCGGATACCTCTGCAGAAAGATTATATGATGAGAGAGCTTTTGGAATTTTTACCAGTGGGAAAACCGAAGCTTCTTCTTTATTTGAATTTTTTTTGGCAGAACGAATGAATGGATTGCAAGGTATTGTGTCATTCCTTTTGAATTCTTCGACTGTCAATCTCGCCATCAGGTAACTAATTGTAGACTCTGCTCCCTGGTTGAGGTTTACATGAGTTTCTTCCAATCCATCATAACAACCTCCTGTACAAGGGTTATATATAATCTGATGCAGCCTGTTTTTTCCAAGAAACCAGTTGAATGCTGTTTCCATTTTTATGAGGTAGTCTTCATCTGCAAATGCTTCATAAAATTTGCCAAATGACATAATTGTGTATGCAACATCAATTGGTTGTTCTCCAAAATGACCTGGAGTATCACCCCTTTGGAGCCAGTTCTTATTTGAAATTACTTCTATCCCGTTTTCATTAAAAGTTATTGATAACAAAAAATCAAATGATGTTCTGGCGATCTCTTCATATATTGGATCTCCGGTTATCTGCCAGGCATATAGCATTGCTTCTGGTAATATGCTGTTTGCATACGTTAGATAGCCTTCAAACCAGCGCCATTTATCATTGGATTCATGTTTGTACATCTGAACCAGCCTGTTTGCAAGGTTTTTTATAAGGTTTAGGACTTCAGATGATTTTATTGTCTTGTAGTAGTAATAGAGCCCCTTTATAGCAAAAGCCATTGCCCTTGTTGAATGTATAGTTTTCACATGGGGAATTACTTTGTTAAAGATTTCAACAGCCTCAGAACTTATTTTTTCAGGAAGGGAATCCTTTTCAGAGATCAGATAACCAAGGGCCCATATCGCCCGGCCATTGGCATCATCTAAATTTACCTCTTTATTCTGACTGGTAAATCTGTTTTCATTGTCTACATAGTTCAGAAAGCTACTTTCAGGCTGAAGACAAAATTTAATATAGCCCAGATATATATTGACATATAATAAGTTTTTCTTATCACCTGTTAAAATATAATGCATACACATGGCAATCAGCGCCCTGGAATTGTCATCAAGAGTGTATCCGGAACATCTGTCAGGCTGGTTTATTTTTGAAAACTGAATGATACCTGTATCGGTTGTCATTTGTTTTATGTGATTCAGATTAATATCAGGCAGGTTAAAGAGGATTTTTATCTTTTCCCCGGCAAGTTTTTCGAAAAGCACTGCGTGTTCCACAGCTGAATTTTCCCAGGCAGTTGAAACTATTTTCTGCAAAGTATTTATTCTGATATTCCTGCGTAATGAAGCATTATTAAGTAACTTTAGAACACCGGCTGCAAGCTGTTGTGAATTGCGAAAATCAAAGATAATTCCTGTGTCCTCAGTCAATACTTCTTTAGCATGAGGAATAGGTGTAGATATAATAGGGCAGCCACAACTCATTGCATAGGCAAAAGTGCCGCTTACAGCCTGGTTAGGATCATTTGTAGTAAACAGATAAATGTCGGTAGCCTGCAAATATTCAAGTAACACATTTAATGGCAGATAGCTGTTTACAAATTTTACGTTTTGTGATAAATTAAGATTGATTATCATTTCCTCAAGAGTGTTCCGGTATTTTTCGCCCTCTTCAGCCAGTACTTCAGGATGCGTTTTGCCAATTATAAGAAACAATACCTCAGGATTGATTTTCACAATTTCGGGCAGTGCCTTAAGTGTTGTTTCAATGCTTTTTCCGGAACTCAGCAGACCAAATGTAGTCAGGACTTTCCGACCTTGTAAACCGTACTTTCTTTTCAGATATTCTTTTCCAAGGTGTTGTACAAGATGAGTTCCGTGGGCAATTACTGATATTTTTTCTCCGGGTAAATCATAATCAGTCTTTAAAATCCTGGCAGAATTATTTGTCATTACAACGATGGCCTCACAATGTTCCGCAATACTTTTTATTTTTGATTTTAACTGGTCATCAGGAGATGGCAAAACTGTATGGAAAACAATAACAATCGGTTTAGTGAGAACAGTTAAGAAATAGAGAAATGCCTCTTCCTGTTTTTTAAAAAAGCCAAATTCGTGTTGAATCAGTACAATCTTAATCTGATTGTCATTATTTATTTTTGAAGCAAGTTGTCCGTAATTGTCAGCTAATGATGTTTTAAGAGTATATTTAACTTCATCGGGATATTGAAAATCAACTTCCCCTGATTCCATTGCACAAACCTTTATGCAAAGTGAATCGCTGAATTTATTATTCAAAGCTTTTATGAGATCCTGAGAATATGTGGCAATTCCGCATTCACGTGGCGGATATGATGTAATAAACAGTATTTCAGCAAGCTGATCGGATGTATCTGTCAAAGGGTTTCTCTCATTGCTTTTAGATGCAACTGAAGGGGACGATTTATTTTCAAAGCCAAACAGACCTTCGTGATTAAATGCGGCTTCCTCAATTTGCTTTGATATATTTTTGTTCTTCATCTTTTGATTTATAATTTAACAATTCGGCTACCAACTCATTAATATCTACGGAGGCGCATGCAATCAATGAATCTGCGGCGCCATAATAGATAAATAAGGTATTGCCAAAAAGGGCTGTTCCGGTCGGAAAAACCACATTATTTACTTCTCCTTTTAATTCCCAGTCGTATTGAGGTGAGAACAGGGCATAAGGTAATCTGGCTATTAACTTTCCGGGGTTATTAATATCAAGTAATGCAGCACAGGCAGAATAAATGTGATCACTACCAATATGTTCAACTCCATGGTAGATCAACAGCCAGCCATGTTCTGTTTCAATAGGAGGGCACCCGCTCCCTATATAGCTTGATTCGTGCTGATAGAAGGGATCGAATACAATATGATCATGCAGATGAAGAAAATAATTATCCCAGTATTTTTTGGTCAGATCCTTAAGCCGGGTTA
>Ga0302321_100005418_pt1 | contig 11167 bp, 12 predicted proteins | sample Fen_T0_1_FD_202505 | JGI IMG/M metagenome (GOLD analysis project Ga0302321, IMG submission 202505) | Peat permafrost microbial communities from Stordalen Mire near Abisko, Sweden - Fen_T0_1 | ecosystem: Environmental > Terrestrial > Soil > Wetlands > Permafrost | place: Sweden: Abisko...
GCTTAATATTATTGAAAATGTTTAAAATACTTCATAACTTAGTACTCTCGTGCTATCTTATTTATTCATAAAATTTACAATATGTCTAGCTATCGTCAACATCTGTATCACATCGTTTTCAGAACCAAGGACAGCTCTCTAACTATTAAACAGGATCATTCTAATGATCTCTATGCCTATATTACTGGTATTATTAAACATAAAAAAAGTCACCTGTATCGTATTAATGGAATCGCAAATCACCTTCATATTCTTACTGATATTAATCCATCACTTGCACCTATTGATTTTGTGAAGGATATCAAAGTATCAACATCATTATGGATGAAAAACTGCAGTTTTTTCCCGACGTTTAAAGGATGGGCAGTTGGATATGGTTCTTTTACCTGTGCATATAAGGATCTGGATAGATTGATTGATTATATAAAGAATCAACAGGAACATCATAGGAGAGTTTCGTTTGAGGAGGAGTATAGAAAACTTCTTTTAGAGTATGGGATTATACCAGACGAGAAATATTTTCCATAACAATTATATTCAGCTCCTTCAGAGCTGATAATGGTTGTTCCAGTCTTACCCCCGGCTGTCGCCGGGGGTTATTCATGTTTGGCTCTTTCAGAGCCAATAAGTTTTTATATTTAAACAAAATGTTAAATATCCACTATTTATGTTAACTACCTCATTCAACTAAGAACATGTTTGAGTACGTAAAAAAATGTATATAAAAGAGAAGCTCGGGGACGGGGTAAACGAAGAAAATCAATAGGCAAATTACTAAATAAATATTATAAAATATTAATCTAAACTACCTTTTTGTGTATTATATTTAAACTAATAATCTTATATTTGCGATGTTTTATATTATAATTACCCGAATAAATGTCAATTTGAAATCATTAAGAAAAGTGTAACCCTTTTCTTATAAATCGTCATAATAAAACTAGAAGGAGATGATAAAGAGAAGTGTATCAATTATAGGATGTGGTAATATTGGAATATCTTTATTGCAGGGTCTGTTGAAAACTCAGACAATTCCTGCAAAAAATATTATAGCTACGAGAAGAAATATTGAAGAGCTTTCCTCTCTGAAAAAAACCGGAGTAAGACTGTTGTCTGACAATATAGAAGCGATAAAGGTTTGTGAACTGATAATAATTGCAGTGAAGCCTTATAACCTGATCAGTGTTCTGGAAGAATTGAAAGATCACCTCATACCAGGGAGGCATTTGCTGATATCAGTTACAGCCGGTGTAACGATTAGTGAAATAAAGAAAGTAATTGGCACAACTATTCCTGTATTCAGGGCAATGCCAAATATTTCTGCAAGCGTCGGTAAATCAGTTACATGCATTTGTAACAATGGCGAGAAAGCAGCTGACCTGGAATCCGTAAGATTTCTTTTTGATATTATCGGGACCACAATGACAATTGATGAGGATCTGATGGAATCAGCAACTATTTTAGGTGCTTGCGGAGTAGCTTATGTTCTAAGGTTCATAAGGGCAATGATACAGGGAGGTATTCAGATCGGTTTTGATGCTGCAACAGCCAGTGCCATTGTAAATCAAACAGTTAAAGGAGCTGCTGAACTTTTAATAGAAAGACATCAACATCCTGAATTTGAAATAGATAAAGTGACCACTCCCAAAGGGTGTACAATTGTTGGATTAAATGAAATGGAACATAATGGCTTCAGCTCATCACTCATAAAAGGACTTGTTGCTTCCTTTGAAAAGATTGAGAAGTGATCGGAAAGTCGGAAGTCGTTCAAAAAGATTGGGTCTTCTACATATTTTTAAGTCCATTTTTTCGTTTATTTGTATCGTTCTCTTAAAATGTTACAAATACGAAAAAATGATTTTCAATAATAGAATGACTGAATTAATCCGTTGTTCCTGGATTTTATTATTAATTAGTATTCTCGGATTTACTTCATCTTCAATAGTGTCAGGACAAAAGACGAAGGAAGATACTTTTCCTTTCGATCAAAATGAGAAAGAAAAAGCTCCCTCCGTAAAGGAGAGATTGTTCTTTGGTGGAAGTTTTGGACTTACCTTTGGTACCATTACTGATATTCAAGTCTCTCCGGTTGTTGGATTCTGGGTTTTGCCCCGCATAGCCCTGGCTGCCGGCCCAACTTACAGATTTTATAAGGACCAGATGGACAAGACTTCAATCTATGGAGGCAGAGGATATATGCAATTTGTTATAGTTCAGGATCTCGGCAATATTGTAAAAGGAAGCGGACATACAGGAATTTTTTTGCATACAGAGGATGAATTGCTCAGCCTTAAGGCAAACTTCTGGAAATACCCTCTTAATCCTCCCGGACGCTTCTTCGTAAATACTGTTCTCTTCGGAGGTGGTATAAGTCAGCAGATTGGAAGAAGAGCTTCTTTGAATTTCATGGTTTTATGGCCATTGAATGATCCTTCGTATAATCTGTACAGTAAACCAGAAATAAGAGTCAGTTTTACATTCTAGTTATCTTGCCATTCTATTGGAGATAATGTTAATGAATTCAAAGAATAATTTCAATAATTATCCTTAAAACTATTTTTATTTGATATGCAGGTACCAATTTAAATTATATTTGAATTTTTAAAAATGAAGCATATATGAAAGTTGAAAACAATAAAATGGTCTCTCTGATTTATGAACTGAGGGAAAATAATTCGAACGGAAGAATTATTGAGGTGCTGGATGAAGCCAGACCTTTAAAATTCATTTATGGAACAGGCAGGTTATTACCTGTTTTTGAATCCAATATAAGTACCCTGGAAACCGGGGATTCTTTCAGGTTCACATTAAATTCTGAACTGGCATACGGCGATAAGCGGGAAGATATGATTATCAATGTTCCAGTAAGTGTTTTTGAAACTGAAGGAAAGATCAACGAAGACATTTGCAGGGTTGGTAACGAGGTCCCGATGAGTGATTCAGAAGGTAATCCATTGACAGGAATAATAAATGAAATTACAGACACTTATGTCAGAATGGACTTTAATCACCCAATGGCCGGACTTGACCTGTTTTTTTCTGGTAGAATTGTCGAAGTTCGCGATGCCACTGAAAATGAACTGGCAGCAACTATGAACTCATGTTCAGGTTGTGGCAGCAGTGAACAGTCAGGATGTTCTGGCTCTTGTGGTTGAATTGAATAAGCTGTTAATTCAGCTTGCATAACATATATTTTTAATGCAGAAAGTCTGGAAATTATTTCCTTATTTGCTTCTGAGCATAATTAGCATTACTCTTGTTTTATTAGTTTTAAAAGCTAATGCTATTCTTGAGTTATCATCAAATATTATACTGATCTTTAGGCTTTTAACGGTTGCATTATTGCTTGTTTATGCTTTCCGTAAAAGATCATTGACAACCTGGATTCTTGTCTGCATGGTTGCCGGTGCCGAATTCGGATATGATGTCCCTGAAGTTGCAAAAAAGCTGCAGGTGTTCAGCGACATTTTTCTGAGGATGATAAAAACCATTATCGCCCCGCTGCTTTTTTCAACTCTCGTAGTTGGCATTGCTGGTCATGCGGATATTAAGCAGATAGGGAGGATGGGATGGAAATCACTTTTATATTTCGAAATTGTATCCACTCTTGCTTTATTTATAGGACTTCTGGCGATAAACATTGGAAAAGCAGGTGTGGGAGTTGTATTGCCACCAAACCCTGAAATACAGCCGATTGCTGCCGTAAAAGCTCAGACTGCAAGCGATTTTCTTCTTCACATCTTCCCTGAGAATATAGCAAAGGCGATATTCGAAGGACAGATACTTCAGATTGTCATATTCAGCATTATTTTTGGTATCGCGGTAGCTATGGTTAAAGAAAAATATCGCACCCCGATGATACGGTTCAGTGAAAGCCTGGCAGAAGTAATGTTTAAGTTCACCAATATTGTAATGTACTACGCACCCATTGCAGTATTTGCAGCAATTGCTTATACAGTGGGACATATGGGACTCGATATCCTTTATAATCTTTTTAAACTTCTGGCGACTCTCTACGTAGCTTTATTAGTTTTTCTGGGCTTTGTACTTCTACCGGTCGCATTGATATTCAGAATTCCGGTCAGATCATTTATTAAAGCAGTTTCTGAACCTGCAACGATTGCTTTCGCAACCTCCAATTCGGAATCTGCTTTGCCCTCAGCAATGGAATCTATGGAGAAGTTTGGAATTCCCAGGAAGATTGTAGCATTTGTAATACCTACAGGTTATAGCTTCAACCTCGATGGCACAACATTGTACCTTTCCCTTGCATCAATTTTTGTTGCGCAGGCTGCAGGAATTGACCTTCCAATCGGAAAACAGATAGTAATCTGCATCACTCTCATGCTTACAAGCAAGGGTGTGGCAGGTGTGTCGAGAGCTTCACTTGTGATTTTGCTTGGAACGGTGGTTAGCTTCGGTTTACCTGTTGAGCCTGTTTTCATAATACTTGGAATAGATGTTCTTATGGACATGGCCCGCACTTCTGTCAATGTTATTGGAAACTGTCTTGCAACAGCCGTAATTGCCCGCTCCGAGAATGAGTTTGATGATGTTGCCGCCCGGAATTTCAAGCCGGAATAGGTATTATATGCTTTAGTTTAACTTTCTGCTATATCTTACTCTTCTTTACTTTAGGCTATAACAAAAATATTGCGGTGCTCTGCACCTTAGATTCTATTTCTCAATTGCATTTCTACAAATATTATGCGGCTCTGCCGCTTTTCTCTTTATGGCAAAAGGTGTATAACATCATATTATCTGTAGAAAACTACAAATGATAGGAGGATCTGCCGATTTTATTAATGGTAGAAGGTGCATAGCACTGCAATATTTCTGATAATAATTTAAAAAAATAAAGAACCATATATTTCCTTCTAATTAAATGACTAAAAACTTAACCTCTCCAGAATTGAATATATAGATCGGATGTGAAGGGAAGTCTGAAATATTCGATTTTTAGATATACCTGCTATTAACTTCTATTTTATATAGGAGGAGATTCTCCATCTTCCAATCCCGATTTACAAATTATATGAGAAAATATTTGACATTACATTTGTAACCTGCAGTTTTGATAGTAGTTATTCACATATGTAATCATAATTCACTCAGGTTAAGATTACATTGTTAATTTATCTGACTTGTATCCAGGTATTATTCATAAGATATATAAAATCAATAATATATAGACGTTAGTTACAGTAATTGGAGCTTATTTAAGTAGGGTTTAGATGCTTTTGCCTTAAATATCTTTAGATATAGGTCTTAAAATACTGTATACTATTTAATTATATAACTAAACTATTGTATAACTTCATATACTCTTTCCATGTAATTACTTCATAATAAGACAGATATAATTTCTCTAAAACATGATAGTAATATTTATAATTAGCTAAATGACAGATGTAATTTAATATAATTACAAATGGAAATTTAATAATATTTACATTTGTAATATTAATTATTGCTATAATGAAAGAGCGCTTACTTGAATTTTTGAAGAATGAAAACAAATCCTCTGCCCAGCTAGCTGAGGAAATTGGTGTTCAGGCTTCAGGTATCTCCCATATACTTTCTGGAAGGAACAATCCAAGCCTTGATTTTGTACTTAAAATGCTGGAGAAATATCAATTTCTTTCAACTGACTGGCTGTTATTTGGCAAAGGAACGATGTATAAAGAGCCAAAAATGCAAAATCTGTTTGACTTCGATTCCATAAGCAGCAGAGATAGTAATGAAACTCAGTCTAAAAATGATAAGATAAAACCTGAAATTGATTTTCAGGAAGTTATAGTAAGAAAGTCAAATAATGATTCTGCCAGTACTGTTAACAAATCAACATCAGAAGTTGTAAGGATTGTATGGTTTTATGAGAATAACAGCTTTGAGGAGTATTTTCCTCGAAAATAATTGTTTCTCCTTGAATTTCAGTCATATAAAATTATCCTCCTCTTAAATTTTTTGAAATCGGTCATTAAAATTATCTTTGTCATAAACGCATTCTCAATGGCAAAGCGTGTCGAAGATCTCAAAGTAATTGGAAATAAGCGCCTTAATAACGATTTTTTTATTCTTGATCTAACAGGGAATACTAAAATTCCTGACTTTCTTCCTGGTCAGTTTGCACAGGTTAGAGTCGACGGAAGTCCTGAAACATTTCTTCGCAGACCCATATCAATACATGATGTTGATTACGAGAAAAATTCTTTTAAACTTCTTATTCAGATTGCGGGGAAGGGCACAAAAAAGCTCTCGGAACTGGTAACTGGTGATATTCTGAATCTTGTTTACCCCTTAGGCAATTCGTTCTCTTTACCCTCTGGGAAGGACAAAATACTTCTTGTTGGAGGAGGCTGTGGCATTGCTCCCTTATTATTTCTTGGAAAGTATTTAAAATCCAATGGTTTTGTTCCGGATATCCTTCTAGGTTTCAGAAACAAAGAAAGGATTATTGAATTTGAAGAATATCTCACGACTGGAAACGTATTTGTTACTACTGAAGATGGTTCTATGGGAGAAAAGGGCTATGTAACAACCCACTCGGTCTTTTCATCAAACCGCTACGGCAGGATATATTGTTGTGGTCCCGATACAATGATGAAGTCAATCGCCAGCTATTGTAAAAACAAGGATATTGTATGTGAAGTATCACTCGAAAACCTGATGGCATGCGGAATAGGAGCTTGTCTGTGTTGCATTGTAGATACAGTTAAAGGCAATCTATGCACCTGTATTGACGGACCGGTTTTTAACGTAAATGATTTGAAATGGTGAATCTTGGTTTTTCTATCGGCGATCTGCATTTTAAAAATCCGGTACTGACTGCATCAGGTACATTCGGAAACGGATCTGAATTTGACGAGTTTCTTAATGTGTCGAGACTGGGAGGCATTGTTCTTAAAGGAACCACAATGGAGCCAAGAGAGGGCAATCGCTATCCGCGAATGGCTGAAACACCCTCAGGAATGCTGAATGCTGTTGGTCTGCAGAACAAGGGGATTGATTACTTCGAAAAATTTATCTATCCACGAATTCTGAATTATGATACCAATATTATTGTGAATATAAATGGCAGCTATATTGAAGATTATATTGCTCTTGCTGAAAGAATTAACAAACTTGAAAAGATTCCGGCAGTTGAATTGAATATCTCATGCCCGAATGTAAAAATGGGAGGAATGGCTTTTGGTACAAATCTGGCATCTGCACGGGAGGTGACAAGGGAAGTGAGGTCTGTTTGTTCAAAGAAGCTTATTGTTAAATTGTCCCCAAATGTTACAAATATTGTCGATTTTGCCAGGGTTGTTGAAGAGGAAGGGGCTGATTCTGTGTCACTTATTAACACATTGCTCGGAATGGCAGTTGACGTTGCAAATATGAAACCTTCTCTTTCAACAGTAACAGGAGGGCTTTCTGGTCCTGCCATTAAACCGGTAGCTCTCAGAATGGTATGGCAGGTAGCTAATGCCGTAAAGATTCCGGTTATAGGAATGGGAGGAATTATGACATACTTGGATGCGCTGGAGTTCATACTTGCCGGAGCCAGTGCAGTTCAGGTTGGAACGGCTTCATTTATTGACCCTCAGATCTCGGTTAAAATACTTGAAGGCATTGAAAATTATCTTGTAAGCAAGGGTTTTTCAGATATTAGAGAAATCGTCAGCTATATAAATAGAAATATCTGATTGTGTTCAAACCGGAATAAAAATTGTTCAAACATTTTAGTGCTTATTATTACTATTTCTCATTTTTCCTTTAAATTTGTAAGAAAATAAAAACATATTGTTTCAATCTATTAATTAATTACTGTTGAAATGTCTGAAAATTTACAAATTGATAATCTTGACAGGAAGATTCTTGACATCATAACAAAAAATGCAAGAGTTCCTTATCTTGAAGTTGCCAGGGAGTGTGGAGTTTCAGGTGCAGCTATCCATCAGAGGGTTCAGCGTTTGATACGCATTGGTGTTATAAGGGGGTCTGAATTCAAGGTCGATCCGGTTATGGTAGGATTCAAGACCTGTGCATATATTGGCATATTTCTCGACCATCCAGGTCATTTCCGCGAAGTTGTGGATAAATTCAAGGATATTCCTGAGATTATTGAATGTCATTACACTACAGGTAATTATTCATTGTTTATTAAAGTTTATACTCGTGATAATGAGCATCTAAGAATGATACTGACGGATACGATACAGAACATTGAAGGTATAGTCAGGACTGAAACTTTAATATCTCTTGAAGAATCAATTAACAGACAGATACCTGTCCTTTCCAGATAAAGACTATTGACTTTTTCTATGCAATTTTTTTAACGATTAAGTATTGTTAATAACAATGAGACAACAATAATGGAAAATTGCATTTTTAATTTGTATTAAAATAAATTTATCATACATTTGCACTCGCAAAAATAGAGGAGGATTCAGTAGCTCATCTGGTAGAGCATCCCGCTTTGCGGGAGGGTACCAGGTTCTTTTAACAAAAATTGATTCAGTAGCTCAGCTGGTAGAGCATCCCGCTTTGCGGGAGGGTACCAGGTTCTTTTAACAAAAATTGATTCAGTAGCTCAGCTGGTAGAGCATCCCGCTTTGCGGGAGGGTATCAGGTTCTTTTAACAAAAATTGATTCAGTAGCTCAGCTGGTAGAGCATCCCGCTTTGCGGGAAGGTATCAGGTTCTTTTAACAAAAATTGATTCAGTAGCTCAGCTGGTAGAGCATCCCGCTTTGCGGGAGGGTACCAGGTTCTTTTAACAAAAATTGATTCAGTAGCTCAGCTGGTAGAGCACATCCCTTTTAAGGATGGGGTCCTGGGTTCGAGCCCCAGCTGGATCACAGAAAGCTTTCAGAAATGAAAGCTTTTTTTGTGTCGTAAAGCCGCATATTATGAGTATTTACCATGATCTAATCAAATTCAGTGACCATAATTGCTTTTATTTGAACGAAACCATTCATTCCGTGTTGAAGAAGTAGTGTATTATCCTTAATCATGGAAAAAACAGAAAGCAACCCATATAAATTGGCTTACCAGTTAAGCCTCTTTACCATCTTTTACAACATTATCGAAGGGATAGTATCAATGGTTTTAGGGTACAATGATGAAACCCTCACCCTATTAGGTTTTGGGGCTGATAGTTTTATTGAGGTAATGTCAGGGATTGGTATTGCAGTGATGATATTAAGAATCAAACAAAATCCAGACAGCCCAAAAAGCACCTTTGAGATAAAAGCGTTAAAAATTACAGGCACAGCATTTTATCTTTTATCAGCAGGATTACTTGCAGGCATAGTCTTAAATATCACTAACCATCATAAACCTGAAACTACACTTTGGGGGGTTATAATATCATTGATTTCAATTGTAGTAATGGTCTGGCTGATGAATGCTAAAAGGAAAACCGGCAAGAAGTTAAACTCCGAACCTATAATTGCCGACGCCAATTGTACAAAGGTCTGTGTATATATGTCAATAGTGTTACTTTTGTCAAGCCTTATTTATGAAGTGACAGGTTTTGCCTTTGCAGATTTAATCGGAGCAGGGGGTTTAATTTATTTTTCAATAACTGAGGGGAAAGAAGCATTTGAGAAAGCTAAAGGGAAAGAAGATAATTGCTGTAATTAGTTGAAATTATAAATATCTCAACCTCAACCTCAACCTCAACCTCAACCTCAACCTCAGCTTCAGCCTCAGCCTTTGTTAAGAAAATCCACTTATATTTTGTAATGAAATTCCCTATCCTGCGTCATGTATTAAAACAATTAACAATTTAAATATATGCGCTATGAAAAAATTATCACTATTAATCTTATTAATGATTACAGCAACAATGGCTTATGGACAGAAATCAATTGATGATCTGTTTGAGAGATATGCCGGCAAAGATGGTTTTACAACAGTTACCGTAAACGGAGGCTTACTTAAACTGGCTCGTTTACTGGGCGATAAAGATGATGAAAACTCTTTTCCTCTGCATATTACAGAAATACGGGTCCTGGCACAGGAAGACAAAACAATGAATGTAGAAAACTTTTACAACAAGGTGATAAATGATATTGATCTGAGAAACTATGACGAGTTTATGAGAGTAAAAAACTCGAATGAGAATCTCAGAATGCTTGTGCGCTCAGAGGGTGACAGATTCAAAGAATTCCTTTTGATAGCTGGTGGAGAGGACAATGCCGTTATTCAGATAAAAGGAAATATGACATATGCGGAGGCAAAGAAGTTTTCAGATGATGCAAAGAAGGACCATGGTACTTCAAAAATTGAAATATATAAGTAATAATTAATGTAGCTATCTTTATAAGCATGCTATTTATTGCTTGAATCAGGAATGACAAGGGCTGATTTTAATGATCTTGTTCGTCTGCATAACCGTAATCTGTACGGTTATGCTTTCCGTATACTCCGGAATCAGGAGGAGGCGGAAGATGCTGTACAGGAGATATTCATTAAACTCTGGAACCTGGGAAATAAACTTGATGAATATAACAGTATCGGGGCACTGGCAACTACAATGATTAAGAATTTTTGCATAGATCAGATCAGAAAGAAAAAACGCTTTCTCATGGAGGAAGATAAACAGCAGGATTTTCATAATGCTGATACTTCGTCGCCCTTTGCAATAATGGAAAACAGAGAATCTGAAGATATTCTGTATCATATTATAGATCAATTGCCTGACATTTATAAGGATGTGATAAGACTCAGAGAGATAGAAGGATTAACTTATGAAGAGATTGCGGTTAAAACTGACCAGAATGTAAATACGCTGAGAGTAAATTTGTCGAGGGCCAGGAAAATGATAAGAGAAGAATTTAATAAATACCAGTATGAACGAAGAAGAATTAAAGAGGCTGATCGAAAAGTACTATAATGGCGATAGTACAGAACAGGAAGAGAAAAGCCTGAGAGATTATTTCCGGAAGAACAATATTCCTGAGGGTTATGAAGCTGAAAAGCTGATTTTCAGTTATTATACTGAAACAGCAGAGATTCCTGAACCATCCATTGACTTTGAAACAAGAATTCTGGCAGGGATTGACGCTTCAGAAAGAAACATAGGATCGCACAAGATTAGACGGTACCTTCTTCCGGTGCTAAGCACTGCTGCCGGATTGCTTATTCTCGCCGGATCTTATTTCTTTTTTACTCACC
>Ga0302321_100005420_pt1 | contig 11166 bp, 6 predicted proteins | sample Fen_T0_1_FD_202505 | JGI IMG/M metagenome (GOLD analysis project Ga0302321, IMG submission 202505) | Peat permafrost microbial communities from Stordalen Mire near Abisko, Sweden - Fen_T0_1 | ecosystem: Environmental > Terrestrial > Soil > Wetlands > Permafrost | place: Sweden: Abisko...
ATCATATCATATCATTATACAAATATGAGGCCACTAATCAGATTGTAATTAAAAGCCGGGACGTTCACCTTTACCTAACTGTGCCATGTTTTGCACAACAAGTATGCTATGACCTTAAAGCATTTATGTTCATCCAACCTTGGAGTTTTCCGCAAAAAGCAAAATTTCGAAACAAACCCAAGTTAGTTTTTAGGCAAGTCGCTACATTTAAATAAATTGTCATGATTTTACGACCAGTACAGGGTCGAAAACAAACCCAAAAAAACCGAATTTCAACTTGGCTAGGCCGCCGCTTGGCGCTGGCGGGTTCCCGCCGGACGTTTGCTTGGAGCACATTTTTGTTCCAAAATTGATTACTCGTTGCGCCCTCCGGACGGCCTATTTTGAACGGCGCTTGGGCGCATGAAAATATCCAAATTTTTTATTAAAGTGTTTCCTAAGGACTGCCGATACCAAGGAGTTGTTGTGGCTTTAGGTCGCAATTTGCGGGTGAACCCAAAACACGGAATGGCTTATGCAAAATCAAATACTTGTCCGCTGGGTGTATTGTTTCGGTAAAACTGGCCGGTTCTTGGCGGCTTTAACCTGCTTGGCCTGCTTTGCTGGCGGCGCCGGGCTCACCGTGGCTCAGGCGGCTACACTGACTGTGACGGGGTTGGCTGTCTACGATAAAACCTATGATAACCTTACCACCGCCGCTTTAAATACCAACGGGGTTGTTTTGGTGGGGGTTACCAACGGCGACGTCGTCTATTTGGATGTTGCCGGTTCCACTGCCAATTTTTCCAGCAGCCAGGTCGGAACTTCGTTGCCGGTAACCGTCAATTCTTTAGCCTTGGCCGGGGCCCAGTCGGCCAATTATTCAATTGCCTCGCTTCCGACCGGGTTGCAGGCAAGCATCACGAATCGTCCGCTTGGCATCACGGTCACCGCCTCAGGCAAGACTTACGATCGTACTACAAATGCCTCTGTGACATTACATTTCGAAAATATTGAAGCCAGCGATGCTGGTTCCGTGATTGCCGGTTACGACACCGCTGGTTTTGGGAGTAAAAACGTAGGCTTGCAAACCGTTACGGTGAGCGGCCTTTTCATCGTTGGGGCGGCGGCAAATAATTATGTTTTAACCAATGCGGGCGAGTCGGCCAGCACCACCGCCACGATTTCCCCCAAAACCCTCCGGGTGGCGGCGACCGGGGGCACCACGAATTACAATGGCACGGTCACTGCTCCCGTGACATTGTTTGACAATCATTATTCGGGTGACAGTGTCACCGTCACGAACGACGCGGCGGTTTTTGCGGACCCCAATGTCGGCAATGGCAAGCCGGTTAGCGTTACCGGCATCGGCATCAGTGCCGGCGGGGATGGCGGCAATTACACTTTGAATGGCATCACCACCGCTTCCGCCCAGGGAAATATCCTGCCTGCGGCGCTGACCGTCACCGTAAGTGGCGGCGATAAAACCTACGATGGCACCACCAATGCCACGGTCACTTTGACGCCGAATCCGCTCGGTTCGGACAGTGTTTCCGCAAGTTATAGCAGCGCCGGTTACACCAGCAAGGCGGTCGGAACCGGCAAAACGGTGACCGCTTACGGGATCGCTCTTACCGGTCCGGATGCCGGCAATTATACGGTCGCTGCCACGGCGAGTGCGGCTCCGACCAATACCATTTCCCCGCGGAATTTGACCGTGGTGGCCAATACCGGCGCCGACAAGACCTACGACGGCACACCCAGTGCCATTGTTGGCACCACCGTGACGCTGGCCGACAACCGCGTTACGGGTGACAGCCTGACCATCGTCACCACCGGTGCCAGTTTCGCTGATAAGAATGTCGGCAATGGCAAGACCGTGACGGTATCGGGCATTTCGATCACCGGCGGCGCGGATGCTGCCAACTACAGTGCCCCCAATGCCACTGCGACCGCGCCGGCAAACATCGTCAAGGCTTCCCTGAGCATCACCGCCACTGGCGGCAGCAAGGCTTATGATGGCGACGTAAATACCACCGTGACCTTGGCGGATAATCACAAGCTCAGCGACGTATTAACTGAAAGCTTTGGCAGCGCCTATTTTGATACTCCTGCGGTTGGCACCGGGAAGACGGTTCATGTGACGGGCCTGCAGGTCACTGGCACCGATGCCGGCAACTACACGCTGAGCAGCACGACCACCACCAGCACCGCCAACATCACCGGACAGTTGCTGGTCGTGACGGCGACCGGCGTGAATAAAACCTACGATGGCGGAACCAACGCCACGGTGACGCTCGCGGATAACCGGGTCTCGGGGGACAGCTTCACCGTGACCTACAGCGCTTATTTCGATGACAAAAATGCTGCCACGGGCAAAAACGTCACCGTGACCAATATCGCGCTCAGTGGTGCCAGTGCCGCAAACTACGAACTGGCCAATATCGGCACCAACACCACCGCCAATATCACGACGCGGGCGCTCACGGTGACTGCCACCGGCACGAACAAGCCCTACGACGGCTTCACGTTGGCGACGGTCGGCTTGAGCTATACACCCCTCGCAGGCGACTTTGTCACCGTGACCAACGCGGCGGCGAATTTTTCCGATCCCTTCGTCGGCACCGGCAAACCCGTTACCGTCATCGGTCTCGGCATCTCTGGCGGGGCTGACGCCGCAAACTACCATGTGGCCGGCGCCACGGTCACGACCCATGCCGACATCATAGCGCGGACCCTCTCGGTGACCGCCACCGGCCAGAACAAGGCGTATGACGGCACCACCAATGCCACCGTGACTTTGGGCGATGACCGCATCGGCGGCGACGATCTCTCCGTGAGTTACAGCAGCGCCAGTTTCAGTGATAAGAGTGCCGGCACCAACAAGACGGTGACGGCCTATGGTCTGGTGCTCACCGGCCCGCAGGCTGACAGCTACGTGCTGGCCGGCACCTCGGTGGCGACGACGGCGAATATTTCCAGCCGCAGCCTGACGGTGGTTGCGACCGGCGTGAACAAGGCCTATGACGGCACCACCAACGCCACCGTGACGCTGGCCGATACCCGGCTCGCTGGTGACAACTTTACGAATGTTTATGTCAGCGCCAGTTTCAATAACAAGAATGTCGGCAGTGGCAAGACCGTAACGGTCACGGGCATCTCGGCCACCGGGCCGGACGCGGTCAACTATTCGCTCGCCAATACCAACGCCACCACCCAGGCCAGCATCACCAATCGGGCTCTCGCGGTGACCGCAACGGGTGTGAACAAGGTTTATGACGGCACCACCAATGCCACCGTGGTTCTGCATGACGACCGCGTGGCTGGTGATAATTTGACGGACAGTTATACCAGCGCCAGTTTTGCCGACAAAGACGTGGGCGTGGCCAAGCCGGTCAGCGTGGCGGGCATTCAAGTCACCGGCGATGATGCTGGCAATTACACCTTGAGCAGCACCACGACCAGCACCAATGCGGACATAACCGGTCGTACGCTGACCGTGGCCGCGACCGGTGTGGACAAGCTTTATGATGGCACCACCAATGCCACGGTCACCCTGTCCGATAATCATTTGGCGGGGGATGTGGTCAGCGCCACCAACACCGCGGCCGCCTTTGCCGACAAGCGGGTGGGCAGTGGCAAAACGGTCACGGTTACCGGCCTCGGCCTGACTGGTGCCAATGCGGGCAATTACACCCTGGCCGGCACCACGGCCAGCACCACGGCCGCCATTACCGCGCTGCACCTCACCGTTACGGCGACCGGGGTCGACAAGGTTTACGATGGTAACGTGAATGCCACGGTGAGTCTGTCCGTCAGCCCGGCGCCGGTGCCGGGCGATGTCCTCACCACCAATTACGGCAGCGCCCAGTTTGCAGGCAGTTCGGTCGGTGCCCACTCCGTGGCCGTCGCGGGCATCTTCATTGCCGGCACCGATGCCGCCAATTACCTCTTGGATAACACCACGGCCAGCACCACGGCCAACATTACCGCCGGTGCCGCCACCATTGCCGTGACCTCGTCCGCCAACCCCGCCGGCTTCCATGATGCCGTCACCTTTACCGCCACCCTGCCGGCGGATGCCACGGGCACCGTGGCGTTTTCCACCAACGGCGTTAATTTTAGTTCGGGTTCGTTAAATGGTGGTGTTTTCACCAGCAGCAGCCTGACCAACTTCCTGCGCGGGACCACTATCGTTACCGCCACCTACGGCGGCGATGGGAATTATTCCGCAACCAACAAGACTTTGGCCCAGGTCACCACGAATCACCCGCCCGTAACCGGTGTTTTCACCTTGAGTGTCACCAACGGTGCCGCTTTGAAAATGACCCTTGCCGGCCTGCTCGCTGCCGTTTCGGATGCCGATGGCGACCCGGTTTCACTGGCCGGCATCGAGGTTAGCACCAACGGCATCACGCTGGCTACCAATGCCACCTTGCTCGTTTATCACAACACCAATTATCTCAACGACCGGTTCAGTTACTCCGTATATGATGGCTATGGCTACTCCACCGGGTTCGTGTCCGTGGCGTCCGTGGTGGTGCCTTTCCTCAGCGCGAACACCGGCACCATTGTTCCCAGCGCTGGCGTCAACCACGTTTCCTTCCATGGCGTGCCCGGTTTCACCTATATTACTCAGCGCTCGCTGTTTCTCAGTGATTGGAAGGACATCTCCACCAACGCCGCGGCGGCGGATGGCTCGGTTCAGATCACCGATAGCTTCTCGGATTTGGGCTCGGCACCGGGCTCGGCCTACTACCGCCTCAAGTGGCAGCCGGGCGTGTCCGCCAATTAACTTAACTATTTATCACCAAGGCCAAGCTATGAAAAAATCCTTACTGTTCGCAATCCTCGCCCTCGGGGCCGTGCTTCCCTCCCGGGCCGGACTCACTTTTTCGACCGGCGATGTCAATGGCAGCGGCACCTCGCTGGGATTGGCCGTGCCCGACGGCCAGTCGCCCTTGGGTGTCTCCTCGGACATCAGTGTTAGCGGCGCCGGAATCGAGCTCACTTCTGTGAAGGTGACCTTGAACATCTCCGGTGGTTGGAATGGAGATTTGTATGGTTATTTAAGCTACAACGGCACCTTGGTGACCTTGCTGAACCATGTTGGGACGGGATCCGGGGATCAGGTTCAAACCGTTTCCGGCTTTTCCACCTCCGGGTTTGGTAACGTCACCCTGGCTGATGGCGGGGCGGGCGGCAACATTCATAACGTAGCGACGCCGGGTTCAGCTATTTCCTACGGTGCCGACGGCGGCAGCCTCGCTTCGCTCGCCGGTGGCAATCCCAATGGCACCTGGACGCTGTTTTTGTCGGACAATTCCCAGAACTACCAAAGCACGCTGATGGGCTGGAGTCTGGACATTACCGCCGTGCCGGAGCCGGTGGATTATGCCCTGGCCATTTTTGGCCTTGTTTTTGTCGGCGTCGGTGGTGTCCGCTGGTATCGGCATGCCGCGCTCGCCAGGCAATCCATTTAACCGCCTCCGGCTGCGGTCAGACCGCAGTGGCCTGTGACCGTCTTTTTATCGCCCGCTGGAATTCAAAAATCTGGCGGGCGTCTTAATTTGTGCGTGCGCAGTTTCGCCGCCGCACTTATCTTGCTTCCGAATTTTATGGCCATCTTAAAACCGTTTGCCGCCCTGCGTCCGAAACCCGAACTTGCCGCCCAGGTATGCGAGCTGCCCTACGACGTGATGTCCTCCGCCGAGGCCCGCGAAATGGCCGCCGGCAATCCGTTGAGCTTCCTGCATGTCAGCAAGCCGGAAATTGACCTCCCCGTCGGCACCGACCTGTATTCGCCGGACGTTTACGCCAAGGGTAAGGAGAATTTCGCCGGGCTGATCGCCCAAGGCGCCCTCCAGCAGGATGAGCAGCCCAATTTTTATCTCTACCGCCAGGTCATGGGCGGGCATGCACAGGTCGGCCTCGTCGCCGCCGCCAGTTGCGAGGAATATCTGGCCAACCTCATCAAGAAACACGAGTTCACCCGGCCCGACAAGGAGGACGACCGCGTGCGCCACATCGAGGCGTTGAATTCCCAGACCGGTCCCGTCTTCCTCACGTATCGTGCCGTGGCCGCGTTTGACGCCTTTGTCGCCCGGAAAATTGCCGGGACGCCCGCCGTGGATCTCACCGCCAAGGACGGCGTGCGGCACACCTCGTGGACAATTTCCAGCGCGGACGAAATCAAGTTTGTGGCCGCGCAGTTCGCGCAGATACCGTGTCTCTACATTGCCGACGGCCATCATCGCAGTGCGGCGGCCGGCCGCGTCTTCAAAGCCCGCCACGGAGCGGGGCAGAGCGGACAGTTTCTGGCCGTGATTTTCCCGCATAACCAGATGCAGATTTTGCCCTACAACCGGGTGCTGAAAGATTTGCACGGCCTCACGCCGGAACAATTGCTGGCCCGGCTCGCGGCGGTTTTTGACATTCATCCCGGCGGCGCGCCCCAGCCCGCGCATAAACATGAGTTCGGCTTTTATTTCCAGGGCCAGTGGCGCACGCTGACCGTGAAAACGCAATTCACCGCCGTGAACGATCCGATTGCCCGGCTGGATGTGACGATTTTGCAGCAGCAGGTGCTGGCCCCGCTGTTCGGTATTGACGATCCGCGCACGAGCAAGCGCATCAATTTTGTCGGCGGCATCCGCGGCACCGCAGAGCTGGAAAAACTCGTGAACAGCGGCGAATACGCCTGCGCGTTCAGCTTGTTCCCGACGAGCATCGAGGATTTGATGAGCATTGCCGACGCCGGCGGGATCATGCCGCCCAAGAGCACCTGGTTCGAGCCAAAGCTCCGCGACGCGATGTTTTGCCATTTGATTTGAGGGCGTAATCCGTGCGGCGGGATAAACAAACGGGCCGGCGCGCGGCTATCCACGTACAGAGCCATGTTCGCTGCTCAGAAACCACTGGCATGGCCGGCATGGCCGGGCGTTCGCTTGCTTGCCACCTCGCTGCGCTTGAGGTGTAATCCAGGCCACGCACTTGCCAGCAAACCGAGGCGGTTGGGAGCGGCCAATTAGATCTGTCCGCCGTAAACTCGGGGTACAACAAGCCCGCTTTATCTTGCCCGGCGACGTGGGTTGAAGCTCCCATTTCGTGGATCTGCTCACCCCCGTTGAGCGGTCATCCCAAATCACCCTTCCTTATTGCTTTTGTTTTATTGCCCAATTACTTGTGTCAAATTTTCGAACTCCCTCCGCCGGGGTTTTGTGGTGTTTTTTTACATCCCGGTAACTTTGCGTCAGTTGGCCCGGACTTGAATGTACGTTTTTGCAGGGATTTTGGCGGATTATGTATGGCATTAATCCTGCTTTACTTGATGCGTTGCCAAAACCCGGCAGCAATCCCCTGAATCTGCTCGTCGTACGCGAATGTTTTCCCAGGCCGGCTGAGACAGGAGAGTTTTATAATAAAATATGAAAACAGCCTATTTGATTGATATGGACGGTGTGGTGTACCGGGAGAATAGTTTGATCCCCGGCGCGTTGGAATTTATCCAGGCGCTGCAATCCACCAACACCCCGTTCCTGTTCCTGACCAATAATTCCGCGCCCACCCCGGCCGATCTCGAGGTGCGGCTCAAACATCTCGGGGTGGAAGGATTGTCCCCCCAGCACTTCTACACTTCGGCCCTGAACACGGCCGATTTTCTCAGCGAGACGGATCCGAATTCCACCGTCTTCGTCATCGGTGAAGGCGGTCTGCTCACGGCCCTGCATGAGCGAAAAATTCCCAGCGATTCGATCAGTCCGCGCTATGTGGTCGTGGGCGAAGGCGCCACCACCATCGAACGGCTGACCAAGGCCCACGAATGCATTGAGCGCGGTGCGCGTTTGCTGGTCACGAATCCGGACAACTGGTGCCCGGTTTCCAGCGATAAAACGCGCCCGGGCGCCGGCGCCACCGCCGCGTATCTGGAGGCCAGCACCGGCCGGCGCGCCTATTATTTGGGCAAGCCGAATGGCTACATGTTTCATCGCGCCCGCCGCAAACTGTCGGACTGGACGTTGAATGAAATCGACAACTTTGTCATGATCGGCGACACCATGGAAACGGACATTCGCGGCGCCGTCGAAGCCGGCATGTCCTCGTTCCTGGTTTTGACCGGCTCCACCCGGATGCAGGATGTGAACGACTACGTCTATCAGCCCACGCGCGTCCTGCAGAGCGTGGCCGACCTCACCGAGGAAATCACCACGGGCAAAGCCAGCGACCGCCTGAACAGCCCGGTCTTTGCCAGCGCCAACGGCCTGGGTTTCCGCTCCGGCCAGCGGCATCAAACCGACACGTTTGCCCTGCACAAACCCCGGCCCCGTCCCGCAATGACGAAGTAAAGTGAGGCCGCTGGTGTGAAACGTGACGCGTGAGACGTGATGCGTGAATTCGGCCGTGCGCCGGTTTTTCACGCATCACGAATCACGAATCATGCATTTGCCGCCGGCCGCCGGTATTTCAAATACAACAGCACAATCACCAGCGCCACCAGCATCAAATGGCGCGGTTCCGGGATGGTGGGCACCGTCTTCGGATCAGTCGGTTTGAGATTGTGCTGGTCGTATTGGGCTTTGGTTTCCAGCACCACGGCTCCGGTCAATGGCGTGACCAATTGATTTTGCGCCGCCAAGGTTGCCGCCGCCTCGCTCTGATGCGCCCGGACCAGGCGCAACGCCTCGTCGCGGGCCCAGAGCCGGGCGACGTGTTTACTTGCCGGTTGCGTGCTCGCTTCACCCGGCGCGTTCGTTAATTGACGGGTATAGCCGTAAGTTTTTGTGCGACCGGACCAAACTGCCAGCAGTCGTGCCAGACTGCTTTGATCGGGCGCCAGGCTGAGGTCGTGTTCAACCATCGAAAAACCATCCATTTTTTCCACAATGCGATCGGGTCCGCTGCGCAATTGAATTTCGTGCAGCCGGATTTGCCGGCGGTTGCGCTCCAGGCGCTGAATCAGACCGCTTTCGCTGGAGAGCAGGAACGGCTCGGGCAGGTGAAGCCAGACCACGGCGCTATTTTCCACGGTTTCCGCCAGATCCCACGCGGTTTCCAGCGCGGGCAAATTGTCCTGGCCGCCGGAGAACTTAAGCGTCCGCAATTGATGTTGCAGGGCAGCTTTGTTTGCCGCCGTGGCTTTTCGCAGTTCAGTTTTTAATGGCGGCTGTTTGTCGGAGGCAATGATCACGGCCATTTCCACATTCTCAGGGATTTGGTCCAACGTGCGGGCAATTTCGGGCAACTGCTGCCGCATTCCCACCGAACCATCGAGGACCATAATCATGCGTTCCGGCGAGGCGGGCGGGTTGGGGGAGATCGTCTGTTGGATGACTTGACCGGTTGTTTCCGCCGGCGTCCAAACCTTGTCCACCGCCTCCCGGTGCACCTGGGTTACGTGCAAACTGGTGGAAAGGTTGGTTTCAGCCAGATTTTCGTGAACCCCCGCCATTTGTTTATCGGCCCCCGGTTGCTCCAGCCAGAGGGCGTGTTTGAAATCCCCCGCGATGCCAAAATTGCGCTCCAGAAAATGCGGCCAGACAAAACTGCCCGATACGGGCGAGTCCAGCAGGAGGGGCGCGGTGATGCCCAGGCGGATTTTCATGACTCCGCCGCCTGGAGGAATCGGGAAGCATTGGATCAAAATCCGGTCCGGTCCGCAGGTCGTGACCAGCAGCGGATCACGCCGCTGTTGCACTGCCACCGCCTGATAGGCTTGGCGGGTTTGGGCGCGTCCGCCAAAAGCCGCCTCGCGTTCTTCGCCGTTGATCCACAGCGTCACGCGGGACACCACGGCCCCGGGTGGCAGTGCCACTTGTGCGCGCGCTTCGCGTTGTTGGGCGGAGACATTCTTGAATTCCATCGTCCATTCGCAGTAGCTGATGCCCGCCTCCGGCTCCGTGGTGGCATCCAGGCGCGAACTCAGCAAAGACAACCCCTTGACCCGGCCGGCGACCTGTTCACCGCCCAGTCCGTCATCCCAGACAAACTCGTCTTCCAAGTCATTCCAGCGTCCCGCCCGCGTGAAAAACTTTGGCGGGGGCACGGCGTTAAACGCTTCCCCGGTCACACGGTAATAGATTTCGCGGGCGATTTCAGAATTGATCGCGCTTCCGTGGTCGCCTGCGGCCAGCAAATTGAACGGTTGAAGCGTGAAATCATTGTTTTGCATCCCTCCATAGCACGCGCGCAGCATGATCGTGCGGTTGCCATATTGCCGCAGCACATGCAGGCCATGATTCCGCGTGGCTTGGTCTTCCGACTTGGCCCGGGCCAAACCGTAGTAAGTGATGCTTTCCGGCAGTTGCAATACCATCAGGCCCATCAGGGCCACGGAAACTCCTGGTAGATACCCCGGCAGCCGGTTTCGGCCCGTGAAACGGCAATATTTCTTGCGAATAAGGGGGGTCGCCATCAGGGCGAAATACGGTCCCAGCGGAAGCAAGCCCGCCCCAAAAAACATTACGGCCATACAGGCAAAAGGCAGAAACAGCGAGTAGCTTATGGCGTAGTAGATGCAGGTTCCCAGAGCGATGCCGTTCAGCCAGCCCAGCCAGGCTTCGCTGCCTGTGTGTTTGCGTCGCGCGGCCCCCCCAGCCACAGGTTGCTCGCCGGCACCAAGGCCACCAGCAGGATGTGAATCCACGAAGGAATGGGGTCAAACAAAACTCCCGCCGAGATCCCGGTCGAATATTCAAAACCCAGGGTGATGGCCGGCAACAGAATGCCCAGAATGAACAACATAAACCCCGGCGGCTTGGGCGGTTTTTCGGGCTCGGGTTGTGGCGGCTCATCTGCGGATGCCGGCTGGTCGATGGCGGGTGAAACCAGTTCCGGTGAACCAATTTTTGCCAGAATCTTCCGCAAATCCTCTTCCGTTACCACGCTCAGCTTGCTCGCGGAAATTTCTTCATCCACATGCCGCTTCAGATCTTCCAGCACTTCCTGCGGATCTGCCCCGGTGCCCGTAAGTGAACTTTTGGTTTGGCTGGTATATTCAGACCAGACCCGCTGGGCTGAGTTTGTCCATTCGATCATAGGGTGGAGCCTTTCTGCTTCAGTTTCGTCACGCTGGCGTTTAATTCGTCCATATAAGTATTCATCGTGTGCATGAGTTTTCGCCCGTCCTTGGTCAGGGCATAGTATTTGCGCGCCGGACCCGCGCTGGACTCCTCCAGCCGCGCCGAAATC
>Ga0302321_100005421_pt1 | contig 11165 bp, 11 predicted proteins | sample Fen_T0_1_FD_202505 | JGI IMG/M metagenome (GOLD analysis project Ga0302321, IMG submission 202505) | Peat permafrost microbial communities from Stordalen Mire near Abisko, Sweden - Fen_T0_1 | ecosystem: Environmental > Terrestrial > Soil > Wetlands > Permafrost | place: Sweden: Abisko...
AGGGCACCGAGGTCCGCGATGCCATCGCGCTCACGGAGGCCGCCGAGCGCCTCGGCGCCAGCATCCACGCCGAGGCCGGCTGGGATGCCACGTCGGCGGGACTGGACGTCCCGGTGAGCCGCCTCGCGCCCGCCCTGGACCTCCTCGCCGAGGTCGTCCGGCGGCCGAGCTTCCCCGAGGCGGAGATCGACCGCCTGCGCGACGAGCGCCTCACGGACCTGCTCCAGGCCCGGGCGGACCCGCGCCGCCGCGCGGACGAGGCCTACGTCTCGTCCATCTACGCGCCCTCCAGCCCGTACCACCGCCCGGCCGGCGGCGCCGCCCCCACGGTCGAGGTCCTCACCCCGGTCGAGCTGCGCGCCGTCCACGACGCCGCCTATGTCCCGTCCCGGGCCGCGCTCGTCGTGGCCGGCGACGTGGACCCCGACGAGGTCTTGCGCGTCGCCGAGGCCCTCTTCGGCGACTGGGGCGGCCCGGACGAGTCCGAACCCCGGCCCATCGACGACACGAGCGCCGTGACGTCGCGCTTCGTGCGCGTGGTCCACCGTTCGGGCGCGGTCCAGAGCGAGATCCGCATCGGCCACCCGGGGCTGCGGCGGCTCCATCCCGATTACCACGCCGTGGCGGTGATGAGCGCGATCCTGGGCGGCCTCTTCAACTCGCGCCTGAACATGAACCTGCGCGAGGAGAAGGGCTACACGTACGGGGCGAGCGCGGGCTTCGACCTCCGCCGCGCCCGCGGCCCGTTCACGGCCCGCGCCGCCGTCAACACCGAGGTCACCGTCCCGGCGCTCCACGAGTTCCTGGTCGAGCTGGACCGGATTCGCGAGGCGCCGGTGACCGACGCCGAGCTCAAGGCCGCGCGCGACTACCTCGTCGGCGTGTTCCCGCTCCGGTTCGAGACGCCGGGCCCCGTGGCCGGGTCGCTCGCCGGGCTGTTCGTCCACCGTCTCCCGGACGACGAGCTGGAGCGATACCGGGGGTCCATCGAGGCCGTCACCGCGGCGGACGTCCAGCGCGTCGCCCGCGAGCACATCCGCCCCGAGGCCGCGGCCGTGGTCCTGGTGGGGGACCACGACGCGTTCGGCGAGGCGCTCGAGGCGGCGGCGATCGGTCCCGTTGAGGTGATCCGCGACGCCGATCCCGTGCCGCCGGCCCCCGACGCCGAGGGCTGACCGTCGCGGTTTGGGTTCCCGCTCACCAGGGCCTGGGCGTGCGGGTCCGGCCCTGCGCGGGTCGCGGGCGAGATCGCCCTGACGGGCTGAAACCTTTGCCTCGTCAACTTGCTCTGGAGTGGTGAAGCGGCACCAGCGAGGGATGCCGCGGAACCATCGGAGCCAGCCCACATGCGTCTCAGCACCACGTTGATCCGGTCTGTCGGGACCGTCGTCGTCGCCCTGTTCCTCGTGGCGGCCGCGGCGTTCGCGACCAGCAGCTTCGTTGCCGGCGGCCGGTCGACGGACGACAGCAACCCCGTGTCCGTGGCGGCCGACGCCACGGGCACCCCCGAGGCCACGGAGACCGCCGGGCCGACGGAGACGCCGGACGCCACGGAGACGGCCGAGCCGACGAAGGCGCGGGACAGCAGGGAAACCTCGGAGCCGGCCGAGACCCCGGAGGCTACAGGGACCGTCGAGGCGGGCGGTGAGCCCACCGCGTCGCCTGAGCCCCGGGACGACGCCGACGACATCCAGGGTGACCAGGGCGAGGACCAGGTCGGTCCAAGCGAACACAGCGGGTCCGGCGGCCACGACGGTGGCGCGAGCCACGACGGCGCCGGTCACAGCGGGAGCCACAGAGGGACCCACGACGGCGGCGACCACGCCACGCCGCGCCCCACGGCCGACCCGTCCGGCGACAACGGGGGCGACCAGGCCTCCGACCCGTCCGGCGGCAACGGCGGCAGCGGCAGCAACGACTAGAACGATCCGGCCAGAAGGGTCTGTGACCTCGAGCCTGCGATGGGAACCGGTCCGACGCACGACAATGGTGTCGCGTGCCGGCCCGGCACCCGCCGATCCGCCCCATGGGGCAGACTCGGGGGACAGCAGTACGGAGCTCAGACCCCTGGCAGACCGGAGCGTGACCAAGACCATCGAGAACGGAGCCACCAGCGATGACCGCGCGATCGTCGATGCCGTGCTCGCGGGCGATCGAAACGCCTACCGCGTCCTCGTGGACCGGGAGGGCGCCGCGATCGTCGCGACCTGCGCGCGCATCCTGGGCGACCGTGCGGAAGCCGAGGACGTGGCACAGGAGGCATTCGTGATCGCGTATCGCTCGCTCGGGACCTGGCGCGCCGATGGCGCGTTCGGTGCCTGGCTGTCGCGGATCGCCGTCCGTCTCGCCATCCGGCGCTCGCAGTCGCGCAAGCAGGTGACCTGGCTGGACCCGCTGGCTGCCGAGGCCGACCTGCCGGGCCAGGAGCGGTTCCGGACCATGAGCGCCACGGACGCCGTGGACCCCGCCCAATCCATGCTGCGCACGGAGCGTGACGCCCTGGTCCGGGCTGCCGTCGCCTCGCTCGACGAGCCCTATCGGGAGGTCGTCGCGCTCCGCTTCTTCGGGGAACGCTCCCTCGCGGAGATCGCCGAGGCGACCGATCGCCCCCTCGGGACCGTGAAGACCCACCTGCATCGGGGTCTTGCGCGCCTTCGCCGCGCGCTCGAGGAGGCCGACCGATGACCGCACCGCGGCCGGGCGAACGAGCCCGGCCCTTCGGGCCCGACGAGCTTGACGGCGTGACGGAGCTGAGCCCCGAAGAGCTCGCCGCCGAGACGCGCCTCGCCCGGGACCTCGAGGGCATCGCCGTCCGCGACGGGATCGTCGCGAGCGCGGACTTCGCGGACCGCGTCATGGCCGCCGTCGGCCTGGAGCCCGTGCCGGCCCCGGCGGTCGCGGCCGGCAGCGCCCTGCGCCACGCGGCCCTGCTCGGGTTCCTCGTCTCGGTCCGCGACGCGGTGCGGGTCACCTTCAGCGGCGGCTTCCCGGTTGCGGTCCGCGCCCAGGCGCTCGCGCTCGTCCTGCTGGTCGTGGGGATCACAGCGGGGACCGGGTACGTGGCCGCGGGCGCCGTCGGGCTCCTCGGCGACCGCCCATCGCCGGCGCCGTCTCTCGAGGCGCCCACGCAGGCACCCGCGCCGACCGCCGAGCCCACGGTCACCCCGGAGGCCACGTTCGGCACGCCGGATCCGACGCCGAGCCCCGAGCCGTCCATGAGCCCGTCGGAGGAGCCCTCGGACCCCGCCGAGTCCGCCGGGGCACCCGAGGAGCCGGGCGAGCCCCCTGAGCCCGGCGACCAGGTCGGCGGCGGTGGTTCCGGCGGGGGTGGTTCCAGCGGCGCCGGCTCGGCGACCGAGACGGCGAAGCCTGCCCCCAAGCCGACGCCGAAGCCCACGGCCACGCCGAAGGTTGAGCCCACCGAGAGGCCGCACGCCAGCGAGACGCCCGAGCCGACCCGCACGCCGAGGCCGACGCCCAGGTCGTTGCCCGGCCCCACACCCACCCCCACACCCACCCCCACGCCCTGGCCCTGAGCGCCCGAGACGCCGCGGGCCGCGCGACCCCGCGGCGCGGTAGGCTTGCGGCGTGATCGTCGTGGTCGGATCCCTGGCCTGGCGCGAGGCGCCCGTCGCGGCCCCAGCGGGCCGTGCCCCCGAGATCGCGATCGCGGCCGCCGCCCGCGGCGCGCAGGCCGAGGTGGTCGGCCGGGTGGGGGACGACGGGACGGGCGACGCGCTGGTCATCGCGCTCGCCCGGGCCGGCGTCGGCCATGCGGCCGTCCTGCGGGACCCGGTCCATGGCACCCCCGTCCTCACCCCGCCCCCGGCCGACGACCCAGACCCCTTCGCTGACGACACAGCGCGGCCCGTGGCGTCACCCGGCGGGCCGCGCCTCGAGGCCGCGGATGTGTCCCTGGGCCTGACCTACCTCACCACCTTCGCCGTGCTGGTCGTCGCCGATGACGTGCCGGTCGCGGCGATGCGCGCCTGCGTCGAGGGCGCCCAGTTCGCCGGCGCCCACCTCGTGCTCCTCGTCCCGCCTGGGCGCCTGCAACCGGTGACGCTCCCCGCCGACGCGACGGTGCTCGCCGCGCCGGACGTCGCGGACGAGGGGGCGTTCGCGGCGCTCGTGGGCGCCTACGCCGCCGCGGTCGACGCGGGCGAGGCACCTGTCGCCGCGTTCCGGACCGCGACCGCGGCCGTGGGCTGGGAGGCCGCCCGGGCCGAGGATGCCGCGCCCGCCTGACGGCTCAGAACAGCGTCGCCTGGTCCCCGGGGGTGGCGGTGCCGCCGGGCTCCATCCCCGGCTCGGTCCCGGCCGCCGGCACGATGAGGGCAGGCCCGTCGTTGCGGACGCTGTTGACGAGCGTGGACACCATGTAGGCGGCGAGCGCGAGGTCCTCTCGGGGCTCGAGCAGCGCCCGCAGCTCGCCGGGTTCGCGGGGCGTGGGTTCAAGCCAGGTTGCCCAGTGCTCCGGCGGGATCACGACCGGCATCCGGTCGTGGATGGCGGCCATGAACTCGTTGGGCCGCGTCGTCACGATCGTGAAGGTGCGGAGCCACTCGCCGGTCCCGTCGTCCCTGCGCCCGGTCCACAGGCCCGCGAGCGCCAGCGGCCGGTCGTCGGGGTCGTGGATCCGCATCGGCAGGCGCCGCGCGCCGTCGCGCCGCCACTCATAGAAGCCGTCGACCGGGACCAGGCAGCGGCGGCGCCGGTAGGCATCGCGGAACAGGCCGCTCGTGGCCAGGCTCTCGGCGCGGGCGTTGAAGGCGCGCGACGCCAGCCGCGGCTCCGCCCAGGAGGGGACCAGGCCCCAGCGGTAGCGGACCACCGCGCGCCGCTCGTCGCGCTGCACCACGACCGCCGCCTCGTCCGTGGGGGCCACGTTGAACCTGCCACCCGGGTCGCCGGCGAGGTCATCGGCCTCGAAGATCCGCGCGATCTCCGAGGTCGGCCGCTGCTGCGTGAACCGTCCGCACATGGGCCGCAGGATACCGGCCCACGCTCCAATGGCCCGCCTCCTGTACAGTCCCGGCCGTGACCGATCGCCTCTCCCCCGACAGCCTGGGCGTGCTGGACCAGTCCGGGCCGCTGACCCGCGACGCCGCGCAGGCGGCCCTCGCCCGGGCCAGGGACCTGATGATCTCCGCGGACTACCTCGACGCCGCGCGGCTCTACCAGCGCGTGGTCGGGTTCAACGACGCGGCGGTCACGGGCGCCGCGATGGTCGGCCTGGGCGAGGCGCTGCACCGCATGGACCGCGACGAGCAGGCCCTGGGCCAGTGGGAGGCGGCCACCGAGCTCGCCGAGAACGAGCACACGTACGCGGCCTGGCGGAACGTGGCGGCCGCCCGCGTGCGCGCCGGGGACCTGCGTGGCGCCCTCAACGCGTACCGCGAGGCCGACCGGCGGGCGCCCCGCGACGACAAGGCCGAGATCGCCAACCGGATGGGCTGGCTGTCCAAGGAGCTCGGTGACAAGGGTGCGGCCGGCCGCTACTTCAGCAGGGCGCGGGGGGACGCCGGGTTCTCCGCGGCGCTCGGCGTCATCGGGATCACGGTGCTGGTGTCGCTCCTTGCGGACTTCATCCCGCCGCAGACCATCGACCTGTTCGCGATCCTCCAGCTGGACAAGCCCGCGATGGCGGCCTCGATCCAGGACGCCTACCGCCTCTGGACGGTGACACTGGTGCACGCCCCGCTCCAGGAGATGCCGCTGCACCTCGTGTTCAACATGTACGCCCTGTACCTGGCCGGCCCGTTCGTCGAGCGGCTGTACGGGCGCGCGGGGTTCCTGTTCCTCTACCTCGCGACGGCTGCCGGCGGCTCGCTGGCATCGTTCGCCTTCGGCCGCGCCGCGCTCGGCGTGGGCGCCTCGGGGGCGATCTTCGGCCTGTTCGGCCTCCTGATCGCGGTCCAGTACATCCACCGGCCGATGCTGGACCGCGGCTCGCGGGCGTTCATGGGCCAGCTCATCGGCCTCGTCATCCTGAACCTGATCCTGGGCTTCGCGATGGGCGGCATCGACAACTGGGCGCACATCGGCGGACTGATCACGGGGCTATGGCTGGGGCTGCTGCTCGCGCCGCGGAACATCCCCACGATGCGGTCGCTGTGGATGCGCCCCGGGCCCACGCCGGGCACGATCGTGCCGGCCCTCGGGTCCGTCGGGATGAGCGCGACGCGGGTCGCGGGCCTGGCGGCGCTGGCCGGGGTCTTCGTGGTGCTCTGGATGCTGGGCGTCGCCGCCTGGAGCTGACGCCGGCACTGGTCGCGACCAGGGAGCCGGCACGGTCGTGCCGAGCGGCTAGATCTCGCCGAAGACCACCTGCGGCCCGGGGTCGCCCGTGGCACCACCCTCGGCCTCGAGCGTGAGCATCACGGCGGAGCTGTTCGCGAGATCCACCCCGATCGGGGCCACGAACGTGCCGGACCCGTCATAGCGCACGGTCTGGAGCGGGTGGACGCCCGCAGCATCGGCGTACCAGAGCTGGTAGCCGTGGCCCGCGGGCGTGGCCGGCAGGTTGCGGGCCACGATAAAGGACTGGTCCGCGCCCGGGACGTAGACGACGGCGGCCACGGCGTCGGGCGCGAGGGCCTCGGCGTGGAGCGCGACGGTGACGTGGTGCGGGTTCACGGCGACGGTCACGGCGTCGCCCTGGCTGGCGAGCGACCGCTCGATGGAGGCGGCCCGCGCGTTGGCCGCGTCCAGGTCCCGCTGGAGCGTGACGCCGCGGGCGCCGAGGCCCAGGGCGATCACGCCCAGTCCGGCGGCGAGCGCCAGGGAGGCGATGACCGGGCCTCGGGAGGCGCGCCGGAGCCGCACGACGTTGGATGGGGCTCCGGTGGACGCCGCGCCGACGAAGGCGGCGGGGACGGCCGGCTGGGCAGCCTTGTCGGAGGCGGAGGACCGGGCGAGCCGCGCCGGCGCCTGGTCGGCGACGGCTTCCGCGGCGAGCGCGCGGCGGATCCCGCCCAGGAGGTCAGCCGGCGGGACGCGCTCGGGGACCACGAGGGCGAGGTCCGCGAGGACGTGGTCCAACTCCAGCTCCAGCCGGCGGCAGGCCGCACAGGTGCCCCGGTGGGTCTCGTAGGAGGCGAGCTCGCCCGGCGCGAGGTCGTCGAGGACGGCACCGGCGGCGAGCAGCCGCTCCGCCTCGTCGTGCATCACGCGTCGGCCGCCCCGAACCCCGCGCCGGGCAGCTCGGACACGGAGTCCCCCAGGACGTCGCGCAGGCGCAGGAGCGCGCTGCGGATGCGGGTCTTGGCGGTCCCCAGCGGGATCTCGAGCCGCTCGGCGACCTCGACGTGGGTGAGGCCTCCGAAGAACGCGAGCTCGAGGGCCTCGCGCTGGACGGGCGTCAGCTCCGCGATGGCGGCCTGGACGCGCTCCTTGCGCAGGCGCACCCAGACCTCGTGGTCGACGTCGTCGTCCGCCTCGTGGAACTCGAGGTCCACGTCGGCGGTGCGCTTGCGGATGTTCGCCTCGCGGCGCACGAGGTCGATGGCCTTGTGGCGGGCGAGCGAGAACAGCCACGGCGCGACGGCGCCGCGGGACGGGTCGAACCGGCTCGCGTCGCGCCACAGGGCGACGAAGACCTCCTGGACCACGTCCTGCGCGAAGCGCTCGGCCCCCGTGACCTGGTAGGCGAGCGAGTACAGCGGCCCCGAGTAGCGGGCATACAGCGCCTCGACCGCGCGCTCGTCGCGATCGACGATGCGGGCGAGCAGCTCCGCGTCCTCGACACGCCGCCTGGCCTGCGCGTCCTCGGGTTCCCGCAAGCGTCCCTCCGTCGGCGGCTTCGTGGCTGGGCCACGATGATACCCAAGCGGAGTGCGCGCGACAGCGGCCGACACGGACGGCCTGCCGGGCATGGGCGGGAAGACCGAGCGGTGGGGGAGGAGGAGGCTGTCCATCGTCCCCTCTTCGCGGGACGCCGACGCCCGGATGGGTCCGCCCGGTAGGATCGATCCATGTTCGCCATGCTCGCGGGGCCCTGGCCGCGCGTCAGCGTCGACGGGACACGGCTCGAGGAGCTCGAGGCGGGGCTCGCGGAGGGGCGCGTGCCCGTGGCGGCCGTCGAGGCGGCGGTCGAGCGGCTTGTCGCGGAGGCCGTCGCGGCCCAGGCCGAGGCCGGCATGGGGCTGCTCACGGACGGCGGCGTGCGCTGGGCCGACCCAGGGCGCGCCCTGCTGGGCGCGATCCGCGCCGGAGACGTGGGTCCGGACGGGATGCTCGTGCGGGCCTGGCGCGCCGCCGCAGACCTCGTGGAGGCGCCGGTCGCCGCGGTGATCACGGGTCCCTGGACGCTGGCCCTGGCCGAGGTCGGCGGGTGGGGCGACGCGTCGGTCCTGCCGGGCCAGGCCGGCGAGCTGGCCGATCGCCTCGCCGGCGAGCTGGAGGCGCTGGCCGCGGCTGGCTGCGCGGTCGTCGTGGTCGAGGAGCCTGCGGCGGTGGCGATCGGGGAGGACACGCTCGCGCGCGGCGGGTTCGCCCGGGCACAGCGGCGGCTCCTGCGTCGGACACCGGACCTCCACGCGATGCTGGCGATCACCGGCGGCTCGGCGGCGGCGGCCGGTCCCGAGACAGTCTTCGCGGCGCCCTACGCCTCGTTCCTGTTCGATCTCATCGCCGGACCCGACAACTGGTCCCTCGTGCGCGCCGCGCCGCCGGACCGCGGGATCGTGTGCGCGGCGCTTGCGACGGGGGGTGGGGGCGAGGACGTGGACCAGGCGCCGCAGCTCGTCTGGGCCGCGCACTACGCGGCGTCGGCGGGCGGGCGCGGCCTGGAGCGCGTGGGCCTCGCGAACGCGTCGCCCCTCGACCGCCTGGCACCGTCCGACGCGGCGAGGGCGCTCCACGCCATCACGCGGGCCACCGCATTCGCGACCATGCCCGCGGCCCAGGCGATCGCCGCCGGGCTCGACAAGCGGACGTTTACCAGCAACCCCTATGCGGGACCGTTCGCGGGCCCGTCGACCGATGGCAACCGGGGGGAAGGGCCGTGACGACCTTGCCCTGTCCCGCCCAGGTGATCACGGGGGCGGGCCAGGAGCCGGCGGGGTCGGTCAGCCGTAGCCGCCGCGGTCCTGGAGGCCCTTCAGGCAGGCGATCTCGCCCGTGATCTGGTCGACGTGCATGCAGAGCATCCGCAGCACGGCCAGGCCCAGCGTCACGTGCCCCCGCCCGAGGAAGCCCAGGTCGACGTCCCGGTCAAGATCGCTCGGCGCGAGCCCGGCCACGAACGCCTCCGACATCCGCCAGGTCGCGTGCGCGTACTCGAGGAGCATCGGCTTGTCCACGCGCACGCGTCGCGCCCAGCGGCCGTAGCCCTCCCAGTCCGGGCCCGGCATCGGCATCGGCTCGCTCAGGCCGGTCCTCCCCGCGAAGGTGGTCCGCAGCAGGGGCTCTCGCCCCGCCAGGATGGCGTTGGCCACCATGTCCTCGGACACGACGAGGTGGGCGAACGTGGCCCCGATGGGGTTGGCGGTCCCCGGCGGCGCCCAGTCGAGGCCGTCCTGGTCGAGGTCGACGATCGTCCGCTCGAGCGAGCGGTGCGCGTCTGCCAATGCGTCTCGGAGCATCGTTGCGGGATCCAATGGGCTCACTCCGTTCGTGCGGGCGGTACTCCCGGTCGCGCGCCGGGCCTCGTGCCTGCGGGGCGCCAGCCCATGGCCGGGGCAGCACACAGGTCCACAGTGTGCGCCGGGCGCGTGGCCCGCACCTCGCAACCGTGCCGGAACCGGCTTGCACCGGGGGCGCGACCCTGCCACCATCCGGGGACCCGACGGGCCGAATGGCTCATCCGGCACAGGTCAACCGTCATCCTCCCCGGCCGCAACTCCGGGGCACACCTGCGACACGGCAGGAAGGAGGCCATCCCGGTGACCGAGCTGCACGTCACGCTCGAGGTGAACGGCGAGCACAGAACGGTGGACGTCGAGCCGCGGCGGCTCCTCGTCGAAGTTCTCCGGGAGGACCTCGGTCTGACCGGAACCCACGTGGGATGCGACACCAGCCAGTGCGGTGCCTGCACGGTCCACGTGGACGGCAAGGCCGTGAAGAGCTGCACGGTGCTCGCGGCCCAGGCGGACGGCTCGGCGGTCACGACCATCGAGGGGATGGGCACGGTGGGCGACCTCCACCCGCTGCAGAACGCGTTCTGGGAGAAGCACGGCCTCCAGTGCGGCTTCTGCACACCGGGGATGATCATGGCGGCCGCGGACCTGCTCAAGCACAACGGCGACCCGACGGACACGGAGATCCGGCACGCCATCGAGGGCAACATCTGCCGCTGCACCGGCTACCACAACATCGTGCTCGCGGTGCGCGAGGCGGCCCGCGCGATGCGCGAGGGCCCCATCGCCGCGGCGACGGTGTAGGAGGCTCCGATGTCCACCGACGTCCTCGGCAAGCCCATCAAGCGCACGGAAGACCCCAGGTTCATCACCGGCAAGGGCCGGTACCTGGACGACATCAAGCTCCCGGGCATGGTCCACCTGGCCATCCTGCGCAGCCCCTACGCCCACGCCAACATCCGCTCCATCGACACGAGCGCGGCCAAGGCGGCCCCCGGCGTGCTCGCGGTCATCGTGGGCGCGGACATCCCGTGGAACCCGCTGCCGATGGCCTGGCCGGCCGGCGGCGCGAGCGGCATCCGGAACAACACGAACATGCCGCGCATCCTGGCGACGGACAGCGTCAAGTGGACGGGCGAGGGCGTGGCGGCCGTCGTGGCGCAGACCCCGGAGCAGGCACAGGACGCCCTGGAGCTGATCGGGGTCGACTGGGAGCCGCTCCCGGCCGTCGTGGACGCGGAGAAGGCGACCCAGCCCGGCGCCCCCCAGCTCCACGAGAACGCCCCCAACAACGTCGTGTTCGAGTGGAACGTGGGCGACAAGGCGGGAACCGACGCCGCCTTCCTGGACCCCGAGGTCGTCGTCCGCCAGCGCCTCGTGAACAACCGCCTCATCCCGAACCCCATGGAGGTCCGGGGCGACATCGGCTGGTACAACAGCGGCACGGACGAGTACACGATCTGGATGTCCAGCCAGACGCCGCACATCCAGCGTCTCCTGCTCGCGGCCTTCGTGACCGGCATCCCGGAGCACAAGATCCGCTGCATCAGCCCGGACGTCGGCGGCGCTTTCGGCTCCAAGATC
>Ga0302321_100005422_pt1 | contig 11165 bp, 9 predicted proteins | sample Fen_T0_1_FD_202505 | JGI IMG/M metagenome (GOLD analysis project Ga0302321, IMG submission 202505) | Peat permafrost microbial communities from Stordalen Mire near Abisko, Sweden - Fen_T0_1 | ecosystem: Environmental > Terrestrial > Soil > Wetlands > Permafrost | place: Sweden: Abisko...
CGGCGGACGGCGGATCGCCGTGCTCTCCTCCCGCGACCCGGGCGCGCTGCCGTGGCGCGACCTCGGCGTCGACGTCGTGGTGGAGTCGACCGGCGCGTTCACCGACGCCGCCAAGGCCCGGGCCCATCTGGACGCCGGGGCGCGCAAGGTGCTCGTCACCGCGCCCGCCTCGGGCGACGACCTGACGATCGCCTACGGGATCAACTCGGGGCTGTACGACCCCGCCCGCCACCACGTGGTGTCCAACGCCTCGTGCACCACCAACTCGCTGGCGCCGCTCGCCAAGGTGCTGCACGAGCTGGCGGGCATCGACTCCGGCCTGATGACGACCGTGCACGCCTACACCCAGGACCAGAACCTGCAGGACGGGCCGCACCAGGACCTGCGCCGGGCCCGGGCGGCGGCGCACAACATCGTGCCGACCAGCAGCGGTGCGGCGAAGGCCATCGGGAAGGTGCTGCCCGAACTCGACGGGCGCCTCAGCGGCTTCGCGCTGCGCGTGCCGGTGCTCACCGGGTCGATGACCGACCTCACGGTGACGACGTCGCGCGCGACGTCGGTGCAGGAGGTCAACGCCGCCTTCGCGGCGGCCGCCCAGGGCGAGCTGAAGGAGATCCTCGCCTACAACGAGGCGCCCATCGTCTCCAGCGACATCGTCGGCAACCCCGCCTCGACGATCTTCGACGCGCCGCTGACGGCCGTCAACGGGCGCACCGTGAAGGTGCTCGGCTGGTACGACAACGAGTGGGGCTTCTCCAACCGCCTCGTCGACACGGTCGGCCTGCTCGGCCAGGGCCTCTGAGCCCTCGCCCGGGGCCCGGCCCCCGCGCGCGCCCTCGGGTCAGTCCGGGGTGCGTGTGGGGGCGGCGGCCGTGGGGCCGCCGACGTGCAGCGGGCGCCACCGCGCCCACACCAGGAAGAAGACCCCGAGCACGAGCATGCCCAGGCCGAGCCAGAGGTTGATGTCGACGTCCCCGGACTGCGGGTGGGAGACGAAGAAGCTGGCGATCGTCAGCACGACGCCGTAGAGGGTGAACAGCCCGCCGATGAGATACCGCAGGTCGAACAGCCGGGACGACGCCGACTGCGGGGTGTCCTCGGCGGGCGGCCCTGGTCTGGACTCGGTCATGGTCGCGGCCCTCACAGGTAGACGAGCGACAGGATGATCACAAAGGTCAGGGCGATGCCCCCGAGCAGCGCCGGCGACTGCCACCAGGCCCGGACGACGGACGCCTCCGCGACGTCCGGGCCGTTCGGGTCGGGCAGGCCCCAGACCAGGCCGAGCAGTTCCTCCTGCGGCTTGGGCCGGGTCAGCGGCGTCACGACCGCCATCACCGCCCAGGCGACGAGCACGGCCGCGATGGCACCGTAGAAGTTGACCATCTGGTCGTTGGCGACGCCGCCGGGCCGCTGCCCGGCGTGGAAGTACGCCAGGTTCGGCCCGAGGTAGTGGAAGGCGAAGGCCGCGACGATGCCGCTGATGAGCCCGTAGAAGCCGGCCCACGGCGAGACCCGCTTCCAGAAGAGGGCGAGGATGAACACCGCGAACAGGGGCGCGTTGAAGTAGGAGAACAGCGTCTGGATGTAGTTCATGATGTTGTTGAAGGTGGACGCGATGAACGCTGTCCCGATCCCGACGATCACGCCGACGACGGTCGTGATCCGGCCGACGCGCAGGTAGTAGCTGTCGGACCGGCCCTTGGCGACGTAGGGCCGCCAGACGTCGTAGGTGAACACGGTGTTGAACCCGCTGACGTTGGCCGCCATGCCGGCCATGAATGCGGCGAGCAGCCCGGCCAGGGCGATGCCCAGCGCGCCGTTCGGCAGCAGCCTCTGCATGAGCTGCGGGATGGCGTAGTTGTAGTTGGGGTTGCCGGTCCGGAAGCTCGGCACCAGTGCCACCGCGAGCAGTCCGGGAATGATCGTGAGCGCCGGGATGAAGATCTTGGGAATGGCCCCGATGAGCGGGGTGCGGCGGGCCGCCGTGAGATCCTTCGCCGAGAGGGCCCGCTGCACCTCCGCGAAGTTCGTCGTCCAGTACCCGAACGACAGCGCGAACCCGAGGCCGAAGACCAGCCCGATCCAGTCGCCGAGCGGGTTCGTCCAGCCGCCGGCCTGGGTGCCGTTCCAGGTGCTGAAGAAGGCGGGCTTGTTCACCGCCTGCTCCAGGCCGTGCCAGCCGCCCACGCGGACCAACCCGACGATGACGATCGGCAACAGGCCCGCGATGATGACGAAGAACTGCAGCACCTCGTTGTAGATCGCGCCGGACAGGCCGCCCAACGTGATGTACACCAGCACGAAGAACGCCGACAGCGCGATCGCCACCCACAACGGCCAGCCGAGCAACGCCTGCACCACGAGCCCGAGGGCGTACAGGTTGACGCCCGCGGTGAGCACCTGCGCGGCGGCGAAGCTGAGCGCGTTCACCAGGTGGGTGGGGTTGTTGAACCGGCGGCGCATGTACTCCGGCACGCTGTGCACGCGTGAGGAGTAGTAGAACGGCATCATCACCAGGCCCAGGAACACCATGGCGGGCACCGCGCCGATCCAGTAGAAGTGCACGGTCGACAGGCCGTACTGCGCGCCGTTGGCCGCCATCCCGAGGATCTCGATGGCCCCGAGGTTGGCCGAGATGAACGCCAGGCCGGTCACCCACGCGGGCAGCGACCGCCCGGAGAGGAAGAAGTCCTCCGTCGTCGCGATCGAGCGCCGGGCCGCCAACCCGATCCCGATGACGACGGCGAAGTAGACCGCCAGGATCGCGAAGTCGAGCACGTTGACGTCGAGACGCAGGTCATCAGCCGCCTGCAGTGCGAGCACGGGTACCTCCGAACGCCCTGGAACGCCCTTGGTCCGCCGGGCGCAATGCCCCCACCGGTGCAGGGACGCTAACTCCGGACGCACCGCCCCGCCTTTCGACGTGCCCCACCCCACCCCCGGTGATCATGCAATCCGGGACGATCATGCAATTCGGGAACGGGCCGGCCGCCCCTGGGCGCGCGCCGACGATCCCGACCCGGCCGGCGGTCGTCGCCGGTCCTGCGGTGGGGCCTCGCCGGTGAACGCGGGATCACCGGTCCGCGACGACACCCCTTCGATCGGACTCCGGGCACCCCGACCCCAGCGGGCAGGAGCCCCGGAGGCTCCCCGTTCCCGGATTGCATGATCGTCCCGGATTGCATGATCACGAGGGGTGTCGGGGGCTCAGGGGCAGGGGGCACGCCAGGCGGCGAGCGCGTCGCTGGAGTCCTTGAGGATCGAGCTGAATCCCAGGGCCCGCGTGGGCGGGCAGAAGGCGTTCAGGGCACCCGAGGGTGACGCCGTCGACGACCCCGGGTAGTCGCTCAGGTACTCGGCGTGGAACACCGGCTTGCCGTGGGCGACGAACACCCGCAGCTCGCCGCAGACGTTCCCGGAGGCGACGCACTGCTCGTTCACGGCGAAGTCCACGAGCGGCTCGACGTCGGCCACCAGCCGGGCGGACGCCGTCCCGTTCTTCAGTCCGATCGCGAGCCCGCGGGCGTGCGCCTCGTGCGCGACCATCGCGTCGAAGGCGAGCTGGTCGGCGTAGGTCACCGGGAAGCCGATCCCGGCCGCGCCGACGTCGACGGCCGCGTCGTCGATGTCCGGCTCGACGCCGTCGAAACCCTTGCGGCGGCATGTGTCCAGGCGCCGTCCGATGATCGGCCGCAGGACGTCGAGGCGCCGCAGGTCGACGTACCGCTCGTCGGGGTACCCGCCCATCGCCCGGCCCAGCACGGACGACGGGTAGCTGCCCGCGTCGGCGCGGTAGCTCTCCCAGGCACCGGTCTCGAGGTAGCAGACGGCGCGGGCGCCGCGCGCGTGGACGGCGGCGACCGTCGCGGCGTCGGTGTCGTCGCCGTCCAGGTCGTAGACCGCGGCCGGGACGGACAGGTCGACGGCGCCGGACAGCTGCCACTGCCACGACAGGCCCGCAGCGGGGTGCCACCAGCCGCCGGCCGCCGGGACCGGGGTGCCGTGCGACGGCGCTCCGGCCGGGCTGCGCGCGGGCGTGCTCGCGGAAGGGCGTGCCGAAGCCGTGGTCGAGGTGGGGGCGGCGGCGGAGGTGGCGGGCGGACCGGAGGCGGTCGACGCGGGGGAGGACGCAGCCGTCGCCGCGGCGGGGCCGGAGGAGCCCGAGGGGCCGGCGAGGCCGGCGGCAGAACCCGTGGCGGGCTCCCCAGGGCGGGGGCCCGCGACGCCGAACCACCCCACGCCGAACCACCCGGCGGCCAGCCCCCCGGCGGCGACGAGGGCGAGGAGCAGGACGAGCACCGGTACCAGCACGGCGACGGGCAGGGCCCGCCGACCGCGCCTACCGCGCACGGTCGCGCCGGGGCGCCCCCGCGGGCAGGCCGGTCCAGGGGTTGGGCAGCGACCCGCGGCTCGCCCCGACGACGCCGGCCCCCAGCGCCGCGGCCCGGTGCGCGACCGCGCTCCACGGCCGGGCCGACGGGACGCCGTGCACCAGGTGGCACACCCGCGCGGGCGGGAAGGACCGCAGCCAGTCCGGCACGTCGAGGCGGGTGTACGCCGACCACGGCCCCTCGAACGTCACGACGACGTCGGCCCCCGCCACGAGCTGCGGCGGCGGGACGGCGCCCGGGTTGAGCACCAGACGCCGCGCGCCGACCCGGCGCAACCGGCCCAGCAGGCGCAGCACGGGGTCGACGTCCCGGGGGCCGGTCGGCACCCGGTCGACGAACACGCCGTCGACGCCGTACCGGTCGTGCCAGCGGGTCACGTCGTCGGCGATCTCGGCGGGCGGGCGGGCGCCGTAGGCGGCGTCCACGTACCCCACGAGCGGCACCCCGGCGGCGGCCAGTGCCGCGACGGCGCCGGTGTAGGCGGCCTCGACGCCCGGGCCGGGCCCGTCGGCCGCGTTGACGACCACGAACCCGGGACCGACGGCGAGCAGCGCCGCGTCGCGCCAGGCGGCCGGGTCCACGACCGGGTGGACGTACAGCGGGACGGCCACGCCCGTGGCCCGCGGCGCGAGCCGGGACCAGGGCCGCGGCAGGCGCGTCACGGCGGCCACCCGGTCGGCGATCACGACGCGCGGGCCAGGAGCCCGGCGCCGTCCAGCACGCACCGCAGGGCCCGCTCGACGCCGTCGACCGCCCGCCAGCCGAGCACCTGCGCGATCCGGGCGACGTCGGGCACGGCGTCGCGCACGGCGCCGGAGCGCTCGGACCCGGCCCGGTCCTGCTCGACGAGCGCGGCGCCGGTGCCGGCCAGGGCCAGCAGCGCGCGCACCACGTCCCGCACCTCCTGCGGCCGGCCGGTGCCCACGTTGAGCAGCAGTCCCCCGGTCCCCCGCGGCCCGGCGAGCGCCGCCACCGCGACCGCGGCGCCGACGTCCCGGGCCGAGACGAAGTCCCGGCGCCCGTCGAGGGCCCCGACGACGACGTCGCCGCCCGGCCGCTCCTGCAGCTGCCGGACGACCGTGCCGATCAGCCCGGCGGCGGGCTGGCCCGCGCCGACCGGGTTCGCGACGCGCAGCACGACGCCGTCCACCCGCCCCTCGTCGGCCGCCGCCAGGACGGCGCCGGTCGCCCGCAGCTTGGACCGGCCGTAGCCGGTGCCGGGCTCGGCCGGCCCCTCCTCGTGGAAGGGCTCGCCGGTGCCCGGCCCGTACTCGGCGAGCGAGCCGAGGTGCACGAACCGGACGCCGGGCGCGGCCTCGGTGCAGGCCGCCAGCAGTCGCCGGGTCAGCTCGACGTTGTCGCGCTCCAGCTCCTGCGGGGTGCCGGACACGCGCCCGGTGGCGTTGACGACGGCGGACGGCCGCACGAGCCGCACCAGCGCGACCAGATCGCGCTGCGACGCCGTGGCCAGGTCGAGCCGGCCGCGGGAGGGCCCGGGGACGACGTGGGCGTCCGCCGCGGCGAGGGCCGCCGTCGCGTGCCGCCCGAGGAAACCGGACGCCCCGAGCACGAGGACCCGGCTCATGAGGCGATCGTCCGCTCCACGGCGACCGAGCGCTCCCCCGCCTGCTTGGGCACCGGGACCTCCCCCGCGCGGCGCAGCCCGCGGGCGGGCAGCAGGATCGGCCCGATCCGGTCGAACTCGGCGTTGGCGCGGTCGTAGTCGTCGGGGCGGCCGATGTCGAGCCAGTAGCCCGAGAAGGCGCGGGACGCGGGCGGCGTGCCCCGCTCCAGCAGGTCGAGCACGAGGTCGTCGAACCCGAAGTGCCGCCCCGGCTCGTAGGCGCGCAGGGCCGCCGTCGAGACGGCGTAGACGCCCATGCTCACCCGGTAGTGGTGGGTGGGCTTCTCGCGGAAGGCCACCACCTCGCCCGACTCGACCTCCAGGACGCCGAAGTCGATGTTCACCTCGCGCTCGTACGTCGAGATGGTCAGCGGGCGGTGGGCGATCACGTGCTCGCGCAGGAGCTGCGCGTAGTTCATGTCGGTGAGGATGTCGCCGTTCATGACGAGCACGTCCTCGGGCAGCCGGTCCAGGATGCGCAGGACCGGGCCCATCGTGCCGAGCGGGCTGTCCTCGTCCACGTACTCGACCCGCATCCCCCAGCGCGAGCCGTCCCCCACGAACGACCGGATGAGGTGGCCCAGGTGGCCGATCGCCAGCGTGACGTCGGTGAAGCCCTGGTCGGCGAGCTGGGTGAGGACGATCTCGAGGATGGAGTAGCGGTCCCCGATCGGCACCAGGGGCTTGGGCAGGCTGGTGGTGTAAGGGCGGAGCCGGACGCCCTTGCCCCCGGCGAGGATCACTGCGTGCATGGTGGTACTCCTCCGACGGACGGTGACGTGGGGATGGCGGTGCGGACGACGGTGCGGCCGGCGGATGCGGCCGGGGAGGTGCTCAGACGACGTAGCCGCTGGTGCGGTAGCGGGCGAGGTTCGCCGGCTCGCTGAACCAGTCGACGGTCTGCGCCAGGCCCTTCTCCAGGTCGGTCTGCGGCGACCAGCCGGTGGCCTCGCGCAGCAGGGAGGCGTCCGCGATGAGCCGCTGGACCTCGGACGCCTCCGGGCGCAGCCGCTGCGGGTCCTGCTCGACGGAGGCGTCGATGCCCATGATCCGCACGACGGTCCGGACCAGGTCGCCGATCGAGATCTCGAACCCGGTCCCGGCGTTGAACAGGCGGCCGACGACGGTCTCGGCGGGCGCCGTCCCGACGGTGGCGAACGCCTCGGCGGTGTCCTTGACGAACTGGAAGTCGCGGGTGGGGGTGAGGGCGCCCAGCTCGATGACGCGCTTGCCCGCCGCGAGCTGCGCGACGACCGTGGGGATCACCGCGCGGTTGGACTGGCGCGGGCCGTAGGTGTTGAAGGGCCGCAGCGTGACGATCGGCAGCTCGAAGCTCAGGTGGTAGCTCTCGGCGAGCTTGTCGGCGGCGAGCTTGCTGGCCGCGTAGGGCGACTGGGCCTGCAGCGGGTGGGTCTCGCTGATCGGCACGGTGCGCGCCGTCCCGTAGGTCTCGCTCGTGGAGGTGTGCACCATCCGGGCGGTGCCGTGACGGCGGACGGCCTCCAGCACGTTGAGCGTGCCCATCACGTTGGTCTCCACGTACGACCGGGGCGCGACGTAGGAGTAGGGGATCGCGATGAGGGCGGCCAGGTGGTAGACGGTGTGGACGCCGGACACGAACTGGTCCACCGAGCCCGGGTCACGCACGTCGCCGAGGACCACCTCGACGTTCGCCATGACGTCGGCGGGCAGGGTGTCCAGCCAGCCGTAGGTGCCGAACGAGTTGTAGAGGGCCATCGCCCGCACCCGGTGGCCACGCTCGACGAGGTTCTCGACGAGGTGGGAGCCGATGAAGCCGTCGGCCCCGGTCACGGCGACGAGGTCGGCGGAGGCAGCGGTCTGAGTCGTCACGGTGGGTGTCTCCCTGATTCGGTGAACTGATCGGTGAACGGTCGTGCGGGGGAAGGCCGGTGCGGTCACATGTGACGGACGGGGTCGCCCACGGTGCGGCGCAGCGGCGGCACCAGGGCGGCGAGCAGCACGAGCGGGGCCACCAGGAGCGCGGCCTGCTGGTGCACGGTGAGGACGGCGGCGAGGCCGAGCCCGGCGGCGGACGCCATCGCGGCGGCCACCGCCTGCATCCGGCCGAGCGAGGAGAGGGTGAGGGCCAGGTAGAAGCCGCAGCCCAGCAGCCACGCCGACCCGACGGTGACGGCGGCCGAGCGGGCCGGACCGGCGCCGCCCGTCCACCACAGGCCGGCGACGAGCAGCGCGGTGAGCAGCGTGAGCTGAGCGGCGTAGCGGGCCGCGCTGCCGGCCGCCAGCCGGCGCACCGCCCGCTGGAACACCCGCAGCGAGATCGACTCGTTGAGCAGGTCGAACGACCGGCGGCGCAGCCGCACGACCGTCCACTCGGCGGCCCCCATCGACCAGATGACCGGCACCAGGGCCAGCGCGCTCGCCCGGGTCGCGGGGCCGCCGAGCGTGGGCAGCGTGACGAGCGCGCCCCCCGCCACGCCGTAGACGACGTGGTAGCAGGCCTCGACGGCGTCGTGGCGGGACAGCGCCCGGACGGCGATGCGGACGTCGTCCGGGCGCACCCGGCGGCAGCTCACCACGGCGGCGAGGGACACCAGCCCGACGGTCGCGACACCCCCGGCGAGCGGCGCGCCCGCCGGGAGCCGCACGCCTGCCAGGCCCAGCGCGGCCACGGCGAGGCCGGGCACGAGCGCCGCCAGCACTGCGGCCTCGGCCCCCAGCACGAGCAGGACGGCGGCTGCGGCCACGTACACGATCTCGCCCGCGCCGAGGCCGACGACGGTCACCGGGACCCCCGCCGCCCGGGCGACGAGCGCGAACGCCCCCGCCAGGGCGGTGGCCAGCTCGAACCCGAGCAGCAGGACCGCCCGCGCGGCCATCGGGTGACGGCGGCCCTCCAGGGCGTAGCCCAGGAAGGCCATGGCCTGCCCGGCGGGCCAGCCGAAGAGCATGGCGACCGTCAGCGCGACGGTCGTGGCGGTCGACGACGAGCGCGGCAGGGCACCGACGAGGATCACGCCGGGAAGCGCGAACGTGACGCCGCGCGCCAGGTGACGCAGCGGGCGCTCGGCCCAGGGGTTGGCGAGCTTGACCGGCCGCTGGTCGACGAGCCGGGGCGTGAGGTGGAACAGCGCGTCCGCCAGCTCGAAGACGTCGGCGTACCCGTGCTCCTGGGCGGTGCGGTCGGTGAAGCCGGCCGACTCCAGCCCGGCGGTGATCTCGGCGGCGTCGACGGCGGAGGTGCACAGCACGTCGAAGTCGCGGGAGAGGCGGCGCAACCGTTCCACCGAGCGCCGTTCGTGGCCGTTCCACGACCGGCCCGCGGGCGACGTCGCGAGCTGGGGGGCCACCGGGGCCCGCAGCGCGACCGCCCCGGCGACGCCGCCCGGCTCGACGAACGAGTCGGCGCTCATGCCGCCACCCCCTGCGTGTCGAGGTCCGTGCGGAGGTCCTGCAGGCCGGAGCCCTGGTGGACGTCACGGTAGATCGCCCGGAACGCGTCGAGCGACTGCTCCAGCGTGAACAGCTCGATCACCCGCTCCCGGGCCTTCTCGGCGTAGGCGCGCCGTGCGACGTCGTCGCGCAGCAGGCGCAGGCAGGCGTCCGCGAAGGCCCGCGGGTCACCGGGCGGCACCACGAGCCCGGCCTCCCCCACGGCCTCGGCGACGCCGCCGACGTCGGTCGACACGGTGGCCCGGCCGCAGCTCATGGCCTCGATGACGGTGTAGGGGAAGCCCTCGGAGATGCTCGTCAGGGCCACCACGTGTCCCGCCGCGTAGGCGTCCTGGATGGCGTCGACCCGGCCCTCGAAGGCGACGTGCGGCGCCACGCCGAGCGCGTGCGTCAGCTCGACGACGCGGTCGCGGTAGCCCTCGTTGCCCGCGGGCGTGCCGCCGAAGACGCGCAGCCGGGCCGGCGGCAGCTCCTCGTGCACCAGCGCGAAGCCGCGCACGAGGGTCTCCAGGTCCTTGATCGGGTCGATCCGGCCTGCCCAGGCGATGGTCGGGACGTCGGGCTCGGCGTCGGCGAGGGCGAACTCGACCGGGTCGACCCCGTTGTAGACGGTCCGGATGGAACTGTCCGGCACCCCGTCCCACAGCTCCCAGCGCTGGTTGTAGACGTTGCCGGGCGCCACCAGGGCGGCCTCGGCGTAGACGGCGCTCGCCAGCAGCCGGTAGAAGCGCAGCAGCAGCCACTTCACCGGCCGCGAGTAGGCCGAGCGGCCGAACGACAGGTACCGCTCGCGCAGGTAGACGCCGTGCTCCGAGAGCACGTACGGCGTGCCGTGGCGCCAGGTGGCGGCCAGGCCCACCAGGCCGGCGATGCCGTTGGCCACGAGGTGGACGACGTCCGCCTCCGGCGGGAGGTGGTTGAGCGGGCGCAGGGCGTGGGCGAGCAGCCGGGACGCCGTCACGGCGTCGGCGACGGTCGGCACGCCGCGGCTGCGCCCGCCCCAGTTGGCGGCCAGCGCGTCCCCGGACCAGCCGGCCATGAGCAGGTCGACGAACGCCGGGGCGGCGAGCGACGCCTCCAGGTCGTGGGTCGGGGCGAGGGCGGCCCAGGCGCGCAGCGCGCCCCGGAACCGCTTGCCGGCGACCTGCAGGTCCGGCTCGACGAGGGCCAGGCCGAGGTCCCGGGCGCAGGCCTCGCCGGGCCGGTCGGCGGGGGCGCCGCCCCGGCCGCCGCGGCGCAGGAGGCCCCGGCCCGGTCCGGACGCCGCACGGGAGGCGGCACGGGCCGTCGTCCGGGACACCGGGCGCGGCGTCGGGCCCCACAGCGGGATGGACCGCAGGCTCGTCACGTTCGCGGGCAGGTCCCACGCGGGCTGCTCGGAGCCGGTGCCGGTGATCGCGACGAGGTCGAACTCGTGCTCGGACAGGCCGCGGACGAGCTGGTCGCACCAGGTGCTGACGCCGCCATGGGCGTGGGGGTAGGTACCTTCCGCCACGAGCGCAACGCGCACGGTCCGTCCTCTCCTCAGGAAGGCCACACCTCCGCCCTCGAACACTGAGAGCGACCGGCGGTGGCGGGGTAACGCACTCAGAGTGACCTCGCCCACGGTGGACTGGCAATCACGGGCCGGCTTTTCACCCCGAGCGACGCCCTCGATTTCACTCTCCGCAGTCACGCGCTGCGATGGGTGAGCTTCCCCTCGGGACAAGACCGACGAA
>Ga0302321_100005423_pt1 | contig 11164 bp, 12 predicted proteins | sample Fen_T0_1_FD_202505 | JGI IMG/M metagenome (GOLD analysis project Ga0302321, IMG submission 202505) | Peat permafrost microbial communities from Stordalen Mire near Abisko, Sweden - Fen_T0_1 | ecosystem: Environmental > Terrestrial > Soil > Wetlands > Permafrost | place: Sweden: Abisko...
GGCCCCGTTTTGGTCTTGTTGCCTTTTGTACTTGGCTTTAAGGGCACGGCACTGGGATTTTACATCGTGATCGGCATCGTAATCATCCTGGTTGGATTGCTTACGGATTACCAACGGACACAATAGCACAATAGTTTGAGGGCTTAACCATCGCTTCGTGATGGACGTTATGGAACGCCCATACAAGTAAAGCTATATACTTTAAAAAATCTCATTTCAGGGTTAGGTTTCCCATTTGATGAGGGTTAAAGTGGTTTATGTCTATGAAAAGTAAATAATCATGACTGATCATGTTGGTTTAATGCCTGAACAGACCGAAGCCTTGCAACAATGAGGTCAACAAACGTCCTGACTTTTGCCGATGCGTAACGGCCTTCGCGGTGGATGACGTGGATAGGTAAGGACGGGGGTTCAAAATCTGTCAAGATTGCTTGCAGCTGGCTTGAATCTACATAGGCCGCAATTTGGTAAGAAAGTAGCCGGGTAATGCCCATACCACCCAAGACAGCTTCGATAGCAGCGTCGTTACTGGTTACGGTCAATCGTGGCTTTACCCGGACAGTGATGCCTTGTGTAAATTTCCATTCCACGACAGGCGATACCGCACTGGCGGCAACTATTTTGTGGTTAAACAGTTCAGGAGGACTTAAGGGCATCCCTTTTTCTTTTAAATAGCTGGGTGATGCACACAACACACGCCGAACTTGGCCGACACTAATCGCCCGCATACTGGAATCCGGTAATTCACCGATCCGGATACCAACATCAAAACCCTCCTCAAGCAAATTGACGACGCGGTCAAGGAAGGCCGCCGAGACTTCCATTTCTGGATAACGTTGCAAGTATTCTACAATGCCGGGAACTACAAACATTCGCCCAAACAAGACCGGAGCCGTTACCGCCAAATGTCCACGGGGTTCGGCATTGATGCCTGCGGCGGCTTCATCCGCCTCGTCGGTTTCATGGATAATCCGGCGGCAATCGTCAAGATAACGGCTTCCGGCATCCGTTACCCGCACATAACGCGTTGTCCTGTCCAGCAGTTTCACGCCCAGGCGGTCTTCCAGTGCCGATATGGCCCTGGTTACGGCAGGTGGTGACATGCCAAGCCGCCTCGCACCGGCGGCAAAGCTTTCTTCCTCGGCAACCGCCACAAAGACTGTCATTAAATGTAACCTGTCCATACTCTATTCCACTTGACGGAATAATATATTGTGCTTGGCGGTTATTCTCTTTGCAAGTGGAATATGGGAAAGTATAACCATCCCCACCGCAATCGTGCGATACGGATCAAGCCCACTACCCTTAACTTGGAGAACACTCATGAACAGAATCACCCTTCCTACCCCAGAGCAAACCCCTGCCGCCACTTTGCCATTGCTGGATGCCGTTAAAAAGCAACTGGGTGTTGTGCCTAATTTAATGAAGTTGGTCGGCAATAGCCCAGCCGCCTTGGAAGGCTACTTAAGCCTCAATGGTGCATTAAACAAAGGGGTTTTGGATGCCAAAACCCGTGAACGCATTGCCTTGGCCATTGCCGAATTCAATGGTTGCAGTTATTGCCTTTCTGCCCACACATATCTTGGTAAAAACGTTGCAAAGCTGGATGATGCTGAAATCGCGGCGAACCGCAACGGCAAGTCATCCGACCCTAAGGCGGCGGCTGCCGTCCACTTTGCCACCCGTGTGGCACTCGAACGGGGACATGTTGCAGATGCCGACCTCAATGCCGTCAAGGCGGCGGGTTACAGCCAAGCTGAGATCATTGAAATTGTCTTGCATGTTGCCTTGAATACCTTGACCAACTATATCAACGAAGTTGCCCAGACCGAAATTGACTTCCCTAAAGTGGATGTGAAAAAAGCCGCTTAGGGGTATTGTAATTAATAACCGACGATGCCTCATCGCCGGTTCCTTAGGGAGAATTGATATGGCCACTGCATTTGCCGAACTTGCTTTTACCCCAAGCGTAAAAGCTGCCCAGCGCTACTATGGCAGCCGGGAGAAAAATAGCCGTTTTGAACTGGCTGAAGAGGCTCGAAACCGGTTGACCAAATATGAAGCCGCATTTATTGGGGAGCGCGACAGCTTTTATCAGGCTACAGTGTCCGAATCAGGCTGGCCTTATATCCAGCATCGGGGCGGACCAAGGGGCTTCTTAAAAGTGCTGGATGATCGCACCATTGGTTTTGCAGATTTTCGCGGCAATGTTCAATATTTAAGCGTCGGCAATCTGAATGCAGATGACCGGATATCGCTTATATTGATGGATTACCCCAACAGGCAACGCCTAAAAATATGGGGACATGCGCGCATTGTCCATGAAAATGACGACCCAGAATTAATGGCAAAGCTTGAGCTACCTTCTTATCGGGCCAGTGTTGAGCGCGGAGTCGTTATCCATATTGAGGCGCTCGATTGGAATTGTCCGCAGCATATCACTCCGCGTTATACCAAAGCCGAAATGGATAGCCTGATCGCTCCGTTATTGGAAGAGATACGGTTGCTCAAATCACAAGTTTCTGCAAACGGAGGGCATACAGGCACTGCCTAACGGCATCGCAATGTCAGGAATGATGTTATTTGGATATATCCGCTTAGGGAATACACTATGAAATCACCCCAATAACTATTCACAATTGACCTTGGAGTTAATAATGACCGTAAGCACTGAATCAAGGCCACCCTTTCCGCCCTTCACCCATGAAACTGCGACCCAGAAGGTACGCATGGCCGAAGACGGTTGGAATAACCGCGACCCGGAAAAAGTTGCCTTGGCTTATACAAGCGATAGCCAGTGGCGGAATCGTGCCGAATTCCCCGTTGGACGGGATCAAATAATCGAATTCTTAACACGCAAATGGGCGCGGGAATACGAATACCGCTTGATTAAGGAATTGTGGGCATTTGAAGGCAACCGAATTGCCGTGCGTTTTGCCTATGAATGGCATAATGGTGACAGCGAGTGGTTCCGCTCTTACGGCAATGAAAACTGGGAATTCGATGGGCAAGGCTTAATGCGGCGGCGTTATGCCAGCATCAATGACCTGCCCATCAAGGAAACAGAACGGAAATTTCATTGGCCACAGGGTCGTCGTCCTGATATTCATCCAGGACTGAGCGATCTGGGACTTTAAAAAATGCTTAATCTTGGGATAGGAAAGCTTATTTGAGTGAGTGAAGGCCCGATCTTAACAGTCCAATTTGTACCCACAGGGGGGATTTGAACAAAACTATGCGATTTGGTTAAATAAAGCAAGTCAATTTAATAAAAACAATGGCTTATAATGTCCAAAAATGGCAATAATTGCATTGTTTGTGGAAGTAGGTGTCATGTCATTATCTTAATGATAATTCGCTAATTTAATTCAAAACCGCAATTTTATGTTCAAATATCCCCACCAACCCATGAGGGTGAAAAAATCATAAATATTGCGCGTAAGACCGAAGACGACCGATCGCTTCTTTTGAATCGGCAGCGCCATCGTTTGATTGTCCCAGGCATTTTATTGGGATTGCTTACGGGAATGGTCTCGGTCGGTTTCCATCTCTCCCTGGACTACGGGGAAGCGCTCCGAGCCCGGGTTATCAACTTTGCCCATCAACAACCTACCGACGGCCCTTGGATTACCATGGGTTTTGCCCTGGCCGCTGTCTTTCTTTCAGCAGGTCTGGCTATCCTTTTTTCACCAGAGGCATCCGGCAGCGGCATTCCCCATTTGAAAGCAGTCCTCATGGGCCGTCGGCCATTTCGTTGGCTACGGGTACTGGTGATCAAATTTATCAGTACAGTCGTCGCGAGCAGTGGTGGGTTAATGGTTGGTCGAGGGGGGCCTAACGTGCATATGGGCGGCGCAATCGGACAAGGGATAACTAACTTATGGCCTGACACAATCATTAAGGATCGTTCGGTAATGGTGGCTGCTGGCGGCGGCGCAGGGTTGACCGCCGCATTCAATTCGCCACTGGCTGGCTTGATGTTTACTCTTGAGGAACTGGACTCAAGATGCACCCCGTTCGAGTTTTTTGCCGCCGCCATCGCGTGCCTTACCACTGATATGGTTTGTCGTGTAATGCTAGGGCAAAGCCCAGCTTTTCATATAGCCATCACTGAAGCCCCACCCTTGAACCTACTGATGGCCTTCTTACCGTTAGGTATCGTATCAGGTATTCTCGGATGTCTTTTCAACAAGACTTTGTTGGCTGCGCAAAAGTTGGTCAGGTTAGCTTCCTGGAAAAGGATGGCCTGGTGGATTCTGCTGGCCGCAATGGTGGCAGCTGTCAATTGGTTTATACCGGCGTTATCCGGGGGCGGACAGGGCTTCATCAACAGTATTTTTGAAGGTAATATCCTTAATCTAAACACGGCCGCAGTGTTTTTTATCATCCGGTTTATCGTTACCATTGGTAGTTCCAGTTCTAGCGCATCGGGTGGAATTTTCATGCCAGTACTGGTTCTTGGGGCATTGCTGGGTTTGGGTGTTGGCAGCGTCCTCCAACTGCTCTTCCCGGGGCTGGACATTGACCCGAAATTGTTTGCCGTTGCAGGGATGGCTTCCTATTTTACCGGGGTCGTACAGGCACCTTTGACCGGAATTGTGCTGCTTATCGAAATGACCGGTAACTATACGGTAATATTGCCCTTGTTTGTGGCCTGTTTTACGGCGCAGCTCGTCGCCGATTTGCTGGGGGTCGTGCCTATTTATGATGCGTTAACGGAAAATGATTTAAGATTAAATTCGATTGAAAAAAATAACCTGTGAATGATTGGTTCATTTAAATTCAAACCGCAGCAATAATTTCACCTAACTACGGAGTCACCTATGGAAAGCTATCCCTCTGAACTGCTGTTGATCGCATTCGTGGCAATGCTGGCACCGCTCCTCACTGAGTTGCCCCGTGGTTTCCGAATACCTGTCGTGGTCATTGAAGTCATCCTGGGTATCCTGATTGGCCCCCATGTGTTCAACTTGGCGAGCCCTGATGGCATGATTGGCACGCTCGGAGAGTTGGGTTTGACCTTCCTGTTGTTCATGGTCGGGCTTGAGATCGATTTTGACAAGGTTCGCGGCAGGCCATTGACTTTGGCGGTCGGCGGCTGGTGCCTTTCCCTGTTCGTGGCACTCATTTGCATGTTCTTCTTCAACGCAATAGGACTGATCCAGACCCCGCCATTATTGGCTGCAATTGCGTTGTCCACGACCGCGTTGGGTGTGCTGGCACCCATCCTGCGGGACCGGGGGGAATTGGACACCAAGTTCGGAACGTATATGGTCGCTGCCGCTGCTGCTGGTGAGTTTGGGCCGCTCGTCGTTATTTCTATGCTCTTGATCCCTACCCACAGTACAGTCGTCCATACCCTGTTCATGGTGGCGTTTATACTCATCGCCTTTGTCGCGGCTTATATCGCTCTAAATGCCCGGCCATCTAAGCTAATTACCTTGCTAAGGCAGACGATGCAGACCAGTGGCCAACTGCCGGTAAGGCTTTGTATCTTGCTTCAGATCCTTTTTGTCGCGCTTGCGGCAAAATTTGGCCTGAATATCGTGATGGGGGCATTTACTGCCGGTATCGTAGTCAGCCTTGCCATAAAAGGGACGGAAGGGGAATTGTTGCGGCATAAGTTGGATGCCGTTGGTTATGGTTTCCTGATACCCATCTTCTTTATCGTCGCGGGCATGAAGTTTGAAGTCAGCGCCTTATGGTCTGCCCCTCTGGCCCCAATCCAAATAACGCTTTTGTTGGGTTTGCTGGTCTTGGTTAGGGGGGTGCCGGTGTTCCTGTATAAGAACGAGCTGGCTTCCGATGAAAAGCTACCTTTTGCATTGTATTCGGCCACAGGCTTGCCCCTGATCCTTATTATCAGCGAGATCGGTGTTTCTTCCGGCGTCATGCCGCCGGATAGGGCAGCCATCTTGGTGTGTGCCGGTATGTTGTCCGTTTTGTTGTTCCCAATCCTTGCCGCCCGGTTACGGGGCAAATTTAACTGGCCATGATTTCTATATTTGGTTATCAGGCTTGTAAGTTGCTGACTATTGGGTTTAAATTAACTATGTTGATAAGCAGGAGTTATTACGTATGGCACTGAAAATACTAAAAATGGGTTTTTTGTTTACATTCGGTTTTGGCTTCTTAATCCTGATAAACCTCCTGCCGGTCGCCAACGCGGATACGAACGATGCAGACCGCTATGCACCGCCTCCCAACAAGGCGAACATCCCCGTCTGTCAAAAAAAGGCCCTGCTTTTGCATCCGGGAGCGATCAAGGGTTTACGATTACTACATCAGGAAGGGGCTTTTTTGTTTCAAATTAGGATAACGGCGAAAGATGGCTTGGAAAAGATTGTGCTCTGTGATGGGGAAACCGGGAATATCATTCGGGCAGAAGCGGATCGATGATGCTTTCTGGTAAGTTTAGGAGTTGTCCCCTGATTCTGCTTTTTCGAAATTTTAAATAGTAAAAAAATATTAATGCCCATGCCCCTAAGTACAATGAAGTAAGTTAATTCCCTGTTAGGTTTGGTGAAGTACCACTGTGTTTTTTCAAACCTGGTCGTCAGATATGTTGGTAATGTAAGTGAGACTGTTGCTGAACGTGTTTTAGATTTTTAAAGGCTATCATCGGTGATGGTCTGCTTTCAAGAAACTTGCAAGGTTGCCCCAAGGTCAGGTGTGGGTCGAAATTGCCAGTTCACAATTCAACTAAAATGATGATACGAGCGGCCGCTTCCGATAATTACCGATGGCCTTTTTCGTATAATTCTTGGCGGCTTTAATAGATAATTTCCCCTGGCTTCTTTCAAATAATTTCAGGCGGCCTTTTTGATGATAATACGCAAAGACGGCACAAAAAAGCCTGGCTTATAGCTAAACCAGGTCAAAAAACCTATGTCTTGGCAAAGTATATAGTTACCCTAATAACGCCAACCCACCCCATTCCCCAAGAACGAACCGGCCGCCGCGCCGATGCCGGCCGCCAGCGGGTTACCGTTGCCCAGCTCATAGCCAAGCACGTCCCCTATCACGCCGCCTGCCAAGCCTTGGTGGGAACGGTTGTCGTAATAACCGCCATTGTTGTATTGAGGTTGTGGCGGATAATACTGCGGCTGCGGTTGATAATACGCAACCGGGGGTTGCTGGTAATAATAATTAGCCTGCGGTTGGGGATAATAATTGTTCACTTGTTGCCTTGGGTAACCACCCCAGCCATTATTATCACAGCGGGGATACCCGTAGCCGTCTCCACCCCAATCGTCATCGTCCGCAAACGCGGCGGTGGAAAACAAGGCTGCAACGGCAATCATTTGGATCATATAAACTATTTTCTTCATGGCATTGTTCCTATTTTGTGATTGTCAATTTCATTAATGGAAGCCTAGAACAAGTGACTAACAGTTTCTGGCATTCCTTTTCCTTGTCCTTTGGCGTACATTCTACTGATTGAAAATGAATGCTTACTTAACAACAGAACGGATTTAATGATCAAAAACATGTCCATATCCATGTACGAAGCCTCGATTCCGCATTTTGTCCTCATGTTGGGCAATTTGTCGGTGATGCCAAAGCCCATGCCAAAACAAAGAACATCGAAGAGTCTGTTTTTGTCAATGCACGCCTTGCCGGGATCGAGATACCCCGTTATGAAGACAACGAGGGATATTAATGAGTGCCTTTATTGTACTGTCGTGTAAAGCTATTTTAGCTATTTGTTACGACGGAACTAATGGTTTTGTTCCCTTCCTTGGCCTTGCCCCCAGAACTTTAGGAAGATTGCGGGCGATTGCCTCAATCAGGCCTTGAATATCCTCGGCAGTAAGATGCCGCGTCAAAGTGAACCGGATGCCAGACTTCCTCCGTGATACTGCCGGATAAATCCCGTGATTGGTGTAAAAGCCGCCATCAAGCAGGTATTTGGCCATATCGCCGGCAACATGAGGTAGCCCTAACTTGATGTAAAAAATTGGCGACTGCGAAAAACATACAACAGGTAGGTCGTATTCCTTGAGCAGACGGTTGCAGAGAGAAATGCGATCTTGTAATTCCCGTTGCAGACGATTAATCTCGGGGGAGAGATGGATGCGAGCCGAGGCAAGCGCGGCCCCAATCATTGGGGGCTGGATGGGGCCTGAAAAAATCATGGGGCCACCACAGTTTTTAACTTGACGATGCATCTGGGCATTTGGAAAGATGAGCGCCCCGCCTCCGGCGGAGAAAGCCTTGCACAGTGATGTCGCAACAACCATCCGTTCTTGGGTGGGCAGGCAATCAAGAACATAACCCCTGCCATGTTTGCCTATCCAACTCATGCCATGGGCATCGTCAAAATACAAGTGTAATTGCTCGTAGCGGTTTAATAGCTTTCCTAATTCATGTACCGGAGCCATATCCCCAAACATACTATAAACGCCATCAGCCAGATACCAGACATGGCGATACTGCTTGCCAAGGGCGTCGATACGCTCCTCAAGCAACTCCAGGTTGCTGTGAAGCAAGATTTCGACTGGAACTCCTTGCGCCTGCACCAACTTTGCAGCAGTTTGGACACTGTTGTGGGCCATCTGGTCGATGATAATCGCATCGCCTTTCTGAATCAGCACCGGCAAAGCTGCAATATGCCCTAATGTTGTGGTTGGGGTCGCTAGGACATTACCCCCGAATAACTCTTCAAGCTGAGTTTCCAGTTCGGCATAAGGCGTTGCCGACATATAGGTTCTCGATAACGCGAATTGGGTGCCATAGCGGGTCACAGCATCAATAACCCCCTGCTTGAGTCGGGAATCCAGCTCTAATCCCAAGTAACTACAGAGGGCAAAATTCAGCACATGCCTGCCGTCCAGACAGATAGTCCGGCCATTGAAAATTTCGTCTTCAGTGGTGCGCTGCACCAATCCATGGCTTATGCCTGCACCGACTATACCATCTAAAGTCTTTACCCAGTTTGATTGAGTTTCCATAAAATATGCCTGATTAGAATGAACAGTCAGTATTTCTATTGACCATGGGATTTTAAATTATCTATAAGCATAAACCTGGGTAATCCTGCCCGTTTCTGGGGACTACTCGACTCCGCTCTTGCAGCGTATGGTTTTTATGGTCAAATGCTTCACCTAGCAGAACTGGGCTTATTTGTTGAACGATTCGGATATAGTAAAGCTTGGCGTAAGTTAATCGGCACGACCCAAATAATCGACTTTAACTTTAGCCAATCCATTCATGCCAATTCTTCTTGCGGCACCCTGCGATAGATCAATTATCCTGTTTTTTTTGAACGGCCCCCTGTCATTCACTACCACAACTATTGACCGGCCATTGTGTAGATTAGTTACCCTTACTTTGCTGGGAAGTGGCAAAGTTTTGTGGGCCGCAGAAATGCCCCCAGGTAAAAAATGAGTACCCATCGCAGTTTTCGAGCCTGACTCTGCACCATACCAAGATGCCATGCCCGTTTCGCTATACCCTTTGGCGGAAACCATAGGATGATAGGTCTTGCCTTTGACCCGATAAGAGCGTTTGCTTGCCCGTTTATGATGGTGATTAAAGTGACGGGAGCTGTGATAGGTTTTCGTGCGGGGAGTGCTGAATTGTAGTGGTTCCGAAGCACAGCCACTTAGGAGGCTGATCGACAGTAATGCTGCACAAATGCATCTGATTTTTAAGTAATTTTTGAAGATATGAATATTTTTATGCATATTGTGGATAAACGAGACAGTCATCGTCTAGTTTTTAACAACCCTGTTTCTAGTTAGAAACAGGGGCATCATAAAAAACGGATTATTTTTTCCAAATACCATGTGTGGGCGCTCAGCCAAAAAAGCAGGTGATGTAGTGTTTAAATAAGGAAACCTTATGTCGCGTGCCATAGAAGAAACCTCAAAATCAGCATTAAATAAAAACTATGTCACTACAGAGAAAATTATTTATATTCAACGGTAAAATGGGAAAAATTTAGTAAAAGCTTAGTAAAAGCTTAGTAAAAGCTTAGTAAAAGCTTACTCAGTAACTTTTCATTTTGTGCCGACATTTACCTCTTTCTTACCAACACAAACGCCCTAACTGTGGGTATCGTACGCTTATATTATTAAACAGCCATTAAGGCGGTAAAGGTTATGGATTGGGGTCTCAAATCAGTGTTTCCACGTCGCCCTGGGTTACCGGGCCGGCTGATTTGCACCTATTATGCCTTTATAAAATAGGTCATTGCTATCCGGATATTTAATCAAGCAAATTCAATTGGTTAGATATTTTAAGTTCCTCTGAATTGAATTCTGTATTTGTAACCAATTGATTGAGTAGTGTTTTATCGAATAGCGTCAGGCTCAGAATCTGTAGAATAGTGCAAGGAGAAGCTTCTGATTTCAGCCGTCTTTTGAGAATAGCGACGAGTACATGGACGGCGATGGTGATCCAAACCTGTGTCTTGGGCATTTTCGGAAGTGCCAAAAAGCGCCTTGATCCGCATATGCCGCTTGATCCATTTGAAGAATAATACCAATCCCAAAAAGTTGTTATATAAATCCCCTCATCCTGGCCTTCTCCCTTTGGAGAAGGTAACAATGAGAACCTATTGAGGTTGGTATAACTGCGGCAGCGATAAAGCTCGGCGATAGTCAGGGCTGGAAGGTCGAAGTTGTTGGTAAGAAAGACCAGCAATTTGTCGTTTTTGGCATCGTAGAACTTCACCCGCCGCAACTGGATCGGGTAATCCTGGCTGGCCTGCGTCCCAGTCAGCCTGATGGGTTGGTCGCGCCGTAGGCCAGTTGTCTTGTCGACTGGGCGCGAATAGGCTCGCCGGTACCGTAGGTTGGTTTTGGCGCACGTGACAAAGAAAGCCTGGGACAGATGCAGGGCATGGAACCGGGCGAAGTTGATATAACCTCGATCCATGACGTAAAAGCGGCCAGCTTCGAAGGCGATCCGGTCGAGAATGTTGACATCGTGGAGCTTGCCATCGGAAATATGGATGAAGGTCGGATGTGGGTCGAACTACCTCCTTCGGTAAAGCGCAAAAATTGCCATTGCCGTATGTCTGGTTCGTAGAAATCCGAAAAGATAAAATAGAGGAGAGTGTTCACGTAAGGATAGCCATAAATGTATTTTGGTATGACTGGAATATGTCCGGTGTTGCCAAAGCGCACCAAAGCTTGATGGAATCATAAACCATTTC
>Ga0302321_100005424_pt1 | contig 11163 bp, 6 predicted proteins | sample Fen_T0_1_FD_202505 | JGI IMG/M metagenome (GOLD analysis project Ga0302321, IMG submission 202505) | Peat permafrost microbial communities from Stordalen Mire near Abisko, Sweden - Fen_T0_1 | ecosystem: Environmental > Terrestrial > Soil > Wetlands > Permafrost | place: Sweden: Abisko...
GGCGCAGAGATTCGGAGGTCGGCGTGAGCGGAACAGGCGATGCCACCGGCAGTGCCAGCCGGGCCGCCCAGGTCCCCGCACGAGCCCAGGGACTGCTCTTCACCGAGGACCTCCCGGTCCTCGACGAGCAGGTGGGATACCGCGGCCCGACGGCGTGCAAGGCAGCCGGCATCACGTACCGGCAGCTGGACTACTGGGCACGGACGGGCCTGGTCGAGCCGTCAGTGCGCCCGGCCACCGGTTCGGGCACCCAACGGCTCTACAGCTTCCGCGACATCCTCGTCCTCAAGGTCGTCAAGCGACTGCTGGACACCGGGGTCTCGCTGCAGCAGATCCGCGTCGCGGTCGGGCACCTGCGCGAACGCGGGGTCGACGACCTCGCGCAGATCACTCTCATGAGCGACGGCGCGAGCGTCTACGAGTGCATGTCGGCCGACGAGGTGATCGATCTGGTCCAGGGCGGTCAGGGTGTCTTCGGCATCGCGGTCGGCCGGGTCTGGCGCGAGGTCGAGGGCAGCCTCGCAGCGCTGCCGAGCGAGCGTGCGGCCGACGACGACAGCCCGGGCGAGCACCCGGACGACGAGCTGGCAAGCCGCCGGCGCAACCGCGCCGTCGGCTGACCCCGACGCAGCTGCACCGAACGGGCCCCCGCCTCCCCAGAGGCAGGGGCCCTTCCGCTGCCCCCTGCGGCTCACCTCCCGCTGTCACCCCGCCGTGATCATGCACGGTTGAACGGTGGGAGGGCGGCACGGTCGCGACGTCCTGCAAGACGGTGAGCACCGATGGTGGGCAACGCCACCGTTCCGGTGCACCGTCACGGGTCTGATCGCACCCGTGCGCCCCGGCGACCGGTTCCGTACACGGGTGCGGCCACCGGCCCGCCGGAGCCGGTCGTGCCCACGGGTGCCGTGGTCGGACGCCATGGGCCCAATCACGAGGTACGACGGCCAGCATTCATGATCAGCCACGCCCGCCCACAGCAAGATCACGGCGCCGGCTGATCAGATTCGTGCAACAGGCTCGATCACGAATCACGAGCGACGGTGACCGCACCGGCCAGGGAGCGTTCAACCGCGCATGATCAACTCAACCGTGCATGATCACGGCACGACCACTTGGGGCCCGACGCACCCCTTCAGTGGGCGCGGGAGGATGCCGGGCGGCGGGGGGCTCGGGTGCCGGCCCGCAGGACCCTGGCGAGGTGGGCGTCGAAGGCGTCCGCCAGCTCCTCGGCCGCCGGCCCCGGCCAGCGGTGCACCGGGAGGCTGGCGCCCTGGGCCTGCTGGAGCGCGCTGCGCTCGGGGATCGCGGGGGAGAGCACCAGGGGCCCGAACATGTCGCTGAGCTCGGTGACCCGGTAGCGGTGCTCCGGGGAACGGTCGCGGTAGCGGTTGACGACGACGCCGAGCGGCTGCAGCGCGGGGGCGTTCGACCGGCGCAGCTCGTCGATGGCGCGCAGCGCGCGGTCGGCGGCCGTCACCGAGAACAGGGCGGGTTCGGTCACCACGATGGCGCGATGGCTGGCCACCAGGCCCGAGCGGCTGAGCGCGCCGAAGGACGGCGGGCAGTCCACCAGGACCAGCTGGTAGCCCTCCGCGCGCTCCAGCGCCTGGCCGAGCCGGGCCAGCGCCCGGTCCGTGGCACGGGGGCCGTCGTGGGCCGCACTGGCCGAGGAACCCTGGATGACGTCGAGGAGCCCCTCCTGGCCGTCCGCCCACCCGGCGGGGACGATCGCGTTGAGCACCGTCTTGCGCCGCGGATTGGACAGCACGTCGGCGACGACGTTCGCCTCCGGGACGTCCACGTTGAGGGCCATCGTCGCGTCGGCCTGGGGATCGAGGTCGACCACGAGGGTCGGGACCCCCTTCGCCAGGGCCGCGCTCGCCAGGCCGAGAACCACCGACGTCTTGCCGACGCCGCCCTTGAGACTGCAGACGCTGACCACGATCACCCCCGTAACGGTACCCGCCCCAGCTGCAAGGTCGCTCGTGGCGGGCGCCGGACGGCGTGGCGCGCACCCCAAAGTCGGCCGAACCGGTCCGCCATCTGGTAAGTCCGGGGTGACCTGGTAATCTCGCAGGCGCTGTCGACCTCACGCGGGAGAGTCCCGGTCACCCGGGACGCCGAAGGGGCAACTCTCCCCGGAACCTCTCAGGCACCAGGACCGCGTGGGCGAGGCGACTCTGAAGAACGTGTGCAGCACCGTCGGTGCGCACGGCGACAGAGGGGGAGGTGCCCACCCGAGCGCCGGACGGCGGTCGCTCACGTCTTCAGTGGAGCCTCCATGACCTCGCAGCAGGCGTCGACCACGCCATCCTCGGCACCGACCTCCGCGCAGACCTCGGCGTCGACCTCGGCCCGGACCTCGGCACCGACCTCGGCACGGCCCCCGGCGGAGAACTTCGCCGACCGCCACATCGGCCCCGACCCCGTGGACGTCGGGCGGATGCTCGACGTCGTCGGCGTGCCCTCCCTGGACGCCCTCGTCGAGCAGGTCATGCCGGCCGCGATCCGCTCGCTGGAGCGGCTCGACCTGCCGCCGGCGGCCGGCGAGAGCCAGGTCCTAGAGGAGCTGACCGCGCTCGCGGCCCGCAACACGGTCGCCGTCCCGATGATCGGGCTCGGCTACCACGGCACGCACACCCCAGGCGTGATCCTGCGCAACGTGCTGGAGAACCCCGCCTGGTACACCGCCTACACGCCCTACCAGCCGGAGATCTCGCAGGGTCGGCTCGAGGCGCTGCTGAACTTCCAGACGATGGTCGCTGACCTGACCGCCCTGCCCGTCGCCAACGCGTCGCTGCTCGACGAGGGCACCGCGGCCGCCGAGGCCATGACGCTGATGCGCCGCAGCTCGAAGGCGGCCGACGACGCCGTCCTGGTGCTCGACGCCGACGTCCTGCCGCAGACGGCCGCCGTCGTGGCGACCCGCGCCGAACCCCTCGGGATCGCCGTGGTCACCGCCGCGCTGGCCGGGGCCGGTGACCCCGCCGCCGTCCTGGCGGAGGCCGTCGGCGATCACGGTGTCTTCGGCGTCCTGCTGCAGTACCCGGGCACGAGCGGTGCGGTCCACGACCTGCGGCCGGCGGTGGAGGCGGCGCACGCCGCCGGCGGCCTGGTGGGCGTGGCGGCGGACCTGCTCGCCCTCACCCTGCTGACGCCGCCCGGCGAGCTCGGCGCGGACGTCGCGGTGGGCACCACCCAGCGCTTCGGCGTCCCGCTGGGGTACGGCGGCCCGCACGCCGGGTATCTCGCCGTCCGCACCGGGCTGGAGCGGACGATGCCCGGTCGCCTGGTCGGGGTCTCCCGCGACGTGGACGGCGCCCCGGCCTACCGGCTCGCGCTGCAGACGCGCGAGCAGCACATCCGGCGCGAGAAGGCGACCAGCAACATCTGCACCGCGCAGGTCCTGCTCGCGGTGATGGCCTCGATGTACGCCGTCCACCACGGGCCCTCGGGGCTGCGCCGCATCGCCACGCGGGTGACGGGGCAGGCGGCCGCGCTGGCCGACGGCCTGCGCGCCGGCGGGGTGGAGGTCGTGCACCACGCGTTCTTCGACACCGTCCTGGCCCGGGTGCCGGGCCGGGCCGACGAGGTCGTGGCCGGCGCCCGCGCCCAGGGCGTGCTGCTGCGCCGGGTGGACGACGACCACGTCGCCGTGGCCTGCGACGAGACCACCACCGGCGAGATCCTGGACCGGGTCGCCAAGGCCTTCGGCACCGTCCTGGCCCAGCCGGCGCCGCTCGACGGCACCACCGGCAACGCCCTGCCGGCCGCCCTTGCCCGCACCTCGCCCTACCTGACGCACCCCGTCTTCAACACCCACCGGTCCGAGACGTCGATGCTGCGCTACCTACGCCGGCTCGCCGACTCCGACTACGCGCTCGACCGCGGCATGATCCCGCTCGGCTCCTGCACGATGAAGCTCAACGCGACCACGGAGATGGAGCCGATCACCTGGCCGGAGTTCGCCGGGCTCCACCCGTTCGCGCCGGTCGAGCACGCCGAGGGCACCCGCGCGCTCATCGCCGACCTGGAGCGGTGGCTCGCCGAGATCACCGGCTACGACGCGGTCAGCCTGCAGCCGAACGCCGGGTCGCAGGGCGAGCTGTCCGGGCTGCTCGCCATCCGCGCGTACCACCGCGGGCGCGGGGACGACGAGCGGGACGTGTGCCTGATCCCGTCGAGCGCGCACGGCACCAACGCGGCGAGCGCGGTCATGGCGGGGCTGCGCGTGGTCGTCGTCCGCTGCGACGACGCCGGCAACGTCGACCTGGCCGACCTCCGCGCCAAGATCGAGACCCACGGCCCGCGGCTGGCCGCCGTCATGATCACTTACCCGTCGACCCACGGCGTCTTCGAGGAGTCGGTGGTCGACCTGTGCGCCCTCGTGCACGACGCCGGCGGGCAGGTCTACGTCGACGGCGCCAACCTCAACGCGCTCGTGGGGCTGTCCCGGCCGGGCCGGTTCGGGGCCGACGTCAGCCACCTGAACCTGCACAAGACCTTCTGCATCCCGCACGGCGGTGGTGGTCCGGGGGTCGGGCCGGTCGCCGTCCGCGCGCACCTGGCGCCCTACCTGCCGAACCACCCGCTGGACGCGGGCGCCGGCCCCGCGACGGGCGTGGGCCCGGTCTCCGCGGCGCCGTTCGGCTCGGCCGGCATCCTGCCGATCCCGTGGGCCTACCTGCGGCTCATGGGATCCGACGGGCTCACCCGCGCCACCGCGGTCGCCGTCCTGGCGGCCAACTACGTGGCGGCGCGGCTGCGCGACCACTACCCGGTGCTCTACACCGGCCGCGGCGGGCTGGTCGCGCACGAGTGCATCCTCGACCTGCGGCCGCTGACCAAGGCCTCGGGCATCACCGTGGACGACGTCGCCAAGCGCCTCGTCGACCACGGGTTCCACGCCCCCACGATGTCGTTCCCGGTCGCCGGCACCCTGATGGTGGAGCCGACCGAGAGCGAGGACCTGGCCGAGCTCGACCGCTTCTGCGACGCCATGATCGCGATCCGGGCCGAGAGCGACCGGGTGGTCGCGGGGGAGTGGCCCAAGGAGGACAACCCGCTGGTCAACGCCCCGCACACGGCCCGGTCGCTGGCCGCGGAGTGGACCCACCCGTACAGCCGGGCCGAGGCCGCCTACCCCGCCGGGGTCGACCCCCGGGCCAAGTACTGGCCGCCGGTCCGCCGGATCGACGGCGCCTACGGCGACCGCAACCTGGTCTGCTCCTGCCCCGCCCCGGAGGCCTACGAGTCCTGAGCCCCGCTGCGGCGGCTCAATGTGCACGTCCCGCCGGTCGATATCCCGCCTCGAGCCGGGTTCTGCGAACCCTCGAGGTGTGGGAGGCCATCGTGCGGGCAGGGCCGGCTGTCACCGTTGTCGCCGGGGTCGCCCTGCTGGTGGGCGGCCTGCAGTCGGCGGGATGGTCGTCCGCGGCGCAGGTCCGCCAGGTGCAGTCGTTGCGCGGCCAGTCGGATCTGCTGGCGACGTCGCTGGCCGGTTCCTTCGAGCGGGCCCGCGGGTTGACGCTGCTGCTGGCGCACTACCGCCGGGTCGCCGGGGCGGCGGCCGGCACGGCGGTGGCCCGCGCCGACGCCGAGGAGGCGGTCAGCTACCTGGAGAGCATGTATCCGGGACAGATCGACCAGGCGCGGGTCATCGAGGAGTCGGGCCGGGAGCTGGTCCGGGTGACGCGCGGGCACGCCCTGCCGCTCGCCGCGCTGGGGACCGACGAGTCGGGATTCGCCTTCTTCCCGGCGACGATGGCCCTGTCCCAGGGGCAGGTCCATCTCAGCACGCCGTACGTGTCGCCGGACACCCACACCTGGGTCCTCGCGTCGTCCACCTGGGTCCCGGGCCCGACGGGTCGGCGGGTGGTCCTGCAGCTCGAGCTCGCGCTGGCCGGCTTCCAGGGTCAGCTCGACGCGGCGGCCGACGCCCAGGTCGCCGTGGTCGACGACGCCGCCGGACGGGTCGTCCTGCGCGGCGGGACCGCCCAGCCGGCGACGTCCCGACCTGCCGGGCCCGCCGGATCTTCCGGGCTCGGCGTCGCCCGCCCGGCCACGCTCAGCGACGCTACCTGGGACCCGGAGACCACCCCGCAGCAGGCCTGGTCGGCGTTCCCGGCGGCGGACTGGGGTGACCGTCCCCCGGTCTCCAGCCGGTCGGTCGATCGGGGCGTCGGGAACGAGAACCACTGGTCGGTCGTCGCGTGGCCGGCGGGCGGGGACGCCGGCGTCCCGGCCTGGCTTCCGCTCGCGGCCGCGCTGGCCGGCCTGGCCGTGCTCGCGCTGGCCCTGCTGCTCGTCCGGCACCGGGAGAGCGCCCTGCGCCGGGCCGCCACCCGGGACCGCCTCACCAGCCTGGTCAACCGGGAGGGCCTGATCGAGGCGGCGGCGAGGGCGGGCCTGGTTCCCGGCTCCCCACCGCCGGACGGCGTCGCCGTCCTCGTCCTGGACCTGGACGGGTTCAAGCAGATCAACGACACCCACGGCCACCCCGAGGGCGACGCCGTCCTGCAGGAGGTGGCCCGCCGGCTCCGCGAGCTCACCGGCCCGGACGGCGTGGCCGCGCGGCTGGGGGGCGACACGTTCGCCGTCCTGCTGACGGCCGTCCCGGCCGACCAGGTCAGCCGCCGCGCGCACCGGCTGCGGGAGGCGCTGATCCGGCCGGTGGAGGTGGACGGCGCGGCGCACTTCGTCGGCGTGAGCATGGGCGCGGCGGTCGTGCCGGGACACGGTGAAACGGTGGAGGAGCTGCTCCGGAACGCGGACGCGGCCATGCACCGGGCGAAGCGGGCCCGCGACGGCGTGCACGTCTACGACCGGGGGACGGTCGAGGGGGCCGCGGACTCCGAGCTGGCGGCGGAGCTGATGGTCGCGATCGACACCGAGCAGGTGTATCTGGCCCTCCAGCCGCTGCACGACGCGACCACCCGGGAGATCATCGGGGTCGAGGCGTTGGCGCGGTGGAACCGGCCGGGTCACGGCCCGGTGCCGCCCGACCGGTTCGTCGCGCTCGCCGAACGCGCCGGCATGATCCGCGGACTGACGCACATGGTCCTGCGGCAGGCCCTCGACGAGGCGGCGTACTGGCGCCGGCACGGGATCCACCTGCCGATCAGCGTGAACCTCTCGCCCTATCTGGTCACCGACGAGTCGCTGCCCGACCACGTCGCCGCCGAGCTGGCCGCGCGCGGGTTGCCCGCTGGGGCGCTGGTCCTCGAGGTCACCGAGTCGGCGGCCGTCGAGGCGGAAGGCGCCGCCGGGCGGGTCCTGCACGCGTTGCGGTCGACGGGCGTGCAGATCGAGCTGGACGACTTCGGCAGCGGCTACGCCTCGTTCGGGGCGATGGCCAACCTGCCGCTGGACGGCGTCAAGCTCGACCGGGCCCTCGTCGTCGAGCAGGGCAAGGCCGCCGAGGGCCCGCGGCTGCTGGCCGCCACGGTCGAGATGGCGCACGCCCTGGGCCTGACCGTGGTCGCGGAGGGCATCGAGGACGAGACGATGCTGGCGATGGTCCGTGACATCGGCTGCGACCGGGTGCAGGGGTACCTGCTCAACCGCCCGCTGCCGCCCCAGGAGCTGCGCGCCCGGCTCGGCTGCCCGGAGCTGGTCGTCGTCGGCGAGTGATCACCGCGCCACGACCGGTTGCCGGCACGGCGGGTGGACCGGGCTGCGGCGGGTGGATCCGTCGTGCGACGTTCACACCGGCGTCCGGCCTTTGCTGGTGTGAACTTCCGCGGGGCACACCCTGCGCGCGCTCGGAGCTTGGCAGGGTGGCCGGCCACGGGTGCCCGACCCGTTCAGGCGGCGGCCATCGCCTGCGCCGTCAGGCGCACCGAGCGCAGCCGGGCCGGCGCCGTCGTCGCCTGGTGGACGGTGATCAGCTCGTCGGCGTCCGCGTGCTCGGCGAAGGCCTCCAACTGCTTGCGGACGTCGTCCGGGGTGCCGACCGCGGTGTTGGCGAGCATCCCCTCGAGCTGCCGGCCGGCCGGTGAGGCGAGGATCTCGCGCGCCTCGTCGTCCGTCAGCGTGCGGCCGCGCCCGAAGAAGGCTCCGACCCGGACCAGCTTCACCCGGTCCAGCTCCTGCTCGGCCTCCGCGAGCGTCTCGCCGAGGACGACGTTGACGGCGGCGAGCACCCGCGGGCGCGCCAGCGCCGCCGACGGCGTGAACTCGGCCCGGTAGGCCGCGACGGCCGCGATGAGCTGGGCCGGTGCGAAGTGCGACGCGAACGCGTACGGCAGGCCGAGGGCGGCCGCGAGCCGGGCACCGAACAGCGAGGACCCCAGCACGTATAGCGGCACGTGGGTGCCCCGGCCGGGGACGGCCTCGACCCCCGGCACGCGCGAGGCGTCGCCGAGGTAGCCCTGCAGCTCGACGACGTCCGAGGGGAAGGTGTCGGCGGCGTCCGGGTCCCGGCGCAGGGCGCGCGCGGTGACCTGGTCGGTCCCGGGGGCGCGCCCGAGACCGAGCTCGATCCGACCCGGATGGATCTCGGCGAGCGTGCCGAACTGCTCGGCGATCACGAGCGGCGAGTGGTTGGGCAGCATGACCCCGCCGGCACCCAGCCGGATCGTGCTCGTGCGCGCGGCGACGTGGGCGATGAGGACAGCGGTCGCGGCGGACGCGATCACCGGCATGTTGTGGTGCTCGGCGTACCAGACCCGCTGGTAGCCGGCGGCCTCGGCCTCGAGGGCCAGGGCGACGGCGTCGGCGATCGCCTCGCCGGGGCCGGCTCCCCGGGCGATCGGGACGAGGTCGAGGACGGACAGCGGGATCACGACGGTGGTGCCCTTCGCTCGCGGGACGGGTGCGACGTCGGGGTCAACGCGCGGCGGGGGCCGGAGCATCCCGGGTCCGGTCCCGGTAGCGTGCGTCGTCGTGCCCGTCTTCGACGACAGCGTGTTCACCCACCAGCCCGACGACTACTTCCTGCTGCGGGACGGGCACGTGCACCTGTTCCGGCACGACTGGGCCCGAGAGCGGCTGGTCGCCGACCTGGCCGCGCTGGGGTACCTGATCGTCACCGCCGACGTCGCCGCCTGCCGGGACGCCGAGGACGTGCGCCGCGCGGTGATCGGGGCCGTCCCGGGGTGGCCCGCGGGCGGCGAGGAGGAGGACGACCGGGCGGTCTTCCGCGACGCGCTGGACGATCACCTCCCCGACGACGACCACCCGCAGATCGCGCTCGTCCTCACCGGCTTCGACGCGCTCGACGCCACGGTGCGCGGTGACGTCGTCGAACTGCTGGACGACGTCGCGGCGGCGGGCCGGCGCCACCTGCTGTTCGGCCGCCGCCTGCTGTGCCTGGTCGGCACCGCCCAGCTCGACCTCGACCTGCCCCGGCTCGGCGGCGAGCTGGCCGGGTGGAACCGGCACGAATGGCTCCGCGCGCACCGGTCGGGCAGCGAGCGGCCGGCGTGGATCCGGTGAGCGGCGTGGATCCCGGGAACGACTACGAGGCGCTGCTGCGCGCCGGCCGGGCCGCGTTCCCCGGCGTCCGGATCGGTCGCCCCGGGCGGTCGCGCGGGTACTGGATCACGATCGCCGTGCTGCGCGTGCTCCGGCTGCGCTGGAAGGTGGACGTCGAGGGCGCGGCCCAGGTGGCGCCGGGGGCGGCGCTGCTCATCGGCAACCACATCTCCGCCGCCGACCCGCTCGTCGTGGTGATGAGCACGTGGTGGCGGGTGACGGCGTTCACCAAGCTGGAGTGGTTCCAGGGACGCCTGGCCCCGTTCTTCCGGCTGATGGGGCAGATCCCGCTGCGCCGGGGCGACCCCGCGGCGACCGACTGGGCGATCGCGATGTCGACGGCCGCGCTCGCCCACGGCGCCCGGGTCGGCCTCTACCCGGAGGGCACCCGCTCGCCGGACCCGACCCGGCTCCACCGGCTGCACGGCCGCGTCCTGGTCCCGGTGCTGCAGGCGAACCCAGACGTCCCCGCTCACGCGATCACGACGTCGTACACGCGCCGCCCGTGGCGCCGCACCCGTGTCCGGGTGAGCCTGTCGCCCCGCCTGCCCCTCGACCCGCGCTCGATGTCCCCGGACGCCATGATCGACCTCATCCGCGCGGCGTTGCTGGAACTGGGCGGCCAGACGTACGTCGACACCTCCGCCCACACCGTGAAGCGCCGCCGGCCCTCACCCCCACCCCCGGCCCGGCCGTGATCATGCACGGTTGATCGGAGGTCACCCGGTGAGGGTGCGTTCAACCGTGCATGATCGAGCCTGTCGCATAAGTCAATTCCCGAAGATCTTGACCCCACTTGATCTCCCCTGGAGCCCAAGAACCGGCGCATCTACTCCACTTGGTCGGCAGATTTGCACCTATGGCGTGAGTTTTCCTCCACAAGATCGCTCCTGGAGGACTTATGCGACAGGCTCGATCACCACGGTGGAGGGCGGCGGGTCAGGTGCGGTGGGTCAGGGTGCGGCAGGAGGGGCACGCGACCTCGCGCACTCCGTCCGGGAAGCACAGGAGCGACCCGCAGGAGCGGCACGAGCACTCGCCGCCGGCGACGTCCAGCCGCCGTCCGCAGGTGTCGCAGACGACCGTGCGGGCCGAGGGCACGGTGAGGACCTCGCTGCCGCATCCGCCGCAGCGCCGGGGCACCACGGCCGGGACGCTGACCCGTCCGTACTCGGCGGCCAGCCCGAACCAGGCGAGCAGGCGCTGCCCGTTGTCCGCCTCGAGGTGGGGCAGCCAGCCCTGGCAGAAGGTCGAGTACTCCATCCTCACGGGGACGCCGGGCGGCGCCTGGTCGGGGTCGAGGGCCAGGACGCCGTCCACCTCCAGCGCCCGGTAGGTGGCCTCCATCAGCCGGCGGAAGGCGCCGGCCACGAGCCCGAAGTCGCCGTGCACGAGCCAGGGCAGGTCGCCGCGCGGGACGCGGCCCAGGCGAGCGGTCGCCTGGTTGAGCTGCTGCTCCAGCGCGGCCAGCTCCGGGTCGAAGTCCTTGCGGACGGTGGACTCGACCAGGTAGTAGACCATCCGCGCGCGGAAGTCGTCGTCCGTTCGTGCCCGGGGCGAGACCGCTTGGGGGCACTGGCGGATCCATTCGGTGTAGACGCCGCTGTACAGCTGCCGGTACCGGGCGACGTCCCCGACGGCCCGGGCCGCCTGCAGGTGTCCCTGGACCGGGGCCAGCAGCCG
>Ga0302321_100005425_pt1 | contig 11163 bp, 7 predicted proteins | sample Fen_T0_1_FD_202505 | JGI IMG/M metagenome (GOLD analysis project Ga0302321, IMG submission 202505) | Peat permafrost microbial communities from Stordalen Mire near Abisko, Sweden - Fen_T0_1 | ecosystem: Environmental > Terrestrial > Soil > Wetlands > Permafrost | place: Sweden: Abisko...
GCTCGCGCTCGCCGTCGAAGCCGCCAAGGCCCGCGCCTCGCTCGGTGAAATCTCCAGCGCGCTTGAAGAAAAGTTCGGCCGCTACCAGGCTACCATCCGCTCGATCTCCGGCGTTTACCGCTCTGAGTTCGGTGAAGAACCTATGATCCTCGAAGTCCGTGCCCTCGTTGAGAAATTCGAAAAGAAAGAAGGCCGCCGTCCGCGCATCTTGATCGCCAAGCTCGGTCAGGACGGACACGACCGCGGCGCCAAAGTCGTGTCGACTGCCATGGCCGACATGGGCTTCGACGTCGACATCGGGCCGCTCTTCCAGACGCCTGAGGAAGCCGCGAAGATGGCGGTGGAAAACGACGTTCATGTGGTCGCGATGAGCTCGCTCGCTGCTGGTCACAAGACGTTGCTCCCCGCGCTCCGCGATGAACTCAAAAAACTCGGCCGTGAAGACATCGTGATCGTGTGCGGTGGTGTTATTCCCGCGCAGGATTACGATTTCCTCCTAAAGAATGGTGCGAGCGCGATCTTTGGACCTGGCACCCAGATCCCGAAGAGCACGAAACGCACGCTCGAAATCCTGCTCGAACGGCTCTGAGTTAAATCGTAGGGCCGGACCTCGTGTCCGTGCCGCTGACAACTTCAACGTCGGTGATGGCTTCGGCTGTCACCGACGTTTTTTTGTGCCTGAACTTGCGTGTGAACGTGTCGTTCACTTTAACCATTCACAGGTGAATACCCTCTACGCGTGAAGGTTCAGCTTCTTGTCGCATTGGCTGTGGTTGCGATGCGCATCGGCTGCCATACGGCGCGTCCCGTAGCCTCAGGCATGCCGTCGATACCATCTCCGAAGTTGGATCAGTTCATTTTTTGCTCTGAAACTGAAGCCGAGGGGGAAATTACCGTCACGATCAACGCGCCTGAATACATTGAATCGGTATCGCATGATTTCTTTGTGCGCCGTCAGCGGACGATTGGTGAACAGTCGCTGCTGTTGTATAGTGAGGCCAAATGGCAAGGAGGGAATAGATACCCGCGAGAGTGGCCGAATCCCAACGGTTTTGAGAAATACGTATTGGAGTTATTGCGCTGCCAAATATCACTTAAGATAGCCGATGGAAAAACATTCGGGGACCTGAAGATTGAGGCACGTTTCTACAAGAACCGTTACAAATCTGCGGAAACGATTTCATTCCCGCTGAACAGCGGTGGCACTACGAAATTCGGAATCGTTGAGCTTATGGTTTCAGAACTCAGACCAAAGAGTGTTTCCAGTTAGCGGGTGGATTCCCTGGGCGGAGGGAGTTCTTCTAAATTGGCAGGATTCGGGGCCTTCGTGTGGGCGGCGACATAAATAAAAAAGCCGATTCCCTGTCGGGTTTGAGCCTCCGTTTACGCATCTAGTAGTGGAGTTGTTTTCTGCCCAATAAAAAAAAATCCCGACATGTCCCTGCTATTCGAATTCCCCCGTTCAACACTCGTGGTCACGTTCTCTGTGTTTTTTCTCGCCTTGTTCCCCGTGGTGGCGTTGGCCGAGGCCACTTCAATCACTGTTCAAGTTGATCAGCCTGGCATCCTAGTCGCTCCGACTTTGCATGGGTTGTTTTTTGAAGACATTAACTACGCGGCCGACGGCGGGCTTTATGCCGAGTTGGTGCAGAACCGCTCGTTTGAGCATCGCGATGCGATGTATGCATGGACACCGGCGCTGCGCGGTGGTGCTTTTGGCATGATGGCGGTCGTGAGCGATATACCGCTCAATGCCAACAACCCTAAATTCCTGCGTTTCCAGGTGTTCAATGGAGCCAACGGCGGTGTGGGTGTAGTGAATTCTGGATACGACGGCATTACGCTCCGAAAAGGAGAGAATTATCTCTTCTCGGTTTACGCTCGTGGACACGATGGGAAACCCGCCGGGTTGGAGATCCAGTTGGAAGATACCAACGGCCGAACAATCACCAGCGAGCACATCGCGAACATCAGTTCGGGCTGGAAGAAATATGAACTCACCTTCACGAGTCCGTCCGACGAGCTGAACGCCCGTCTCGCGGTGCTTGCCACCGAAACAGGTACGACCGACGTGGACATGGTGTCGCTTTTTCCGGCTAAAACATTCAAGGGCCGAACCAACGGCCTGAGGGTAGATATCGCTCAGACGCTGGCTGACATGAAGCCCGGATTCCTTCGCTTCCCCGGTGGTTGCGTGGTCGAGGGTAGCAATTACGCCGACATGTATCGCTGGAAGGATACCATCGGCGACGTCTCCGAGCGAAAACAGAACTGGAATCTTTGGAGCAACGACGCCTCGCCACAATATCACCAGACCTACGGCCTTGGCTTTTTCGAGTACTTCCAGTTTTGCGAAGACATCGGTGCCGAACCATTGCCAGTTCTAAACTGTGGCATGTGTTGTCAGGCGCGTGGCGGCGTGCATATTCCACTCGATCAACTCGCTCCGTATGTGCAGGACGCGCTTGATTTGATCGAGTTCGCCAATGGGCCGGTTACGAGTGTCTGGGGTGCGAAGCGTGCGGCTATGGGCCACCCGAAACCATTCAACTTGAAATTCCTCGGCGTGGGTAACGAGCAGTGGATGCAGGAGTATTTTGACCGCTACGATATCTTCTACAAAGCGCTCAAGGCGAAGAATCCTGAGATTACACTCATCACGACCGCGGGTCCGCAGGAGAACGACGGTTTCTTTAAATTTGCCTGGGGCAAATTCAAGTCCGGCACGCCGGCTCAGATCGTGGACGAACATTATTATCGTCCGCCGCAGTGGTTCCTCCAGTTCAACAACCGCTACGACAACTACGACCGCAAAGGCCCAAAGATCTTCGTCGGCGAATACGCCGCGCACGATTATACGCGTCGCAACAATCTGCGCTCCGCGATTGCCGAAGCTTCTTTCGCCACGGGCCTGTGGCGAAACGCCGACGTGGTCGTTATGTCGTCCTACGCGCCGATGCTCTCCAATATCAACCACGTGCAATGGGGACCCGATTTGATCTGGTTCGATAATACGCGGGTCGTGCGCACGCCGAACTATCACGTACAGGCAATGCTCGCGCAAAACCGCCCTGACGTTGTTGTCCCGGTTCAAATGGATGCACCGGTTGTTACTCCGGCTGCTTTTACCGGTCGTATCGGTGTAGGCACTACGTTCAGCCAGGCTGAGTTCAAGGACATCACGGTCACGAAGGATGGCCAGACATTGTTGAAGAGTGATTTTTCCAAGAACGGTGATGGCTGGACCGCTCGCAGTGGAACGTGGGTTGTGAAGGACGGCGCCTATCTACAAACCACCGTCACGGGCGAGCATTGCATCTACGCCGGCGACCCTAGTTGGAGCGACTACACGCTCTCGTTGAAGGCCCGCAAGATTGGCGGTAACGACGGGTTTATAATTAACTTTGCCGTGCAAGACGGCACCGAGATGACGTGGCGTGTCGGCGTGGGCGGTGGCGGTCAGGACCGCCTCGAAATCCCCGGCGCTACCGATCCGTACGTCCCCGGCAACGTTGAAGTCGGTCGCTGGCACGATATCCGCGTTGAGCTCAAAGGCTCGACCGTGAAGTGCTATCAGGACGGCCAGTTCATTCAGGAAGCGGACTGCAAACCGACCCGCAGCCTTTACGCTTCGGCCGGCCGCGCGACGAAGACGGGTGAAATTATCGTTGCCGTGACCAACCCAACCGCCACGCCCCAAGCCGTCCGCCTGAATCTCGCTGGCGTGAAAAGCACGAAGCTCACCGCGCGTGTCACCGTGCTGACCTCCGTGAGCCCCGAGGACGAAAACACCTTCGAAAAGCCCGCGCAGGTTCAACCCGTTGAGGAGGCTGTGACGTCGAGTGGCCCGCAATTTGAGCGCACGCTGCCCGCGTGGTCGTTCACCGTGCTGCGCATTAAGCCCTGATCGGCGAAGGGATAGCGGGTTGTTGGATTGCCGGGCCTTTTAACCCCTTGCCAGTCGGCGAGGCGGTTGGTTGGCTCGGCGATTCCAAGCAATTTTATCCATATGGCCGAGATCACCAAGAGCTACGAAGCCCGCGACGTTGAATCAAAATGGTATGCCGCCTGGCAGGAAGCCAAGTGCTTCGCCGGACGCGCCGCGCCTGGTCAGGAGACGTACACAATCGTCATCCCGCCCCCGAACGTCACTGGCATCCTGCATATGGGCCACGTGCTCAACAACACGTTGCAGGACGCGCTCATCCGCCGTGCTCGTCTCGAAGGCAAGGCCGCCTGCTGGATTCCCGGCACCGACCATGCCGGTATCGCTACGCAGACAATGGTGGAAAAGCATCTCAAAAAAACCGAGGGCAAAACCCGCCACGATCTCGGCCGCGACGAATTTCTGAAACGCGTCTGGTCCTGGCGCCAGGAAAAGGGCGACATCATCCTCAACCAGCTCCGCCAGCTCGGCTGCTCCTGTGATTGGGATCGCACGCATTTCACGATGGATCCCGGCTACAGCCGCTCCGTCCTGACGGCCTTCGTGAAACTCTACGAGCAGGGCTTGATTTACCGCGGTAAGCGCATGGTCAACTGGTGCCCGGCTTCGCTCACCGCGCTGTCCGACGAAGAAGTCGAAATGCGCCCAACCAAGGGCCTGCTCTATAAACTCCGCTACGAACTCGTCGAGGCCTCCACGACGACCGACGCCGAGGGCAATACGATTCCGCTCACGCACCTCAACGTCGAGACGACCCGCCCTGAGACGATTCCAGCCGACGTCGCGCTCGCCGTGCATCCCGACGACAAACGTTACCAACACCTCATCGGCAAAAAAGTTTGGCGTCCGCTCGGCGAACGCGTGCAAATGCCGATCGTGGCCGACGCCGCAGTTGATCCGGTTTTTGCCGCCGGTGTGCTCAAGGTCACGCCCGCCCACGACAAGGTCGACTTCGAGATCGGCCAGCGCCACCACCTGCCGGTTATCGACTGCATCAACGCCAACGGTTCGATGAATGAATTCGCCGGTGCCTCGCTTGCCGGTATGGACCGTTTCGCCGCGCGCAAAAAAGCCTCTGAGCTGCTCAAGGAAAACGGTTCGCTCATCGAGGAAAAAGCCTACGAAAACAACGTCGGCTATTCGCAGCGCGCCGGCGTGCCGATCGAGCCGCGCCTCACGCAACAGTGGTGGCTCAAGTATCCGCGCGTTGAGGAAGCGAAGTCCGTCGTGCGCGATGGGCTGATCAAGATGCATCCCGAACGCTGGTCGAAGGTTTACCTCAACTGGCTCGAAAACATCCAGGACTGGTGCATCAGCCGTCAGCTTTGGTGGGGCCACCGCATTCCGGTCTGGTATAAAAAAGGTCTCGATCGCGAAAACCTCACTCCTGCCGATCTGATCGATACCGCCAAGATTTACGTTTCGCTCGACGGCCCGGCCGATCCGCAAAACTGGGAACAGGAATCCGACGTGCTCGACACCTGGGCTTCGTCCTGGCTCTGGCCGTTTGCCACTCAGGGTTGGCCGGATGACTCTGAAATGAAGAAAGCCGGCTATGGCGCCTTTTACCCGACGACCACACTCGCGACAGGCGCGGACATAATTTTCTTCTGGGTCGCTCGCATGATCATGGCTGGACTCGAATTCGCTCGTCCCGGCGCGCCGGTGGAACAACGCATTCCGTTCAAGCATGTTTATTTCAACGGCATCGTTCGCGATAAACAGGGCCGCAAGATGTCGAAGACGCTGGGCAACTCGCCTGACCCGCTTGACCTGATTGCGAAGTACGGAGCTGATGGCGTCAGGTTCGGCTTGCTCCAGATGGCGCCGCTCGGTCAGGACGTGAAGTTCGACGAAGATCGGATCGAAGGCGGTAAGAACTTCTGTAACAAGCTTTGGAACGCCACGCGTTTCCGCCAAATGAGCGGCGAGATGAGCGACAACTCCTCGCTATCGGCCATCCTTGCGCGCATCGACGCGAGCAAGCTCGACGACGATGATCACGCGCTGCTCGGCGCGCTGCTCGACACGATGCGCACGCTTGAACACGGCTTTGCCGAGTTCGAATTTGCCGGTGCGACGCAGCGCTTGTATTCGTTTTTCTGGAACGATTTTTGCGACTGGTACGTTGAAGTCGCGAAAGCGCGTTTACAGGAACCAGCCGCCAAGTCACATGTACTCGCGATTCAAGATCTCGTCATCCGTCAGTTCTTGCTGCTCTTGGAGCCGTTCGCGCCGTTCATCACGGAAGAGCTCTGGCATCTGCTTGGCTACGGTGCCGAAAAGTCTTTCTTGCAGGACACGCGACTTGAAACCGCTGACGGCTTCGTTGTGGCTTTGGCCGCTCGTGGTGCGACGATCGATGCCGCCGCAGCCCAGCGCGTGGAGAAGTTAAAGCAATTCACTTCGCTCGCCCGCCAGCTCAAGGCCGATCAGTTAGTCGCCTCTAAGCGCGACGTGAAGTTCATCGCGCTCGCTGACGCATCCGCATGGGGCGTGCTCGAAGCGAATGCTCCGAAAATCACGCGCCTCGTCGGTGCGGCGTCGCTTGAGCGCACGTCCAGCGAACCCGCGCTGCCCGCGATCGTGACCGCCTTTGGTACCCTGTATTTGGATACCGGCGTGAAGGTCGATGCTGCTTCGGAAAAGACGCGTCTGACTAAAGAACTGGAGCAAATCTCCAAGCACATCGCTGGCACGGAAGCGCGTCTGGGGAATGTAGCCTTCACGAGCAAGGCCCCGCCAGCGGTGCTCGAAGGCGCCCGCAAGCAACTCGCCGACCAGCAGGCTAAACGCGCTGAGTTGGAGCGTTTGCTGAAGGCGCTTTGAGGTCAGAAGTTTGTGGACGTTCGCTTCGTGCCTTTTGGTGGTGGGATTTGCATGGTTTCTGTTTTCAGGCAAAAGTGTTCGCATGCAAATCCTCTCCGTGAATGTTGCTCGGGTGGTTCAGGTAGAGATCAATGGCCGGGCCGTCTCTACCGGGATCTACAAGGAGCCCGTTGCTGGTGAGGTCTGGTTAAGGAAACTCGGGTTTGACGGTGACGAACAGGCCGACTTGACCGTGCATGGAGGTCTCTATCAAGCGGCTTACTGTTATCCCTCTGAGCACTATGGGCATTGGCAAAATAGATTGAACCGCAGTGACCCGCTTCCTTTCGGTACATTTGGCGAAAATCTCACTTCGGTCGGGCTGCTGGAGACCGAGGTTTTTATCGGAGACGTTTATCGCTTCGGATCAGCGTTGGTTCAGGTGACTGCGCCGCGCCTGCCGTGCATGAAGTTTGCCCACAAAATTGGTCGGCCGGATCTTTTAAAGGAGTTTCTGCACAGCGGACACAGTGGTTTGTATCTAAGAGTGCTTGAAGAGGGCGGAGTGTCGGCTGGAGATGAAATCAAGTTGGTTGAGCGGGATCCACGCCGGATATCCGTGCGCACGCTCCTCGGGCTGCAAAAACTTTCCGAAGGCGACGATAACGCAGTGCGCATCGCCTTGTCTATTCCGGCACTGGCTCCCGGTGCGAAGCGCGCTTTACAGGCGCGAGCGGCAGGAGTGTGAGCTCCTTCCCCCATCGGCCAAAAGCTACAAAGCGGGCTTGGCTGGTGTTTGGTGCGACTCGAACAGTTCGGCAATCACGTCCTCCAGCGGTACGTCTTCGATTGTGATGTCGGCGACCGGGCCGCTGGAGAGGATTTCCTGGGACGTGGCACCGATGTTCTCGCTGTCGACGTTGAGGGTGTACTGGCCTTCGTCGTTGCGCGTAGCTGTGCCGTAGCGAGATTTCCAATTTTCGGGAAACGAACCGTTCTGCGGAAGGAATTTAATGATTTTCTTCCGACTGCCCGAACCGGACTCCAGGCGGTCAAGCGCGCCGTCGTAGATCTTGATGCCTTTGTGGATCACAATCACGCGTTCGCAGAGTTCCTTGATGTCGGCCATGTAATGGCTCGTGAGGAGAATAGTGACGCGGTGCTTGCGGTTGTAATCGCGTAGGAACGACCGCACGGCTCTTTGGGAAACGACGTCGAGACCGATGGTGGGCTCGTCGAGAAACAGCACGCGCGGGCGGTGGAGCAGGGCGGCGATGAGCTCCATTTTCATGCGTTCGCCGAGCGAAAGTTCACGAACCATCACATTGAGCTTTTCTTTGACGCCGAGCAGGGTGACGAGCTCGTCGAGCGTCGATTGGTACTGTGCGGAATCGAGGCCGTAAATGTGTTTGAGCAGCAGGAAAGATTCGATCGCGGGCAGATCCCACCAGAGTTGGTTTTTCTGACCGAGCACGAGGGCGAAGAGGCGACGGTAGGCGTTTTCGCGTTTGGTCGGATCGAAGCCGGCGACACGCGCCGTGCCGGAGGTCGGGTAAATGAGGCCCGAGAGCATTTTCAGCGTGGTGGTTTTCCCGGCGCCGTTGGGTCCGAGGAAGCCGACGAATTCACCTTCGGCGATGTCGAACGAGATATCTTTTGCGGCGGCGACTTCTTCGAACTGGCGCCGAAACAATCCACGTACACCAGCCCAAAAGCCTGGCTGTTTTTTGTAGGTACGGAAGATGCGGGTGAGATTTCGAACTTCGATCATCGTTGGCTCAGTGAAAGGTGAAAGCGATCAGATGCAACGGGCGAGCATTACATGCCGAGCTTGGTGTAATCGAGGATCGTGTGGCTGATGTAGCCGGAGGCGAGGGCGGTGCGGTCGGTGAGCGGGTGCGGGGCGGATACATCTTGGCCGAGTTTGAAGACGAAGCGGTGGGTGCCGTCGTCGGCTTGCGGGCTGAAGAGTCCGGGGATCACGACGCGGGCTGGGATGGTGCGGTGAAGTTCGCTATCGGGTTTACACGGATACGGAAAATTGAGGTTGTGCACGACGAAGCTGCGTTCGGCGGTGGCATTGACGAATTCGGGAACGAGCCGGGCGGCGTGGGCAGCGGAGGCGCGCAACGAGGCGAGAATTTCGGGCGTGGGGTTTCCGCGGTTGAGGCGGACTTGTTCGAATTGTTCGAGGGGGAGATCTTGCGAGCACGCGACGGCGGGCAGGCCGTGCACGGCACCTTCCCACGCGCCGCCGATGGTGCCGCTCGCGAGGATGAAACCGAGGCTGGCGTTGAGACCGATGTTGATGCCGCTGACGACCGCGTCAGGGCGCTCGGGCAGGAGGTGGGCGAGGGCGATGTTGACGCAATCGCTCGGTGTGCCGTCGACGATCCAGGTGGGGCAACCGAGTCCGCGATCGGCGGTCGTGGATTGCACGGCGCGGTGGCGGGATTTGGCGGCACCAATCCAGCTTTGTTCGGTTTTTGGGGCGGCGACGTAGAGCGTGTGGCCCGCGTTGCGCAGGGCGTGTACGAGTTCGTGGAGGAAAACGCTTTCGATGCTGTCGTCGTTGGTGAGGAGGAGCTTCATGATCGGAAGGAATGAGGCGAAAGGAAGGAGTTAATCTGGAACTCAGGAACTCTGGAATCGGAAAATGGAAGAATTTGGGCGGCTGGATCGTGATGAGTGGTGTAGCCTTGCGCGGCCTTGGGAAAATTACAGAGTTCGGCGGCATGAGTGAACCCCCACGTGAGTATCGTTGTTGTGGATGGCGCACGGTTTTAGGTACGGCACTCGTCGTGGGAGTCATTGGTTTTTTGGGCGGGCGTTGGTCGGCGAAATCGGATGGTCGTTGGGCTGTTGTGTTGAGTGAAATCAAAGCAAAGCAAGATGCGGGCGTTGCGTTGGTGGAGGCGCGGGGTGATGTGGCGCTCAAGGCGATGAATAATCAGAGCGGTTGGAAAACGTATGCGTCGGAGTTGGAGCAGCTGGCGAAAACGCAGCCGGAGCAGGCGTTGCAGCGGGCGCTGGCGGAACGGAATCTGAGTTTGCGGGCGCAATTGCGGCTAGCGGTGTTGCGTGGTTGGGCGGCGACGAATCCTGAGGCGGCGGCGGAATGGGCCATCGGCCGGTCGGTGACGGAGCGGGAAGGGTGCTTTGAGGCGTTGATGGCGGGTGCGAGTGCGCAGTCGGCGGCGGCGGAGAAAATCGCTTTGATGTTTTCGGCGCGTGAGTCGGATCGTGCGCCTGAGTACACGCTGGCGCTGGTCGATGCGCTGGGCGAAGTCGGATCTTTTAGGGATGCCGTTAAGTTCGTCTCTGAATTGCCGGCGACGACGCAACCACTGCAGGCCATGAACCGGGCATTTTCGCTCTGGGCTGCGCATGATCCGGAGCGGGCGGCCAAGGCAATCGACAGCATCGCTGAGGCTTCGATGCGCGAGGAAGCATTTCGTGGGTTTGTGATTGGTTGGGCCGAGGCGGATCCGGCGGCGTTGGCGAAGTATGCGGTGGAATTGCCGGCGGGTGATCGTCGGGTGTTGTCATTTGCGAATGCGTTGCCGCGTTGGCTGGATGCTGATCCCGAAGCGGCGGCCGTGTGGGTGAGGGATCGCGGAACTGATCCGCATCCAGATTTTGATCCGGTGGTGTTGGCGGTTTCGACGAATGCGGCGGTGACGGCGTGGCGGCCGGATATCGCAGCGAGTCTGGCTGAGAGCATTTCCGATCCATCGCTGAGGTCTAATACGCTGCGAACATTGGCGTTCAAGTGGAACGAGACTGATCCGGCGGCGGCGCGCCGTTATGTGGAGGGTTCGCGTTTTCTGACGCCGGAGGAGAAGATGACGTTGTCGACGGAACTGGTGACGCTTACCAAGTGAGCAAAGAAAAACCGGAGGCGGTTAAGCCTCCGGTTTGAGAGAACGATAAAGACGAAGGAGAGCGCTTAGGCGCTAGGAGCGGCGGGTTGTTCGCTTTGCTGCTTCTGCGCTTCCATTTCCTTCATGGCGGCTTTGCGGGAGAGGCGGACCTTGCCGGAACGCTCGTCGATGCCGACGCACTTGACCCACATTTCGTCGCCGATTTTGCAGACGTCTTCGGTGCGGCGAACGCGGAAGTCCGCGAGCTCGCTGATGTGAACAAGGCCTTCCTTGCCGGGCGTGCATTCGACGAAGGCGCCGAATTCCTTGGTGCCCTTGACGACTCCGCGGTAGAGCTTGCCGACTTCGATCGGTTCGCCACCGCCACCACCGCCGGAACCGCCGCCGCAGAGGGAGTCGATTTCCTTGATGGCGCGGGCCATAGCCTCGCCGTTGTTGGAGTAGATGAAGACCTTGCCGGAATCGTCGTCAGCAATGTCGATTTGCGCACCGGTCGTTTCCGTGATGCGGCGGATCGTTTTGCCA
>Ga0302321_100005426_pt1 | contig 11162 bp, 8 predicted proteins | sample Fen_T0_1_FD_202505 | JGI IMG/M metagenome (GOLD analysis project Ga0302321, IMG submission 202505) | Peat permafrost microbial communities from Stordalen Mire near Abisko, Sweden - Fen_T0_1 | ecosystem: Environmental > Terrestrial > Soil > Wetlands > Permafrost | place: Sweden: Abisko...
CATCATCCGCGCGGGCGCCAAGATGATCGCCGCCGTCAGTGAGGCGAGCGTGCCGAACATCAGCGTGATCGTGCGAAAAGCGTACGGTGCAGGACTGTACGCGATGTGCGGGCCGGCGTTCGAGCCGGATGCCTGCTTGGCGCTGCCCAGCGCGTCGATCGCGGTGATGGGACCGCAAGCGGCCGTCAACGCGGTGTACTTCAACAAGATCCAAGAGGTGCCCGCAGGCCCGGAACGCGAAGCGTTCGTGACCAAACTGCGGGACGAATACCGAGCCGACGTCGATCTAGAGAAGTTGGCGAGTGAGCTGGTGATCGACGGCATCGTGCCCTTCGCGGAGTTGCGGCGCGAGCTCGTGCAGCGCTTCGAGGTGTACCAAGACAAACAGCGGCCGCGTACGAAGAAGCGGCATCTGGTGCCTCCGGTTTGAGCGCGGCGATGAGCACGCGCGGTCGTCACGCCCTGCTTTTGGGCCTGCTCGGCCTGGGCAGCTTCCTTGCCAGCGCGGAGGCGTCAGCGCAGGTCGACCTGCGCGCCTTCGGGCGCCGTCCGCTGCCGGCATCGTTTTCACGGGGGCGCGGTGGTGGCGTGCCACTGATCGTGCACGCGCCCGGCGGCGTCAATCTGCCGGAACTGGCTTCCATGGGGGATTTCGCGGTTGGTGAACTGCCGGCGGCTCGCATCTTTGCGCTGGCGGAGGAGCACCCGACGTGGAAGTTCGATTGGGCACCTCCGCGCCATGTCCTGCTGGATCGCATCGAAGGTTGGGTGCACGCACGCAGCGTGCGCGAACAGACTCACACCTCGGGGCGAGGCGTGGTCGTGGGCATCGTGGACACGGGGGTCGAGCTCAGCCACCGTGATCTACGTACCGCCGCCGGCAAGACGCGCGTGGCTTGGTTGCTCGACATTTCGCGGCCACCGCAGCACTTCCATGACGACCTCGAGGCCGTCTATGGCTGTAACGTCGGTCCAGGCTGCGCCATCTATGGGGCTGCCGACCTCGAGGCGCTCCTCTCGAACGACATCGCTGGTGACGAGCCGACGGACCCCTTCGGGCACGGCACGCATGTCGCGTCGCTCGCTGCCGGCAATGGCCTGTCGAGCCCGACGGCGCGTTACATCGGTGTCGCGCCGGAAGCGACATACGTCGTGGCCCGAGTAGCGGCAGACAATGGCGGTATTCAAGATGAGGACGTGCTACGCGCCGTAAAGTTCGTGTTCGATCGGGCCGAAGCGCTGGGCATGCCGGCCGTCGTCAATCTGAGTTTGGGCAGTGACTTCGGCGCGCACGACGGCAGTTCCGCGTTGGAGTTGGGCTTGAGCAGTTTGGTCGGTCCGGCTTACCCCGGGCGTGCGATCGTGGTCGCCGCGGGCAACAGCGCGGGTTTGTATGACGGGCTCGGCGGCGCATATCCGGGGCCGATCGGCATCCATACCGAGGTGCATGTCCCGCGCGACTCGGTTTCGCGCGTGCCGCTGATCACGCCCGCGCGCACTGGAAGAACCGTGACTGGCTCGGCCTTCGTCTGGATCACGTTCCGCGAGGGCGATGAGGTCAGCATCGGCATCGATCGTCAGGGCAGTGCGTTGCTTTCGCCGCTCGGCATCGGTAAAGGTGACGAGTTCACGTTCCAAGACTTCTCGGTCACGGTGCTCAACGGCACCGACAGCGTGCCTGGCTCGTCGGCAATCAGTCCGGGGGCGCACAGTGCGGTGGTGGTGCTAGACGGTAGTTGGCCTGACGATAGCGATTTCGCGCTGCATTTCGAGGGGCACGGAAGCGCGCAGCTTTGGGTCCAAGGGCTCGGTGACTTGAACCCGGAGGTGGCGCTCGGCGTGGCGTTCCCGCGCGCCGAGAAGGAAGGCACGATCAACGTGCCGGCCAGCGCGTCCGGATTGATCGCCGTGGGTGCGACGCTCAATCGCACGAATTGGATCGACGCTTCGGGCGAAGCCATCGATTTGCCCAGCCTCGGCGCGATCGACGACACGCCACTCGACACCATCGCCTATTTCAGCGCCGCCGGCCCGAACGCGCTCGGCGCGGTCAAGCCGGACATCGTGGCGCCCGGCGTGTACGTCGCGGGTGCGATGGCGCGCTCGGCGGATCCACGGAGCACCAACAGCGAAGCGTTTGCCAGCTTGGGGCGCTGCCCGACCGAGCACGAGTGCTTCGTGGTCGACGAAACGCACGCCATCACCAGTGGCACGTCGATGTCCGCGCCCATCGTGTCCGGTGCGATCGCCCTGCTTTTCGAGCGAGAGCCGACGCTCACGCAGGACGCCGCGCGCGCCATTTTGCAAGCGGGCGCCCGTCCGCTCGAGGGCATCGTGATCGATGCGCGACAAATCGGTCCGGGGGCGCTGGATCTCGCCGGGGCGCTGCGTGTGGCAAGCGCCGGCGAGTCTCCGGCGCTACGCACGCCGAGCTCGCGCAGTTGGATTACGGTATCTGCTTCGTTCGCGCACCCGGATCCGAATTGGCCCATCACCGGTTACGTCGACTTGCGCGACGACGCAGACGACATCGTGGACGGCTTCGATCCGCGACGCTTGCAGTTGACCGCCGATCCCGCGCAGCTCCGCGAGCCTCTCACGCGTGTCGCGCCTGGATTTTACCGCTTTGCGCTGAGCGCCCCGGCAAACACCGGCGGTGAAGACTTGCGCATTGCCGTCAGTTTCGACGAGCGCGTGATTGCCTCGAAGACGCTGCGGATTGCGGTGGATAAATGGGTCGCGAGCGATGGAGTCTCGGCGCGTGGGGGGTGCAGTATCCCGGCGGGCAGCGGCTCCGGCGCGAGCGCGGGGTGGATGGGTGCGTGCCTACTCGTCGGTCTTTGGGCACGGCGTCACAGGCGCGCGAAGTACGCGGTGCAAGACTGCGCTTCGAATGGGTCCTGATCGGGGTCGAATGGGTGGCCCAGGTCGACGCCGCCCATATTGATGCCGATGGCGAAGACTGCGCGCACGCCGGTCAGGTTCACGACGCGGCCTTCCGACGAGCGCCCGCGCTCTTGGAAAGGGACGTCGACGCGCGCCATCTCGCGACCCTGATCGTCGACGCTGATCAGCCGCCACTTGAAGCTGACCGGCGCCTCCCACTCGCTTTCGAAGCCGAGTGAGACACCGATCGGCACTTCGTCCAGATCGACCCAGATCAGCTCGATGCCCGTCGGCTCGATTGGTCGCGATGCCCGGACGCGGCGCGGGAGTGAAGAAAATTTGATCGTCCAGTCATAGCGCGGGCGCGCAAATGCACCGGCCCACTCCAAGAAAGGCGGGTGTGTGCCGTCATCGCGATCACCCAAAAAGGCTCGCGAGACCGCATATTCGCCCAGCAATGTGGCAACCTTGCCCGTATCTTCGTCCAAGCTGTGGCGGAGCACATCGAACACGTCGGGCTCGTTGTTCCATTCGAGCGCGCCGGGTGCGGTGTGGCTCGCCGCCGAGGAAAGCAAAGCAGTGACGAGGCCGCCCGGTGTTTGCGACGAGCGCGCGTGTTCCAAAAATTCGAACAACAAACTGGCGGCTGCGCTCGTGCCCCCGGAGCGAGCCGCCAGGGCGCGCTCGGGTCGTGCCTGCGCGTCATCCACTGCCTGGACATCGAGCGAGCCGATGCGGCCGGTGATCCACCACAACTCATTGGCGAAGGCGCGCTGAATCGCTGGTACTTCGCCGGGATCCAAACGTTTGGCGATGGCCTCCCCGACGCACAGCGTCGCGCTCTGCTCGAGCAGGAGCGCGTCGCTGCTCGCGCCTGCTACGCAGAACGCGGCCGCTCGGTCGAACATGCCCGAGCCGAGCGCATCCCGTTCGGTCACGAACTCGCGGGCATCACCGGTCAGGTACCAGTCCAGCGCATCACTGCCGCCGTGCCCGTCGTCCGGCAGGGGAGCCGGCAAGCTCAAAGCTCCGACGACTCGATCGTAGGCAAGTTCCAGCGCTTGCAAGGCGCCCAATGCCTGGCTTGCCGAGCTGTCGTCGCCGCGCTGCACACACACTGGCAGCCGCGCGGAACAGGCCGCGCCGATGCTGTGCGGACGTTCACGCTGCGACGCAAATGGCGCGCCCTGAGGAAGCAGAGGGTCGATCTCGAGGGGCGGCCGGATCGCGTGCGGTCCAAAGCCGAACAAAAGCGGCGGATCTCGTCGGATCCGGTTGTCGGCCTGCGCGCTTTCCGCAACAAACAGCGCGCCCGCTGCCCAGCCGAGAGCGATGCCGATCGAGGTAGTGCTGCGCATTGCCCGGCCGACTTTAGCCCGGAACCTGCGGCCGCGAGCGCGATCGGCAGAGCGTCCCGAGTGCGCGGGGGGGCACAGACCAGCACGAGAATTGACAGAATTTACCCAAGGGACCCTATACTTACGAAATGACCCTGGCCCTGCGCCGCGGGTAAGCCCCCATGAGCCTCAACTTCGATCCGTCGTACGCTCTGGAGTTCGATTTCGGCCGCGGCCAGATCCGCATGGCCAACGCTGGCGAGCGCGTGGTCGTCCCGTGTGACGCGCTGCTAGCCCTGTGTCAAGGCGCGAGCGAAGACGCGGTACGCGACTTCGGGCGTCGGCTCGGCACCGAAGCGGGGCGCGTGATGAACGACCGCCTGGGTGAAGCCTGGCAGGCGTCGCTCGAAACCGTGCTCGAGCATCTGGGCGGCGAGCTAGCCCTGATGGGCCTCGGCTCACTCGGTCTCGAGCGCTGGGGTCAGGCGTTGGTGCTCTCGTTTAGTCATTCGCCGCTCGGCTGGGCCGGAGATCTCTTGCTGGGCTCGGTGCTAGAGGGCGCAATGCAGCGCAGCTTCGGTCGTGACACCGTGGCCATCAAATTGATGCGCGACGACCAGAAGGTGCGTTTCTTGATGGCTGGTCGTTCCGGCGCAGACAAGGCCGGTGGTTGGCTCTCACAAGGCGTGCCGTGGGGCGATGTCCTGAGCCGGTTGGCCACGCGAGGTGCCTCGTGAGTCAAGACGTCCAAAAGCTACAAGAGTTACTGACGCGCGTGCAAAGGAATGCGGCGTTGCCTCGAACGCTCGTCTCGCCGTCGCTCTTACAAGCTGCGCCGGTCCAAGCTGCGCCGGTCCAAGCTGCGCCGGTCCAAGCTGCGCCGGTCCAAGCTGCGCCGACGCCGCCTCGAGCCGCCTTCGAAGCGCCGCCCGCGGTCGCGTATTCAGCGCCGGCATACACGGCTCCCATCTCGGAGATCAGAGAAGAGCAGGTGTTCTTCGACTCTGCGCCGCCCGCGCCCTACGTGCAGAAGTTCCCTTCGGAACCGGTCGTTCAGGTGAGCGCGCCGCTCGACGCCTCGGTCGACGATTTGTTGCTCGAAGATCCGTTTCCATCCGTCCCGCCCGCGCCTTCCTACAACGACGTACTCGAAGAAGAACCGATCCCGCTCGTGTCGGTCGCCTCGCCGCGTCCGATTGACCATGACGACGATGTGTCGGGGGTCGTGGCAATCTCCTTCGGCGAGGACCAACCGGAAGAGTTGCTGGAAGACGATATCGTCGAGATGACCTCGGCGGAAGCGGAGCTGCCCGCGCCGCACCATGCGCTCGATGAATTGAATTTCGGCGACGAGCCGATGGATGACAAGCCCGCCGATTCGATCGATGAAGAGCCGCCCGCTTCTTCTTCGCGCAGCAGAATCGCCGGCACGATGGACGAAGCCTTGGCCCGCGCGGCCGAGCAAATCGAAATGGAAGAGGGCCGCGAGGTGCCGCTCAAGACTCCGCCGCCGGAGTCCGGGCCGCAGGCCGCGACGGGGTTGCCCGAAGGCATCCACGCTCCGCTCCCGCCGGACATCGAAGAGCTACTCGAAGCCGACATCATGCCGAGCGGCGGAGTGCACGCAGCAGTGCCTACGCCTGGGCAACTCGGCCAGACCATCGATCTGGAAGAAGCGCGCGGGCCTTCGCTGGAACTCGACCAGCCACCCGTCTTCAAGCCGGAACCGCTGCAAGACGATCTCCCGAGCGAAGAGCTCGAAGTCACGCTGCCTGGCCGCGAATTCATCGGCGGTTATCAAGACGGTCTGATGCCTCCCCCGGAAGCGCGACAGGAGCTCGACGCACATCGGCAGCGGGTGGGGGATGATTCCCTACTTCCGCCCGAATCAGGCTCGGAATATCCGTCGCAGCAACCGCACGCGCCGACGAGCGGCTTCGCTCCCGTGATGCCTTCGAGCGTGACCACGGATTCGCATAGCGAGCGCGTCTCGATGGTCACGGTCGATGCACCATCGAACGTCGAGTTCGCCCCAGAGCTGTTGGCTCGCCCGGACATCAACCCGAGCCCGGTCGCGAAGTTCATTCGCATCGAAGTGCCTCGACCCAAGACGTTCATGGAGCTGCTCGACAGTTCCCTGGCGCTCGGCAGCGACTGAGCCAGACTGGTTGGTTGGATAGCGGGCGTGGCCCGCATTGCCCGTCATGAAGCTCGCAAGTCGGCGATACGGACGCGATGGCTCGCTGATGGTGGTCAGTCGCGACGGGCAACGCGTGGCCTCGGCCAGCCACATCGCGCCGCACTTGCAAGCGGCCTTGGACGACTGGCCGCGCTTCGAGCCGGAACTGACGCGTCGCTTCGAGGCCCTCGAAAGTGGTTTGCTCCCGGGCCAGCCGATCGCGCAGGTCGAGCTCGGCGCGCCGTTGCCGCGCGCCTACGAGTGGATCGACGGCTCGGCGTTCCTCAATCATATCTTGCTCGTGCGCAAAGCCCGTGGCGTGAAGCCTCCGGCAACACTCGAGAGTGATCCGCTGGTGTACCAAGGGGCGTCCGGCTGCTTGCTCGGTCCGAATGACGACTTCAGCTTGGGCGATGAGCGCTTCGGTTTGGATTTCGAGGCGGAGCTGTGCGTCGTGCTCGGCGACACGCCCCGGGGTACGCGTGCCGCGGAAGCGCCGCCGCACGTTCGGCTGCTGATGCTGGCCAATGATTGGACCTTCCGCAACTTGGTGTCCGCCGAGCTCGCCAAAGGGTTTGGCTTCTTCGTGGCCAAACCCGCCACCGCGTTCTCGCCGTTCGCCGTGACGCCCGATGAATTGGGCGCTTCGTTCCGCGACGGTCGCCTGCATTCGCGGCTACGAACGAGGCTTAATGGCGTGCTGATCGGCGATCCGGACGCAGGCGAAATGCATTTTTCGTTCTTCGACTTGATCGAGCACATCACGCAAACGCGTGCGCTGACCGCAGGCACGATTGTCGGCAGTGGCACGGTCTCCAACGCCGATCCCGCTCGCGGCGCGTCCTGCCTGGCGGAGCTCCGCGCGCGCGAGCTGATCGCGAGTGGCAACGCGACCACGCCTTTCCTGCGCGTCGGTGACAGCATCGAGATTGCGCTCGTGGACGAGTCCGGCAGAAATGTGTTCGGCTCAATCGCCCAGCGCGTAATGCCTTGATCTCGAGCTTCGTTACGCGCTGCGTCGGTGCGGGCGCGCCGAGCACACTCGCACCGACAAGCAGACCGTGAGTAGGCTGGCGCCGCCGGCAAATAGGCGTACTTTGAGGGCATGGCAGAGCTCGAATCGCTCGGGATCCTCGGCCTGGAAGGTGTGCACTACTACGTGCGCGACTTGGAGCGCAGCACACGCTTTTATGTCGACCGGATGGACTTCGCGGAGGTTGCCGAGAGCGGTGAGGCGCTCAGTGAAGGCGGCCGCCAACGCTCCCGCGCGTTTCGCGCGGGTGACTACGTCGTGGTCTGCTCGACGCCACTCGGCGACGGCGGCCGCGCGGATCGCTTTCTGAAGAAGCATCCCGACGGTGTAGGTACGCTCGCCTTTCGCGTCGCTGACGCGGAGCGCGCCTTCACGCTGCTGGACGGACGCGGCGCGACTCCGATCAGTGACGTCGAGATGCATCGCGACGAGGGCGGCTCGCTAAAGACCTTTTCGATCACCACGCCTTTTGGCGACACCACTTTTCGCTTCGTGGAGCGTCGCGGCTATCACGGGTTTTTCCCGGGATTTGTCCAGGTGCCGCGCGCGCGCGCCGGCCAAAACCTGTGCACGATCACCGGCGTCGACCACATCACGTCCAATTTCCAAACCATGTCGCCGGCGCTGCTCTGGATGGAGCACGTGCTCGGCTTCGAGCGCTACTGGGACGTGGAGTTTCACACGCGCGACGTCGGTCACGTAAAAATGCGAGACGGCTCGGGCTTGAGGTCGGTGGTGATGTGGGACCGTCACTCGGGTTTGAAGTTCGCAAACAACGAGCCCTACCGACCCAACTTCAAAGCCTCACAAATCAATCTGTTCAACGAGGACCATCGCGGCGACGGAGTGCAACACATTGCCCTCGCCGTGCGCGACGTCGTAGGAGCGGTGCGTGCGTTGCGCGCTCGTGGTGCCCTGTTCATGCATACGCCGCAAACCTACTACGAGGCGCTGCCCGAGCGGCTGCGGGCTCTGAAAGTGGACGCGATCGACGAAGACATCGAGACTTTGCGGCAGCTCGAATTGTTGGTCGATGGCCACGGTTCGCACTCCTATTTGCTGCAGATCTTCCTGAAAGATTCGGCTGGTACTTACGGCAACCGCGAAGCCGGCCCGTTCTTCTACGAGTTGATACAACGGAAGGGCGACAGCGGCTTCGGTGCCGGAAATTTCCGAGCTCTGTTCGAGAGTATCGAGCGCGCGCAGAACGCCGAGAGGCGCGCGTAATGCTCGAGCGCCGTAGTTTCGGCGAGCTGCCGGCCAAAGCGCACACAGTGCTTCGCAGTGCGAGCAGCGGCGCTCTGCGCTACGAAGAGTGCGTGACGCGCGCTGGCTTCGACGGCGCTTACAGCATCATGTACCACGAACAGCGGCCGCACGAGGCCGAGCCGATCAGCGTCACCCATGGCTGGGAGGTGCTCGGCGGGCGCCCCCAGCGCGCCCTCACTCGCCACCACTTCCGCAGTTTCGAGCAACGAAAGCGTGGCGGTGCGCCGCTCGACGCGCGCGTGCCTCTGCTGGAAAACGATGATCTCGTGATTTCCGTGCTCGCTCCGGACAGCGAAGATCCGGTGTATTTCGTGAACGCCGACGGCGACCAGCTGCTGTTCGTTCGCGAGGGAGCGGGGGTGTTGAAGACGCAGCTCGGCGATTTGCGGTTTCGCGCCAACGACTACGTGTGCTTGCCCCGCGGGCTCTTGCATCGCTTCGTGCCGGACGCGGCCGTGGCGCAAGAGTGGCTGGTCGTCGAAAGCTTCGGTCCGATCGCCATTCCACGCCAATATCGCAATGAAATCGGGCAACTGCGCATGGACGCGCCATACTCCCACCGCGACTTCCGCGGGCCAGAATTCAGCGGGCCGAGTGACGAGGGCATTCGCCAATTGGTGGTGAAGCGCGGCGGCGCGTTCTTCGGATTTCGCTACCCGCGCTCGCCGTTGGACGTCGTCGGTTGGGATGGGACGTTCTACCCAGTCGCGTTTTCGATTTTGGACTTCCAAGCCAAGGTCGGCATGGTGCACTTGCCGCCGACCGTACATGCCACGTTCGGACTGCCGGGCGCATTGGTGTGCAGTTTCGTGCCGCGCCCGCTGGACTATCACCCACAGGCGATCGCCTGCCCGTACCCGCATTCGTCGGTCGATATCGACGAAGTGATCTACTACGTGCGCGGCAATTTTACTTCGCGCAAGGGTATCAGCCCGGGCAGCATCTCACTGCACCCTGCCGGTATTCCGCACGGGCCGCACCCGGGCGCATACGAGGCGAGCCTGGGTGGTGGGCACACCGAGGAACTCGCCGTGATGTTCGATTGTTCACGTCCCTTGCGAGCAACCAGCGCCGCGCTCTCGCTCGATGACCCCGGCTACCATCACAGCTTCGCAGACCCCGGCGAAAGCCATTCGATCGGCTGATCACGGAGCCACGTGCGCTGGCGACGCGCGAAGACCCGGGTGGCGCGAAAGATCGACGATTCGAGCTCGGCGCGATCGATCCCGCCGCCGGTTTGCAAGGCCAGCGCGACCTGTTTGTAGCCTACCGACGCGAACGGCCGCGTCTTTCCATAGCCACGCGCCAAGAGTTCGCGCGCTTCGTCGACCCAGCCGGCGCTGAGCATCGCCTGGCAACGAGCGCGAATCCGCAGGTCGAGCTCGTCTTTGTCGCGCCGCACACCGAGCAAGCGCGCGGCGTGGCGCGAGGTCTTGAAGCCGTGACGAGCCTGCCATTCGCTCATCCGTACGCCCGTCAGTTCATAGACCTCGAGCGCTCGGCTCACGCGCACGAAGTCGTTGGGCGCGAGGCGCGCCGCTGCTTCCGGATCGACGCATGCCAGATCGCGGTGCAGCCCCTCACGCCCCACGGCTTCCACGCGCGCCTGGTACCGCGCGCGCAACGCGGGATCTGCCGGAGGAGCGGGTACGAGACCGTGGATCAGCGCTCGCACCCACAAGAACGTGCCCCCACACACGATCGGCCGCTTGCCTCGGGCGCGAATCTCGGCAATCGCGCGTTCCGCGAGCTCGGCGAAGCGGGCTGCGTCCATCGGCTCAGTCGGTTCAATCACGTCGATCAGATGATGCCGAGCCCGCGAAAGCTCGTCCGCGCTCGGCTTGCCCGTGCCGACTTCGAAGTGGCGATATACCTGGACGCTGTCTGCGCTCACGATTTCGCCGTCGTGCGCCTCACACAGCTCGAGGGCGAGTGAGGTCTTGCCCGAAGCGGTCGGCCCGACCACGACCCACAGACGGTCGTCAGGGGGAGTGTCAGCGAGCATCGCGTCTAGCGCCGCCCGACTTTTCGCTCGAGCTCGGCCCAGCTCAGGAATGTGACCACGGGACGGCCGTGCGGGCAGTGCCCAGCGAAGTCGGCTTCGTCCAAGGCCAGGAGCAACGCTTTGACTTCATCAGGAGCGAGCGGATCGCCAGCGCGGATCGAGCCGTGGCAGGCCATGGTAGCGAGCGCGAGATCTACGGCGTCCGAGAAACCGCGCCCGCCTTTGCGTGACACTTCGGCCAAGAGATCGCGCACCAAGCGCTCGGCGCTGGCTCGTTGCAAGAGCTTTGGAACGGCGTGGATGCTGATGCTTTCCGGGCCTCGCATGCGTACGTCGAGCCCGACTTCGGCGATCTCCTTGCCGCGCTGTTCGACCAGCTCGGCTTCGGCAGGCAACACGTCTAGAGTGACCGGGAAGAGCAGGGATTGCGCAGGCACTGCGCGGCCTTGGTAC
>Ga0302321_100005428_pt1 | contig 11159 bp, 11 predicted proteins | sample Fen_T0_1_FD_202505 | JGI IMG/M metagenome (GOLD analysis project Ga0302321, IMG submission 202505) | Peat permafrost microbial communities from Stordalen Mire near Abisko, Sweden - Fen_T0_1 | ecosystem: Environmental > Terrestrial > Soil > Wetlands > Permafrost | place: Sweden: Abisko...
AGAGCGTCAGAAGATTTTCGACCAGGAACATCAGTTTCTTTTGACTCAGTTCCCTTATATCATCTTGTATAGTCCAACTGATCCTGGAATCGCGAAGAAAACCACGCATAACTATCTGCCCGGACCAGAGGGCGCTCAGGAGAGCGTCAATATCTGGAAGTGGTGGTGTGATGGCGGGAAATGCTGATCGTTCTGATCTAGTATTCCCTCGCTTACCACTAGTTATCTGCATTCTGTGATGGAAGCTCTGGTTAAGGGGGTTTAATATCCTCTTCACCAGGGCTTTCTTGCCAGATGGATAGCGAAGTGATAGAATTGGCTAACTTTTCATACTGTACACATATTGTTCTTTGCTTCCTCATTATGGAGGTATATCATGGGGCGTTATATCATCAGGAGATTGTTACAAGCAATACCTTTGTTGCTTCTGATCTCGGTCTTTATGTTCTCTCTGATCCATTTGCTGCCGGGTGGAGCGGACGCAGTTATCTTTAATCCTCGTCTGGATGCTGCTGGTCGTGCTGCTATCCGTGCTAGTTTTGGTCTGGATCAGCCAATCTACATTCAGTATCTGAAATGGCTGGCCAACACGCTCACTGGCAATTTTGGCTTCTCCTTTTCAAACCATTTGTCTGTCTCTAGCATTCTTGCAGTACGTTTTCCTGCTACTATCGAGCTGTTCTCGTTTTCGCTGCTCTTTGCATTGATCTTCGCGATTATATTAGGTGTTGTCTCTGCTGTACGACAAAATACTGCCACAGACTATACCCTGACTGTCATCTCTTACTTCGGTATCGCCATGCCTGCCTTCATCCTGGGGCTCTTTTTGCAGGATATCTTTGCTGTCCAATTGCATATTCTGCCAGTGTCAGGGACAGAGTCACTTGGCTATACCTTTGACGCTTTTAACTCATTGCTCGATAAGGCAACTCATCTCATTCTGCCGGTTATTACCCTTGCTTTCCTTTTTATTGCTGCCTGGAGCCGTTTTATGCGCTCTAGCATGATTGATGTTATCAAGCAGGATTATATGCGAACTGCGCGTGCAAAAGGGGTCTCTCCCATTAATATCCTGGTCCAACATGCTTTGCGCAACGCTTTGATCCCTCTGATTACTGTGGTGGCTATTGATTTTGGCGGCGTCGCTGGTGGTGCAGTGATTACTGAAGGCATTTATGCCTGGCCTGGGATGGGCTCTTTGTTCTTCGATTCGCTTGAATCACGCGATTTCCCTGTGTTACTGGCTATTCTTATGCTGAGTGCTATCTTTGTGCTTGTTTTTAACCTGGTTGCCGATATCCTTTATGGGGTTATGGACCCTCGTATCCGCTATAACTGATGTGTTTAAGCAAGGCTGCTTCTTAACTTATTAAGAGGAGAAGGAGGTATCGATGGATTTACCCAAACAACTCGATGGATTAGAAGAAGACATTGAGCCCATGATGGATCTCACGCCTGCTTTGACGCAAAAGCGGCGGAGTCAGGGCCGTATCATTTTTGATCGCTTCATTCGCAATAAGGCGGCTCTTATTGGTGCGATCTGGATTGTTGTGCTCGTGATTTTCTGTTTCCTTGGCCCATATATTACAGGCCACAATCAGCCGGATCTGGTGCGGGCAGAATTAGCTTCTCTTCCGCCATCGCTGGCAAATCCTCTTGGAACAGATGATGTCGGGCGTGATGAGTTTGCTCGTGCTATGTCGGGAGGGCGTGTTTCTCTCCTGGTTGGTATCACTTCGATGTTAGTGGCGCTGGTCTTTGGGGTTGGCATTGGTTCATTTGCTGGCTTCTATGGTGGTATCGTTGATAACATTCTGATGCGTTTAACTGATGTTGCGCTTGCTGTCCCTATCTACCTGTTACTCTTTGTCCTCTCAGTTGCTTTCTCCGATGGCTCTCCTACCTCCATTGTGATATTGATTGCGATCTTGAGCTGGGCGCAGACTTCACGGCTCGTGCGCGGCGAGTTTCTCTCATTGAGAGAACGTGAATATGTGCTGGCCGCCCGCACTGTTGGTGCCCGTGGTTTGCGTTTGATGTTCCGCCACATTTTACCTAATGCTGCCGGCCCTATTATTGTGAGCGCAACTCTTCTGATTGGCAACAATATTATTCTCGAATCTATCCTGAGCTTCTTTGGTTTTGGCTTACGTATCCCCTTCGCTAGTTGGGGCAATATGGTTGCTGGTGGCCAGTCTCTCTATGATGTGTCTCCCTGGTTGGTATTCGCTCCCGCTTTGCTGATTGTGACGGTGGTGTTGAGTTTCAATCTAGTTGGTGACGGTCTACGCGATGCTCTCGATCCTTATATGACGGAGCGTTAACTACAGAGTTCATCCCTCGCATTTGCGCCAGGGATCTGGGCTTGAGACGTTTATTAAGAATACGAGAGTGCAAAGATATCCAATGGTTTGGAGTAAAAGGAGACGAAATTGGGAGAGTATCTGTTAGATGTACAGGATTTAAAGACGTACTTTAAAATAAAAGGCGGCTATGTCCACGCGGTCGATGGCGTAAGTTTCGCTGTCCGACCCGGCGAAAAGGTTGCAATTGTTGGTGAGAGCGGCTGTGGGAAGAGTGTGACTGCCCTGTCAATTATGCGCCTGGTCGCGCAACCACCCGGTGAGTATACTGGGGGCAGTATCCTCTTTAATGATCAGGATCTACTCGAACTACCTGAGAGTGGGATGCGCCGCATCCGCGGTGGTCAGATCGGGATGATATTCCAGGACCCTATGGCTTGCCTGAATCCGACGATGACGGTTGGCAAGCAGATTGGTGAGAGCCTGCGTATTCATCTTAAGTTGAGCGCGGCTGAGGCCCGTAAACGTGCGCTGTCTCTACTTGAACAAGTGGGTATCCCGGCCGCTGCTGAGCGCATCGATTCCTTTCCTCATCAGTTCAGTGGTGGTATGCGGCAGCGTGTGATGATCGCGATAGCCCTGGCCTGTAATCCAAAGCTCTTGATCGCCGATGAGCCTACGACGGCTCTGGATGTAACGGTGCAGGCACAAATATTGGAGCTGATTAGCTCTGTCTGTAATGAGTTCAAAACTTCTCTGATTATCATTACTCATGATCTAGGTGTGGTTGCTGGTGTGGCTGATCGTGTGCTGGTAATGTATGCTGGTAAGGTAATTGAAGAAGGCCCAACTGCTGAGCTGTTTGCGAATCCCCGCCACCCCTACACCATCGGCCTGCTCAATTCTGTGCCCCGCCTTGATGAAGGTCGCCATTCAGAACTGCGCACCATTGAGGGCGCTCCGCCTGACTTGTCTAATCCTCCTACGGGCTGCCCTTTTATGCCACGCTGCTTCTTCGCCCGCAATGTCTGCCGCACGATGCCTTCTTTCGATCCCGTTGATGGGAATCCGTTGCATTCTAAAGCCTGTTGGGCTGATGTGACCGATCCTAAGGATCAGGCATATGCTGAACGTCGTATTCAGGCCCGTCGTCAGGCTCAACTAGCCGTTATAGAGGCTGCTAGTAGCTCGATAGTGCACACGTCTTAAGGAGATGTCGTCGATGGTTGAACAAGTGGTCGCTAGCAAGACATTGCTAGATGTTCGTGATCTCAAAATGCACTTCCCTCTGACCCAGGGTATTATTATGCAGCGCGTTATTGGCTATGTTCGTGCAGTCGATGGCGTGAGTTTTACGATTGATCGTGGTCAAACGTTGGGTCTGGTGGGCGAGAGCGGCTCAGGCAAGACGACGATTGGCCGTACGCTGATTCGTCTTTACAATCCTACATCCGGTCAGATTCTCTTCAACGATGAGGATCTTGTGCAGGCGAAGGGTGAGGATCTGCGCCAGATTCGCAAGCGTGTGCAGATGGTGTTCCAGGACCCTTTTGCTTCTCTTAATCCTCGCTATACGGTTGGTTCGCTGATCTCTGAGCCTATGCAGATCTTTAAAACTGGTTCAAATAAGGATATTCAAGATCGCACAATAGAACTTATGCGTGTGGTAGGTTTGCGGGCTGAGTATGCCGATCGCTATCCGCACGAGTTTAGCGGTGGTCAGCGTCAGCGTATTGCGATTGCGCGTGCCCTGTCTATCAATCCCGAATTTGTTATTGCTGATGAGCCTGTTTCAGCACTGGATGTCTCTGTCCGCGCTCAGGTGCTCAATCTTATGCAACGCTTGCAGCAGCAATTTAATCTGACCTATCTCTTTGTTTCGCATGATCTGAGCGTGGTGCGTCACGTGGCCGACCGTGTGGCTGTGATGTATCTGGGAAAAATTGTTGAGTTGTCAGATCGTGATGAGCTCTATCTTGCCCCTAAACATCCCTATACGAAAGCTTTGCTTTCGGCCGTGCCGATTCCTGATCCAAGAATCGAGAAGAAGCGCCAGCGTATCATTCTTTCGGGCGATCTGCCCAGCCCGATCAATATCCCCTCCGGTTGCCGTTTCCATACGCGCTGCCCGATGGCCCAGAGCATCTGTCGTGAAGAAGAACCAGTCTTCGAGGCAAAAGATGGGCATGAGCATTATGCCGCCTGTCACTTCTCAGATAAAGTTACTCCGCCGGCCGAAGCTGTTATGTAACCTACAACAAACGCTTGACCCAGAGCGCAAATATCAATATGCACACAAAATATGCCCATAGGAAATATCGCCTATGGGCATATTGACATCATGCAACTGTCGCGCTATTCTATGTCTTGACACAGTTTGACACCATTCTCGTGTGTTGATATGCTCTGGTGCCATTCTCGACTCGCATTGCGACAAGGCGAAGCGGCCCCTTATGGTTGTCGCGGGTAGCTAGCTTGTATGTTGCCCATTCATAACAGGGACCACCTTAAGTTCAAAACGAGGTAGTATATATGTCATACTTTCGACGTTCTGGTGGACAGATTACACTGCTTGCTCTCTCCGCGATTGGTGCAGTCATCTCTATTTATCTCATCATCACCCATTACGACAAACAAACACTCGTCTGCTCAACGGGTGGCCTGGTGAATTGTGAGCGTGTACTCTCCAGCTCTTATTCACTTGTGCCTGGCACTGCCCTACCTATCTCTATTCCTGGCTTTCTCTGGTTTGGTGCTCTGGGTTTGCTGGCCGTCTGTGCCTGGCGCGTCTGGCCCAACCGCCGCGCTCTGCTCATCGCGGAAGTTGTCTGGACTGCCGTGGGTATGCTAAGCGCACTCTATCTGGTCTATGCCGAGATTGTACGCCTGGATGCTATCTGTATCTGGTGTACGGCGCTGCATATCATTATTCTTCTGACCTTGATCATCTCCACTATCCTGCTCCAACAGTCTGGTGAAGAAGCATTCGATGAGGAGGAAGAGGCAGAGGATACTTCCAGGATTACCGCAAAGCAGCATTAGTATCCTGACAAGGCTCCGCAGTGTGAGTTGTGTCAGTCCACTACTCCCATTTAAATGTTCGTATTGCAACTGCAAGCACAATGACTGCCCAGATAACCAGTATCAGGAGTGCTGAGCCTGGAAATGTTCCGTTTGTGCTCATCGTTTGCTGGAGCGCCAGCGTCAATGCTGTGGCAGGCAAAATTTGCGCGAACGCGGCCAGTGGTGCAGGTAGATGATCCAGCGGTAAGATACCTCCGCCTAGCAAGATAAAGACCAGGAAGAGTGCGTTTGCTCCTGCGAGGGTCATCTCGGCTCGCAGCGTTCCAGCCATCGCCAGTCCTAGCGCGGCAAATGTAATTGTTCCTAAGACAAGTGCCAGCAGTGTTAGCCCCGGTGATCCAACTGGTCGCCAGCCATACAGCGCCGTTGCAACTCCGATAAGTAGAAGGACCTGCACTACCTCCAGGAGCAGGATCGAGATAACCTTTGCGCTTATCAGCCCGCTGCGTGATAGTGGTGTGCTGCCTAGCCTCTTCAAGACGCCATAGTAGCGCTCGTATGCGGTTGCGATGCCCAGGTTGACCATGCCAGCTGCGCTAATCGCAATCGCGAGGATGCCGGGCAAGAGAAAATCGGCTGGACTCCCGCTCTTGCTGGGAATGATGTTGAGCGAGGCGAAGAAGATGAGTAGCATGACGGGTATGATCAGTGTAACCAGGACATTTTCACCTCGTCTGGCGGTGAGGAGTAGCTCGAAACGTGTCTGCTGCAGTATCTGGCGCATGGGTGTGGCGGCCTTACTGCCATGTGTGTCTATCTGTGTTGCCATGTTATTCTCGTGCCTCCGACCCTGTGAGGCGTAGAAACAGGTCTTCAAGCGAGCCGTGTCCGACGCGTAACTCAGAGAGCGTAATATTTTTGTCGCGCAGCCATGCGGTAAGTTCTGCCAGGAAGATTGGTACAGCATTGGGCACGGCGTCTATCTCGATGACATAACTGCCTGCGCGTATCTCTTCGGCTTTATGCGCCGTCGTCAATGCTGCGATCTGCTGGCAGTCCAGCCCTGACTGTGCGACGAAGCGTACGATCTTTGCATCCTGTACGCCAGTCATATTGCCAGGTGTGTCAAGCGCGATGAGCCGTCCATGATCAATGATCGCTACCCGGTCGGCGAGCCGCTCGGCCTCGTCCATTAGATGTGTTGTGAGGACGATGGTAACGCCATCGCGTTTGAGTTCGCGTACAATCTCCCAGGTTGTCTGTCGTGCCTGTGGGTCCATACCGGCGGTAGGCTCATCCAGGAAAACCATTTCAGGTCGGCCAATCAAGGCGACGGCCAGGGCTAGCCTGCGTTTTTGTCCGCCGGAGAGCCGCCGGCAGCGCGTTTTTGCGGCTGCAGTTAGTCCCACACGCTCCAACAATGCTTTGGGGGCTAGCGGATTTTGGTAGTAGCCTGCGAAGAGCTGCAGTACTTCATAGGCGGTTAGTGCTGGATACAGTCCGTCCTGCTGCAGCATGACGCCTATGCGGGGCTTAAGTTCCTGCCCCTGCCGTATTGGATCAAGCCCCAGTACGCGTACGCTGCCCTCATCCGCTGCTCTATATCCTTCTAGCGTCTCTACCGTGGTCGTCTTGCCTGCCCCATTTGGTCCCAGCAATGCAAATAACTCACCGCGCTGCACCGTGAATTGCAAGTGATCCACGACCTGTAGCGCTCCATAACGTTTGCTGAAATTATCAACGACGATGGCCTCTTGCCCGCTTACTTGTCTTTGGGCTATCCGCGTCGTTGTCTGCGCGTCTGCAGACATATATCGAACTCCTTAGTGGGATAATAAATGATTGATCTTTCTTTATAAGGTACAGCAGTTTTCCTTTGCTGACAAGCTTTCTGTTCCACTTTTTTATTTATAGCGGGCATATTTTCCAGTCATAGACAAAAGATGAGTGAAATTATAAGCTATTTACGTTGAAGTATATCTCATACTCTGAAGGTGAATGGATATGGTAGATGCCAATGCTTCCAAACGTGCTGCTCAAGGCTATCGGGATATCTATCCTTTGCATACCGCGTCTCCGCTTATCTTGCCCAGGAGCGCTGCATGGAATGGTATCAATATTGAGCATCATATCCAGCCGCCTGCCGAGTGTAAGTTATGCTTGCCGCAGCATACTATTTGTATTTTGCTGCGTGAATGCCGTACTGAGTGGCGTGTAGATGGCGGTCCTCACCATCATAGCCACCACGTGGGAAGTGGGGATGTTATTGTCTATCCGGCCTTTGCGGAGCATTGGGTGCGTTGGCTGAATAATGCAGACTTTTTGCTGCTGTTTCTCGATCCTGCCAGTCTGGTTCAAGTCGCAGATGAACTGGCAGCTCGCAATGTGATTGAGATCATTGCGAGTAATAAAGAAAAGAATGATCCCTTGCTACAGCAGATCGGACTGGCCCTCAAGGCCGAAATTGATGAGCGTCTGGACCCATTGTCATCCCTCTACACAGAATCGCTGGCTAATACGCTCTCTGCCCATCTCTTGCGGCATTACAGTGTATGGAGACCCATGTTCCGCGCTCCAGCCAACTCGCATGCCAGACTGAGCCAGGTTGTGGATTACATTCATGATAACCTGGATCAGCATTTAACATTGGCCGAACTTTCTTTGCTTGCTGATATGAGTTCCTATCACTTTGCACGCTCGTTTAAACAGTTTACAGGTGTTACTCCCCATCAATATGTGCTTAATTTGCGCATAGAGCGTGCTAAAAGTCTGCTTTTGCAAGGGAAATTGCCTCTCTCGGCTATTGCCAGCAAGGTCGGTTTTTTCGATCAGAGCCACTTTACGCGTGCATTTAAGCGGATCGTTGGCTTGACGCCTCAGGCCCTGCTGCGCCAGAACGGCAAGAATTTACCATAAAAAAAGCACGTTTGTCCAATACTCCTCAGCCCTTTTGCCTATACAATCAGATCGTGAGGTAGCTGATGTGCACTTCATAATCCTCGCCCGCTTGCCATTGCGCATTTTTGCTGTAAATTTAGCTTTAGAAGAAGGTAGAAACCATGTTTACAATGCATCGTGCAAGCCTATCCGCTGTTTCCTTTATCTTTTCTGTGTTGGCGGCTGTCTCTTCATGTGCATTCGCACCAGGTTCGGGGCCAACGGAAGATAACCTGCATCCCTTTACACTCGCTAGCCCTGATTTTAAAGACGGTGCTGCCTTGCCCCCTAGTAGCGAGTATGGTAGCATGGGCTGCACAGGAGATGATCTTGCGCCGACTTTCTCCTGGAAAAATGTTCCTGCTCAGACCAGTAGCTTCGCCTTCGTTATGAATGATCCTGATGCGGCAGTTGCGGGAGGCTTTCACCATTGGGTTGTCTACAATATACCTGGCAACGTATCGACCTTAAAAGGCAATGCGCCCTTTACTGAAGGCACAACGAGTTTGAATACCCGTGCCTATTTCGGACCTTGCCCACCGGCCACAGGTCAGCTACACCACTATACTTTTACGCTCTATGCCCTCAGCATCTCGCATATTCAGAAAGAAGGATTGACCTACGACGGTTTAATGCAAGAAATTGGCGGCCACGTCGTTGGGGCAACAACGCTCATCGGTACATTTCGGCGCGTCCCTGGCAAATAATTGGACGCACGACATTTATTAGCGGCAAGCAGAAAGGATATCTTCAATGGAATTCATGGTCAGCATACAATTCCGCCCCCAGGATGGAGCGGAGATTATGGGGCTTATCCCACAAGAGCAGGCTCATGTGAAAGCCCTGAGGGAGCAAGGCATTGTGGATGCGCTCTACATTAGTGCAGATTCCTCGCATGTCTGGATCATCATGCGTAGCACATCAAGGGATCAGCTACAAAAAGATCTAGAAACGTTCCCGCTCTACCCTTACATGCAACTGGAAGTAACTCCCTTAACGAAAATGTAGTTGTAGAGTATACTTATCTAGCAGAGCAAAACAATCTCTATCATACATCTGCAGATACGATATCGTATAGCCATAAGAATGATCAATCGTTCTTATGGCTATAGTATCTAATGCCCCACCTGAATATATATAGTTACACCACTCTCGCATCGCGGTGATCTGAAATCTGGTTTTTGTATATGCCCCGTAACAACTCCTGGAAAGCAAAACGAGATATACATGTAATACTCTGCGAAGCAGAGGTTTTTACTCTTTTCCCTGTTTATTTTTTTGCTTTTACCATTCAGTAAGATCATCTATTATTTGTTGATGTCTATTATGCGTGATCCAATCGATGCCTTCAAGGTGGCGGAGCGATTGCAGGGGCATATACAAGGAACTGATCTGTTTCATTATGCGAGCAGCATTCCAGGAGGGATGTTTGCTTCCGGCCATTGATGTTTCTGAAGAAGAGCCATCTGAATATGTATAGAATGCAATGATCATATCAAAATATATTACATGTATAATTGCATATAATCTTTGTGTCTCAAATCACATATGTATGTATTAATTACACATATATATGTGATTTATGTATATATGTAGCTGTTATAATATTGTGAACGTATATCTCCTGGCTGTGATGCTGCTGTGAGACGAAAACAGCATACTTAGCATAGTTTACAGGTGAAAAAGCTGGCAGTGAACTGCATTGCTAACAAGGAGAGCATCATATGTCTACTATCTCTGAACCGAGCGAGCCTGATTATTTTCTTAGCAGTTTTCCTCGTGATGCGTTCCCTACATATATCTGGACGGAGCGTCCCAGCTTGTTGCCGGATGAGGTGTGGACAACTGAAACGACGCATCGCGATGGTCAACAAGGAGGGCTTCCACTTTCAACCGAACAAAGTCTTAAGATTTATGATCTGCTCTGTCGCTTCACCGCAAACTCAGGGGCGATAAGACAGGCTGAGTTTTTTGTCTATCGTCCCTCCGATCGCGCGGCCCTTCAAGGAGCACAAGAACGCTATCAGGGAGGCGCGCCGATAGAGCCAACGACATGGATTCGTGCTACTACTAAGGATGTTGCCCTGATTCAAAGCCTTGGTATCCGTGAGACAGGCATGCTTGCCTCGGCCTCAGACTATCATACCTTTCACAAATTCAAACCTGGCGGCAGAAATCAGGCTGCACAAAGCTATCTGGCAGCTGTGCAGATGTCGTTAGATGCAGGAATTCGCCCCCGGCTGCATCTGGAGGATGCCACTCGTGCCCCAATGGCGATTCGCCCTATGTCGCCGTGAGTATGCGCATTATGACGCGTATGGGCCGTGCCGTGTACGAAGTACTGGGAGAAAATGGGCACTTCATCCCGTGCATCCATTCCGTTGGTATGCCTCTGGAACCAGGTCAGCAGGATGTGGTGTGGCCATGTAATCAAGAGACGAAATACATCGTGCATTTCCCTGAGGAGCGTGCTATCTGGTCCTACGGCTCAGGCTATGGGGGCAACGCATTGCTTGGCAAGAAGTGCTTCGCGTTACGCATCGCCTCTGTGCTTGCACGCGACGAAGGCTGGCTGGCAGAGCATATGCTGATCCTTGGGGTTGAGAATCCGCAAGGCGAGAAGACCTATGTAGCTGCAGCTTTCCCAAGTGCCTGTGGCAAGACGAACTCTGCAATGCTTGTCCCGCCCCAGACGTTTCAGGAAGAAGGCTGGCGTGTGACGACCGTTGGTGATGATATTGCCTGGATCAAGGCAGGGCCGGACGGCAAGCTTTACGCTATCAACCCTGAAGCTGGCTTCTTTGGTGTTGCCCCCGGCACCAATATGGGTTCTAATCCGAATGCAATGGCGTCGATGCGAGCGAATACTATCTTTACTAACGTTGCACTGACCGA
>Ga0302321_100005429_pt1 | contig 11158 bp, 14 predicted proteins | sample Fen_T0_1_FD_202505 | JGI IMG/M metagenome (GOLD analysis project Ga0302321, IMG submission 202505) | Peat permafrost microbial communities from Stordalen Mire near Abisko, Sweden - Fen_T0_1 | ecosystem: Environmental > Terrestrial > Soil > Wetlands > Permafrost | place: Sweden: Abisko...
CCACCGCGGGCCGTCGACGGCGGTGGGGGGGGTCTCGGCGGTCTCGCCGGAAGTGGTCGTCGTGGAGTCGGTCAGCCCAGGTAGTGGCCCGGTTCGGCGGGGCCGAAGAGGCGCTCGGCGGCACTCTCCGGGGACTCGCCGATGAGCGCGTCGAGGCGATCCTCGCAGCGCGCACGGGTCTCGACGAGCCGGGCGACCGCGGCGGAGTGCAGGTCGGCGTCGGTCCGGGCGAGCATCTCGCCGACCACCGCGGCCATCGCGGAGTAGCGCGCGGCGAGCGACTCGACCACGCCGGTGTTGCCGCCCGCCCCGACCAGGCCCATAGACGACGGCAGCGGGACGCCGTCCTCGACACAGTCGCGGGTGAGGGCCGAGGCGAGTTCGAGGTCCTCGGCGAGCCACTTCTCCCAGGGGAGCTCGCTGGCCCGGCTCGTGCCACCGGCCTCGCCGGACCGGGCGGTCGTCGCGGCACCGGCGGGACGGTCGCGGTCGGCCCGCGCCGCCACGGCACTCGAACCGAGCGCGAGGAGCAGAGCCTCGACCTGGAGCTCGAGGGTCAGTTTCAACATGTAGAGCTGGTCGTCCGGAAAAGAGGTCGGGCTCGCCGCCTCTCGGTCGGGAGCCCTTTGCACAGCACGATCGGTCGCAGTTGCCATGGATTGCCTCCTACGCGTTCAGCCGGGTACGCGGCCGCCACCGGTTGCACCGGGGCAGCTACGAGGTGTGTTACTACAATGACTCACGAAATGGGGACAAGACAGACCAGAACGACTGTCTTCGTGAGTACGAAGGTCCCGGGTCAAGCGTAGCGATCTGCACCGTTCGTGCGCAGTCGGGCGCCCAGAACGGCTGCCTGGGTACGCCTGGTGACCTTGAGCTTGGAGAGCAGGCTGGTGACGTGGTTCTTCACCGTCTGCTCGCTCACGTTGAGGACCCCGCCGATCTCGCGGTTCGTGTGCCCGTCGACGATGAGCTCGAGGATCCGGCGCTCCTGCGGCGTCAGCACGGCCAGCTCCGCCGGCACCGCCTCGGGGTCGCGCAGCCGCTCGAAGACCGGGCCGGTGACCGCGGGGTCGAGCAGGCACTGCCCCGACGCGACCCGGCGCACGGCGTCTGCGAGCGCCGCGCCGCGGATCTCCTTCAGCAGGTACCCGCAGGCGCCGGCGAGGATCGCGGTGTGCACGGCCTGGGGGTCCTGGACGGACGTCACGCAGACGACGCGCACCGACGGGTCGGCCTGGCACACCTGCCGGACCAGGTCGATCCCGCTGCCGTCCGGGAGCCGCAGGGCGGTGAGGACGACGTCCGGGTGCTGGGCCGCGACGCGCCGCACGCCGTCGGCGAGCGTGCCCGCCTCGCCCACCACCTGGATCCCGCCGGCCTCGGTGAGGACCTCGCGCAGGCCCCGCCGCACGAGCTCGTGATCGTCCACCAGGACGACGCGGATACCGCGTCGGTGCCCCGGACGCCGAGGTGCCGCCTCCGCCATGCGCTCACCCCCGGTAGGTGTTCGCTCACGGTACTCACCCCCGCCCAGGTGAGCAGCGGCGCGTGATCCCACCATCCCGCCGGGGTCCCCCGGCGGTGTGGGACCTGCGTCCTCGCGAGGTCAGCGGGCCCCGCGGGACTCCAGCAGCCGCAGCCACACCTCGCTCACGGTCGGGTAGGCGGGGACGGCGTGCCACAGCGTGGCCAGCGGCACCCGCCCGACGACCGCGACCGTCGCGGCGTGCAGCAGCTCCGCGACCTCCGGCCCGGCGAAGGTCGCGCCGACCAGGACGTCGGCGGCACGGTCGACGACGAGCATCGCGTGCCCGCGATAACCGTCGCGCAGCAGGGCGGCGCCGGCGACCGCGCCGAGGTCGTACTCGAGCACCTCGACGTCGAGGCCGGCATCCTCGGCCTGGGCCCGGGTGAGGCCCACGGCGGCGACCTGCGGGTCGGTGAAGACCACCTGCGGGACGGCTGCGCCGTCCGCGCCGTCCACGACGTTGCGGTGCTCCGGGCCGTCGGGCGACCGGCCCTGCGCCCGTGCCGCGATCACGGCGCCGGCGATGCGGGCCTGGTACTTGCCCTGGTGGGTGAGCAGGGCCCGGCCGGTGACGTCGCCGACGGCGTAGAGCCAGCCGCCGTCGGCCCCGGCCACCCCGACGACGGCCTGGTGCGCGTCGGTGGGGACGTAGCCGGGGCCGGTGAGGTCGTCGGGGCGCAGGCCGACGGCGTCCAGGCCCAGGTCGGTGGAGGCGGGGACGCGCCCGGTCGCGACGACGATCTCGTCGACCACCAGCGGACCGCCGTCGAACGTCAGGGTCACCTCTCCGCCGTGCCGGTGCCCGGTGACGGCCGGGCCTGCCTCGGGCCGCTCGACCCGCTCGACGTGGACGCCGCGGCGCACCCCGATCCCCAGCTCGGCGAAGCGCTCGGCGACCAGCTCGCCCGCGAACGGCTCGACCCGCCCGAGCAGCGTGGTGCCGCCGACCAGCAGCGTCACCTCGGCGCCGAGCGCGCGCAGCCAGACCGCCGCCTCGCAGGCGACGACCCCGCCACCGACGATCGCGACGCGCGCGGGCACCTCGTGCAGGTTCGTCACGTCGCGCGACGTCCACGGCAGGGCCTCGCGCAGGCCGGGGACGTCGGGCAGGCTCGCGGTGCTCCCGGTCGCCAGGACGACGGCGTGCCGGGCGCGCAGGGTGCGGGTGCGACCGCCCGTCGACACCTCCACCGTGCGCGGGCCCACGAGCCGGCCGCGGCCGCGGACGACGTCGATGCCGGCGCCCGTGGCCCACTCCACCTGGGAGGTGTCGTCGAGGTCGTGGGTGAAGGAGTCCCTCCGGGCCAGGACGGCGTCGACGTCCAGGGTGTCCCCCACCGGGACGCCGGGCACGGCGCGGGCGGCGGCGAGCACCTCCACCGGGCGCAGCAGGGCCTTGCTCGGCATGCACGCCCAGAAGGAGCACTCGCCGCCGACCCGCTCCGCCTCCACGATGACGGCGGTCCGGTCGCTGCCCGCGATCGCGTACTGGGCCGCGTTCTCGCCGGGCGGGCCGCCGCCCACCACGACGACGTCCCACGTCTCGCGGGCCTCGCTGCCGTCACCGGTGTTACTGCCGTCGCTGGTGTCGCTGCCGGCGCTGCTGTCGGTGGGGCCGGCGGCCGGGTCCGGGGTCTGGCTCGACATGACGGGACGGTAACCGCCGGACCGCCGGATCGCCCCTCGGCCCGCCGACGGCGCAGCGCCGCACCTAGACTCCGAGGACGGCGAGGAGAGGCGGCGGCGGTGCACGAGCTGTCGATCAGTCAGGCGATCGCGGACGTGGTGCTCGAGCACGCCCAGGGCCGGCCGGTCGAGGCGGTGGCGGTGCGGATCGGGGCGCTGCGCCGGGTCCGGCCGGAGAGCCTGACGTCCTGCTGGGACGTCGTCCGGCGCCGGCCGCCGCTCGAACGCTCGGTGCTCCTCGTCGAGGAGGTGCCCGGCGTCGTGCACTGCACGTCGTGCGGCCGGCGCAGCACCCTCGGCGGGTCGCGGCTGCGGTGCCCCGCCTGCGGTGACGGCCAGGTGCGCGTGCTGCGGGGCGAGGAGTGCCAGGTGACCGCGGTCGAGCTCGTGGCCGGGAGGACGGTGTGAGCACTCCCAGGACCGAGCCCGGCGGCAGCGCCCCGGGCCGCTCGGGGCAGCCGCCGGCGGCGCCCGCGCGGCCGCGGACCGAGACCGTGCTCGCCCTCATCGCCGCCGCGGCGGCCCTGTGCGCAGCGACCCTCGACGACGCCGCGGACCTGTGGATCCTGCTCGACCTGGCCGCTCTGATCGCCGCGGGCACGGCCGTCGCGCTGCTGCTGCGCGGGTTCCGGCTGGCGCACGGGCGGCCCTCCCTGGGTGACCTGGCGACCGGGGTGGTGATCGCGTCGATCAGCGCCGCCGTGTGGTTGCTCGCGCGGCACGGCCCGCAGGCCCGGGTCGGCAGCCTGCTGCTGGCCACCGCGGCCGTGATGGGCGCCGTCCTGGCGCTGCTCGTGCTGGGCGGTGCGGCGCTGAGATTCCGGCGGGAGAGCCGGGGCGGCGGGCGCGCTGCGTCCGGCGCGGCGCCGGGCCCGACGTCGTCGGGTGAGGCATCGGGCCTGGTGGCGGGCGGGATCGCCGCCGGGCGGGCGGCCGCCGTGACGACGCTGGTCGCCGCCGCGGTGGCCGTGGCGGCCGCGCTGCGGGACGCGCTGCTGCGCTGACGGTGGGCGAACGCCCAGGACTGTGTCGGAGGGCGGGGATACAGTGCTGAAGGTGACTCAGACGCTGACGTCCGGCGACTTCGACACGCTGACGGCCCCCCTGCGCAGGGAGCTGGTGGCGCACTGCTATCGCATGCTCGGCTCCCTGCAGGACGCCGAGGACCAGGTGCAGGAGACCTACCTGCGCGCCTGGCGGGCCTTCGACGGCTTCGAGGGCCGGTCGTCGGTGCGCACCTGGATGTACCAGATCGCCACGCGCACCTGCCTCACGGCCCTCCAGCAGCGGGCCCGCCGGCCGATGCCCACCGGGCTCGGCACGCCCAGCAGCGATCCGGCCGACGAGATCACCGCCCAGCACGAGGTCCCCTGGCTGGAACCCCTGCCAGACGCGATGATCGCCGGGCCCGGCAGCGACCCGGCAGCCGTCGCGACCGCACGGGAGGGCGTCCGGCTGGCGTTCGTGGCGGCGCTGCAGCACCTGACGCCGCTGCAGCGGGCCGTGGTGATCCTCCGCGACGTCCTCGCCTTCAGCGCCGTCGAGACGGCGGCCTCGCTGGAGATCACGGTGGCGTCGGCCAACAGCGCGCTGCAGCGGGCCCGCGCCCGGCTGAACCAGTTGGCCCCCGCCAGCACCGGCTCGGCCGATCCGGCCGACCTGGGCGGTCATCACCGCGTGCTGCTGGGCCGGTTCATGCAGGCGTTCGAGGCCTACGACACGGATGCCGTCGTCGCGCTGCTGGCCGCCGACGCCACCTGGGAGATGCCGCCGTTCCCGCAGTGGTACGCCGGCGCCGAAGCCATCCGCGGCCTCATCCTCACCCAGTGCCCGGCGAGCGCCCCCGACGACCTGCGGTACGTCGCCACCGCCGCGAACGGCCAACCGGCCTGCGCGGCGTGGTTCCGGGGCGACGACGGGGTGTACCGGGCGTTCCAGCTGCTCGTCCTCGACGTCGAGGAGGGGCCGACGGGCCCGCGGGTGCGGCACGTGTCCTGCTTCTTCGACACGAGCCTGTTCGACCGGTTCGGCCTGCCGCAGGTCCTGCCGCCGCGCTGACGCCGGACCAGGCCCCGGCCCCTGCCCGCCGCTCCCCCCGCGCCTCAGCGGGGCCCGGCCGCCACCTGCACCGCGATCGACGGACGGTCGTGGTGGTGGTCGGGCTCGTCGGGGTGGTGGTGCGGCGTCTGCGGGCGGCCCACCTTGTCGGTCGAGCCGGGCATCGCGACCCGGTAGGCGCAGGTGTCGCAGTTCATCCGGATGTGGCCGTCGATCGCCTCCCGGTACCGCGTCAGGACGAGGCCGGCGAGCTCGTCGCAGTCGCCGAGGAGGCCCGCGACGCGCACGTCGACGTCCGGCCGCTCCGACCGCCAGGCGAGGGACTGCGCGACGATCCGGTCCGGCAGGACGCCGGGGAACAGCAGGTACGGCGCGACGACGACGCGGCGGGCGCCCAGGAGGCGCACCTTGTCGAGCGCCGCCGGCACCGACGGCTCCGTCAGCGAGACGAACGCCGGCTCCACCCCCGCGTACCCGCGCCCCTCCCAGAGCAGCCGGGCGACCTTGGCGATCTCGGCGTTCGCGTCGGGGTCGCTGGAGCCCCTCCCGACGAGGACGACGTGGGTGCCCTCGCGGGGGGCGCCGGTCTCCTCGACGCGGGCGGCCAGCAGGTCCAGCAGGACCGGGTGCGGGCCGAGCGGGCGGCCGTACCGGTAGGTCAGGCCCGGGTGCCGCCCCTGCTCGCGCACCATCGAGGCCGGGATGTCACCCTTGCCGTGCCCGGCCGCCGCCAGGACCAGTGGGACGACGACGACGACCGGCCGGCCCGGCGCGCCCAGGCCGCCCAGCAGCCGGTTCACGGCGTCCCCGACGGTCGGCGGGGCCAGCTCGATGAGCCCGCCCTCGACGTCCGGGGCGGAACCGGCACCGGCTCCTGCGCCGGCGACGGCACCCGCCCGCGCGCGCACCCGCGCCGTCAGGGCGAGGAACTGCTCGACCCCCTCGGCGCTGCGCGTGCCGTGCCCGACGACGACGAGTGGTGGCGCGGTCATGGCTGGTCCTCCAGGTAGAGCAGGGCGTTGACGGCGGCGGCCGCCCACGGCGAGCCGCCCTTCGACGAGCGGTTGGAGAGCTGCGGCAGCCCGGACCGCCGGAGCGCGGCCTTCGACTCGGCGGCGCCGACGAAGCCCACCGGCAGCCCGACGACGAGCGCGGGGGCGGCGTCCAGGGCCAGCAGCTCGAACAGCGCAGTGGGCGCGTTGCCCACCACCCAGACCGCGCCCGGCCCGACGTCCGCGTGCGCCAGCCGGAAGCCCGCGGCCGACCGGGTGATGCCGGCCTCGGCGGCGAGGGCGGCGGCCTTCGCGTCGGCCACCCGGCAGACCACGCGGCCCAGCAGGTCGCGCCGGGTGATGCCCGCCGCCACCATCGCGACGTCGGTGACGACGGGCGCCCCGGCCAGCAGGGCGGCCCGCCCGGCGGCCAGGTGCGCCTCGTCGGTGACCAGGTCGGCGGCCAGGTCGAGGTCGGCGGTGGTGTGGACCAGGCGCTCGACCACCGCCCGGGTGCACGGCGGCAGGCCGGAGGTGTCGAGGAGCGACCGCAGGATGCGGTACGACTCGGCCTCGATCGGGTGGACGGCGCGGATCACGACCCCTCCCGCCAGCGGTAGCCCCGCGGGGTGACCATCCGGCCGGCCACCACCCGGGTCTGCGAGCTGCCGACGACGACGAGTCCGTACATGTCGACCACGGCCGGGTCGACGTCCGCCAGGGTGGACAGCAGGGCGGACTCGTCGGGCCGGCTCGCGTTGCGGACCACCCCGACGGGCGTCGCCGGTGGCCGGTGCCCGGCCAGGGTCTTCAACGCGGCCTCGAGCTGCCAGTGCCGGGCGCGGCTGCGCGGGTTGTAGAACAGGACGACGAGGTCGCCCTCGGCCGCCGCGCGCACCCGCTTCTCGATGACGGGCCAGGGCGTGTGGAGGTCCGACAGGCTGAGGTAGACGTGGTCGTGCCCCAGCGGCGCGCCGAGCACCGCGGCCGCCGCGAGCCCCGCCGTCACCCCCGGGACGCCGACGACGTCGATCGTGCCGTCCGCCTCCTCCAGGGCCGGGCTGGCCATCGCGTAGACGCCCGCGTCCCCCGAGCCGACGAGCGCCACCGCGTGCCCGGCCCGCGCCTCGTCCACCGCGGCCCGGGCGCGCTCCTCCTCCTGGCCGAGGCCGCTGGCCAGGATCCGGGTGCCCGGCCGCAACAGGTCGCGCACCTGGTCGACGTACTGGTCGAGCCCGACGACGACGGACGCGCGGCGCAGCTCGGCCACCGCGCGCGGCGTCATCAGGTCACGCGCGCCCGGCCCGAGCCCGACGATCGCCAGCCGCCCGCGCGGAGCGTGCCGCGCCACCGCGACCGTGACCCGCCCCGCCACCCCCGCCACCCCGGGCGCCCCGGCCACCCCCGCCGCCACCACCTTCCCCACGAGGAGGTCCCCCACCCACCGCCGCCGTGATCATGGACTTCAGTGTGATCATGGACTCTGCCGTGATCATGGACTTCAGTGGACGGATCATCGGACATCTGAAGTCCATGATCACGGCGAACTCCATGATCACGGCGGGGGTGGGTGGGGGTGGGGGCGAGGAGGGCGGCGGCTTCGCTGACGCTGGGGGTGCCGACGGCGGCGCGCACCACCTCGCTGGGGTTCGGCACCGGGACCGCCGCCAGCGCGGACGCCGGGTACGTCACCAGCGGGACGCCGAGGGCGCGCGCGGCCGCCACGATGCCGGGCTCGTCGGCCTTGACGTCCGCCGACGCGAGGCAGCGGACGGCGGTCGGGCCGAGTCCGGCGCCGGCGAGGGCCGTGCCGATGAGGTCCAGGACCTCGGCCGCCGTCGCCCCGCGGCTCGCCCCCACCCCGACGACGAGCGTCGGCGGCCGGAGCACCACGGTGTACGCGTCGGGCAGGCCGGCGCGGTCGGTGACGAGGATGCGCAGGGGGCCGGCGGCGTCCGGGCGCACCGACGGCGGCAGCGCCGGGGCCGGCACCGCGCGTCGGGGCCACGCCGGGTCGACCTCCCACCGCACCGGCAGCCCGTCGAGGATCGCGCGGGTCACCGCGGGCACGGCGCCCTCGACCGGCAAGCCGAGGGTGTCGAGCCCGGGGATCCCGTGGACGTCGGTCGCGGTGGTCACCACCGCGCTGCCGTCCAGCAGCGCGGCGACGTCCGCGGCGAGCGCGTTGGCCGCGGCCGCGTGCCCGCCCAGCAGGGCGATCGCGTGCCGGCCCGCGTCGTCCGCGACGACCACGGCCGGCTCGGCGTGCTTGTCGGCCAGCAGCGGTCCGAGCACCCGGACGACGACGCCCGTCGCCACGAAGGCGACCACCGCGTCGTGGTCCCGCCAGGCGCGGCGCAGGCTCTCCGCGAAGGACCCGGCGTCCACCCGGTGCGCGTGCGGCCAGGCCGCGGCCAGCACCTCGGCCTGCCGCCGGCCCGCCACCGTGACGCTGACCAGCGCGATCGAGCCCGGCTCCGGCACGGCGTTCACGACGACCTCCCAGGCAGCTCGCCCGTCAGCACCACGACGGGACGGGTGGCGGCGAGGCGCACCGAGCCGTCGGGCAGGTCCGCGAGCCGGGACGCCGACAGCTGCACGCCGTCGGCCCGATACCCGTGCCCGCGCAGCAGGGCGAGGGCCGACGCCACCCGGTCCAGCGCGGCCAGGGCCACGACGGCGCGGTCCGGACGTCGGGCCAGCGCCGCCTCGATCACGGCGAGCCCGCCGCCACCGACGAACACCGCGTCCGGATCGGGGAGCGCGGCCAGCACCGGCGGCGCCGCACCAGCCACCACCCGGACGGCGTGCCCCACCCCGTGGCGCGCGGCGTTGCGGCCGACGAGCGCGCACGCGGCGGGGTCGTCGTCCACCGCCACGACGGCGGCGCCCAGGGTCGCGCACTCGATCCCGACCGACCCGCTGCCCGCGCCGACGTCCCACACCAGCCGGCCCAGCCGGGGCGCGAGCCGGGCCACCGCGTACGCCCGCACCTCCGCCTTGGTGATCATGGAGTCGCGGTGCTCGAAGGCCGCCTCCGGCCGCGCCCACCCGGCGGTGGGCGCCGCAACGCGGGGTCGAGCGCGCCGAGCTCGACGCGCTCGCACCCGGCGGGCACCCGGGCCGGAGCCAGATGGCGGGCCGCCCCGACGGCCAGCACCGCGCCGGCCACCGCGGCAGCGCCCGCCGCCGGCAGCGGGCCACCGGCCGCGTCGACGCCCACGACCGTCAGCGGCCCGGTCACGACGCCCCCTCCGCCGGTTCGGGGAGAGCCGAGCCGGCGAGGAGCGCGGCCCGCGCCTCCCGGTCCGCCCGCCGGAACGTGTGGAAGTGGCCCGGGTGGTACAGGTGCGAGCGCGTCCCGCCGGCCACGAGCGCCGGACCGACGAGGAACAGGGTGTGCTTCCACAGCTTGTGCTGCTTCACCGTCGCCTCCAGCTCGGCCAGCGTGCAGCGGACGACGAGCTCGTCCGGCCAGGTGGCGCGGTACGCCACGACGACCGGCGTCTGCGGCGGGTAGCCGCCCGCCGCGAGCTCCTCCGCGAGCTGCCCCGAGCGGGCGGCCGACAGGAACACCGCCATCGTCGTCCCGTGCCGGGCGAACTCGCGCACGCTCTCGCCGGGCGGCATCGGCGTGCGGCCGCCCTCGAGCCGGGTGAGGACGACGGACTGCGCCACCTGCGGGATCGTCAGCTCCCGGCCGGCGATGGCCGCGACGGCGCTGAACGCCGACACCCCCGGCACGATCTCCACGGCGAGGCCCAGCTCGACGCAGCGATCCAGCTGCTCCTGGACCGCGCCCCACAGCGCCGGATCGCCCGAGTGGATGCGCGCGACGGTCAGCCCCTCGCGGGCGGCGCGCTCGTACAGCGGGATCACGCCCTCCATCGGCAGCTGCGAGCTGTCGACGATCTCGGCGTCCGGCCGGGCGTGCTCCAGCACCTCCGCCTGCACCAGGCTGGCGGCCCAGACGACGACGTCCGCCTCGGCGATCGCCCGGACGGCGCGCAGCGTCAGCAGGTCGGCCGCCCCCGGGCCCGCCCCGACGAACCAGACCTTGCCGCCGCGGGAAGGGCCGCTCGGACCCTCGGGCTCGTTCACAGTTGACACTGGACCGACCGGTCTAGAGACTTCCTCCATGCCCTCCGCCCCGGTCGAACCCGTCGGACCTGCCGACCCTGCCGCCCCCGGCACGCGGGACCGGCTCGTCCGCACCATGACGGGCGCGCTGGCGCGGCGCGGCCTGCACGGCATCGGCCTCACCGAGCTGCTCGCCCGGGCCGGCGCCCCCAAGGGCGTGCTGTACCACCACTTCCCCGGGGGCAAGACGGAGCTGGCCCTGGAGGCGGTCCGGGTCGGGGCCGCCCGGGTCGTCGCCGGCCTGGACGCGCTGACCGAGGCGGACGGCGACCCGGCGGTGGCCCTGCGGGCGTGGTTCACCGGGGCGCTCGACCGGTTGGAGGGCAGCGGGTTCGAGCGCGGCTGTCCGCTGGCGACGGTGGCCCTGGAGTCGACGCCGGACGACGTCGCGATGCGTGCCGCACTGGCGGAGGCGTTCGCCGCCGTCCGGGACCGGCTCACCACGCTGCTCTGGCGCGCCGGCGCCGCTCCGGACCGGGCCGCCGGGCTGGCCGCCCTGATCGTCGCCACCTACGAGGGGGCACTCATGCAGGCACGGGTCGCCGGCAGCGCCGCGCCGATGCGGCAGGCGTGCGACACCCTGGTGCTCCTCGTCGACTCCGAGCTGGGGGCCGCTCACGCGCGCGCGGCCCGTGCGGCCCGTGCCGACCGCGGCGACCGCGGCGGGTCGGCCTCGTGACGACGTCGCCGACCGTCACCGGGGAGCAGCTGACGCTCGCCGCCCTCGACGGCTACCCGCTCGCGGCCACCC
>Ga0302321_100005430_pt1 | contig 11158 bp, 11 predicted proteins | sample Fen_T0_1_FD_202505 | JGI IMG/M metagenome (GOLD analysis project Ga0302321, IMG submission 202505) | Peat permafrost microbial communities from Stordalen Mire near Abisko, Sweden - Fen_T0_1 | ecosystem: Environmental > Terrestrial > Soil > Wetlands > Permafrost | place: Sweden: Abisko...
TCATCGGATCCGTGCCATCGTAGGGATCGGGACCGTAGGTATTGACGGAACTTGCCGCTGCGCCGGTGTTCAACATAGCGTCGCACCACGGCAGGCGTACCGTGTTGAACCCCACGGCTCGAATCTGCTTGAGCATGCTGCGATAATCCCTCGCCCAAAGCCCGTGCGGCGAAAGGTTCGACGTTTCGAAGCCGAACCAATTCACGCCTGTCAACCGCACGTGATGGCCCTCAGCGTCGAGAAGCTGGCTTCCCTGCACGTGCAAGTAGCCTGATGCGCTGACCTCGTCACCCACAGCCGGAATCGATGCGTTGTTACCCGTGCTCGTACCCGTTCCGATCCCCGTGTTAGTGGCCGACGAAGAGGGCCCCGCTCCCGCTCCGCCCAACGCGGACTGTGACTTCGAATCTCCGCAGCCTGGTAGAACTATTGCGAGCAGGAAGCCAACGCAGAATCGACCGTAGCGGGGGCCGACTTGTCGCCGAGTGTTCCCGAAGCAGAAGAAATGTTTCATCGAGCACCAGAGCTTTCGCCACGGCCAACGAAGCACTGACCGCAGAGTGCTTTATCGCTGCTCACTGACGGGTACTTCAGTAGCAGTGCATTGTACCCAGTCAAGCTCATCGTATTGAGAACTGGCTCTCTCGGCCGTGCCTGCAAACGATTCGTTCCGCGAGAGAATGTGCGAAAATCACGTCACGTTGTCGTTACGCAGGTGTGGTTGGCCGGGGGAGCGCGCCGCGCTCAACTCGCGAACGCGACAACTGCAACGGGTGCGAATCACGGGGATGCTATCTCAGATTTCCTAGCCAGAAGTTTGACACGCCAATCAGATAGTCGTGCCACAAAAAAACCAGAGGGGCGAAGCGGTGAACCTCACGGTGTTCAAGCGTCACTCGAGGGTAAACCTTCCTGCCAACACGGTTGATCGATCGGCGGTCATTCTGCTTGACAGATATCCCATGAGCTCTAGAGTCTGAATCAACCTGCAACACGCAGTTTTATCGAGGTGCATGCATATGAAGATTCAAGGCCTTTGTACGGCCATCACCCTGGTGACAATGGCTCTTCCGGGCTGCACAGCAAGCAGCACCAAAGCCCAGCCGGGCGCTTCCGCGTCGACCGACGCCTCTGTACCGACTGAAGCTTCCGTGCCGCGTGATGATTTCGAGCTTCGGGGATCCTGGCTTTTTTTGGGGCCGGGAGACGTTATGCATACTCTCGACATCAGCAATGCGTCGATAGTCTACTCAGCTGGCGATGGCGCTGACTGGTCCTCTACCTGGGCCATCAAAGACTATGATAATGGCCTGCAGCGCTTCCAACTTGTGTTTAAGTCTGGAACCGGCTCGTATTTCCCGACCGGGCAGAACTTAAGCGGAGCCTATGATTTTACCGGCACGATTCTAACCGTGCAGTTAGCAGACGGTCTCGGGTCGTACCCGGCGCTGCAGAGCGTAGGGAGCTGCACCGAAGGAGGCACCAACCCTATTCCCAACTGTGGGTTGTACATGAAGCAGAACTGAAGAAGGCCCGCTTTCGGTACTGGCAGCGTGACGTTCCCGAGCCTGAATCACTTCAGGCCCGGGTCTTCTTCGGTGCTCAGCGCCGCGTCACTGAGCGATGCAGTCCTTAACCATTTCTCCCCAGATCGCGTCTCCGACGTGGTTCCCGCCTGACTGAGTCGGATGGAGGCCGTCAGTGGTATCGCCAGTTACCCAGACGGGCCTCAAGTCCAACCAATGGCAACGAGGTGACGTAGTGGCTGCGCACACGGCTTGCATTTTCGGCATCAAGATGTCGAGGTTCCCCTTCAACGTTGCATTTGAACCTGGAGGGGCTCCCGGTTCCGGATAGCGCGTATAAATGACGTCCTGCACTCCGGCGGTAGCCATCTTGCCTAGAAGGGTGGTGAAATCTCCCGGGCAGGTCGAGCACGATGAGGTCATGCAATCGATGCCACCTCCATCCATGATAACGACCTTGACCGCGCCACCCTGAGTGGCTGCGGGCCATTCCGTCACCAAAACGTAATTCATGGTCTGCCCGCTAACGGCCACGTTGCGGTACTTGGCGCCCGTCGCGAGCGAGCCCGCCGTTCGGGCATCCGCCTCTACCCGCGTCTGATTGTATTGAGGGGCAATAGCATAGAAAGATTCGCCCATGAAGACGACCTCACCAGGCTTGATTACGCCCTTCTGACACCCGCTCGACGAGGTCGTGCCACCGGTTGCGGCGCCACCGGCTGCCTTGCCACCCGTGGCCATGCCCGCACCACCGGTTGCAGCGCCACCGGCTGCCTTGCCACCCGTGGCCATGCCCGCACCACCAGTTGCGGCGCCGCCGGCTGCCTTGCCACCCGTATCACCAGAGCCACCCGCCGCCCCGCCACCCGTCGCTGTTCTACCACCCGTCGCGGGAGGGGCACCCGTTGAGCCGCCTGTCGCGACTGAACCACCCACGGGATTCGCACCACCCGTCGCTGCTTTGCCCCCCGTGTGGTTTGCGCCACCGGTGGCTTCCATGGCTCCGCCCGTGCCGGGCGAGCCGCCGGTGTTCACTGCGCCTCCAGTGCTGACGCCCGTGCTGGTGACTGAGCTCGCGCGACCGCCCGTGGCATCGCTACCACCAACACCCGCGTTTCCTCCCGACCCAGCCGGCCCCGGATTGTCCCCGCTACTGCAACCAAGAGCCAAAGCGACGGGAACAGTAGCTAACCAAAAGAGCGATTTCTGAGTCATTTTGACGACACCTCCACGGCAAACGCAGCGCACATTTCGTTTCCTGCTCAAGGTCTACCAGATGACAGCAGCCTTACAGAGAGACAGAATTGTCGCCCCGGTGCGACAGGAATCTTGCCGTGAAATTTGAATTGCGAGTGGGTGCCCTCGGCCGATCACGCAGACGGGACGACTGCGACGCGTCCCAAGCCGGGATCCATCGGATGCTGCGGTTGCAAGCGTGAGCGAACCTCGCCTGTCGCAAAGTGGTCTGTATTGGAGACGCGGATCAGTCAGCTCTTCAGTGGGTGAAAGACCAAAGAATGAAAACTCGGCTGGGGTAATGAAGCACCGCGTGTGAGGCTGCGAAACAAGAGTATCGCAGAATGCCACAGGTGACGGCCCCGTCGTGCGTCGCGCTGCCCCGCGGTGCGGTGCTATTTGGCGAGAACTATGGCGAGCCAATCCCCGCGCGACACGGAGCGCGAGTCCAAGCGAATCTTGCCGAATGATCCCCGTTATTCGTCAGTGGTCGAAAAGCGTTTCAACAAGCGGTTCCGCGCGCAACCGGATTACGTGCGAGTGGTCCATTCCACCACTCAAGTGCTGGAAGCGGTCGATGATGCCGTGAGCGAGAATCGGCGGCTTGTCGTGACTAGCGGTGGGCACTGTCTCGAGGGTTTCGTGTCCGATCCGGACGTGCGAGTGATTATCGATGTTTCGCCTATGAAACGCGTCTACTACGACCCGGTGCGGCGCGCGATCGCCGTCGAGGGGGGCGCCACCGTGGGGGAGGTGTTTCGGGCACTCTTCGATGAGTGGGGAGTCGTGTTGCCGCTCGGTGAGTATCCGAGCATCGGCATGGGCGGGCACGTAGTCGGCGGCGCATTTGGCTTCCTGTGCCGGCAGCTGGGGCTCGCTGCAGACTACCTGTTTGCGGTCGAGGTGGTCTGCGTTGACGAGGCAGGGCGGGCCAAGCGTGTGGTGGCGACGCGTGAGCCTTCTGATCCGCATCATGACCTCTGGTGGGCGCATACCGGCGGAGGGGGCGGCAATTTCGGTATTGTCGTGTGCTACTGGTTTCGGGCGCCCGGGGCTTCCGGCGATGACCCCGCTCGGCTGCTGCCAGCCGCGCCAGAGGCGATGACGACATTCAAGGCAACACTCCGCTGGAGTGACGTCGACCGAACTCGCTTCGTGCGCCTACTGCAGAACCACGGTGCATGGAGCGAGCGCAATCACGGAGCCGATAGCCCCAATGCCTCGCTTTACGCTCTGCTCGAAGTGCACCGCGAGCAGTTCGGTCAGATCATCATCCGCGGGGTGAGCACGGCCGGCGCAGCCGCCGAGCGTCAAGTGGTTGACCATCTGGCGGCTCTCGACGACGGAATCGGAGCCCAGCACGGCTGCGAGCTCGAGCGGATGTCCTGGCTCGAGTTCGCGCTCAATCCCATGCCCGATCTGTTCGCGGCTCCACCCGGCGGCGTGAGCGTCAAAGTGAAAGACGCGCTACTTCGAAAACCCCTCGATAGTCGCCAGATCGCTGTGGCCTATGACTTCCTGACGCGCACGGATCACGACGTGATGGGCGGCATGCTCGGGCTGGCAACTTATGGCGGACGCATCAATCAGATCGCACCTGACGCGACCGCCTCGGCGCAACGCAGTTCCATCCTCGACATCGCGTGCACCGCGGGCTGGCTCGAGCCGCGCGACGCGCCTCAAAATCTGAACTGGGTCCGCGCCTTTTACCGGGAACTGTTCGCAGACAGCGGCGGTGTACCCGTTCCGGGTGAGGCGTATGATGGCGCGTTGATCAATCATCCGGATACTGATCTCGCGGATCCCGCGCTGAACACTTCGGGCGTGCCCTGGCACACGCTCTACTACCAGCAAAACTACCCGCGCCTGCAGCAAATCAAGGCCACCTGGGACCCGCGCAACGTGTTCCACCACGCACTATCCATTCGTCTGCCGCCGAAACCGTGAAAGTACGCCCACGCGTCGGGAGCCGCACACTCGGGCGTCAGTGGCTCGGCTTCTTTGAATTGACGGCACGAGCACGCCGCATCACGACGGCCACGCCACTTCGCAGCGGGTGGATCGCGATCGCGACGCTTCGACTCACCAGGCGTTTCCCGGTGTTCTCGGTGGCAACGGAACGACTTGCCCGGGTGTTCACGGGTGTTTCTATTGTTTTTGGCGATTGCACGGTGTAGAAACAGCCTTCAGCGGTTACGCAAAAGGCGGCACACTCATGGACCAGAACTTTCACTACAATACTATCCGAGTATTGGCGAATCATGCGGGGTTTGATGCCAATGAGGCAGGCATCGTGGCCTACGCGTCGCAATACACGGACCACGCGACGGAACACAAGCCCATAGCCGTGGAGAACCTACCCCCCGAGGCTACTCCACAGACCGTGCGCGGCACGTTCGACCCGATCTGCACGGCCCACGAAGCCCTGCAATACGTCACACAGTGGAAAAGCAAAGAGGCTCAACTCAAAGTCTATATCTGCTTTCACTTCATTCCTGAAAAACCCTGTGTTGCGGGTCAACCGTTCAATTTCTGCGTTCTGCCGAATTCGAGCATCGCGCTTTCACTACTGAGTAATGCGCTCGATGCCTTGAAAGTTTCTCCGGCAGGTTCTATTGATCGAACACGGCATCTCATCCGTACGGGCATTGCTCTTCACTCTTACGCCGACACCTGGGCCCATCAGGGGTTTTCTGGCCGATGGAATCCCACGGATAACGACGTGCGCGATCGTGAAATCTTCGAGAATAACCAGTGGCTGGCATTGCCCATCTTCCAGCGCCTGTTTCTCGACGCAGCCCCTGACGTGGGCCACGCCGAAGTCGCGGGTATGCCCGATCAAACGGACCTCAGGTTCAGGTATCGCAAGGCCAGCAACGGCGCGGTGGTCGATCGCAATAACACGAATACTTTCATTGACGCCGCAAGCGAGATTTTCGAGGGGCTTCGCGCATGTGCCGGGGGCATCAGCGAATTTTCGAGTCTCTCCCCGAAGCTTCGCGAGTGTTTCGCGGATTCGAGAAAATGGCAGCAGCATTTTGGCCAAGTCCTGGGCGATGGCTACGATCGCATGCAGTGGCGGCGCGAAGCATTGCAGGGGGATCGTCATGATTGGGATCGAATGAACACCAAAGCCGAGTTTGCTACGCTCCGCTTCGAAGCGACCGGCAGTTTGAATTGGTTCTTGTTCCACGTGGAAGCGGGCAAACATCGCGACTACGTGATGCAGCAACTTGCGGGTGCGCCCCTTTAGCGAAACGTTTTGCGCAGAGGCCACAATAGTACGGGACAAAGTGACTCCGTCCGTCATTCATCGCCTCGGTCCTGTTGTAGCCCTCACATGAACTCGAAATTGAAACCCATCGAGATGGCAATCCGCGTTGCCGAGCCGAGCGAGCTCGCCCCCTGGAACCACAGGTCGAATTGTTCCCGATCTCCGAAGAGCACACCGAAGCGTGTGCCCCCTTCGATGTGCGTACGGCTCGCGCCCGTCACTGAGTGAGCGCCGCCGCCCGGGTTCGAATCGCTGAAATGACGATGACCGAGGGTGAGTGCCGGACCAACATAAAAACGGCCAAAGGGGCCAAAGTAGGGGTTGAGGTTGCCCCACACGTCAATGTACGTCGAATCGAAGGTTCCTTGCGGTACGCTCTGAAAGGCACCCACGCCGAAACCAAAGTGGGCACTCACGCCGAAGCCAAGCGTCAATTGTTGTCGTGCCCCAGCCTCGAGTCCGTAAACTTGAGAGGGAACGGTGTTTTCGACAATGGCGACGCCAACTCCGGCTCCGAGTGTCGCGCGTGTCAGCGTGCGCGCTTCATGCCGGCGCTCGAGAGCCAACGCGCCTTCGCGAGCTTCAGCTTCGGACTGCTCGGGCGTCTTGTAGTGACCGCCCCGGCGAGCATGGCTCCTACGCCTACAGCGGCCATCGTATTCTTCTCTTGGCTGCACTGTTCCCAGCAAAAGCCCGCTGCAAATAGGATGTTACCCGCAACGAGCACGATAGGACCCACCACTCCCATAGCCAAGCCGACATCTGCCGTGCCACTATTAGGATCGGAAACTGTGATGCTCACAGGGCCTGACACATCGAAATGTGTTTCGTTACCGAGCTTCTCTTGCGCCACGTAGAGGGCGACCTGGTAACTGCCCAATGGCAAAGTCAGAGAGCATTGCCCGATGCATCGAGCGACGACCGCCTCCTCTTCGGAGCGGATCTCGAATCGCCTACCCGGTGTGGCCGTGCGAATCTCCACGGGCGCCTGGTCGATGACCGGGACTAACCCGGGTGCCCTGTGACTGTCATTCACGGTGGGCCCCGCATCAACAGCCGGCTCGGCCGACGCGGGCGCATCGCCTTCGGCGCTTTGGGCCAAAGCAAACGGTGCCCGCGTAGCAATTCCCAAAGTGAGAGCGGAGATCAACGTAAAGCGAGAACTGGTCACGGCGGCCGTTTTCGCAAAGTACGTGCCAACTGTCTAGGGATCTCGTGAGTGTTTCAAAACACTGCATCGCACTCGTGACTGCCGTCCGACGCACTCGCCAACCGTGTGAACCATTGCAACCCCTGTTCGCGCGTGGAGTGTGTGTTCGGAACAGGGTGCAGTACTCAGGGAACAGGGCTTGGGGAGTGTGTCTGGATGTGCCAGAGAGTTTGTTGCGGAGACCCGAGTCGCACGGCCCCGGGCCTTTCGATTTGTATGCGGGTCGTCAGCGAGCGTTCAATACAATCGGTTCGGTGCTGAGAGTAGGGTCAATTCATAGCTTGAACCGAGTAAGATTGTCTACGACACTTGGCTTTAGGGCATGTATCCGAGTTCAACCAACTTCTTTGGCCTCCTCGCGAACGAAAGTCAAATGCAAGAGACCTCCCTGTTTCACTTCGGCTCATTCGCTGCGCTCCTAATTGTCAGCACGGGCTGCGCCAGACAGCTAACCGTTGAGGGCATACAGAATTCTCGTCAGGCGCTCTTCAGTCGGGCTGCTTCGGCTCACATCTTTGACCCGGATCGAGCAGTCGTGCATGCGGGCCATGTCTGCAGTCTAAAGATCGACAAGCGATGGTTTCCCGTACTGGACATCCAGGAGCTGGTAAAAGGCGTTGTGACTCCACGAGGAGTGAACACAATCATTGTACTCGATCCAGATTTCCAATTGGCCATGCGTCTGCCGTACGCGACGGAGCGGCCGCTATTCTGTGCTGACAATCGACTGTACGTGTGGGGCGATTTGCAGGTCGAGGCCGAGGCCACCGAGGGCAACGAGCTGACATTCACGGACCACGCGCATCGCGTAGTCCTTCGTCACATCGAGGCTAACGAAGTTGCCGTGATTGCCGAAGGGCATACGGACTACGGATTCCTCCCACAATCGCTTCACGCGCGTTGAGTCAGTAAAGAGGCTCCCTTCGAGCGCAAGTGTACGGAACGGCGCCAAATTCTCAAAAGAGCTCCCCAGGGCGGCCCGTGAACTCGATCTTGCGGTCGTTGATTGCCCGAACGAGACGGTGAGCGATTTCATCGCGGCTGTGCCGGTCAAGCTCCGCCATGAGTGGGCGCAGACTTGCGACGTCATCGGCTGTCCAGTTACGGCGCCCCAGGCTTCGATCGATGATGGCATTTGCCTTATCGAGCACTTTGATAGTTTCGGCACTTGGCGCGAGAGGCGAGCGAGCGCCCCGTCCACCACATTTTTGCTCCAAGGACTGCAAAACCAAAAGGCTCCAATGACGTAGCGTCGCATAATGCTCCTACTGCATCGAGGAGCCGAATCGATAGGACTCGGCTCCTCGATACTTACGTTAGTGCGATAGGCTCAGAGAACCTTGGGTTGATTATACGAGTAGTGCTCCACATACAGCGACGTGCACGTGCCCGAAGAATTTGCGGAAAAACTGATGTACTCATCAATGCCAAGGGTCCGGGCCGCGGCAACGAAAGCCGCGTCCGACGAATAACAACTCACGGCGGTGCCCGCCGCATTTCTCGCCGAACACGACATCGACTGGCTACCGCTATTCTGGGAAATCGCGCAGCCGATGTACTCCACGGCATTACTGGTATTTCGCGCGTAACCAATGCCACCATTGGCATACCGATTCACGTTATCCACGTAAACTGGCGCCGTGTACTTGAGACCAACGTTGGCCCTCATCTCGTTCTTCAGAAACTCGGGCGCGGCATTCGTGGTCTGTTTAGGCCCCGAACCATCCAGGATTTTGTGTTTGGGAAAATGACGGCACGCGGGACACGGGTGCGCTCGGGGGAACGCGCCGTTAGTTTAAGTTGTTCATGAGGGTAGGAGTTTTTTGGGCTTGGGCAGCTTGCCGAGGAGTTCGTGGTACTCGCGCCGGGCCCGCATGCGAATCCAGTCCGAGACCGAATTAAACTAGTCCTGAGCAAACGAGTATCACTGGTGCTGACAGGCCCCGTATTGCAGCGGCTCGCTCTCACGTTACCGACGCTGCAACTGCAAAGTTCCAGCGGTCACGCGATCGCTCGCAAAAAATGGACGCTGATTCAACCACGGATTGGTCCTATTGAGGACATCCATTCCTTAGGGCCACTCTATCGATACTCACTTTGGCCACTAACCAAGGACCGGTCGGCGTTATGAGAAATTGCGAACGAACAAATTCTGGCGCAGGGCGAGCGGGTCGAATCGGTTGGGTGATCGCCTTGGCTTTCCAGTGCGCCAGTTGCTCTGCTCCCTCAGACGCGTCAACGCAGCCTCGGCCAGGGAGCATTGATGGTGAGCTAGTCACTTACGTCGCAGACTACGAGGACGGTCGTTCCGAGCGTTGGCACACGCTGCGTACGAACGACGGGCGAGAGATGCGCCTCGAGTTCAACCAAGCCCCCGAATGGCGTTCAGGAACACGGCTTTCCGTCTGGGGCGAGACGAGTGGCGGCACGCTGCACGTAACCGATTATGCGCTGCAAACTTCGTCAAGAAGCCTGCTTGCTGCGGAGGACCCGAACAGTCCCGTTACCTATGCGGCACCCGCGCAGGAAACCTACGCGTTGGTGCTCGTGGATCTCGGTTCGGGCGTGAATGCAACGGCCGCGCAGGGACAAACTGCAATGTTTAGCACAGGGGCAACGGACAAGTCGTTCGCTAATTACTACAAGGAGGTTTCGTACGGAAAGTATACGGTGAGCGGTGACGTACTCGGGCCATTCTCGTATACGATGACAACCTGTGACACCGCAGGCATGTACAAAGCGATAGAGGCTCGAATCACGGGCACGTACAACCACCTCGTCTACTATTTCAGTAAGTCGAGCCTTTGCACCTGGGGCGGGCTCGGGGAAGAGGGGTCGGTGGTAAGGCCCGCCAAGCGAACCTGGGTCAACGGCTCGCTCAGCTGCGTGGTTCTCATGCAAGAGCCCGGTCATAACCTGGGTTTGATGCACGCAAACACGATCAAATGCGGAACAGCCTCCTTTTCGACTACGCCCGCGACTTCTTGCACCATCACGGAATACGGCAGCACCCTGTCGACCATGGGCGGTGGGTGCCGGCAGTTCAACGCCTACGAGCGTTGGTACATGCAATGGCTGTCTGGTTGCAACGGCGTCCGCGTTCCGTCGAGTGGAACGTTCAACCTCGTTCCGCTCGAAACGAGCTGCCCGGGCGCGGCACAGGTGCTTCAAGTTCCATTCCCGGCACCTTTGACCGTCAATGACCCCCAAGCCACGACGACGAACGTGAGTCTGAAGAACTACTACGTCGAGTTGCGCGTTGCGGCCGGTTTGTTCGACACTTATAGCTCGACTCGCGGCGTGACCTTCTCGCAGCCGACGGTGTTCATCTACGCCAGTGACGATGTTCGCGTTCCAACGGCTACCGCGCGCAGCGGGGCAAATAGCGTTTGGACCGAGCTTATCAACACGACGCCATCGTCCACGGCGTTTACCGGGTTGACTGCCGCGGGGCAAAGCTTCGTCGATCCCGCGGGCGGGGCAACGATCACCTTGCAGTCAATCAGCGCAACCGGCGCTGTCGTCAATGTTGCGTACCCGAATGGCTCGGGTGCTCCTACTTGCATTGATGGCTCGGCATTTACGGCGCCTGGCCCAACCACCTGCGGTGCGAGTGGCACGGGTGGCTCAAGTGGCGGGGGCGCCTCAAGCACTGGAGGTTCTGCGAACACGGGCGGAACCAAGGCCACGTCCAGCGGCGCGCTCACAACCGGTGGCTCGAAGGCTGCTGGCGGCGCTTCGGCTGCAGGCGGGGCGAGGACCACCGGCGGTGGCCCAAGCACTGGCGGTACTAGAGCAATCGGAAGTTCTGCAGGCGGCACATCGAGCACAGGGGGTGCCTCCGTGGCTGTAGCAGTGTCGACCGGTGGCACCAAAGCAGCGACGGGCGGGCGACCGAGCACTGGGACTGCG